>Ga0209749_1001702_pt1 | contig 17867 bp, 10 predicted proteins | sample EPASupsiteSAE347_FD_187267 | JGI IMG/M metagenome (GOLD analysis project Ga0209749, IMG submission 187267) | Bioremediated contaminated groundwater from EPA Superfund site, New Mexico - Sample SAE3-47 (SPAdes) (version 2) | ecosystem: Environmental > Aquatic > Deep subsurface > Groundwater >... | reverse complement strand
CCCATTTTGAAGAATTTTAAAGTTTATGGGAGCAAAATTATATTCGTGGAAATCGTTTGGGTAGTTACTAAAGTTTAGTAACCCCCGGATGAAAATGGGGAAAAGAATAGTAACCCTTTGGTAACCCAGCTTATTGCCAATGGGTGTGATACCTCGAAATATTCTACATAAAACAATACGAAGAAACGAGCACCTGGCAAAAGTATTCTATGATCTTGTACTCATGGAAAGAGAAGGTTTAGGATACGACAGAATGTATGAAGTTCTCTTAAGCAGTGGGAAGCAGCTCCTTGAGCTTATTGAAGGGGATGACCGGGTTTTGGTAACTATTCGTAAAGGGATACTTAGAAATGAAATTGTAAAACTTATCACCCGGGCGAATCAGGAATATCCAGCAAGGATGAAATTGTATTTATTTGTTTTTGAAAACATAACAAAGATCTATGCATTTATCAATTCAATCCAGTGTTTTCTTCCTTCAATATTAATTCCCGGAAAGCGCGTCGCATTGGCCGTGCATCGAATAAATGTTCCGGGCAAGACGGTACAATCTGTTCCGTCCTTAACGTAATAGATGAAGAAGTTTCTCAAATCAAGATAGTTCGAGGTTGACAATGGTTTTCCATTTCTTTCCCAATCAAAACGACGATAATTAACAGGTTCAAATGCAGCCGATGAATTAGGTTCACTTCCACTTGTATCCATATTTTCTTTAAGCTCTTCATTTGAAATACTTTGTATTGAACAATCTTGCAATTTATCTCGTAAATGATTAACTATTGGATAGTCCGGGAAATCGTATTCTCCTGAGATAATACAATTTGGCGATTGAATTTTCATTTTCTCCGGGTAAATATCGACGAGATAAATTTCTTCAGAAATGTTCGTACCAACCAACACCGTTTTATCATCAAGCAACTGCATCCTTGCAGGTTCACCATTTGCAAGAACAGCTATTTTCTCTCGCTTCATCGATGTCAGGTTCCATCTCCAGATTGAACCTTTCTGATTCCAGGATAACATTGTTGCAGAGTTTATTTTCAGTAAACCTAAATGTAAGTCAAGGTCTGGATCTGCCTGATCTAAGATATTCGTTACCTTGTTATTATTGGTATTTATTGTTAATATTTTACCATGGTCTAAGATAATAAATTCATTCTTTGATAACCACACACACCCTTTGAAATGAATTCCCGGTATTTCAATTCTCTTCCTGGGTAAGATTTGTTCTCCCCTATTAATCAAACGGTTTATAAACGATCGATTGAATATATCATTTACAGTACCCCAGCATAGAATACAATCAACCCCATATGAGAAAATCAATTCTTCCGGAGAAATTGAAATTGAATGAGGTTCTGCTTTCGTATATTTGATAGATTTGACTAAAAGCGTACTTGAGTTTAAATCCCAAAACCCAAGTGTTTTGTCTGCTGAAATTGAAATTAAATACCGGGATTTTATGATAATCAAATCATTAACAATATCATTGTGACCTGGAAGTATCTTCATTAATGCATCGACCTTGTTTAGGTCCCAAATCCTTATGGTTGTATCAGTACTCCCGGAAATAATCAGCTGATCTTTCCATTTTTTCAGACAGAGAACCTTACTTGTGTGGCCATGTAATTCCCTGTTCCATTTACTTTCGGAAATATTCCAGACTCTTATGATACCATCATCTCCACTGGTCGCAAAAGTTTCTTTACTAAGCGGCAGGACACAATGAACCATCCAGGAATGTGCTTTTGTGTGATGAATACGAATTCCGGTTTTTACATCCCACACCGCGATTGAACCGTCTAAGAATCCAGTAACGATACAATCAGGGTTAATTACTTCTAAAGCAGTAATGTATTGATACCCTAAATTTCTTTTATCATTAATTGGTTTCCTTAGGACTAAAGGAGGTAGATATGGGAGTGAATATGGTTCAAGTTCATAAATTTTGAACCATGGTTCATTTGGAGCATTTCCAGAATTCTCCAACTCTTTAGCATGTTTTGAAATTTCAGGATGATAGAGTGTATTATAAGCTTGCTGGAAAACAGTTTGTGGAAATGTAAAAGCAAAATTGAGAAAAACCTCAGATTCTCTCATAATGAAATCTTTCCATTGATTCCAACTAATACTGCAGATTGAACCAGTTTGAATCTTACGTTCAATAATTATATCCTCAGCCATTCGAAAATCCTGTAATAATACATACGTCATCCTGGCAGCTGCTTTTGCCTGGATAAAGTTGAGGTTACAAAGCGTTTCGGACACCTCATCCCACATTTCTCCTTTGGTTTGCTGCCATGGCTGTTCAACGAGTTTGCGGGTATTGGGTTTCTTCTGGGTGAGTTCGTCGAGATAGAGGGGCTTGATTTGGAAGTAAGAAGCAAGAGTAATATGATAATTTGTATAATTCCCCATTTTAGTCATTGTGTTTTTATATTTTCGATTGCATATAAAGGGTAAACGTCAATCGCATCATAAACCGAAAAATTCTCATTTGATATCCGTATTCCCTTGTGAAGTTTTTTTTCCTTCAAAAACAAAAACAGACTTTGCATTGATCCTTTTGTTCCTGCTTTAACTTCAACCGGCACTATTTCCTGTGAAACAGTGATGACGTAATCAACTTCAGCATTGCTGCTGCGCGTCTCCCTGTGCCAGTAATACAGCGATGGATTCTGATAGCAGGAAGCTGACTTAATCAATTCCAACCCGACAAACTGCTCTGCAATATTGCCTTTATTAATAGCATCAAATTTTTTTGAAAGGAGAAAATCAGTCAGGTCAAGGCCCATGATACGCTGGAATATACCGGTATCAAATACAAGCATTTTTTGTTTCTGCGGATTTGCCCCGGCACCGAGGGGCAAGCCATTTGAAGAACTGTGCGTCACAGGAATCATGAGACCTGCCGCTATCAGCAGCTGCAATGCTTCCTTAACCTGGTTATTGGTGGCCTGGGTACAAGCCCTGGAATAAACAAACTTCTGTCCAGCCTGCAGTACTGCGGACTGAAAAACTTCATTCAGGCGGGAAACCTGCGTTTTCTTCCTGTACTTTGTAAAATCAGCTTGGACTGAAATGATCAAGTCGTCGAGTAATTGCTGGCATTGACGCAGATCCCTGGTTTCAAGATAGGTCGCAATTACTTCAGGCATGCCCCCTAAACATATGAACTTTTGAATGAGTTCTATCAGTCTGAAATGAAGAACTTCATTTATTGGTTTCGTTGGAGATGCTCCCCTGACTTTATCGATTAATTGATTTTCAGCGGCTCCTGAAAGGAACTCGGAAAAACTCAATGAATGCATGAACATTGACCGGATTCTGCCTACGCCAAATGTTGGCATTTCCGATAATGCAAATTCCAGCAAAGATCCGGCAGCTATTACATGCAATCCGGGCATCTTTTCGTAAAAGAAACGAAGCGATGCTATTGCTTCCTGGCATTCCTGTATTTCATCCAGGAAAAGCAGGGTTTTCCCTGGTAAGATTGGCGTCCTGAAGATGGCTGCAATATTTTCACAAATGGATGCCGGGTTTAATTCCCCCGAAAACAGCTCTTTTAAACGAGGGGTTTCTTCAAAATTTATTTCGATATAATGATCAAATTTCTTTCCGAACTCCCTGACTGCTTCCGTTTTTCCAACTTGCCTGGCACCCCTGATCAGGAGTGGTTTGTGCTTACTTTCAGCTTTCCACTTTTCCAGTTCCTTATCTGCTTTTCTTGGAATATACATGATGAGATGTTATAAATGCAAGGCAATATTACAACAAAAATTACAAAAATACAAGGCAATAATAAAGTGAAAAAAGAAATAAAACAAGGCGAAACGATTTTCAAACATCCTCAGGTACTACGTACACCGAGGGCTTTGATTATATAATGACTCAGAATTATTTCAGAAAATTTTCTTCCACCAGGTTTTTTCAGTTTTTATTTCATCCAGGCGTGCTTTCAATTTTTCAGCAATAATTTGCACTCTTTCATTTTCTCCTTTTTCTTGTAACAATCTCATTAACACATTAATATTTGAAATAATTTCAGGATTGTTTTCAGTCAAACTGTTTATACGGCAAATTGCTATGTTAAATCTCATGTAGTTTGCATCAAACTTCTCAGCTTGGATAAGTTTCAAATATAATTTGATAGAATTATCATAATTTCCATCCCTGAAAGCGGTTTCTGCTATTTCGAAAATTTTTGCAAATTTCTTTTCCTCCTCCTCATATTTTTTATTCTTATCTAACTCTGGGTCAAGAACCATAAACGGATTAAACTTTAACCCTTCCCCGCATTTCGGGCAATTACTTAATAAACCTGGATCCTCCCAATATTTATCCGGCAGTTCCAAACAAGGCGATTGTTCCGAGTTCAATCCTGCCTCATTTGTTATTTCTTCAATAGTATCTAAAACCGAAACTGGAGGTGAAAACCGGTGGCCGCATAAGGGGCAATCGGCTGAAAGATCTTGGTATTGATTCAATTCAAAATCCCAGATTTGCCTCAATGTTGTTATTACCATATCAGGACACAATAATTTTTTATCGGCATTCAGGAACATTACACCCTTAGGAAATAGCTTTAAGAAGATGCCATTTGTAAGATATGCCACAGCATCTATTGCAGAATCAATCAGAACCTGAGCAATTTTTTTTCCATCTTTAAGATCCCATAGGATGCCTGTTTTGTCCCTGGAACCAGTAATCACTCTGTTCCCATCTGGTGTGAAAGAAACGGCCATGACCCAGTGGGTATGCCCAAGTAGGGTTTGAATTGCCTTTCCTTCTGACAAATCCCAATGAATGCATGTACCGTCACAGGACCCTGAAATAGCAGTTTTTCCATCTGGAGATAAAGAGACTGTAAAAATATCCAGAGTGTGCCCCTTAAGTATATGGAGCGCCTCACCATTATTCAGATTCCAGAGAATACAGGTTTTGTCGCATGAAGCAGTTATGGCACGTTTCCCATCCGAAGTGATGGAAACTGCCATGATACTGCCATTATGACCCTTCAGGGTTTGGACCACTCTTCCTGTATGCAGATCCCATAGGATACATGTTTTGTCATTTGATACTGAGATTGCCCTTTTACCGTCAGAAGAGATAGAAACAGCGTTGACTCTACCCTTATGACCTTTCATCATTCGGAGCTCCATACCTGCAGAAAGATCCCACAAAATGCACGTTCCACCATCGTAACCACAGATCGCACTTTTTCCATCCGGATGGATGAAATCAGCTGTTATAGCTTCACGAAACTCCCATCTGAAAGGGATGACATTTTGCCCAGTGAGATCCGATTGTAATGAAATATTCATTACATCTAAACCGGAGATCGGCCTTCTCCAATCTAAAGGATCGAAATTAGCTATCACTTTTTCAACAGACTCATCCTGGGTTTGAAGCGACTTTCCCTTTGAAAGGTCCCATATAATAAAGGTCCTGTCAGAACCAAATATTACACGTTTCCCATCCGAAGTTATCGAAATAGCCGTGAATTCTACAGCAGGACAATGAAAGGTCTGGAATACTTCTCCTGTATTCAGATTCCATAGGTCACAGGTCTTGTCTGTGCCAAAACTGATCGCGATTCTCCCATCTGGTGTGATCGAAGAAGCAGTGCTTCTAAGGGAGTGTATGGAAGTTCCTGTCATCAAATCCCATACACTTGCACTGAAAATCGCCTTCTTACCATCTGAAGTGATAAAAACGTGCCAGATACTTCCACAACCCCCATCCATCTTATGGAGCACCTCTCCTGTCCCAAGATTCCAAAGAATACAGATCCCATCCTCACAACCGGAGATCGCCTTTTTTCCATCCGGGGTGATGGCAACGGCACAGACTTGCCCGTTATGCCCCTTTAGGGTGTGGATCGCCTCCCCGCTCTCCAAATCCCAAAGAATACAGACCCCTTCCTCACAACCGGAAATCGCTTTTTTACCATCCGGGGTAATGGCAACGGAGTAAACATTGCCTCGCACCTTTATGTTGTGGATTTCCACTCCGATAGTAAGATCCCAAACAATGTAGGAATCAAAAGAATTGGAAATTGCCATACGTCCATCCGGGGTAATAGCAACGGTTCTGACTCCATGTAAATGTCCATGTAGTGTTTGGATCGCCTTACCTGTGGTAAGATCCCACAAAATGCATGTATTGTCTTCTGATCCTGAGATTGCCTTTTCCCCATCCGGAGTAATTGAAATGGCATTAACAGTATCAGAATGTCCCTTTAAAATTTTAATTTCCAGAGGCATTGGATTCCATAGTGGCCGATCGTTGAAAGGCAGAATAAACAGTTTACATAAATCTTCCTTACTCGATTCTGTGGCAGCATTGCCAACTGGCCCACTATTGTAATTGTTCCATGCCTGCTGTAATGTAAGGCAGGGCAGTTCGTAGGCAAAGGTTTGAAGGTTGGCGGATTCTTTACCCAAGAACTGATAATAACCGTTTATTTTATCCAGTCTGGTCGGGTTCGTTTTTATACGATTAATCTCAGCATCTTTGATAGCTTCATTCAAGGGAATAATACTTTCCGGCACTACCAGAACGTTGATTTCACCCCTTGCATATAAAACCAGATCTTTCGTATATTCATCTAGTCGTGCCTGATGTTCATTTTCCCTTTTTACATTATTCCGGTTTTCGGGAATGAAAAGCAATACAGCATGAAAGTCACCAATGAGTTCATAAGTCATCCTCGCTTCAGCCTTAGCCTGTATGAAATCAAGGTTGCAAAGGGTTTCAGTTATTTTATTCCACATCTCCGCTTTCGTTTGTTGCCATGGTTGCTCAACCAATTTGCGGGTATTGGGTTTCTTCTGTGTAGTTCCGTCCAGGTATAGGGGTTTGCTGGCAAAGTAATTGGAAAGGGTAATATGGTATCTGTTATTCATAGTACTTATTTGGTTTTTCAAACACCCTCGGGTACTTCGTACACCGAGAGGTTTGGTTATATCCTAAACCCGGCGGGGTCTTCAAGACACGCCGGTGTTTAAATTATACCTCTCCCTCAACACTTCATTAAACTGCCTGTGAAAAAATGTAATGATCGGCACTCCATCCGCATCTCTCTCGGTAAGAAAGGGTTCGAGGTCAAGATATAATCTTGACCATACCACAATGGGGATTTTGGAGACTCCTTCCAGTTCTATCCGGTGTTCTTCGTGCGACTTATCAAGGAATATTTTCCAGTAATCCTGATCAAACACAAGAATTTCCAAAATTTCATTTTCAGCCAGGCCCTGGTACCTGCCGGAAAGCATATAACAGGTTACATTGGTGACAAAATCCCTGGTATGCTCTTGTTCCAGGTCATCAAAGTAATCATTGATTATTCCTTGTACATCTTCCCTGAGCGAATGTTTTTTATCATACGAATGCCAATGTTTCGACTTTTCAAAGGCAAGTTTCAGATAGATGGGTAAACATGTTTTATTAAAACTGTTGATAACAAGATCAAATTGATCAGAGGTTAGTTTCCGATTTATTGAGGTAAACCATTGATTCAGGATCTGGATGGCTTCCTTTGCAGGCAAGACCGGTAAATGCTCAAGGTAAGAATGACTTAACCGGCTTTTCAGCTCAGGAAGGGATGAAACAACGATCCTGGCATGTTCCGGTAATTCTCTTGGCAGCCAGTATAATGCTTTGGCGTTATCGGTATCGGATAGCTGATCCAGTGAATCCAGGAAAAGAATGACCGGGCGCTCATCCGTTGCAAGAGCCAGACATTTTTTCAATATTTCGGTGAGGCTGTTGATATCATACCAGGCTTTATCATCGCCCTCCCTGCCAAGTGTTTTGGGATCTACATTAAAAGCGGTGGCAATCTGTCCGCATAAACTTTGCAACAACGACATGATGTTCGAAGAGCGGGATGTGGCGCCTATAAACCGGTAAACGAACAGGGCGTTGCCGTTCTCATGAAGCTTTACTGCCTGAGCCATAACACTTGATTTCCCTGATCCCGACTGACCGATTAACGACATCGGCCTTTTTTCATTATTATCAGCCAGGTATTTACTGATCGTCCCTACTATTTCTTCCCTGCCCCTGAAGTGTTCGGTCAACCGTTCTTTGAATTCCCTGTGCAAACTGATTTCCTGGCTAACCTCATCGTGATCCACGATGGCATCGATCTGATTTCCGATTATATCCTTCAGGAAAGTGAGTATCCTTTTTTTGAATTCCTCTTTGACATCCTCTTTCATCCGGGTCTGACCTTCATTCCAATCAGCCGGATACTCAAAACAATGCTCACCCAATTTATCCTTCAACTCTGATTTCAGTTCCGCTATCGCGGATTGGCAGAATTTGTCAGGTTTTCCGTCAGCAAAGTCAAGAAAACCCTGTGCAGTCTGATCGTATGGTAAACTATCTGTTTTTCTGATAAAGGCAAGTACATGTTCTTCCGGTCTTTCCCCCTTTTCGGGTGGTTTCAGCGCCCCCTTTATGATCTCCTGATGAGTGGCCGAAGCAAAGTACCTGATCCTTTGATCCGGACTGAAGTTCAACCGGTTTACCGCAGACCTTAGTACCTGTCGAATCTCGGTTTCAACTGGTTCCCACCGGGGATAATCTTTTAACTCCTCCCCTTTCGGTTGCAGAACATATTCCGGGGGGATGGCATTTTCGTCGCGACAATACCATCTTTCAATCAGGGATCTGGTTTCTTCGGGAAGCGCTCCATGAATTTGCTTTATTTCCTCCTCCGGGATTATTTCCGGGATGGGTTGCCAGCCATATTTATCTCCAAGAAGGATCAGGAAATTGGGTTTGGGAGAGATTTTCTGGCACCGGGAGATCTCATTGAAACAGATCTGAATGGTTTTCTGGTTCCGTGATGACTCCTCATTAACACCCCATCGCAGGTCCACCCCCTGAAACCTGGCGTTCCGCTCTTCACAGAACTTTTCCAGTTCCGGGAATACCTCCTTCTGAAGAATCCTGCGTTCTTCCTTCATATCAGTAAAAGTCGAGCTGACAAATACCCTGAAAATTTTTGTTTGTTGTGGCATAATCAGATAAGGTTTAAATTTTTGGCGGCTGGGAAGTTATCGTGAATCCGCTGCCTTTCAGCATTGATGTATACTTAAGGATTGTATCACGGTCCTTGTTTTTCTCTTTTTGATCATTCCTTTTTGTGTTGTTTTTATCCAATTCTTTAAATGGTATCAAACAAGGATGGGTTTTATGGTAATCACTTCTTTTACCGGGACTCCAGTTTGCATCCTTCCTGGCTTTCATCCATCCTTCATGTTCCAGTTCCGCCAGCGAATCCAGCAACTGATCATCCTTCAGGTAATCCTGAAACTCCTTTTTTGCATCAATCATCATTTTTGATTTTAACTCCGGTTCCGGGATCAGGATAAATTTCCCAGTTTGTTTTATGATATCTTTCATACGCTTAGCAGCGCTGATATTATCCATTCGCTGATCATAACTCAGATCTTCATACCGGTTGTAATAAACGGAATGGGTCACATCCTTTTCAAGCCATGAATTGTGAATGGAAATGGCAATCTTTTCAAAAGCCATCTTCCCGGCAGTTGATTCATCCGATAATTTTACCATAAAGTCGTTATAATCCAGGTTCATCTGGATTATCTCCTTCGACGGCAAATCGGATCGTTCAATCTTTCGGTCATGATGAATGGCCAGGTTTTTCAACAGCCGCTCCAGTCCCCTGGAGCCATTTTTATAACTTGCGACCTCGATCAGTACCCGCAATAATTGATGGTTTATGTTTATGGGCTTATCGCCGGAACCCAGGATTGATCTTATAAACAGCGCCCTCCTTATGGAAAAACAGATATCCTTTTCGTCGCCTTCCTTTATCCATTTGCTATTCTTCGTATCGAAAAATGGTTTTCTGTTGGGGCCAAAAACATCGAGCGAACAGTTGATCCTGCTTTGAAAATCAGGACCTTTTTTGACAATGTACTCTTCTCCTTCCATTTTGTCGGAAAATTGCCTCATGGTATAGGTCATTCCTCCGGCAAAGACAAAAATGGATTTTCCGATCGGATGAACCTCTTTCCCTTCCTGAAATTCGCCATCCTGCATGGGAGCGATCATGCATTTCAGCCATTGATAATCATTGGAATCGAATTCGTCCCAGAAAATGATCGGGAGTTTGCCTTTCAGCACTTCATCGCGAATGGCATGAAATGCTCCGGAGAGTTCCGATTCATCTCTGAATTGCGACAGGTTAAAGGTGAGGAAAGAGGGTTTTGTTTTTTTGCCTTCAAACATACTATTTGCCAATGCCTTTACGATAAACGATTTACCTGCTCCCGGAGGTCCAAATACCGCAATATTCAAAGGTTTCTTACCATCTTCATGACGATCATAAAAATCAACCTGCTTTTTTATGTTTTTCATATTTTCAATCTCGTTCCGGTCGAAAATAGTCACCTTGCCTAAGGTCATCCTCGGAGCATAATGAAGGTTACTGATTCCATTTTCAGCCAAAGAGAATGCCAGCGGAAAGAAGTCGGTTTTTTGTTTGTAACCAACCTTTAAATTATCATAATTATTTTCAAGAATCGACCATTCCTGGTTATGCAGATATTTGAAACCAGTGTCCCAGGCAGGAGAAGGAACAAATGATGAGGAATAAAACCGTTCGTTGAAGCGCATGGTCATCGCATCTGACAGGTCCCGGGGTGCAAATGCATAAGCATCAGTCAAAAGAAAAACACCTTTCACCATGGCAGCCGTCATGGTATTTAATCCTACTTTTATACTGCTGACCATGTTTAAATTTTTTATCCTGAGGGAAGAGACAAAACCTGCCACGAACGAGCTCCCCAGTCCTATTGTATTCTGTACATCTTTTGAGAACTTCTCTTCCCATTCATTTTCCATGTATTCAGGATCAAATATCAGGGTGTATTCATTCAAAGCGGAATCTTCACTCGTCTTTATATAGATAGCGGCAGCTGTGCCAATAGTTACAATAACCTCACTCGATCTGAGCAGGTTTTTCAGCGTCATATCCTTCGTCAAGCCATAAACGATATCCAAGGCCGTTTGTTCCCATGAGATATCATTGCTCACCTTGATCTCGTAATGTTTTAACTGGTTAAGATTGACGATGGTAATCAGTTTTTGTTTATGTTCCAGGAGCTTATCCCACAGAAGGCCTTCGCAAAGAGGATAGGTGGTTTTAAGTATTATTTTACCGGCGCTGTCAAAATCAGGCCACGCCTCTTTCTGATTTCTGAATCCAATCCCTGCTTCGTCAATAACGATTGTGGTATCACTATCAATATTAAGACTATGATCGACTTTGTACCAATGGTCGTCATTTGCATTTGGTCGACCACCAAATCCAAGTTTCTCATCCAACCGGCACAACAGCTCTTTATTGCTTTCCTTCTCTTTCCCGGTTATCAACCACCGGAGATAGGAATCGCGGTAGGCGCCATGCGTAGAGCCAAGGGGAGGCATTCCGATAAATGGCCATAAACACATCGACGGACCTTTCTTTTTATCAGGAAGAATCTCTTTGTCAATCCTGTTCACAAATTTCTCCATCAGATCGAAGGTCAGTTTTGCTCCTCCGTAGGTTGTTGTGAGTGACGTGCCGATACCCTCACTTCCGGATGCTTCGCTTCTGTTGCCTTTCAATAAGTGGTGATCGATCACATAATCGCCGGTAATAAGTAATTTTTTACTTTCCATTTTAATACGTTTTGATAGATTTATATTCTTTTATCTGACCCGATACTTTTGTAACTATTTTTCTGCCCTCCTTGACTTGCGGCAAACGAGGATTATGATTTGTTTCTTCATTGATCTTTTTTTAACCATTTGATTTTCTGATGAATTAATCATATTCAATTTTATCCCAACCCCTGTGTTTCAGTACCTGCGGCACATTCTTCAGATAGTCGCGCTCAGCCTGCATATCGGCAAAAGTGCTGCTGATGAAGATGGAGAAGGTGCATCAGGGTTGAGTATTTCTCATATTTTTTTGATTTATGTATCAGGCTGTAGTCTGATTATATTCCGATGACATTCTTTAAGGAAGAAATTAATATTCTTACATTCGTTTTCAAACACTCAGCCCCATTTTCCTGAGCCGGTCTATGATCTGTTCCCTGCTCCAACCCATAGCCTCGAGCAAGATTGCGTAATTACCCACAGCAGCTTGCAGGTGTGGATGCTGATGGCCTGTGGAAAGCGAAAATTTTATAAAGATTTCTACATGTCTTCGCGATAAAGGTTCGGCCTCTTTCAACCGGTTTGTGGCCTGGAGCAACTGGGCAAGGTTGCTCAGATTCCTTGCTACCATGGGATGATCCATGCCATAGCTCTTTTCATCGATTTTTAGCGCCCGTTCCAATAAGGGTTCGGCCTCTTTCAACCGGTTTGTGTCCTGAAGCAGCATGGCAAGGTTGTTCAGACCAATGGCTACCCTGTGATGCTCCATCCCATAGCTCTTTTCATCGATCTTTAGCGCCCGTTCCATTAAGGGTTCTGCCTCTTTCCATTGCGAAAGATGAACTTGTAATAGAAAAGCTACCTGAGTCGCCCAGTAGTAACAGGGGCTTATCGTTTCCGGATACATGTTTATCAAGTGATTGAAAGTATTCTGGTCGTCCGATGTAAGTTTTCCGTCGTACTTCAGCAAACGCTTCATGTTCGTTTGCCTCCCTGTCGAGCGGATCGGGAATTTCTTCCAAAGGAAACTGGTTTCCAATGGCCTCTTTCAGTTGTTCGAGGGCCAGGTGAGCCAGGGTATGGGGATCAGGATAGTTTTCATTCAGGGGAATACTTTTCTCCTTACAGGTTAGCCGGATTTTTCCCTTCAGCGCTTTTTGCTTTTCAGCATCTGCCGTGTTTTCGGCAATATAATCGGCGCCCTTCTCTTGGGCATAGGCCTTATCGCGGAAAAAGAAAAAAGACCTGCCTGCCATCTCCGGGTTGTTGAGGACGCCGTGAAGGATCTCCAGTTCTGTAACACTTTTCCCCTGTAACTCTTTTATCCAGGGCTGCTCCTCTTTCAGGTCGGCCGTAAACGCCTCCTCGCCCGGCACCCAGCCGTACCGTTCGCCCAGAAGTCCAATAAAGAATGGGCGGCAGGCACGGATCTCATCCAGGCATAGTTTGAGTGTCTCTTTCCGGGTGGATTGTTCCTCGGAGATCCCCCAGCGAAGGTCCACCTCTGTCAGTTCCACATGGCGTTCGCGGCAGAACCGCCTCAGTTCAGGCCAGCAATGGGTCATCAGGGCATCCCGCTCCTCCGTCATGTCGCGGAAGGTGGAAGAGACGAATACACGTATGGAACGTTTTAGCTGAGGATCCTTACTGTTTTGCTTGTCATTGTTGGGTTGAGGTGCCGGCTTCGCTGAGACTTCACTCACAGGAATTTCCTGTGCAAGCTGTTTCTCCTGCCTGAATCCAGGTTCGGCGGGTTCCTGGCTTTTGGGTTTTCTGCCGAAGTGGCGATTGAATAAGTTCATTTTGGGTGGTTAACAGTTACATTTTAAAAACCTCATAACCGATTTTACCAAGCAGCACCGGAATGTTATCTACCTGTTCATAAATGTACCTGCGGGTGGTTTCATCCAAATTATCCCAGGAAATAATACATGGGTTCAGTTTATTGGCGAGGTCCTTTTGCGGGCCATATTTCCAGCCATCCAATAAGCGTTCGGCATTACGGCAGGCATGTTCAAGTTTGGCAAGTAAATCACAATCGGCCGCTGTTAAATTTTCGCTGAGGCTCATCATTACAGGCTTGTCTGCTTTCCTGATCCCAAGGTTCACCCTTTTCAGAATATGTTCATATAAAGCAACCTGTTTCAGTTCTGAATTCTGAAGAGGCGGCGCCTGGGTTTCGATCTCCTCTTTTGACAAGGTTGTTTTTGATGATTGATTCACCATTGCCCATACAGTGAGGGGATCATCGGGCAATTGCAGCAGGTTGGGATGATTCCCCCGGATTTTATCCTGAAGAAAATCCGTAACAGCCCGTCCGCTATAGGAAACCAGGGCAACCTTTGCTCCAAGGGAAAGCGCTATTTCATACTCCATCCTGGCAATAGCGCCCCCATCAATACCGACAAGAACCACATCAACGGGATTAACCCCATTCATTACCAGATCAACCCAGCAGTTCAGAATGTCGAGCGCGGAGAATTTTTCCGAAGCCGTTTTATAGAACTGGTCGTATGCCAGTGATTTAACAGCATCGACGGGAAGTTTTACCGGGAGATACGCGATAAGATCGAAATCCGGTTGATGTTGTTTCTCCATGTCAGCTTTCACACTTCCTGCGAGTCCGGGGATGCCGGCGGTTGTACCCCCGCTGATGATGGTTCCCCGGAAACCATGCATTAACTCTCTAATATAATCCCGGTAATCATCCACCTTGGATGGATCCATCAGGGATGCGCCGCCGGCAACAATCACCACCGGTGTTTTGAAAGGAACTTTCCTGAGTTGGAAATTTTCGAGATAATTTTTAAACCGGGTTTTGTCGGAACCTTGTGATAAAAGCGCCATTGCAATATATAGGTACAACTGAATCTGGCCTGCCAGCGCTGGATTAAAGCATTTTAATCTTCCGGCAAGGGCCATTTCGGAAGCGATCTTCGATTGGCTGTTAAGATATTTACCGTTTAACAACTTTTCAATCGCATGGGAATAGGCCCTGATACAAGCAGTTTCATTTCCCAGCAGAAAATGGAAGCGACCGGTGGCAAACAAGCAATATACCTTTTCGATGTTGGTTTTCCTGGTTTGAAGGGATATAATGTCAAATCGATTCATCATCTGATACAGATTATGCAAGTTTTTCAAGCATTTTTTTTGCTTCATCAACGATATGGGGAAAGTTGTTTTCACGGGCCACCAGGATAGCCTCTTCCAACAGAGCTTTCGCCTGCTTCGGGTTATCCATGTGATCGATAAGTATTTCGGCCTGGCTGAGTAGGCAATCTGTATATGCTTCGTACATTTGATTTCTGGCGCAAAGTTCTTCACTGAATTTATATTTCTTCATTGCTTCTTGATAACGCCCCAGTTTTGCAAGTGTATAGGCCTGTTCGCTGATGTTGGACTGGTATTCTTTCTGGTTATTTACTTTTCGCCTTATTTCCATTTCCCTTTGAACCAATAGTTGCAATGCTTCTTCATAATCGCTTTTTTGAAAAGTCTGACCTGCTGGATGATTTTCATTATTCCGATTTACTTGCCCCTGGCGCAAATCTGCGCCAGTATTATCTGTTTTTTGATTTTTATGCGATTGCGATATTTTTTCATTTAAGGAGGTTTTCTTTTTCTCTTCAATATTTATTATTATTTTCTTGAAGGTTTGCTTTAAATCATTATATCCACATTTTTCAATCAGATTACTGGCTTCCTCTGCACATGATCGGCTATCCTTATCCATGCCTAATTCAGATAATATACTTGCCTGGTTCATCAGGGCAATCGCCAGACCATAGGAATTGTTCAATTTTCTGCAAATATTCTCCTTCTCTTTTAATAAAGGTAGTGATTCCTCAAACCGGTTCCATTTAATTAATACATTGGCCTTATTTCCAATGGAAACTTGCAAGCGATCCTCTGCACCAATTTCGCGACAGATTTTCTCTTCTTTAATTAGAAAATCGAAAGCCTGGTCCAATTGCTCCATCTCTCCATATATAATGCCCTGAAAGCCATATGCGACCGCAAGTTCTTTTTTATTACCAAGCTCTTCACAAATGGTTTCTTTTTGTTTACATAAGTCAATTGCATATGAATACTTCTTTCGCCCAAGAAAGTTCATAGCCTGATTCCCAAGTGTAAACTGGAGGCCTTCCTTATCGTTAAGTTCCCGATAGAGTTTTTCTGATTTTTGAAGTAACTCTAATGCTTCTTCATTTCTCCCCATTTCTGAAAAAATAATGCTGTGTTTATTGAAAGAATTTGCTAGTCCATTTTTAATGTTATATTTTAGACACAACGCTTCCCTTTTTTTACAAATTTCCAAAGCCAATTGCAGGGTTCCACTTTTTTTATATATCTCCGATTGTTCTTGTAAATTCATTTGCAGTCTTTTCGGGTCTTGGATATCACTCAATATTTTTTCTTCTTTTTGCAATAAACGAGTTGCTTCTTTCAAATTATTCAAAGAGCTGTATATTAGAGCTTCATAATGGCATGCTTCAGCAACTCCCGATGAATTATTTGTGCTTTTGCATAAATATTCTTGTTTCTCAAATATCTGAATAGCTTCTTCCATGCAACCTTTTCCCGATAATATGATGCCAATAATGGCTAAAACCTGGCTGAAATCCTGAAATCGGTTAGAAGAGATAAAATATTCATTCAGACTCTTCAATGAGTCTGATGATGCCTTAGTTTTTCCTTCAGAAATGAAAAAAGATACCGTCTGTAATATCTTTTTCTTTCCGCTAATATCAAAATTCCCAAGATTGTCTAAACAGACAAATGATGAATAAGTTTTTAGAACTTGTTCGAAATAATCATTGATTTGTTTTTCAATTACAGTATTCTTTGATGATTCTGTCTTAGCAGATCCATCACTGGAATTAATGGTTGAGTCTGAATTTTGTATGTTTCTACTGGTTTGGATTTCTTCCGATTCCAGTTCTTTGAGTTGTTTCATCGCTTGCTTTAAGATGGTTTCACTTTCCATTTTTTTCAAGCCTGTAATTGCTGCTTTGAGATAGCCAATTGCATTTTTTATATCCCCGACTTTTTTCAAAACCAAACCAGTTTCATAACTTGAAAAAACCATTATATCATAATGCCCTGCTTCTTTTGCCATGGCAATTGCCCGCTCTAAATAATTCAAACTTTCCTTATAGTCGCCCTCATTGTTGAGGATTTTTCCTTTTAAATAAGATATTTCAGCGAGTCCGGCATCAAAATGCAATTCAGTACAAAGTTCCTCTCGTTCTTTCAGTAGTTTTGCTTCTTCTTTTTTCCAATTTAGCTCATTGAGAATAATTACATACAATTGTTCACCTATTGAATGTTGCAATAACATTTTATCATCGCTGACCCTTGCTGACGATTCATTTTTCTTTTGTTCTTTCAATTTTTTTAAAAAATCTCCTGTTAGAGCCAATTTAGAGTTATTCGCAAATAGCTTATGTTGATCAATCTCTTTAAATTGACCTTCGATATTTTCAATTACATTGTAGGCATCTTCAAACCGTTCCAGGTTACCTAAAATTGAAATCTGTTGCTTAGCGCACTCGACCAATTCCTTTATCCTTGACTTTTTAATAAAAAAAGTCAACGCTTCATTGTTGTAATCCAGAGCCTCTTTGTGTTTTCCAATACAATTTAGCAATTCACCAAGCCTTTGCAATACATGGCCTAAAAAAATGGGTTCTTCTAATTTTCTGAATATTTCAAGAGAGTCCATTAATAGAGGCAACGATTGATCATATGTTTTCATTTTTAAGAACGAAGATCCAAGATTGAGTTTTGAAACTGCAATGCTGGTTGGCGATCCAATTTCTATATTTTTCTCTTCTGCAAGTTTTAGAAACTTCAAGGCTTCCAGATAATTTTCGGTTTCCATTAGAATTGCACCCTGGAGTTGATAGGAGTTTGCCAGGCTTATATTATTTCCCGTCAATCGGCAAAAATGTTCTTTTTCCTTAGCAAATTCTAATGCTTTTGAATATTCCTCTCGAATCATATAGTTATGTGCAAGTTCCCCCATGACATAAGGCAGATTCTCTAAATAATGTGAATCAAGGGTTAAAAATCAAATAAATCAGCGCAGCAGCTAATTTGCCAAACACATGAACCAGGAGGCCTTTAGTAGACCTCACTTTGCTCGCTCTTTGAAAATCTGTTTTTTCGATCAACCA
>Ga0209749_1001699_pt1 | contig 17897 bp, 22 predicted proteins | sample EPASupsiteSAE347_FD_187267 | JGI IMG/M metagenome (GOLD analysis project Ga0209749, IMG submission 187267) | Bioremediated contaminated groundwater from EPA Superfund site, New Mexico - Sample SAE3-47 (SPAdes) (version 2) | ecosystem: Environmental > Aquatic > Deep subsurface > Groundwater >... | reverse complement strand
GTGCGAGGCTTCCCCCGTGACATACAGGTCGATGTCGGTGCCGAAGGCTTCCGCGGCCGACGAGGCTGCCCCGCCGGACACTATGGCCACGCGGCTCACCGGCGATTTCCCCGCCGCGACGACCGAGAGGGGACGCGAGTTATCGGGAAGTATCTTGTCAATTATCTCCGGAATCGTGGCCGGCTTGTCCAGCACACCGGAAACGCCAATGGCGACGCCGTGGTAGATTCCGTAGGGTTTTCGTTCTTTCAGGGATAAGAGGTCGGCCAATACGGCGTTGTTGCCCACTTCCGGGTTCATGTCGAGCGGAAGATGGCATCCGTACAGGGCTATATCGTTGTCCACAAGTGTCCTGACACGCTCAAGAAGAATTCCATCCAGGCGGAGGGGCCTTCCCCAGAAAAGGCCGTGATGGACAAAAAGCAGGTCCGCCTGCAGATTCTTCGCCCTTCGAACCGATTCCAGGCAGGCATCCACGGCAAAAGCCACCTTCCTGATCTCCGAACCCGACCGTCCGACCTGTATCCCGTTGAGAGAATCGTCGGTAGCGGCAAGCGCATCGATGGCCAAAAAAGACCTGCACCAAGCATCAAACTGTCGGATATCCATATAATTTGAGTATAAAAGAAAAGAGCCTTTCAGGGAAGGAGGCTAACCCTGAAAGGCCCAAGACAGCACCGCTGTCACAAAAAGGAAATCAATGCCGTTTCGCCACCGGCAGATTACCTACATATTGATTATCAATAAATATATCCAAAAGCATATCTTTCTGTCAAGTGCAGACGAATGAAATTTAATGAAATTTTATGATTTTTTCGCAATGCTGTTATATTGTTGCGCCCTTTTGCGGAAAACTGAAAGGACCGCAACCCCATGCGTCGCCTACATCTGCGCACAAATCACTATGCAACTCCGTGCATAAATTCGCGCAAAAACCAACGCGGGGGCGCCGTACTCCCCCGGCGATTGCTTTGCTCAAAAAATGGGCATATAGTTCAGGCTATGACAGAGGTCTTCAGATGATTTACTGGAACGCCGGGCTGGCGGAACGAATGACGTGTTCAGAAGAGGAGAAGGCGGTATTGCCCTTCCTGATACGCGATCTGCTTTCAATCGCCTCGAAGGTGCAACAGGAAGGCGTTCGGTCAGTGCAGAACGAAAGCCTCGTAGTCAAAAACGACCTGCTCTCTTTCGGGTTCCGCCTGCTTTCGGAAGGGCTCGCCGTCGAGGCTCTGGAGGAAATCCTGGCGATCTCGCTCATAACCGGGAACAAATCGGGTTTCGAGTTCCTGAAGCAGTGCATATTTGCCGAGACCCTGCTGTCTGTCGCGGCGGGGGATACCACCGACGTAACCCTGCGCAAACTTGCGCCTTACTGCGGGGTGGAAAAGGCCTCCAGTCTCCTTACCATCCTCGAAGAGGAAAATCTGCCAAGGAAATCATGATACTCAATACGGTATCCAAATTTTACGACATTCTCGCCTCGCGAAACGATGCCTTGTCCGCCCACGGCATCGATTCGCTGCTGGAAATTGCCAAACGGTTTGTCTATGTCATTGCCCAGAGCAGAAATGGCGACAAGAACGCCCTGTCCTTCGCCATCAAGGAAGAAAAGCGAAAACCGCTGAAATTTTCCTATTCCCTCGTTATGGCATCGACATCTCCCGCCTACGTCGGACAAGCCTTTCGCGCCGCCGGCCTCGCCTCGACATCGGAGCCCGAAGCCCAGTGCGAAATCGAGATGCTGACCGCGGGGACGGAACTCGCGCTTAAAAACGCGCATCCCGTCGTCATCATGCAGACCATGTCCGCCTTCCTCGGGTTTTCGGTGTACGAGGACACTTCAAATTGGCTCATCGAGCATTTTTCCGCGAAGCCAAAATCAGAAGAGCTGATAATCCCCGGCGATCTCCCCGAGATCATTCTCAACGGCGAAAAGACTGACGGGGAAATAGCTCGGGCCGTGCGCATCGCGGGCCCCGAGCTCACGGCCGCGACTTTCGCGGGTTGCCCCGACGAGGTCGTCGAATACATCACGTCGATCTGTTTCAATGAGCTCGGGGCTATCATGTTCGACGAGGATATCGCGGCGGCGCGAAGCCGGCTTTCTTCCGATGAAATTTCTGACGCGCAGAACGCCTTCTACGAACTTCTGGAGTCGTTCAACGTGAACGTGACAAACACCAAGCTCATCGCCCAGAATGAGGAATCGGACAAGAAGGCGAACGTCGACGAATCTCTCGTCTCGGATGTCAGCAACCTCATTCTGGAACTCGACGAGAAGGTGCTCAAGTCGGTGTTGTCGAACCTCAGTCCCAAAGTCATCGCTTCGCTGATCCAAGTGATGCAGCCTATGGCGCACGACCGCGTGTTTTCCACCATACCTTCGGGGAGAGAGAAAAAAATTCTCGATGCCATCGAGGCTTCGACTCCTATCAATCAAGTCGAGCTCACCAGGACCGCGCAGTTTTTTGCGCAAAAAGTCCTGTCCACGGTTTCACCACACAGCAAATCGCTGCGGACACCGCTGGTGCTGCCCACCAAGGTCCGGCAGCTGCTCAGCTCCATCCTAAGCCGTGAGTGAGGCTCCCGGCCCCGGTCAAACCGCGCCGTTCCATCGCTTCAGAAGTGGGATATAGTGTCTGACCTGCTCAATCTCAGGTTCGGGCATGTGCATTTGACTCATGTAGCCGGCGCACTTTTCTATCATCTGGTCCATCGTTATCTCTGGTTCTGTGAATTTTCCATTTTGATAACAGTAATTGCAGTATTCGTTATTTCTGCTCCCGTCCCTCTCGGTGCCGAATTCCTCTGGCCTCTCCATCGGCATGGAACAACTCTGGCAGTAGCGAACAGTGAATTGATCCGTATTCATACTGACCTCCTGCTCATGATTTGCTCATACCTAGTATAGCACTTTGTCGCCGGCAATTTCAAATTTCAGGGCGGGGCTGGCGCAGGGCGTCGTCTTGCCTCAGTGTTAAGCCCCCGGCCGTTTTTCCAGGTTGACTTGCCGCTCACGGGGCCTAAACCCCACCGATTCGTATATCGCGGCGGCGAAATAGTCTTCGTCGGCGACCATGACCAAGGTCCCGACGTTCATGTTCGCAAACGCGTACTGGCTGGCCTGATAGACGAGCGTGCCACAAATGCCAAGGCGCCTGTACGCTGGGTTTGTGCCTACGCTCTGGAACCGCGCCATGCCGTCCCTGACGAATATTCCGAGGTCGGCCACAAGCTTCCCCTCACAAAATGCCCCGAACCAATGTCCCAGGCCGGCATCCGACATCCGATGATACCGCGCCATTTGCTCGCGTTTGAACGGCAGGTATTCCTCGAGCGTGAAGCCGTCGCCCCTGCAATCCACCTGATTTTGTAAGGCCTGACGCCATTCCCACTCAGCGTGCAAGGGTCTGACTTCCACTTCGTCGTTGGCTTTGGGCGGTGGATTTACAACCTCCGCGGCAAGCACAATGCCGCGCAGCAGGCTATAGCCGTTCGCGGTGAATTCCTGCGACCTTCCAGTGTCCCCGGCGGCGGAATCCCAACAAAATGCGTAATGCCGCACCGGCAGCCGCGACTTTATTTCGACGTCGAACACATGTTCCCAGGCTTCCCGGTCGCCGGAAACCGGCGCGTCCCTGAACAAAATGTAGTTGCCCCAGTAAAAATCCGGATTTGAAGGTGTACGTATGACTTTGTAAAAATCTCTATCGATTACTTCCCCATCGAACTGCGGGAAGAACAAGTCGGTCTGGCAGCCTAACGAATGAACTTCCATATTAATTCCATATAATCACTAATTCTATAAGATCACTAATTCCATGATGTTCTGCGCCACACCGGGCACGTCAGAGGTTTTTCTCCCTGCAGACATCAACCCATTTTTTGGCGGCGGACATGATCTCCAGCTCCTTGCAGTCCATGCGGATAGCGGAGTTGCTGCTCCCGCACGCGGGGTATATCGCGTCAAACCGCTGCAAAGACTTGTCAAGATAAACATCGACACCTTTGTTTATCCCAAAAGGACAAACGCCGCCGACTTCGTGTCCGATCAATTCCTTTACTTGCTCCGGCGACAGCATTTTCGCCTTTGCGCCGAATTCGTCTTTATATTTCCGATTATCAATTTTCTGGTCGCCGGCGGTCACCACCAGAATCGCCCTGTCCGCCAGCAAGAAGGACATTGACTTTGCAATCCGGGCTTCATCGGTGCCCAAGGCTTTCGCCGCCAGTTCCACGGTCGCACTTGAGACAGGCAATTCGATAATCGACTGATCTTTATGCCAGGTCTTTAGCCACGCCCGCGCTTTTTCCAAACTCATGCTTTTTGCCCCACAGTTGTTTTGCGTCACTGCACCAGTAATCAAAGACTAAAATCGCGGAATGAAGAATATTTATTTATTCCTTTCGTTTTCTGTTTTTAATGATGGTTGCGACGACAACGCCGAGGATAATCATCAATGGCAGCATAATCCGCATATCTATCTTAAAGAGATATACAAACAGTGATCCGATAATTAAACCAATTATTCCGAAAAGCAATTGCAGCATAAATTCACCTCCCAACCACGCAAGGCGCCTATTTTTTCATCAGCTACCACAAAATTGTTTTTGCATCGACGCTTAATCTAGTCCATTACCAGGGGAATAGCAATACCTATCGTCCGCCTCGCGCCGGATCACGCCGGTATCAAATCGCAATAATAAAATCGATTGTCCCGCAAGACTTTTTCACCAACCTCGAACCCTATTTGACTGCGGAACAGGGGGCCTGCGTAGGTGAAAGAATGGTATTCACCATTTTCTCCACACGCATCAACGGTCGCCGGCAGGTCGTTTTGCAAAGTGCGGTCAATGATCCTGCCGGCAAAACTCATCGACAGAGCCTCGGTATCTACGCAGGTGATGACAGACTTAAAACCACTCGCGATTATCGAGGAAAACAATTCCCCGGTGTCGCGCTTCCACAGAGGGAAGAGAGCCTGCATTCCTATCGCCGACAACTTGTTCTGTCTATATGCCCTCAGGTCTTCAAGAAATATATCGCCGAAGGCTATTTTATTTATTCCCCTGTTTTTGTAGCACTGCAAGGTCTCACGCATTTTATTTTCGTACTCTTCATTCGATGGATGTCCGGACAAGGGTATCATATCCAAAGGAATCCCCAGAGATTCAGCCTGAGCCTTTAACAAGGCCACTCTCACGCCATGCATGCTTACCCGGCCGTACTGGCTGCTGACCGTGGTGAGCAAAGACACAACCTCATATTCCCCGCTTTTGCGTAGTTCATATAACGCCATCGCGCTATCTTTTCCGCTGCTCCACGAAAGGACAACAGGTTGCATCGCTATTCCTTACTACAGTTACTGTAATTCCGCGCCCGAGTAAACCTGCGCGCTGACAGTGCGCCCTATTTGATATTTATTTCGACGACCTGCCCGATAAAGCGGTCTTGCGCGAATTGTCTGCCCAACGCCGCAAATCTGTCGCCGATATCATTCTCACCATCATTAAACTCGCAAAAATCGTATACACCGATATCGGTTTCCGAATAAAGCATGAATACTGGTTTCGTCGCTTCGAGCAGCGATTTGAAGTCAGCATACTTCCCGCGCTTCAAATACTGATACAAAAAATGTTTATCGGGGTGCACGGCGCCATCCAGCAGAACATATTGCCAAAGTTTACACGAAAACCCTAAGGGGTAGTCGCTTCTCTCGAGCTCGTCCTCACTATAAAGCGCAATGACTTTTTTATAGTTGCCCATCGCATCATTTAGTTCCGACAGCATTGCCTGCGGGGAGACGTCCCTGTTCCGTTCGTACATGTCCTTATTGTATGACATGAAATCCAGAATCTCGTCCACCGGCGCTCCGGTTTTAATGTCGTTGAGTTTTTTGCAGGAATAGCGGAGCCACCCTGCGAGATGGCCCAAAACATCTTTGCTGCTCCAATCCGCATAGGTACTTTTCGAATAGGCTTCGTCTGAAAAGTCCCGCATAAACCTGTCTACATGCTTTTCTGTTTTTGAAATCTCGGACAACAACAGTGCCTTTTCCATATCATACTCCTTTCATTCGCCGGAAACCCAAGTCATTCGCCGGAAATCCGCGCGCTATATACCATCAGTTCTTTCCGCAGCCGCGCATTGTTATAGCGGCGCGACACGGCTGTCATTGCCGTCCCGCGGAAATACTTTCCGTTTATTTCTTTTGCCGCGCCCGAGCAGGCCAAATAAATAATCCCTTCGGCGCCAGTTTTGGCATCTACGAAAAATGGAGACAGAAGCAGCCAGATAATAACATCATACCACTTTTGGGTGTACATGATCGAAGTGTTTACGATACCGGGATGTATGGCGTTGACGTTAATACCACATTTCGAGCCAGATTCCGCCAGCTCGAGCGTAAAAAGCAAAATCATATATTTTGACACCGAATATGATTTCACCCAGTGATATCGGTTCAATTTATCGAACGAAAACCGGCCGATCTTATAAATGTCCGAGGTCAAATTTACTATGCGATTGTCGGCACCCTTTTCAAAAAAAGGGAGCATGCGTGTCGTCAGTTGGAAGGTTCCAAAATAATTTGTCCCTATGTTCATCTCCATGCCGTCGACGGTCTTCTCCCGCGTGTTTAAGGCGACTCCCGCGTTGTTAATGAGGACATTCAATCGTCCGAACCGCTTCCCGAAGCCGTCGCAAAATTCGACGATAGAGTTGCGCGACGATATATCGAGTCGCATAACGTCGACGTCTTCGTTTCCCGATTCACGCCGTATCGCCTGACGTGCCTTTTCGGCTTCAATGGTGTTCCTGCACGCCAGCACCACGGAAAAACCAGCCTTTGCCAGGGCTAGCGCGACCTCCCTTCCCAAACCCCGGTTTGCTCCGGTAACAACGGCAATATTTTTTCTCATAACGACCCCCTTGCGGGCTGTCCACCAAATCCTCAATGGGAACGTTTCATCGTCCCGGGGCTCACTTTATGGCAATATCGAAAGAGCTCAGCAGATTGAGGACATCGGGGACCGTAAATATCGCCCCGGCAACCTTATTGACACGTGGGTCTATTTCGTACCCTCTGGCATTGCTGAAATCGGCTTTTTGCAGATCCGAATTGTGAAAAAGCGTCTTGCGGAAGACAGAGCCTGAAAAATCAACCTCTACCAAAAAGGAATTCTGGAAATAGCATTCATCCAGACGGCTATCAACAATTTTGCTCCCCTTCATACTCGTGTCAGAGAAATTGCACAGGTTCAGGGAAGAATTGCTGATACCGATGTCCAGCGAAACTTGCCGGCAATTACCGAAATTAATCCCCAGCAGTTTGCAATTGTCGAACTTGATGCTTATCAATTTTGCGTCTTCAACGCAAACATTGCTGAAATTACAAGCGACAAAAATGCATGATTCCAGCGTTGACCGCCTCATGGTGGCGTAAGAAAAATCACAGTGCTCAAATGCGCAGTTGTAAAACTCAATGCCCGAAATATCAGCGTTCGTCAACACCTCGTTTTTAATGACGTTATCGTTATAGCTTTCTTCCGAAAATACCATGCTTTTGCCTGTATCTGCACGTTCTTGGATCATAATGAATGCTCTTGTTCGTTTTTTGTTCCAGATTCGGCGCAAAACTGCTCGGCTTTCTGTTCCATCCGCCCGATCGCTCTGGTGTGGATCCGGTCGTGCCAGATGATTCGCCTGATAATTTTCCTGATTGTCCAGTCTTCCTCGTCGTAATGATAAAGTCGGTTCCCCTCCGAGAAATACTTCTGCTTTAGTTGCCCGACGAACGCGCCGCGGCTTTCCTCTAGTCCGCCGCTGGTGTCTATTTTTGTACCAATCTGAGCAAGGTAGTAATTCTGGACATCCACTATATGAGCAAACTGCGCGTTGATTGTGGAATAAGCGGCGCCATAAAATGTTTCCCGTACCTTGGAGCGGTCAACAAAGTCCTTATATACGCAGTGTCTGTAGACATCCGCCGACTTTATCCCGGACACAAGGGCAAGACCGCACCAATATTCAAAGTCCCGCAGGTTACCATAATCCGTCAACTCTGAGTCGAGCGTTATGTCGCTGTCCGCGTCCTCGACGTGCAAATCACAGCTTTTTATGCTTTCTCCGCAGCTGTCGCCCGCGACGACTTTTATTCCCAGCCATTTCCCGTAGTCTATTATCTCCCCGGCGATTTTTGACCGAGCCTCTTCAATAGTCACCCCTCGGACATAGGCGCCTGGCAGCTCCACTATCCAGCCGAGAAAGCCTTTCCCGTTTGTTTCATAGACAACATTCATACATATCCTCACTCGATGTAGGCCCGGCACGCAATCATAAATTCCTCTTGCGTATAGCGGTATCCTTTCTCCTTATGGCCGAACGTTTTGTCGAAGTCGGCCGCTTTATCGCTGTCTACGGCATAAACGTCGCTTTCCAGATAACGCCACGTGTGGCCAGCGAAGGCCCCATCATCAAGCTCAAGCACAAGTAAACTGAACGGGTATTTCCCGTCCATCGTCGAAATCCGGTAGTCTTTTGAACTCTTGAAACCAAATTTGCAGTAGTTTTTCGGATTACCATATATGATGACCGCCTTGTACCCTTGCTTGCACGCCTTCTGCAGCGTGTATTGTATCAATATCGACCCAATGCCTTTTCTCTGATATTCAGGAAGAACGCTCACCGGACCAAAAGTGATCGTGTCGATTTCTTCGTCATTTTCGTTCAACGCGGCCGATTTCGAGAACAGGATAGACCCGACAACAGTTCCGTCAATCACGGCGACATAATCGAGGTCACCGACGAAATCTCTGTGACCGCGCATTATATGGACCAGATAGTGCTCGCAGCATCCGGGAACATAAAGATTCCAAAAGGCTTCCCTGGTTATCTCCTCGACCCTTCTATAGTCCGCTTCCGTTTCGCTTCTGATAATTACGTCATTCATAACTAACTCCCGCGAACAATTTTTCGCGCCCGCACCAACATGACAGCCTTTTATGTATCAATTTTTTCCATATTCCGGCTGCTTATCACTTTATTCCGATATACGAGATCGTCCCGCGTCGTAAATCCTTCGCTTTCCCAAAACTCGTTTCCGGTCGTATTTCCGTCAATTACCACAAGGGCGACCTTGTTTATTCCCTCATTCCGCAGCGCCTCGACAGCTCTGTCAACCAACGCCGCGCCTATCCCTTTTCTACGCTCTTCTATGGCTACCGCCGCGTGATAGATAAATCCTCGCCGCCCATCGTGCCCGCTCAACAGGACGCCGACAATTTCCCCTTCTTCTTCCGCGACAAAACACGTTGTTGGATTTCTCTCCAAGTATTTAGCTATACCATCACAGGAATCGTCGAGTGTGTTAAGTCCCATTCCCGGGGTATTTATCCAAAGCGAATATACCTTTTCATAATCATCAATTCGCATGTTCCTGATTTTCATAGAGCGATCACCTTCTCCCAATATCCCACGTCGATCCACGCGCCATTTTTGTAGCCGACTTCTTTAAAATGCGCCACTTTCTCAAACCCGTTTTTCTCGTGAATCGCGACGCTCTTTTCGTTCGGCAGTGCTATGACACCCATTATTGCATGTATCTCCGTATCTTTTCCGACCGCTTCCAGCAGACCTTCGAACAGTTTTTGCCCTATGCCTTTCCCTCTTTTGTCGCTTTTTACGTAGAGCGTGTCTTCAACGGTATGCCGATACGCGGAGCGTTCCTTCCATTTACCAACATAGGAGTAACCGACTACTTCTCCTTCCAGCACATACACAAGCCACGGATATTTTTTTGTCTTTTCCTCAATTCGCCGTTCCATCTCTTCTTCCGCGACCGCCTGCTCCTCGAAGGATATGTTTGTGCTGGTGACATAGTAATTATAAATCTCACATATGCGCTTGCTGTCTTCCCGTTTTACCGGGCGAATATGACTATCCATAAAATTTTCCTCTATAAAAGCGCCGCGCCGCAACCGGCTCCATGTGGCTGTCAGGCCTCAACAATTTGTGTAAATCATCTCATACTGATTGACGAAGTTTTTGCAGCCCAATTTATCAAACATGGTCTGCATGTAGCTTCCGTCCTCGACATTCAGTATCGTGACTTTGTTCCTCCCTATAGACCGCGCCATCCGCTCAATTATTTTCTTCTCCAGACCCAGCCCTCTGTACGAGCTCGCCATCCCTATCTGGAGCATATCCGCTCTCTCTCTGTGAATAATTCCGTACCCGACCAGATGCCTGTCGAGTTCATAACCCGCAAAGTAGTACATATCCCGATTATTCAGAAATGACTTCAACGCATTCTGCCAGGTCGGAATAAACGATACATATTCTTCGAGGTTGACGGCGTCGAGGGAGTCTATATCCTGAGTTTCATCAAAAGCAATCGGTTCGGCGTCATTATCGCAAAAATATTCATAACAGCGGAGCTTTCTGCTTACCCTGAACCCGTATTTCTCGTATAGCCTCCGGGCAGCGATATTGTTCTCGAGCACTTCAAGCTGATAACGGCCCATTTCATTCTTTTTTATCGAATCCACCAATCCTTCCATCAACATGCTGCCGACATGTCTGTTCTGATATTCCTTTATGACGCCCGTCCCCGTATCATAACCACAGCGCTTCCCGTCAATTGTCCGGCAGCCGGTAAGTACAAAGCCTACAAGCCTGGATCCCTCAAAACAGCCCAATGACGATGACGGCTCATAATCCCGCACAAGCAGCATTTCCCGCAGCTTTTCGACAGGCATATCGATTTTTACTTCATATTCGGAGAACGCGTCGATAAAGGCGGCGTGGATAGTCCCGATGTCGACAGCTCCAAGATTATTGATCTTCATGTGCTTTGCGTCGGGAGGACTCGCCGTAAAAATCTTCCGGCAAAATATCCATGAATAATGTGTTGTGCCATTCCATCCCGTAGCGGAGAGCATCGCGGGCCTCGCCAATTTTTCTGAACCCGACTTTTTCATAACAGGCGATTGCCCGCTTGTTAAAGTCGTAGGTCCGCAAAATGATACTGTGCAGATTAAGCGTCTTGAAAGAAAAATCCAAAAGCAAGCACAGCGCCTCAGTTCCGAAGCCCCGGTCCCAGTATTTTTTATCCCCGATAAATATTCCTATTTCCGCCGATTGGTGCATATGATTAATCCCTATGAGTCCAACATTTCCTATCAGTTTGTCCGCCTCGATATCGATAATCCCATAGGTATGGTCTTTAGCGAGTCTCGACAGTATTTCCTTTTCCGACTCAATGGATATTACTTTCGCCGCCATGCTTAGATTTCTCACTACTTCTTCATCGTTCAGCCATTTGACATATTGTTGGGCGTCGTCTATGTCAATCGGAGACAAATAGCACTTCTGGCCGACCATTTTTCTGAAATACATTCGAGACCTCCCGCCTGCGAACCATAGGACCGCGCCGTTACATCCAGCCAATGCTTCCAAATACTATCAGCGCCGCGATGTCTACCCCGAAAATAATCGCCACGGTAATTACCTGGTTCTTCCGCTTTTCCATATCGTGCACGAGGAATGCAACGGTAAAAAATGGAGCATATCCTATAAGCCATATGAGCCACGGAGCTTTCCGGCTCCACCACGGATATTCCCATGTCAGCAAACCGCTGTAGTTCAAAAAACACTCTATTATTACGGCGACCGTCGTAAATAGTATGCCATACACGATTCGGTTATTTATGCCCAGTAGTTTCTTTTTCTTGTCTTCCGGCAAGCTGAGGCACACGGCAATTCCCATGACGGCAAACATCAACGATATCTCTATATTGTAGCCAATAAGCAGAAGTAACGCCGTATTCCCCGGGCCCGCCGGTGTGCCCCAGACAGGCGCGAAACCAGTCGCATGAAACACAATGCTGTTCCAGATTTCATTAAAAAGATCCATTCCCCAAAGGGCGAGTCCACCCAAAACGACATTGTAGTGTTTATCATGTAATTCACTGTAATATATGTATAAAACAAAAAGGAACATGGGAATTATATACCACTGCATCGTTTTTTGCGGATTTCTGAGTATTTCCAGGGCGCTCTTCGAGTAATCAGACATACAATGCCTCCTTATATGCCATAGCCGACGCCGCTGTCTTATTCTATACCCTGCGGCGTCACAAGGAAAGCATTTTTCCGATCCACTTTGAATCAAGTAAAACAGCCGATGTCGCATTTTCGCGCCGAATGGTGCCAATATCCTTTGACTGAGTTTGTCGGCTTACTGAGAATCCCTTTTCTCTTTCACGTTTCCATGCATGTTTCGGCGCCATCACACACAAAACTATATCATATGCGGATCATGTTGGAATAATCGTTCTCTATCTTCATGCCATCGAGAATATTGCTTACTTGTCCACGGTGGTGTGTCTGGTGGTTGAAAAAGTGCAGGAGCGCCTTCCACAGTACCTTTTCCGTTTTTTCGCCCTTCTTGTTGATCCGGGTCACGTTCATCGCCAGATCGCCTTCCCCAAGCTCAGCGGTAAAGCGAAGTATCGCTTCGTCCAGTCGCCCGCGGGCCTCTTTGTAATCCTTGAAGTTCGAGAACACGGAATGTCCATATTGCGGGACAGGTCCCACCATGGCCTCAAGATTGATGTCATACCTCCCTGCGGAAAGAAAAGTCGTCATCCAGTTCATATCAGCGATGTAAATATGCTCGAGCAGTTGGCCCAGGGTCAAAAAGAAATACCCGTCCAATGCCACCGTGAGCGGCTCCTGGATATTTTTCTCCAGGACCTCAAGCATGTCGCGATTTACCTTGGCGTTGCACTGCGCGTAATACTGGAATAGCTCTTTCATAAAAACCTCCCTATCCTGCGTTATGCTTATTTTCGCCGTCACGACACTCTTGTCCAACCGGCCCGCTTTTGCGTTTCCCCCGCTGCCGGACCGCGGAGAAAACTGCTTGATATCAATCAACGCTGTCCTGATTAGGCCAATAGGCTCCATGCGCATACGGGAGCCCCCGCAATAGTTTGAGTCTCTTCCCAAATACCCTCTCACCACTGGTCTTTGTGCATCTTGCTCAGTGTAAACTTATCCTTCGGCGCCTCGTTCTTGTCCGCGGGCACACCTATAGGGATAACGTTGAGCGGCATTATCTCTCGCGGAATTTTGCATTCTTTTCTGACGACTTCTATCCGCGATTCATAATTGTATACGGCTGTCCACACCGCCCCGTATCCCAAGGCATGGGCCGCCAGAAGTACATTTTCCGTCGCGGCAGCGCAGTCTACAACCCAATGTTCCTCTTTTGTGTCGCCGCAAACGATGATGGCGGCGCCGGCCTTGTCGAGCATCTTCGCATACGGCAGCGCATTTCTAAGATTAGTCAGCGTACCCCGGTCGCTGACGACAATAAAAGACCAGGGTTGAATATTCATGGCCGATGGCGCAGCCATGCCTGCCCTCACCATAAGCTCCAGATCATCATTTTTCACCGATTCGCCGGTGAACTGCCGGACACTGTGTCTCGACAGCAGTACGTCGATAAAGTTCGTCATGGTGCTTCCCTTTTCCCTCCGATTTTCTCTGGCCGCGCACGCCGCGACGACAGCGTTAAACCGTCCTGGCAAGCCTGTCGGGTCACGCGGGTGCCATAAAAAATCTCTCAGGATAATTTGCTCTTCACATATACTATCGATGTAAACTCTATTTCCGCTATCTCTTTGGGGTCTATTTCTTTCGTGTGCGCAAGAAATTCTTCAAAACTTGCATACCCGTACCTTTCCGTCACCTTATCGAATCCCTCGCAGTACAGCAGCGCCTTCCCCACTAGATGTGTATCATACACCCTGCTGGCGCTCACGCTGATATTTTTTGCACAGTGAAGGATCTTGGGCAAAATCGTCGTCCCGAACTCAGCCGCCGAGTGTGACGAGAGTATTGTATCATATTCATCGCTTCGCCGCATAACTTTTTCCACACTCTCGATATAGGTCTTTACATTTGTCGATTCCCGAAGACACAGCCACACATGGCTGGACAGCGTGTCCCCCGAATACAACAGCCTGTTTTTCCTGTCGAGCAGACAGAGCGAGCCCCTGGTATGCCCGGGCGTATGTATGGCTTCGACGGAGCAGTCTCCCAGATCGATCACCGCTCCATCCTCGACAGGCAGAAGTCGCTGCCTGTTGCGCCTGAAGAAAATGCCGACATTTTTTCTCTCGTCGCCGTCCAACGTATCCCGCACGCCCCAATACAGGACGCGCTTGGCTATCTGCGACGAATAGAGTCTCAGTATCGCTTTGTCGTCGGGATGCAGCATCACCTGGCCGAAAAATTTGTTTCCCTGTATGTGATCGATGTGGCCATGCGTATTTATCACCTTTATCGGCAGATCCGTAATGGAGTGAACGGCACCGTATATATCGCCAAAACCAAAACCCGTATCGATGAGCAACGCGCTTTCGGACCCGAGAATCAGCGTGCAGAACACCCCCAACGATTCATATATGTGGAACACATTGTCCCGGATTCTGACAATTTGATTCGACAAGACAACCTCCCTTTGGACTCAACCCAGAAACCCTGAGCATCAGACCGCCGGCCCTTGTACGCCGGTTTATCCGCCGCGGCGCCGGCTCCACGTCTTCGCGCGGCCGGCCATATTGACTGTTTTCGGCCGTTTTATGATATTCAAGAGTATACCGTTTGGGGAAGCTGTATGTCTGTCACGACAAAGAGAGCGCTCGCCGCATCGCTGAAAAAATTGCTCAAGGAGAAATCGCTCGACAGCGTGACCATCAGCGATATTGCGGAAGACTGTGGCGTCAACCGACAGACTTTTTACTATCATTTTCACGACATAAACTCCCTTGTCGAGTGGATTTACACCGACGAAGCCACGCAGGCCCTCGCGGGCAAAAAGACGTCCGACTCGTGGGAAGAGGGCTTCCTCCGCATTTTCGAGTACGTGAACGAGAACAAAGAATTCGTTTACAAGACCTATCACTCAAATTCATTTCAGCATTTGCTCAACTTTCTTCTCGAGCAGACCTACAATCTCCTGTTTGGCGTGATCGAAGAAAAAGCGGCGACGCTCTCTGTCCGCGAGGACGACAAACGTTTTATCGCCGACTTTTACAAGTTCGCCTTCGTCGGCCTTCTACTCGACTGGATCGACAAGGGAATGATGGAAGAACCGAGCCGCATCATCGAAAAACTCGACCTCCTGATCCAGGGTGATTTCCAGATGGCTCTGGAGCGCTTCTCCTCGCCTCTCTAACGCCACGAACAATAGACAAAACCATAGACACATCGCACACATTGTCCAAATCTTGGACACAGCGCCGTTAATGTCGATTGTCCATCACTCGGAGACTTACTTATTTTATTCGCACCACACAGATATGGAGGTCTTATGTACTATAGCAACGGAAATTACGAAGCTTTTGCGAAGCCAATGAAGCCCGAGGGCGTCGACAGGAAATCGGCCTATCTGGTCGGGGCGGGACTTGCATCCCTCTCTGCCGCCTGCTTTCTTATCCGCGACGGCCAGATGAAAGGCGAGCGCATTCACCTTCTCGAAGAACTCAACGTCCCGGGCGGCGCATGCGACGGCATCAAGGACCGGGAGAAAGGTTTTGTGATCCGGGGCGGACGGGAGATGGAAAATCACTTCGAGTGTCTGTGGGATCTGTTCAGGTCCATCCCCTCTCTCGAAACCGAGGGAGCGTCCGTTCTCGATGAATTCTACTGGCTCAACAAGAAGGACCCCAACTATTCACTGATGCGGGCGACTATCAACAGAGGGGAGGACGCGCATACGGACGGTAAGTTCGGTCTGAGCGAAAAGGCCTCAAAAGAGATCATGAAGCTCTTCATGACCAGCGACAAAGACCTGTATGACAAAAAAATAACCGATGTCTTCTCCGAAGAGTTTTTCGCCTCCAACTTCTGGCTCTACTGGAGGACTATGTTCGCGTTCGAGGAGTGGCACAGCGCTCTGGAGATGAAGCTTTACATTCAGCGCTTCATTCACCACATCGGAGGCCTGCCCGACTTTTCGGCGCTCAAGTTTACGCGGTTCAATCAGTACGAGTCGCTGATTCTGCCGATGATGAAATATCTCGAGGGGAACAACGTACATTTCCAGTATGGTATCAAGGTTAAGAATGTGGAGTTCACCATCTCGAACGGAAAGAAAATCGCCAGGCGCATCGTCTGCGAGCGTGAAGGGAAGACCGAGAACATAGACCTCATCGAGGACGACCTCGTGTTCATCACCAACGGTAGCTGCACGGAAAATTCAAGTTTCGGCGACAGCGAACACCCGGCCGTGGTCAACACGGCTCCCGGTGCGTGCTGGCAGCTCTGGAAGAACATCGCGAAGCAGGACAGTGGGTTTGGGCGTCCGGAGAAATTCTGTTCCAACATCGGCGCGACCATGTGGGAGTCCGCCACGATAACGACGCTCGACGACAAAATCCCACCTTATATCGAAAAAATTTGCCAGCGTGATCCGTTCTCCGGCAAGGTTGTCACAGGCGGCATCGTCACGGTCAAGGATTCCAAGTGGCTCATGAGCTGGACGGTGAGCCGACAGCCTCACTTCAAGGCCCAGGGCAAGGACGAACTCGTCGTGTGGATTTACGGCCTTTATACGGACGTCCCCGGCGACTATGTAAAGAAACCGATGAAGGATTGCACGGGCCGCGAAATCACGAAAGAGTGGCTCTACCACCTCGGCGTGGAGGAATCACAAATTGACGAGCTCGCAAAGACCTCGGCGCGCTGCGTTCCCTGCATAATGCCATACATTACTGCCTTTTTTATGCCACGCGCGGCCGGAGACAGGCCCAAGGTCGTGCCCGAGGGGGCGGTCAATTTCGCGTTCATCGGCCAGTTCGCCGACACAACGCGCGACACTGTATTCACGACGGAATATTCCGTGCGCACGGCGATGGAGGCGGTATATACGTTGCTCGGCGTAGACCGCGGCGTGCCGGAGGTGTATGGCTCCTGCTATGATATCCGCGTCCTGCTCGATTCCTCAGTGAAATTGATGGACGGGAAAAAGCCCACGGACATAAAACTCCCCTTCCCGGCAAATATTGTGAAGAAAAAAGCGCTCAAGGCCGCTTCGGGGACTGCCGTAGAAGAAGTGCTCAAACGCTATAAGGTCATCTAGGGCGCACAACTTTCCAGCGACGTCTCGCGGTAGTAAAAATCGGTAGCAAAAAACGAAAGCGCGTGGCGGCGACGCCCTGTGGCACAAAGCCATCAGGGGCGCCACCGCCACGCGACACTGCCAGAGACACTGTGCGGCTAAAAACCTAAGCATGGGAATCGTCGGTCGAATTCACGGCAAAAAAATGTTTCATATCATCAATCGCTTCTTGCTTTTTCAGAATATTCATGTGGGTGCATCCATTGATTTTCCTAATGCTCGAACCAGCAATACTCTGGTGGATATGGATCAGATGGTCCTCTTTTATCATGTCGTTTTCGGCGTATAAAATCCTCATCTTTGCCTTTATGGCGCCCAGATCCCTCTCCGAGAGCCCTATGTCGCTGAGCATCAGATCGAACCGCATCATATTTTTTTTCATATTGATGCCCATTTTGTTCAGTATCGTAAATACACGGTATATCCGCTTGAGCAGTCTGAGCGAGGCATCCGTCGTCCCCGAAACCAGATAGTTGGGCGAAATCGCCATGATCTTCGAAAACCGCCCTGGATCGCGCAAACCAAGAAACAGGCTGATGTTTCCGCCATCGCTGTAACCGATTACGTTTGCCTTCCGGATTCCCCGCTCGTTACAAAACTCAATGACGTCGTCGCCATACTGACCAATCGAGTATTTTTCGTCGCCCGAGACACTCTCGCCGTGGCCGCGGCTATCGAGCGCATAGGTGTGAAACAGCGGGA
>Ga0209749_1001697_pt1 | contig 17902 bp, 16 predicted proteins | sample EPASupsiteSAE347_FD_187267 | JGI IMG/M metagenome (GOLD analysis project Ga0209749, IMG submission 187267) | Bioremediated contaminated groundwater from EPA Superfund site, New Mexico - Sample SAE3-47 (SPAdes) (version 2) | ecosystem: Environmental > Aquatic > Deep subsurface > Groundwater >... | reverse complement strand
ACCGGTCCGCCCGGTTTTGGAAGGGATGTCGATCTTCCCCTCGGGATAGGTGAAGGGCCGGTGGTTTGAGGTGGTCATCACATACCCGAAGAATGGTTGCTTCCTCCTTGCGGACTGATCGAATTCCCGCAAAGCCCGGCCAAAGATATCCTCGTCGCACACGCCCCAGATATTGGCAAAGCTGATCTCTTCCGCGCTGAGATCGCTGCGATCGGTAACCTCAAAGCCGTTGCCGCCGAAAAAGGCGTTCATGTTGTCGAAATAGCCGTAACCGCCATAGAAAAACCGGGTGTCATACCCTTTGTCCCGGAAAACGAAGCCCAGGGAAAACAGGTTGGCGTTGTTGGGCCGCTTGACAATGGACTGCCCCGGCGTCGGCGGCACGGAAAGCGTGACCGCCTCCATCCCGCGAACGGTCCTGGTACCCGTGGCATACAGCCGATTGAACAGCAAACCGTCCTTGGCCAGGGCGTCAAGATTGGGGGTGAGGTGCGCGGTGTTGCCAAAAGCGCCGAGATACTCCGCGCTCAGGCTTTCCACCATGATCAACACGACATTATGACGTTTTTCCGGAGCCACGGAGGTAAGCACCCGTTCTATGTCCGTGGGGTTGTCCTCAACATAGCGGCTGTTCCTGGTCTTGAGCAACGCCCGCAATCCGGTGAACACCAGGCCCTCATCCATGTTTTTATAAAAGGTTCCGTAATCCAGGCTGTTATTGCGAAAGGCGGAAAACAGCTGGTATATCCCATTCTCCGCCAGCTCTTTTTCATAGCGGTTCTCAAAGGCCGCGCCAGGCAGGGAGCCATCCACGGTCAGGAATACGAGGACTGGCAAAGACAAAAAAACTGCCCCGGTGGCCAGGCGGGCGGCAAGCCCGGAGGCCGACGGCAACATTCCCTGTTGTCGCACCGAGGCGATGACGGCTTCAATCCGGGGCCGGATGACGAAAAAAATCAATGCCGCCGTGACGCCGACGAGGGCGAGCAACTGGGGCACCGGATAGGATTCACGGATATTGCCGATCACCTCATGGGTATAGACCAGATAATCCACGGCAATGAAATTAAAGCGCACGCCGAATTCATCCCAGAACAGCCATTCCGCCAAGGCGGAGAAAACCAGGCCATAACACAGGGCAAAAACAAGGGGATAAAGAACAACCCTCTGCCAGCGGCTGACAAAAAGCCGGTGGGGCATGATCATCAGATACAGAGCCAAGGGAATGACAAAATACACGGCATTGAACAAATCAGACAATAAGCCGATCAAAAAGATCCCTGTCACGGTCATGGGACCATGTCCGATCTGTGGCCAGCTGTGGATCGACAACGCCAGCCGCACCCCAAAGGCATACAGAGTGTACCAGAGGAAGAAAAGCCGGAGAAGTTGAAAGCGGCCCGGAAACGGAAGAGCGGACAGGCGGAGAAACACGGGAGGTATGATCTTTGACATAAGTTAGCTGCCCTGATCCGTTGTACAGGCCTGCCCCGTGTTCTCGGCCGGAATGACCGCGAATTTTTCCAGGGGGAAGCGCACTGCCTTGCCTGAATCTAGCACGCCAAAAATTACCAGATGATTTCCAGGGCATTACAAATGTGAAAGGTTGCGTCTTTCTGAGAACTCAGGGACAGATGGACCGGCCATAGCCGGGAACGCAGAGGATCAAGACAGCAGGGGAAGGTCGGCGGGCAGCCGCAGGATGAAGGTCGAACCCTGACCGGGCGCGCTTTCCACCTCGATGGTCCCGGCATGGGCATGGACGACGGCTTTGACAAGGCTCAGGCCGAGACCCAGGCCGCGCTGGCTGCGGCTGTGATCCCCCCGGTACAGCCGGTCAAAAATCAGGGGCAGATCGTGCGGCGGGATGCCTGTCCCGGTATCCCGCACCAGGACTTCAGCTTCTCCAGCCTGGCGATTACAGGTCAGTTCTATGCGGCCTCCAGGGGGGGTATGCTTCAGGCTGTTGTCCAGCAGATTGCCGACAACCTGCCGCATCCGGTCGATATCCGCCATCACCGTAAGATCGGACGGGCCGGAGACAGAAACTTCCACCCCCTTTTCCTCCGCAACATATTGGTACAAGTCGGCCACCTCGGCAAGAAGCGAAACAACCTCAACGGGTTGCCGGCGCAGCTTCATCACCCCGGTCTCCGCTTCGGAGATATCCATCAGGGTGTTGAGCATGGTGATGATCCGCTCCGACTCTTCGGCGCAGTCCAGCAATGCTTCACGCAACACCTCCGTATTATTACCAAACTGCAACGCGGTTTCGATCCCGGCCCGCATACGGGTCACCGGGGTCCGCAAATCGTGGGCCACGTTATCCAGAGCCGCCCGCATGCCGGTAATCAGCTGCTCGATCTTTTCCAGCATGGTATTGAAGAGCTGAACCAGCTCGTCCAGCTCGTCACCGGTCTGCCGCGATGGCACCCTGGCGTCCATCTTGCCTATATCGATGCTGCGCACGACCTGAATGAGGTCGCGCACCGGCCGCAGGGAACGGAAGGCCAGAAAAAAACCGCCGACAAAACCAAAGATGATCATCGGCAGCATGATTCCGGCAAAGACCTCCCCGAAATAATCCAGGATTTTTTGCCGCTCCCCCGACCCTCGGCCGATCTGGAGCAGATATCCGCTTTTAAGCCTCCTGCTGACAATCTCAAGGACATCACCCCTGCCCTTCGCGGGAAGGGCGACCCAATCATCGCCATCCCCCCCGCCCCCGCTGCGGAATAGCGGAGAAAAACCGCCGGTCAACTGGCGCCAGTCCGGCGGCAGGGTAACAATAAGCGACTGATCGGTGGGGTCGGCCACCCGCACAAAAAAACCCGCCTGGCTGTTGGCGGCATCCTCAAGACGAATCTCGGCAAGCATGGCCCGCAGACCGCGCTGTTGCTCCTGCAGGGTGTATTCATTGAGCCTGCCCAGGATGATGTTCCTGTCCTTTTCCAGGATCGCGGCGCGCAGGGGGAAATAGAGCAGGGCGAAAAGCAGGAGCGAGCTTGAGATAAAGATGAGGGAATACCACAGGGCCAGCCGGAACCCCGTGGTTTTCGCCAGTTGCTTAATTGTTGCCAAGGGCATAGCCGACCCCGCGAATCGTCTGAATCAGCTTGCGCCCGAAATCCCGATCGATTTTATTACGCAACCGGCAAATGAGCACATCCACCACATTGGTCTGGGGATCAAAATTATAATCCCAGACATGCTCCAAAATCATGGTTTTGGAAATGACCCTCCCTGGATTGCGCATGAGATATTCGAGAAGGGAAAACTCCCTGGGCTGGAGATCGATCTTGCGATCCCCTCTGTGAACCTCCCGCTTCAGCTTATCAAGAGAGAGATCCCCCACCCGCAGGATCGTGACTTCCGGCGCGGCGCCTGCCCTGCGAATCAGGGCCTGCACCCTGGCCAGCAACTCGGAAAAGGAAAAGGGCTTGGTGAGATAATCATCCCCTCCGGCCTGCAACCCCTTGACCCGATCCTCAACCGAACGTTTGGCGCTCAAAATGATCACCGGGGTGTTGACCCGCCGGCGGCGGAGTTGATCGAGCAGGGCAAGGCCGTCAAGCCTTGGCAGCATGATATCGAGAACGGCAAGATCATAGGCGCCGTCCAGAGCCCGGACAAGACCATCCTCCCCATTGTCCACAACATCAACGGAAAACCCAGCCTGCCGAAGCCCCACGCTGATGAACGAGGCAATTTTAGAATCGTCTTCGACTACGAGTATGCGCATGGCCGCCTTATCCTGAGGGAATCCCGCTTGCTGTCGCTCCCACGAAGATTAGCAGTCCTGCGGCCAACCGGCAATCAGAACTTTACAGAGAAAGGGAGGAGTGTGGAGGCTTCCCGCAAAAAAGAATATGTGCGGGCCGGACGGACAGTATGGTATAGTTTTTTGCCTTGCTGTTAAGGGGCTAACGCAGTTTTTACCCGGAACATGCCGGGCTTACCGTCGGCGAGATTTTCTCCCCCCCAACGACCATGATCCCAACCGTGCACCCATATCTCTCCCGGCTGAAAGTAACGATAAACCGCTATACCGTATTCCTGCTCTTCCTTCTCGGCTATACGGAAATCCTCCAGCAGCACGGCGGCCTGCCTGCATTGTTGCCGGCGTGGCGCTTTGAAATCCCCCTGCTCCTCTATCTCTATTTCTTGCTCAATCAACTTCTCCGCAAATCACGCCTGCAGCCTTTGCTCGCGGCAGCGCCGCTCTTTCTGTTCTACGCTGTGTTCGATGTGTACTACATCATGTTTGGCCGGATGTTGCGGATCACCGAGATAACCGAACTGCCGGAGCTGTTGCAGGTGCTCTCCCCCTTGGCCCTTACCCTGACCGGAGCGCTGATCGCCCTTCCCCTCCTGGCTTTTCTGGCTTCCCTTGAATTTCGCCCGCGACGGGCGACAGCTGTCATAGCCTCGCTTCCACTCCTGATTTTGCTCCTGACGGTGGAGTTGACCCCGGCTTTCTTCATGACGGCTTTCCAGGAAACCCAGCAGGAGATCGTTTTCTATTCCGACACAGCCAGCGCCCGCAACAACGGTCGCCTGAGCATGATGCTCTATAATGAGGCCAAGCGCAAAAGCTACCATGCAAAAATTGCCGGCCATCAGATGAATCCCGATTCCCTGATTGATTTCGACAACGTGATTGCAGGGCTCCAAGAGCAGCAAAAAAAACGCAATATCCATCTGATAGTCCTTGAGAGCTTTCTCGACCCAGGGCTTTTAAAGGACGCCCGCTTCTCCCGCAATCCCGCCCATCCCAGCTTTAACAAACTGCTGGCAAAAAAAGGGGGGATTTCCATCTCCCCGGTCTTTGCCGGTGGTACGGCCCAGGCAGAGTTCGAGGTTCTCTGCGGAGCTCCGGCCCTCCGGGAGTTTTCCGGTATCGAGTTTGATGTGTTCACCGGGACCAAGGCTCCCTGCCTCCCCCATATTCTCTCTTTGGGGGGGTATGAAACAAGCGCCACCAACTCCTACAAACCGGAGTTCTTCAATTCCACCAACGCCTACACCGGGATCGGCTTTGAAAAAATGTACTACCCTCAAGAATTTTCCGCAGGCTACGACACCTATTTTTCCGCCGGTGACGTGACGGACGAGGATTATATGTTCGATGGGGTGCTTTTCTCGCAAAACCTGGAATTCATCACCAAACGGATCAAGGATAACCCGACGCTCCCCATCTTCAACTATGTCATTGGCATGTACGGCCACATCCCCCACGATCTCAACCTCAGCAAACGTCCGGTGGTCATTAAAATGCTCGGGGAACAGCGCGATGAAGGCCTGGAAAAAGCCGCCAATCAGTACTATTACCGGACCGAGGCCATCGCCACCTATGTAAAGGGACTGATCGCGGCAGATCCCAAGTCGTTGATCATTCTGGTGAGCGATCACCTGCCAAGCCTCTCGGGAAGCGAAACATACAAGGATCTCAACTATCTCGGCGGCAGCGCGGACGCCACCTTTCTCAACCGGATATACATCATCGAAAACGGCCGACCGGTACGGCAAAATACCATTCACCATTACGACATCCCCCGCATCATCCTCAACTACGCGACCAAGGGCAAATACTGCAAAGAGCACGACTGCAACTTCTCGGCCCCCGACACCCCCATTGCCAAAACCGCTGCCCGGGACGATTACCTGGACATCATGTCCCAGGCCATGGACGCCACCTCGGCCATCCGCATGATCGGCACCAAAACGCAATGCGTGCAATGACGATAAACGGATTCATGAGAACCCTATGCCTGCCCTCATGAATCCTTGGGGAATTTTCCTTCTTATCGCGGGGGGCTCCCTGTTGCTTACCGGGATCATCCGGCGTTACGCCTTGGCGCGCAACCTTATCGATGTTCCCAACAACCGGAGCTCGCACCAGATTCCTACCCCGCGCGGGGGCGGGCTGGCCATAGTCTTGACCTTTTTAGCAGGAATATTCTCCCTGTGGCTCCTCGACTCTCTGCCGACAAAGATATTCTTAGCCCTGTCTGGGGCCGGAGGGCTGGTTGCCTGGGTTGGCTTTGGGGATGATCGCCATCATGTCGCGCCGAAATGGCGGTTGAGCGCCCACTTTCTCGGGGCAGCCTGGGGGCTTTTCTGGCTGGGAACTCTGCCGCCCCTGTCCGTATTCGGACACATGGTGTATCTCGGCTGGCCTGGCTATGTACTTGCCGCCGTGTATCTTGTCTGGTTGCTCAACCTGTACAATTTCATGGACGGCATCGATGGTATTGCCGGCATTGAGGCGATCACGGTCTGCCTGGGCGGCAGCCTTGCCTATGCCCTCTCTGTTTCTGGCGGGCAGGATTGGCTGGCGCCAGTTCTGCTGCTGACGGCGGTTTCCGGCTTTCTGTACTGGAATTTCCCAAAGGCCAAAATCTTCATGGGAGACTCGGGCAGCGGCTTTCTGGGCCTGATCCTGGGGCTTCTCTCGATTCAGGCGGGCCAGATTAAACCGGAACTGTTTTGGTGCTGGCTCATCCTGCTTGGCGTTTTTGTGGTTGACGCGACCACGACTTTGTTGCGTCGAGTGCTACGCGGCGAGGCTTTTCATGAAGCCCATCGCAGTCACGCTTACCAATATGCCGCCCGCCGCTTTGCCGCGCACCGGTATGTCTCCATTGCGGTCGGACTGATCAATCTCCTCTGGTTGCTGCCTTTGGCTCTGCTGGTGTCGAGGGGCTCACTTCCTGGCTTGGCCGGCTTGCTGATCGCCTACACGCCGCTCGTGTGGTGCGCGTTTCATTACAAGGCTGGGGCAAAGGAACAGCAGGAAGTCTAATTGGCGCCATCGCTACGGTTCAAACCAAAAAAAAAAAAGGGTTAGCCGAAAACGGCTAACCCTTTTGCTATTGCTGGTCGGGATGAGAGGATTCGAACCTCCGGCCCCTTGAACCCCATTCATAACAGAACACTTTTCAGACCTTTTCACACCCTTTCAAATCCTTCCAAAATACCCACAAAACTCATTGACTTTACGAGCAAAAAGCCATATTTTGCTTTTCAGGCAATTGCATGAAATTTCATTGCCCGCCAGCATAAAAAGCTGGACATAGGCTGGACAAATTTGGAGGGTAACTCATGGCAAAGTGGTTCAAAACCTCCTCGCCTGGAGTGCGGTATCGAGAGCATCCAACCCGGAAGCACGGCATTCTTCCGGATCGCTACTACTCTATCTACTACAAAGTGGATAGACACCAGATCGAAGAAGCTCTTGGCTGGGCCAGTGAAGGCTGGACGCAAGAGAAGGCCGCCACCCAGCGGCACGAGTTGAAAAGTAGCGCGAAAAAGGGTGGCCCCAGGACACTGAAAGAAACCAGAGCTATTGCCGATGCTGCTTTGGATTTCGAGGCCATGGTGAATGAAATATGGGAGAAGGAACTACAACACAAGAAATCAGGCTCACAGACAAAACGCCTTTTGCAAAAGGATGTCCTACCCTTCTGGGGAAACCGAAAAGTAGCGGACATCAAACGACGGGATATCGTGCAACTGCTCGACCGGATCAAAGAACGGGCACCGGTCACGGCTAACCGAGTCCATGGAGCCCTCACCCGCCTTTTCAACTTCGCGGCCGAGCGAGGAGTCATAGAAGACTCTCCCTGCACAAGGATCAGGAAGGCACCAGAAAAGGGCCGGAGCCGCGTTCTTACTGATAATGAAATCAGACTGCTCTGGGATGCCTTAGCTTTGGATAATATGGCCATGGACATCTACCGCGCCTCAAAGCTGGCCTTAAAAATGATCCTGCTGACCGGCCAACGCCCGGGCGAAGTCTGTGGCATGACCTGGGATGAACTTGACGGCAGCACCTGGAACATTCCAGCCGCCCGAATGAAGAACAAGGAAGCGCATACCGTGCCGCTCTGCTCAATGACTCTTGAGGTCATGGAGCAAGCCCGGCTTCTTTCCGATGGAAGCGCCTTTGTGTTCAAAAGCTCTCACCTTGAAGACGGCCCCATAACTACCCGTAGCCTGGCAAAGGGGGTTTTGCGTCATTGGCAGGAAATCGGGATCGAAGAACCCTTCACTCCTCACGATCTGCGCCGGACTCTGCGAACCAGGTTGGCCGAGCTGGGCGTTTCGGATGTAATCGCCGAACGCGTGCTGGGGCACAAGCTGCAGGGGGTGCTGGCTGTCTACAATCGTCATGACTACGATAAAGAAAAAAGACAGGCTTTAACCATGTGGGAGGGGCGACTGCGGCGGATTATCGGTCTCGAACAAGCACCGTCAGGCAAAATAGTCAATCTTCGCTGGTGAAAACCCGTGCGCTATGCGGACTCAGTTTTTATAAAAGCCCATCCAATTTGGATGGGCTTTTATTTATTCTAATTTATCTACCGGATTTATGCTTGGTCGGATCGACTATCAGATACTCTTGACCAGGCTTAGGGGTTGGAGGAAGCGGTTCGCCTCTTACGACGGTTCTCTCCTCTCCAGTTCGTCCCCCTCTGGGGCCAACAATTTCATACTGAGCAGAACGAGGGGCTTTGTGCCCCGATTTTAAATTACTCATTTTTTTTAACTCCATGGAATAAGTTCACGATTTAGCCAAGTTTTGCTGATTTCCTTGCAATTTATGTCATTTTTAGCTCCCATATTGGGGGGGTTTCTTCTTGACAATCATGGCAAATAGGCTACATCGTGATAGTGATTTTTTTTGCGCGGCAGCCTTTACCATGTAAGACGCATGACCCCCTAAGGTCGAGTTGTCTTGGTTGTCGATCAAAAGGGGAAGGTTGCCGCCTTCCCCTTTTTTTGTACCTCTATAACGGCGGTGAATCGCTCAATGATTTTTGGAGTAATATGCTTTGGGTTAGATTCGTGGATCTTCTGGGCAATATCGCAGGCGTCTTCTGCTGAGATACCACTGGCATGGTGTAGTTCAACAATCAGCTCCAAGCCCCACAAAAAAGGGACTTTCTCTTGCTCGCAAAGTTTGCGCAAGTTTTTGTCGTTGGTCACGCACGTAAAACCGTATCGTTTTGCAACAAGAAGGCATAGCCTGTCTTGAAAAGAGGTCGGGCCTATTTTGCTGGTCGCTGCAAATGCATCTTCAAGCTCGGGTTCAACGATAACCAGGCCGAGGTCGACAAGCTCATTTTCACCATCGATTTCATTTACCTCATCGACGATCGGACTGGCCACATGAAGTGGCCCTACATGCTTTACCACGAGTTCCAGAATAGACCGATCCGCCTTAATGAAATCGATCAAAACGCAAGCGTCCATAATCATCAGCTTTTGTGCAGTACGCCGAGGTGTCATAGAGCGGCGTCCCAATTCTGTAGAAGATCTTGCATTTCCTCAACGCTAACAGCGAGCATCTCTGCGCCCCGACTGAGCGATATCTTATCCTTTTCCACAGCCTTCCGGATCAGACGACTGAAACGGTCTTCGTAGAAATCAAAGCGTTGCATCCCAAACGGTTCAGCAGGATCGATACCCAACGGTTCTTCCTTGAAGGGTAGCTTCCGGCCGAAACGTCGCTGGTATGCGATGTTGAATTTCATCCAGATGGATTTGTCTGCAACCTCGTGTTCCAGAAGACGTGCCAAGACGGTCTTGTAGCTTACCCGAAAGATGCGCTTCACCTTCAAAACCCGATCAACCCAATGCAGCCCAGAGGCTTCGTTCCATTCGCGCCAGAAGCCGTCATCTGGCATGAGAAAATGACCGGCAAATAGGTTTGCTTCCTGCTCTTCCTTATCGTTCTCATCAGATTGACGCACGTCGTAGGCGTCAAGATGCAACATAAGGTGAGCGAATTCGTGCGCTGCGCTGAAAATACGTCTCTCGACCGAAATCCGTTCCCAAACATTAACAACTACTGCCGGGCCTCCATCATTTTCCCCAACAGACAACCCGAAAAAGCCATCGGATGCCATGGGGATCGGAAGTACTTTTACGCCAGCATGCTCAAGCAAGCCGCAGATATCATAAATGGGATCGTGGGGTTTAAGGCTAAGTTTCTTACGACAAATCGCAGCGGATTCAATAACGCGGTCCCTAGAACACCGAGACCTTGCTTGGCGAAGAATAAACGGAGTCTCGTTTTTCAAGCATTTTTCGAGGTAGTTGAAGTCGTCAAGCCATCTCGCCACCGTAGCCAGGACATTTTCGCGATTTTGCATTCGCCTTGCGGAGCGAAAACGAACGGACTGTAATTCTCGAACGGGCAGAAAAAGCTCCTGTAATTTTACATCGAGAGCCTTGGCGATTGCCTGCACGGTTTTCATTCGAGGCTCACTTTTGGCAAGCTCAAGGTTTTTGATTGCGGGCAATGAAAGTCCCGCAGTATTAGCTAGTGCGCTTTGACTAAAATTCTTTGCATTTCTCAACCGTCTTAGATTTTGGGCGAGTATTTGCAGACTCATGGCATACCTCCCTTTGTTTCCTATTTTATACCATATATCAAAAAAAATATAAATGGTATATTTTGCATAAGAAAAAATATTTGGCGCAGCTATTCCGCGACATTTTTCGCGCTATCGCGCGCGCAAAGATGTGGCAGGTTTTCTCTGCCGACTTTTTTCTTTTGAAATGGGGAAAGTAGCCCAGAAACAAAAAGGGGCCAGAGAGGCCCCAAGAGGCGTCTTTCCCTTCGACCAGCTTCTCGCCCCCCCCGCCCTCCAAACCAGCGGCGATTTACACGCGGCCCCCGAGGGCCACGAGCGGACGCTTCCTTCTGCCACCTTCCCCCGGCTCCCGTTGTTTTGAATCTTGCTTTTTTTCTTTTCTGCTGATACATTGAATACAAATATCACACTGGAGAAAACTATGGCTACATCAATCCGACTCAATACAGAAATAGAGCAAAGACTGGATTTCCTCGCGTCTCACACAGGACGCACCAAGGCTTATTACCTCCGGGAAATTATCGAGCATGGCATCGAGGATATGGAGGACTACTATCTCGCCACGGAGGTGCTTGAGCGCGTCCGTAAGGGGCAAGAGGCCGTGCATTCCGCCGCTGAAGTGAGGGAAGAACTTGGCCTGGAGAATTAAATACGCTGATACGGCCAAAGAGCAGTTGCGGAAGCTCGACAAGCAAATCGCCCGACAGATTGTCGAGTACATGGACAATATTGCCACCCTGGAGGATCCTTGCAGTAAAGGAAAGGTACTGAGAGGAACGCTCGGAGGGCTTTGGCGCTACCGCGTGGAAGATTGGCGGGTGGTTTGTGATATTCAGAACGACCAGGTGGTTATCCTGGTGTTACGAGTTGGCCATAGGAGTAAAGTTTACGGAGGGCATTAATGCGAGTCTCGCGCTATGCGCGCTTGCAAGGCCGGTACAGGTTCGCCTTGCCGGCTTTTTTGCTTCTGAAAGGGGAATGCGACCCAAGGGCAAAGGGGGGCTTGAGATGCCCTAAGAGCCGTTTTCCTCTTCGAGCCAGTTTTTCCCCCTGCCCTCCAACCAGCGGCGACCTACACGCGGCCCCGAGGGCCACGAGCGGCCGCTTCCTTCTGCCACCTTCCCCGATCGGCTGCGCCAGACAACAAGACCTTTCGGTCTTTTTACGTAAGTATCGCAAAAAATGAGTGGATACGGAAATGGCCCACCTATACGAGCATTGCTACGACTGTGAGCGCTGGATCGGAAGAGATTGGGAGGAAGTCCACTTGTGGCTTGACGAATTTTTCGCAGAATTCGGCCCGGCGCACCGCTGTCACCGGCACCATATTGAGGGAATCGAGGAAATTCGGCAAAAATTGGGTGATGAAGCCGCACTTGCAGCCAAGATTCATATTCTCGTGGATTGTTGGGGGCTACCCAGCAAGGCCGACTATGAAAATCGTTTCATCAATCAGCTCGGCCAAGAAGAAGACTCTACTTGGGAGGAAGCCTGGATGATGATCAAAGCTTGCCTGCTTGAGCGGTGAAAAAAAATGGCCTACCTGCACGAACACTGTTACGACACCAAGCGCCTCTTGGGCAATGAGTGGAAAGAAGTTCACCTTTGGCTCGATGCACTTTTCAAGGAATATGGCCCGGCCCACCGGCACCATCGGCACCATGTCAAAGGGATTGAAGAGATCCGGAAGATGTGGGGCGATGAAGCTGCCGTGGCCGCCAAAATTCATATCATCGTGGACTACTGGGGCATCCCTTCACAGGCCAACTATGAAAGTGGCCAGGTCAATGTGAATGGCTTTACGCCGGAATCGACAAAGACCGACGTCGCCTTGCTGCTTTCGGATCTGCGAATCGGTGGGGAGCACGCGGTAAAGGCGCATCTGCTGAGCGAGGGGATTGAGACGCGATAGTGGCGGGCGGGATAAACACTACGAGAAAGCTCCTGTTCCCACCGCTGCCTGCTGGTAATTTTCCTTGTACAACACCACAGTATGTTGCTACAGTCTGCCTGTCAGGATGATGCAACCTTTCCACCAGTGCTGTCCTGTCTTCTTCTGTCTTACCCGCAAAAACAGCCTGTGTTCCTGACAGGATAACCATGACATAAGGTTACTATGCAGAATTTCTAGATTCTATGTATTAGCCATAATTCTGTCTAATATAATGTTGGGCTCCACGGGTAAAACTGGCTGCCTTCCCCGCTTTAATGGGAAAATTATTTCGACAGTAGAAAACTTGACCCCGCATTTTTTACATATTCTTCGGCGTCTCCATCCGGTTTGATATGGACGGGTATCAACAACTGCATTCTCACTGCATTTACACTCAGGGCAACACAACATGATGGGCCTCTCCTTTTATTTAATACCATATGTTGCGTTTATGCTTTTCGTGCTTATCTTCCTGTCACTTAAAACCCTCGGCCAATGACGGCCACAACGTGTCGGGCGTATCCCGGCAGGAAGACATGGTGAACTTATGGCACTTTACAAGCAAGGCAATCTTCTCACGCAATCAAACGATGAGGCATTTAACAAGACGCACCAGCCAGGGGAACAAGCCCCACACCCAGGGATTTACCGATGCACTGCGTGCGGTGACGAAATAGCTATTGCTGGTGGGCACACACTCCCTCCCCAGAACCACCGCCAGCACGCTCCTGCCCAGGGTCAGATTCGGTGGCAACTTTTGGTGTATCCAGTAAGTCAGAAGTAGTGATCATACGCGGCTGCGGGTCGGCTTCTGAAAAGGAGCCATCCGCATGCCTCACAAAATATAAAGGTTGCATCTCCATCCTCCCGATAAAGAAGAAATTAAAAGGAAAAAGCCCAACAAAACAATCAACAGGACGGCTAAAGCCGCCCGTTATTTCTGGCGTTCGGTCCAAGTGTATTAGAAACTATGAGCGAAGAATATATTGATAAACTTTATAAAGAATACACCTCGCAGCGAGAGAAATTGAATGCCGCTTCTCTTGAGGCGGCAGGACGTTATGATCGTGCATTTTTGGCTATCAGTACAGGAACACTGGCTTTATCGGTTGCTTTCATTGACAAAATCGCAACAAATCCTGAATCGTGGACATTATATATCCTCATGCCTGGATGGTTATTGCTCATCGCATCAATCAGCCTGCAATTATTAGCACTTGCTTCAAGCCAAAACGCGACAAGCGAACAAATCAGAATTTTAGATCAAGAGTATTCTGTTTATTTTTCCAACGATAACCCAGAAAATACTGTTTCGGAAAGACATGAGGAGCCAATAAATCGGTTTATTCAACGCACTAGCAGATTAAATGTAGTATCACAAATATTACTAATCATTGGCGTTGTATTAATTCTCTCATTTGCTTCTATCAACATTTGCCTGAAAAAGGAGTTACCATGTCTGCCAAAGGATCAAGCCACAAGCCAACCCCAAAGCCAGCCTCAACCCCAAAGTCTACCCCAATAGGAAATATTAAAGGGAGCTATACACCACCCAAAAACCAAATCCCTCCACCTCCACCGAAGAAAGGGAAATAACCGAACAATCGGTTCAACCAGACCGCGAGGAGCTCGGCGGCGCTGACGGGTCTGGTCATTGGCGCGGTCAGGTTACCCAAGGTGTTGGGCATCATGAATATCACATGCACGAAGCACGATGCTGCAGTCAGGCAGCTCGATGTAGCTATTGGCCTTTTGTTTACGGACGGCGATCCTTTGGCCGTACGAACACTTGCAGGAGCGGCTTACGGCATTGTGGCGGACCTTGCGGAGAACCAGAAACATGGTTCGTCCTGGCGAACGAAAATCATTGAAGATTCAGGCCTGAGCAAGAAAGACGCATTGCAGGTATTGAATGCAGCCCAGAATTACTTGAAGCACGCCGATCGGGATGCGGGTTCCACGCTTTCGCTCGACGAAGAGGAAAATGATCACCTCATATTCATCGCTTCAATAGAATGCGGGGGCATTGGCCACCGGCTCTCATTTTCGATGCAGGCTTTCCAAATATGGTATCTCGCGTTGTATCCAGACAAGATCGGCCACGACACCGAGCCAGTACAGAAGTCAAAGACCGTATTCCCCAATCTCTCGGAGAAAACAAGACTTCAGCAACTGGCTCTTGGGCACGAGTTTCTCGAAAGAGTTTTGGAGGGCAAAGGACTGCTATGAGAGTATCTATTGCGCCCAACAAGGCGCTCCAGGCGACGCCAAGAAGCAGCGCGCCTGAGCTTTCACGTTATGCACCCGAGTTACCCATGAACTGTAGACACCCTTTATAGTTAGAAAACCCTATAGAGAGGTGTTTTATGTGATCCGTAAAAGAAGACCTTCCTTTACAGAAGAATTCCTTAGAGGAGGAGCAAAGCGAGCAGAGATACCTGGCAACAAACGATTAGATTAGCATACCTTAGCCCTTATAATACTATGCTCGATTTCGAGCTATTAGAGATTTTAAACAGGAAAACTCAATGACAAGCACCCAACAACGCGCCGCCCTGCAACGCCAAATATGGCAAATCGCCAATGATGTGCGCGGCTCAGTGGATGGCTGGGATTTCAAGCAGTATGTACTTGGCACCCTGTTTTACCGCTTTATCAGCGAAAACTTTGCCAGCTACATTGAAGGTGGTGACGAAAGCATTAATTACGCAGCGCTTGGCGATGAGGTGATTACTGACGACATCAAAGACGATGCCATCAAAACCAAGGGCTACTTTATCTACCCCAGCCAACTGTTCGCCAACATCGCCAAAGGCGCTAACACCAACGAAAGTTTGAATACGGAGCTGGCCAGGATCTTTGTCGCCATTGAAAGCTCCGCCAACGGCTACCCCTCTGAGCCGGACATCAAAGGCCTGTTTGCCGATTTTGACACCACCAGCAACCGCCTGGGCAATACAGTAAAGGATAAAAATCTGCGTTTGGCTGCTGTGCTCAAAGGCGTGGCCGGGCTGGACTTTGGTGATTCTCATGGCGGCGATTTTGAAGGCAACCAGATCGACCTGTTTGGCGATGCCTACGAATTTCTCATCTCCAACTATGCCGCCAATGCCGGTAAATCGGGTGGCGAGTTTTTCACTCCGCAGCATGTGTCCAGGCTGATTGCCCAGCTTGCCATGCACAAGCAAACCAGTGTCAACAAGATTTATGATCCGGCCTGTGGCTCCGGCTCGCTGCTGCTGCAGGCCAAAAAACACTTTGACGCCCATATTATTGAAGACGGCTTCTGGGGACAGGAGATCAACCACACCACCTACAACCTGGCGCGGATGAACATGTTCTTGCACAACATCAACTACGACAAGTTCAATATCCAGCTGGGCAACACCCTGATCGACCCGCATTTTGGCGACGACAAACCCTTTGATGCCATCGTCTCCAACCCGCCTTACTCGGTAAAGTGGATAGGCGCAGACGACCCAACCCTGATTAACGATGAACGCTTTGCCCCCGCAGGCGTATTAGCGCCCAAGTCCAAAGCCGACTTTGCCTTTGTACTCCACGCGCTGAGCTACCTTTCCAGCAAAGGCCGCGCGGCCATTGTCTGCTTTCCCGGTATTTTTTACCGGGGCGGCGCCGAGCAGAAAATCCGCCAATATCTGGTGGATAACAACTATGTTGAGACGGTGATTTCCCTTGCCCCCAACCTGTTTTTTGGCACCACCATCGCCGTGAATATTCTGGTGCTGTCCAAACACAAGACTGACACCACCACCCAGTTTATTGATGCCAGCGGCCTGTTTAAAAAGGAAACCAACAACAACACCCTCACCGATGCCCATATTGAACAGATCATGCAGGCGTTCGACAGCAAAGAGAATGTTGATCACCTCGCCAAATCAGTGTCCTTTGAGCAGGTCGCCGCCAACGACTACAACCTGTCGGTCAGCAGCTATGTCGAAGCCAAGGATAACCGCGAAGTAGTGGATATTAACCAGCTCAATGCCGAGCTTAAAACCACCGTCGCCAGGATCGACAAGCTACGGGCGGATATTGATGCCATTGTGGCCCAGATTGAAGGCGAAGAGGTTGAGGGATGAACGGTATGAGCTACATGGAAAAGCTGCTGGATGGCGTTGATGTCGAGTGGAAGGCATTGGGGGATATAGCTACACTGAGGCGCGGTCGTGTCATGTCAAAAGGTTATCTCGTTGATAATGCCGGAGACTACCCCGTATATAGCTCTCAAACAGTTAATAACGGAATGATCGGCAGAATCGATACGTTCGATTTTGACGGGGTGTATATTAGCTGGACAACTGATGGAGCTAATGCCGGCACGGTCTTTTATCGAACTGGAAAGTTCTCAATTACCAACGTTTGTGGATCAATAAAAATCAATGATGAATCGAAGCTAAACTATAAATTTTTATTTTATTGGCTATCAATTGAAGCGCAAAAGCACGTTTACTCTGGCATGGGAAATCCCAAATTGATGAGTCATCAGGTTGAAAAGATTCCGATTCCCATCCCATGCCCTGAAAACCCAGAAAAATCGCTGGCCATCCAAGCCGAAATCGTCCGCATTCTGGGCACCTTCGCCGAGCTGACCGCCGAGCTGACCGCCGAGCTGACCGCCGAGCTGACCGCCCGCAAAAAACAATACAACTACTACCGCGACCAGTTGTTGAGTTTTGAAGAAGGTGAAGTGGAGTGGAAGACGTTGGGGGAGATTGGTAAGTTTATTCGCGGGAAGCGCTTCACTAAAGCTGATTATGTTGAAGATGGTGTCAGAGTTATCCACTACGGTGAGATATACACTCGGTACGGGGTTTTTACGAGTCATGCACTTTCTCAGGTCAGAATTGATATGGCTGAGTCACTACGCTATGCAGAACCGGGAGACGTAGTAATAACTGATGTGGGGGAGACCGTTGAGGATGTTGGTAAAGCCGTGGCATGGCTCGGAGATGATAAAGTCGCTATTCACGACCACTGTTATGCTTTCCGGCATTCAATGAATCCGAAGTTCGTTTCTTATTGCATGCAAACAGCATCATTCATTTCCGAGAAAGCAAAATATATAGCCAGAACCAAGGTCAACACATTGTTAATTAACGGATTTTCAAAAGTCTTAATCCCTGTTCCCTATCCAAATGATCCTGAGAAGTCGCTTGACGAACAAGCCCGCATTGTCTCCATTCTCGACAAATTTGACGCTCTCACCAACTCCATCAGCGACGGCTTGCCCCGCGAAATTGCATTGCGCCGAAAGCAATACGAATATTACCGCGATTTGCTGTTGAGCTTCCCTAAGCCTGAAGAGGTGGCGGCCTGACATGAGCAAGACGCTAACGGAAATAGCCAAGCAGTTACAAACGGCTAATAAAAAAGTACAGTTAATCTATGCCTTTAACGGCGTAGGTAAAACACGGCTATCGCGCGAGTTTAAACAGCAGATAGAAGTGGCCCCACTCGTTTGAACAGCATCCTGCGTTTTTTAAGTGGAATCCCTGCTGATTTTTACGCTGCCAGTTCAACCGTCGGCAGCATCACGGTGTAAGCCTCATCAGGTGTATTTTTG
>Ga0209749_1001693_pt1 | contig 17961 bp, 16 predicted proteins | sample EPASupsiteSAE347_FD_187267 | JGI IMG/M metagenome (GOLD analysis project Ga0209749, IMG submission 187267) | Bioremediated contaminated groundwater from EPA Superfund site, New Mexico - Sample SAE3-47 (SPAdes) (version 2) | ecosystem: Environmental > Aquatic > Deep subsurface > Groundwater >... | reverse complement strand
AATTTTATATACCAACTCACCACTCGCCTGACTCACGCCATAATTTACCTGCGCACTTCTCTCCGGACCTTGATTAAAAACTTTATCAGCATATTTATTAGCAATCTCCTTTGTTACGTCGGTCGAATTATTATCCACCACAATCATCTCAATATTTTTATAAGTCTGATTTTTTACCGACAACAAACAAGCCTCAAGAAATTTCTCGGAGTTAAACGTTGGAATAATTACTGAAACCAAGGGATTGTTATTTGTCATTTATTTTAAATTTAAAATTATATTCTTAAAATCCTGATAACTTTTCTCAAAATTTATCTCCTTGCTCCATTTCCAGCCATTCAAGCGTAATTGCTGATACTTAAGTTTACTATTCATTAATTCCAAAATATTCTCCGCTAAATCTACCGGATTATTCTCATCACAAATCATCCCCGTCTCATCATACTTCACACTATCGCGCAAACCATCGACGTCATATACAACCGCCGGCGTTCCCTGACTACTTGCCTCGGTTACGATCAGACCCCAGCCTTCTTTTACGGACGTTACACATATCAAGTGCGCTTGTTGCATCAACTCAATCTTTTTCTCCAAACTCACACGTCCTAAATATTTAATCGAATTGCTATATGTACTGGCAGCAATCATAGCTAAAACTTTTTGACCATATTTACTATCCGCTGAACCGGCAATAATTAATTCCAAATCTTCCATTTCCAGTTTGGCAATTTCAAAAGCTTTCACGATATCCGTTGTTCGCTTCATGGAACGTAAGGCTCCAAAAGCCAGAATAGTCGGCTTGGGCAATTTCACAATGCTGTCCAAATTTTCTACCGGTTTGATTTCTATGCCCTCACTGATAATCTCAATGTTTTCTTTTTTAAAACCAAATCGTAGCAAATCATTCTTTGTGCTTTCGGAAATGGTTATGACTTTACGGTCACGCAATAGCCATAAATAAATCGGTTCAAGTAAATAACCAATCAAGCTTAATGGAAAAAACATTTCATAAAACCAGATTTGGCGGCACAGTTGATGCACGAATAAAATATTTCGCTCACGCACATAAAACTTTGCCATGAATGGAATCGTATTCACCTCATCAATTACAACATCTGCCCAACCGTGTAAATTTTGGCGATAATATCGCCACGCTGCGAAATAGACTGTCCATCTATTTCCTAGTCTAATTATTTTATAGCCATCAACAACCTCTTCAGTCACAGCCTTGTCATAGCCAGCCACTAAAAATATCACCTCATGTCCATCCGTCACCAAACGCTTCGCTAATTCCTCATTAACAACCTCCGCCCCACCGGCTAAAGGATTTTTTTTATCTTTCCATGTGAGCCAAAGTATTTTCATCTTATTTCAAATTATTATTTCTAACTACATACATCGGTCGCCCCATCACTTCGCTCTGGATATTACCAATATACAAAGCAATCAATCCAAGACACGCCAAGATGATGCCAACCAAAAACAAAATAATTACTGCTAAAATCGCCGTGCCGGAAAAATGAAAACCTAATGGATCGCTCAAGATATATTTATTTAAAAAAACAAAAACACCTAAGGGGCCGGAAGTGAGAATAATTGCAACGCCCAAGTAACCGGCAAATCTCAATGGAAATAAACTGTGCGTGACAAAAGTAGATGTTGAAAGTTTGAAAAGTTTTACAAAATTATATGACGCTTGCCCATTAGCGCGCTCATTGGCGTCAAAATAAATAAAATCAGTCTTAAATCCCAACCAATCCAAAAGACCACGCGTGATGCGATTGTGCTCGCTGAATTTATTAAATTCATTAATAATTTTACGATCGATTAGGCGGAAGTCAGTTGAGTTGCGAATCATTTTCGTCTCACCGATCAGATTCATAAACTTATTAAACAAAATTGAACCCATTTTCTTCATAAAACCCTCGCCATTATTTTTTTTGCGAATGCCAATTACCGTTTCTGCGCCCGCTTCCCATTTTTGCAAAAATTCCGGAATCAATTCCACCGGATGTTGAAGGTCAGCATCAATCATAATCGCCGCCACTCCCTTAGCACTGTGAATGCCCGCCGAAGTCGCCATCTCTTTGCCAAAGTTGCGCGAGAAATCGATAAATTTCACTGCCTTATCCTTCATTGCTAAAATATCAATCTCAGCTTGAGTATTATCACGACTACCATCATTAACAAAAATAATCTCGCAGCGATATTTACTACCCTTGAAAATATATTTCAGCTCACGATAAATAATCGGCACGTTTTGTGCTTCGTTATAAACCGGGATGATGATGGAGATTAATTTAGCCATATTATTTTTCTTCTTTGCGAATTTCCTTATAAAGTAAAAATAGCAAAGCGATTAAAACAAAAATACTTCCAAAAATAAAATTATTAACGACACTGGTAATCGTCTCGTGATTGAATATTGTCAAAATTATCACGAATAAAGGTGCTGCCAGAGATGGGAATAAAATTCGCTTATTTCTTAAAGCGAAGAAATATACAAAAATCAGATTAATGATTGACGCCAAGAATGATAAAATCCCTAATTTAAACAAATATTTGCTATAAAATAGATATTTATGGCCAATAAGTAATCCCACGACCATATCATGAAATGCGTAAAAAGTCAATAGTGCTGTGCCACCCAAGGAGATGGTCAAAAGTAAGCCTTTGGTCAATGTTTTTAGATTCTCCTTCTTGGCTTTATCAATTTTTACTGCCGACAAAAGCACCACTGAAATCGATGCGGTCAAAAAGAAAATAATTCGACCTACCGTCGCGATACCGCTATACAAACCAGCCTCGTCAGCGCTGAAAAAATATTTCACCAATACGACATCAAAGGTATATAAAAAAGTAACCGCGATAGAACTTATCAGGATTGACAAGCCATACCATAATTCTTTTTTAACGCGACCGTCTATTTTGATATGCTTCGCTGCATTTAATTTTAAGTGCTGTCTGGTTTTCAAGAAGACATAATAAAAAGCCAGCATCTGTGCCAACAACAAACCGAAAATTGCTCCAAATGACGACCAGCCAAGGTAAATAAAAATAACTGCGAAGCCCAGACGTCCCAGGGAGACAATCGCCCCCGAAATGGAGATTTCCCAAAATCTACTCAAGCCCTGCAAAACTGCCTGACGCACATTGAAAGCCATGGACCAAGAAATAATCAGGGCCAAAGTAATAAAAGGCCAATATGAATGAAAGTTTAATTCCTGACGAAAAAAATTACTAAACACAATTACCAGGAATGAAAAGAGCAATACTAGATAAATCGACAACTTCCCCAACATCAAAATCACTTCTTTTTGATTATCACCTTCTTCCTCATTAGCTGTAATATTAACTATGACATTTTTAACAACGCCACCCAAAACACCAGTCAACATAAACAAAGAAATAATCACCTGCACCTCGCCAAAATCGGCTACATTCATCAGACGACCCAAAACGGGATGATAAAGATAGTTCAAAAAGGCTACAGTTACAGAGCCGATAAACAAAACGATATTATTTTTGACAAACTCATCTCTGAGCGCGCGTTTGATCATATTATCTAATTAACGTTTTAAGTAACGCCATATATTTTTCAAAATAAATCTTCGAACTAAATCGAGTTGAATCCAACCAGGCCTGATTTCCGATTGTCGCTAAATCATAATTTTTCAACTCATCAATCTTCATCGCCAAATCATCAGCATCACCCATGCGAAACAAAAAACCATTTTCTTTGTCTTCAATAATCTCCGGAATACCACCTACGCGAGAAGCGATAACCACCTTACCCATCGCCACCGCTTCCAAAATATTCATCGGCATGTTTTCATACCAGACTGACGGCACGATGATCGCCTTTGCTCTTCGCACTAACTCATTCAATTCATCGCCACTCTTTTCACCAACAAATTCAATTCTACCGCCCAATTTGTAATTTTTAATTTTTAATTGATAATTGATTTTATCAGGGCCGTCACCGGCAATTTTCAATTTCACATCATCAATTTCATGCATCGCATCCAATAAAACATTTACCCCCTTTTCTTTTGATAAACGACCAAAAAATAAAAGATAATCATCAGTTGCCCGCGCTGAACTATCAGGCATCATCTCGGTAAAATTTTCAATCACCTCAATCCTGTCGCCATCAATTCCGAATTCAACGAACTTGTCTTTGATGAAATTACTCGGTGCGATAAACTTATCGATCAAATCATAAGACTTCAAAACATCACGATGTAAATAAGCCTCCAAGGCGCCCAGCAAACTTTTTTCATGCGCATTCTTGATACAGCTTCCGGAAAAACAATTATAATATTTACCACCCTTGCACCTTTCACAGATTTCACCCTTGTTAAATAATTGATAATTCGGGCAAATCACTTTATAGTCATGCAAGGTCAGTATCATTGGAATCTTATGCTTTTTCAGCGTGTGAATTATCGATGGTGACAACTGATGATAGATGTTATGCAAATGCGCCACCTCTGGCTTTTCTTGCTTGATTAATTTCGCCAATTTTCGACTCGCCTCGAAATTATATAAAAATTTAAAAATATTACTCAACAGACTTCTGGAATAATTAATTTCCCCGATAAAAAAATCCGAATAAGCGCTCGGACGATTACGTCTGTCATTCATCGAAAACTCAAGCACCTCATGACCATTCTGACGCAACAAATCCGAAACCGCAAAAAAATGCCGCTCACTGCCACCTTTCATATAAAAGAATTTGTTAATTTGTAATATTTTCATGTTATTTTAAAAACTTATTTTTTAATATCCAAAATATCGCCTGCGCCCAATGTTTCTTAATCGCCGGCCGTGCAGTGCAAATCATCCACCCCTCCGTCACTGTCGCTGGGTTACTAATAATAAACTTATTCTTAATCGTGCCAATCTTATTACTGGAAATATCACTCGGATACACGTCACAATTCGGATCAATAAAAATACTTGATTGTCCGGAATAATCCGGCAAGATTCTTTTACCAGTTTTAACATATTGAATCATGCCAAAAGTATAATACGCCCGCGCCCATTTCTTTGGATCCCATGTTATTAACTCCTCCCGCATCAGCCATTCCAATTGTTTGATTATTTCTTGCTGCTTGTCGATCTTATTCTCCTGACTGAAAAAATTCTCCGACGAATGCACTAATGACAAACTCAGCTCAACCCCCAGCTCACGCGAAAGTTCATAAACCTTCTTCAATTCTGCATAGTTATAATCTGCAATCGTAAAACCGATCTTGATTTTCTTCACGCCAATTTTTTTCAGTTCCGCAATCGTCGCCATCGCCTTGTTAAAGCCATTTTCAATTCGACGCACTTGATTGTGCACTTCTTCCATACCATCAATCGAAACAGCCACGCCGATCTCCGGGTCAATCTTCAAAATCTTCTTCATCTGCTCCACGATCAAAGTCGTTGCGAAACCATTCGTCGAAATAATAATATTCACTTTCGGACAACGCTCTTTAGCCTTAATGACAAAATCAGCCAAGTCGGCGCGCAAAAAAGGTTCACCGCCGGAAATATTCAAATCCACAAGGCTCGTAGGCAAAAACAAAAAATCTTCCGGCTGGATTAGCGGAATCTCTTTCTTTTTCCAAATACCACACATGATGCATTGCGAGTTGCATTGATACGTAATCGCCACCACTGCGTCTTTCGGCTTTTGAATTGACTTTTTCATGAATTTATACTATGCTAATTTATTAACTTTTAAATCTAGCATAAATACGTAAAGATGTCAAGCAAAGAAACACAATTGAAGATTTTTCTAATTGCAAACTTATTGCTAATATTAGCTATTAATTTTATACAGATGGAGGCGCTTTCCCTATTGTCGTTGATTTTAGTATATTATATTTTCATTTTTGCCTTCATTAATCAAAAAATAGGGCTACTATTAATAATCCTTTTCAGGCCGTCATTGGATATTTTTGCCAATGAAAGCGTTATCTCCTTCACGGAGACCCCCATCAATGTAACTTCTGCAATCGGTTTTTTAAGCATTTTATTGGCGTTATTTATAATATTTAAAAATAAGGCTGAAAAATCACCACTTTCAAAAACATGGCTTCTTTTTTTAGGTATTAGTCTCGTGTCTCTGTTTATTTCTTTCGATAAAATTATCAGTCTGAAGGAAATCGTCAGATTGTTGAGCATTTTCCTAATCTATTTGAGCTCTTTTTATTTAATAAAAAAGAAGAAGGATTTTGTCTTATTAGTAAAGACGATTATCTTTTCCGCCATCATCCCCGGCTTATTATCCGCATATCAATACTTCACTCACACCGGATTGAGCGTTCCGATGGAGAATATTTACAATCGCATTTATGGGACTTTTGCTCACCCAAACCTATTCGCTTATTACTTAGTCATTCCAATCACGTTGGCTATCCTAATATTCCTAATCGGCAAAAAAGAAAAAATCATTAATATTTCTATCTTGGGGCTATCTGTTTTGTTTATAATTCTCCTTGGGCTGACATTCACCCGCGGTGCTTGGCTTGCCTTCGTCTTAATCACGCTCATTATCGGCGCCATTCAATATCGCGCTTTATTAATCAGCGTTGTGATCATTTTCCTCATGTCATACGTTTTAATTCCGCCTATTCACTCCAGAATCAATGATCTGCACGAAGCCAAAAAAGGCAATTCTATCGAATGGCGACAAAATCTTTGGCGTGACGCCCTTGGCTACATCAAAGACGAACCGATTCTCGGTTACGGTGTCGGCACTGCCAATAAACTGATTCTTGAAAAAAGAGGCGAAAGGATGGGCTCATCCGATCCGCATAATGATTATTTAAAAATAACCCTCGAAAGCGGTCTTTTGGGACTGTTTAGTTATCTGATTTTAGCAACGGTGACCATGCTACATTTAATTAAAAATTACTTCAAAACTAAACAAGTAAAAATGAAAACGGTCAATTTGGTGGTATTTGCTCTATTCTCTTCTTTGATAATAATGAGTTTTGCTGACAACATCATCCGCAATACAGCCCTACAATGGTCTCTCTGGTCATTAATCGGTGGCTTGATGGGTGTAACTTACTTTAAAAATACTGAAAATAAGGTTGAAAAAAACATTGACAACTAAAATCTTTGAGAGTAAAGTTTGGATACTAATTCATTAACTTTAAAAAGTATGAAAAAAGTCAAAATCCTCGGCTTGCTCCTCGCAAGCATTTTCGCTCTTCCTGTTAGCGCATACAGCTATCCGGTTGGCGATTGCAGTTGTTTCTGCCCGTCAAACATCTACGGCAATAACGTCGGTATTCCCCTGACAACGCAAAACAACAATCTTTACAATCAATTAAAGGGGCGCATCATCATCACCCCGCAAAGCAACGGCGAAGCTTATTACATTTCCGCCACTGAGAAAAAAGTTTATTATCTGGGTGATAATTCTCAAGCCTTGCGCGTAATGCAGGGTCTCGGCAGTGGCACCAATAGCGCCACCCTACGAAAAGTTTCCACCGGCTATGGCAAGCTCACCGGCTACGACTCTGACCGCGACGGTCTACCAGACAATTTCGAATCCCTTATCGGCACCAACCCTTACACCTTCAACACCGACGGTGACCGACACAGTGACAAAACCGAAATCGACCACAACTACGACCCAACCGTTGGCAATGGCAAAAGACTAACGATGCCAGCCAACCTAAAAGGCCGCATCTTCCTCCAAGTCGACCGCAACGGCGAAGCCTGGTATATGAATCCGGTTGACGGCAAGAAATATTGGTTGAATACACAGGATGATATGAGTAACTTGATCAAGAAATTCGGTTTGGGTGTTTCGAATTATAATTTTAGTTTATTAGTGAAATAAAAATACATATCAAAAATAAAAAGAGCTCCGCGTTTGCGCGGAGCTCTTTTGTTTATAATTATTCAGTTCTTATTTCTTATCTCGACAAACTCTCACAAACTCCACAAACAAAGGATGCGGGTCTAATGGTCTGGAAATATATTCCGGATGAAATTGAGTGCCGATAAAGAAGGGATGGTTAGTGATTTCGATTGCCTCGACAATCTTGCCATCTGGCGAAGTGCCAGCGATGGTTAGACCGTTTTTTTCTAGGATTTCGCGGTATTCGTTGTTGAATTCATAGCGATGACGATGACGTTCGCTGATGATGTCTGTCTTGCCAAATTTCTTGGCGTAGGCTTTGGCTAGGTGTGTGCCTGGCGTAATCTTGCACGGCCAGCCACCGAGACGGATGGTGCCACCGTATTGTTTCTTGGCTAAGAGTTCTTTTTGTTCTGGCATAATATGAATCACTGGATATGGTGTTTTTGGATTTGCTTCTTCGGTATTCGCGTCCTTCATCTTGCAAGCATTGCGCGCGAATTCGATGACCGCCATTTGCATACCGTAGCAAAGTCCGAAGTATGGTTTTTTGTTGACACGACAGAATTCAATCGCTTTCATTTTGCCTTCTGAGCCACGACCGCCCCAGCCTTGTGGAACAATGATGCCGTCGTATTTTTTCAAACTCTTGGTGCCATGCTTTTCCATATCTTCTGCGCTAATCCAATCCAATTTTGGCTTCACGTTATTTGCAGTGCAAGCGTGCTTGATTGCTTCGATCACAGAAATGTATGAATCAGACAAAGAGAAATCGCCAGTAGCGAAATATTTGCCAACGATACCGATGTGCACTTCCTTTTTCGCCGCCTTGCTCTTCTTGACCATCGCTTCCCAATTTTTCAAATCTCTTTTCTTAGGTTTCAAATTAAAATTCTTCAAGATCATATCACCCAAGCCATCCTTCTCGAAATTCACCGGCACATCATAGATTGACTCTACGTCAGGTGCAGAAATCACATTTTCAGCCTGCACGTTGCAATGAATCGCAATCTTCTTGCGACGCGGTTCATCAATATGCACACGAGAACGTGCTACGATAAAATCAGGCTGGATGCCAGCCGCATTCAAGCTGCGCACAGCATGTTGAGTAGGCTTAGTCTTCATCTCACCCACTTTCGCCGGGATTGGCAAATAAGACACGATTACGAATTGCACGTTTTCCGGCTCTTCAAAATGCATAAAACGCGCCGCCTCAAGAAATAATAAATTTTCATACTCACCCACCGTGCCGCCAATTTCAATCACCATGATATCCGCGCCAGTCTTCTCAACTGCTTTTTGGATGCGGTCACGAATTTCCATCGGCACATGTGGCACGACTTGCACACATTTACCCTTGTATTCCAAATTTCTTTCCTTTTGAATAACAGTCTGATACACGCGACCAGTGGTCATGTAATTTTCTCGATAAATATTCGTATTCAAAAATCTTTCGTAGTTACCGATATCTTGATCTGTTTCATCACCATCCTCAGTCACAAAAACTTCGCCATGCTCAATCGGATTCATTGTCCCGGCATCAACATTGATATAAGGATCAGCCTTGATAGCGCTGACCTTATAACCACGAGATTGCAAAATCGCACCGATTGAAGCTGTGGTCACGCCCTTGCCAACACCACTCATTACACCACCGACCACAAAAATATATTTTGTGTTCTTTTTTTTCTTGACTTGTTTTTTTGATTGCATAAAATACATGACTTACGCTTGTAAAAACGCACAAACAAAGCGCTAACTAATATAAGTAATTTGTTAGCGTAATGTGTTTCGCGTTGGCTTAGTCGCATAGCTAACAAATTACTTATATTAGTTAGCGCGATTTCAAGACACCAAACGAATAAATCCTTAAATATAAAAAATTAATAACAAAAATCTTATTTCTTCTTGCTCTTACTTTCTCTTTTCTTCTTCGCAACCGGAGCTTTCTTTTTAGCTTCTGCTTTCAAAGACATCTCATTCATGGTTTGCTTGTTATAAATCTTAGCAAAACCTCCTGGAATCAAAAAATTCACAGCATAACCATCAGCCATTTCTTTAATTTCTCCTTTTTTTGCAACCTTTTGCAATTCTTTTACGAATATTACTTTCATACGTTTTTTTTATTTAATTATTATAATTATTTTTTATTAACTGGTGCTTTTGCAGGCACTTCTGGCGTAGTTGTCGCCTTCACTGGTGCAAGCACTGCTGGTGTTGAAGTCGCATCATCCTTGAATTCCACTCCATTCATAATATCCAAGGCGCGATCAAGTTGTGGATCTTTACCGTCATTGAAATCCTCGATGGTAAAATTCACATATCGATCAGGCTCTATTCCATGCTCATTGATACTGCGACCTCTCGGCGTTAACCATTTTGCAATAGTAACCTTGATTGATGAACCATCTTTCAATTCATTTAATGTCTGTACTGATCCTTTTCCAAAAGTCTTAGCGCCCAAAATAGTCGCCTTGCCATTGTCTTGCAATGCGCCAGCTACGATTTCCGAAGCTGAAGCACTACCCTCATTCACCAGAACGACAGTCTTATAACCCTTCAGAAGCGCTCGTCCGCGCGACATATGGTCATTCTTTTTGGAATCAGAAAACTTCTCTGACACGATTATGCCCTTATCAACCCACTTGCTTGCCATATCAATCGCTGTTTCCAAATAACCGCCAGGATTATTGCGCAAATCCAAAATAACACCCCTTGGGTTCTTCTGAATAACATCAGCTACAGCCTTATTAAATAAATCATCAGTATCATTGTTAAAACTACTCACTTTGATCACGTAAATACCATCTTTGCGCATTTCCGTGCGGACACTCTTCACTACGATCTTGTCACGCTTGATCATATAATCCTTGGTTCCTGCTGCGCCAACACGACCGATAGTCAAAGTCACCTCCGTGCCTTTGGCACCGCGAATCTTGCTCACTGCCACATCCACCGACATACCAGCAGTTGACTCCTTATTGATATACAAAATCTTATCGCCTGCCTTCAACCCTGCTTTTTCGGCTGGCATATCTGGCAAGGGCGCGACCACGGTCAATAAGTCATCCTTAATACCGATTTCCGCACCGATTCCCTCAAAGGTTCCAGCCAAATCATCGCTGAATTCCTTGGAAACTTTCGGATCCATAAAGACGGTATAAGGATCGCCAACGGCAGCCACCATTCCCTTCAAGGCGCCGTAAAACAACTCTTTATCCGTAAGTTTTTCTTGGTCAACATAATTCTGATGTAGCGAATCCCAAACCTCCCAAAACAGATTAAAATCAATATCCTGCGCCAAAACGCCAGCCTTCGGTTCGCTATATTGCCCAAGTAATTTCCCAGCATAAACAGCCTGCACCTTAGCAAAGTCACCCATCAACTCCTTTTTTCCAGCAAAATAAACCCCTAATTCAAAAGTGATCAACAAAATCACGATTGAACCGATAAATTTAATCGCAAAAACGAATTTATTGTGCTTATGTAAATCTTTTTCTTCAGTCATTTTTGTAAATAATTAGCTATTTTTCATGCTAACACCATTTAGTAAATTAGATGTGTTTATTTTAGCACAAAGACAAGGATTATGACAAGTCATTTTATCTTTTTTATAAAAATGACCAAAATTAAACAAAATTAGGCAAAATAATCTAGCTATCTTGACAAAAGTCAAAATTTATGCTAATCTAAAAAGATTCGTTAAATGCTAACGACTCGCCTTTTAGGGAATGTAGGCTTCACATCCCAGGTCACTATGGTTAACATAGGACCGACGTTCTTTTTAGCCACTGGCGTTAAGTCAGGGCAAATTCAATTGGAGGAATTATCATGTCAGACTTGCAAAAACGCATCGCCATTTCACATCAGGATGGAGTTATCAGAATTGTCGGGAAAAATGAACGGAAAATTATGCACGTGGGATGTACCACGGACACATCGCTGGAACCGATGGAAGTCACTGAGAATTTACTGATTTATAATGCCCATGAAAACGGCGACCTTATTGTCATTGGGGTAGAAGTTGGACCCACATTCAAAATGTATATCCTTGAAATCAACATCAAGGATGCCACCCCGATTGATCTCGAGAAGCCGTACAATAAACCGTGGATCCCAAAGTCGGACAGAATTATTCAAACGTTTGATAACGGTTTCATGCGCATCAAAATTGACGATGAATGGTTTTCCACTGATCTGTTGGATCGCGCAAAGGGTCATCGGATTTTGCCCGTTTCGGCAGGCAACCTCATGGTGAAATATGCCTACGGGCTCGCCGAGGCCAAGGAGATTGTCGACCTGGCTGAAGAAATTCAGACGCAGGCCGATGCGGTTGAAATGCTGGAAGTTGAGAAGGCAAAAAACGCTTTGTTGCGCCAACAGATTCGCGAACATGAAAATTGCATCAGCGAGTTCATGTGTGACAATATAAAAATTACAACAGCATTGGTAGACATGTACATACCAATCTATACGATTGAGCATGAGGCCGGGTGTCGCTTTGCCAACAAAAAGGAAATAAAGAGCTGCGCAACAACCATCAAGGAAAAAATAACGGAAATCGAAAAGCTACTTGGCAAATAACGCCAAGCCTACAAGCGTTACAAAAAGCCACCAAAACACCGGTGGCTTTCTTTTTTTCCAAAAATACACAAAACTTGAAAAAAAATACCAATAAGCTATACTTTAATCAATTATCAATTACGAATTAAAAATTACGAATTATGGTGTTTTTATCCAATATTCTTTCCTTAATTCGTAATTGAAGATTGATAATTTATAATTGAATATACTATGTCAAAATTCATAATTCAAGGCGGTCACAAGTTGAGTGGCGAAATCGATGTCAAAGGCGCTAAAAACGCGGCTTTAAAGATCATTCCGGCAACAATTTTATCTAGCGAAAAGATTACAATCAAAAATTTACCCGATATTGAGGATATCAAGATGTCTTTGAGCCTTTTGGAGGACTTGGGGGCGAAAATTACTCGAAATGGTGATGTTGTTGAAATTGAGACCAAGGATATTAATAAATTTGATCTTAATCCCCTTTTTGCAAATAAGTTTCGTGCTTCGATTATGTTTGTTGGCCCCTTATTGGCGCGCTTCAATGAAGTCAAATTCCCCCACCCAGGCGGATGCGTCATTGGTGCCGGCGGACGACCGATTGATATTTTTGTCGACGGCTTCAAGGCGCTTGGCGTCGAGATTGACGAAACAGAAAATTATTATGAATTAAAAACGAAGGGATTGAAGGGTTGCGAATATTTTTTCAATGTCATCAGCGTGACTGGCACTGAAGAGATGATGATGACAGCCGTCTTAGCCGATGGCGTGACAACTTTAAAAAATTGCGCGATGGAGCCGGAGATCAAGGCTTTGGCCGACTACCTTAATGAATGCGGCGCGAAGATTGAAGGCGCAGGCACACCGACGATGACTATCACCGGTGTCGAAAAAATCGGCGCAGGCACATTTACTGTTATCCCCGACCGCATCGAAACCGGCTCTTTCGCCGTCATGGCGGCCGTGACCAATTCTGAGATTACCATAAACAAATGCAATCCGGAACATGTCGAAATAATGCTAAACATTTTCAAAAAAATCGGCGTCAATTTCGAAGTCGGCGCTGACTACATCAAAATGTTGCCAAGCAAAAATTTCAAACCATACAATATCAAAACCCACGAATATCCAGGCTTTCCAACTGACCTGCAATCCCCTTTCACATTATTAATGACCCAAGCCCAAGGCTCATCCATTGTTCACGAAACAATTTACGACCGTCGCCTCCTCTTCGTTGACCTCTTGTCACAAATGGGCGCCGACATCATCATGTGTGACCCGCACCGAGTCGTAGTTAACGGCCCAACTCAGCTTTATGGCAAAAAACTAACCAGCCCCGACCTCCGCGCCGGCATTACACTTGTGATTGCAGGCTTGATTGCCAAAGGCAAAACCGAGATTGATAATATCTATCAAATCGATCGCGGTTATGAAAATATTGACGAGAGATTGAGGGCATTGGGAGCGAAAATTGAGAGAGTAGACTAGCACAAGAGAAAATAATTTTGAATTTTGAATTTTCCCCCTCCGGGGACCTTGTAATTTTGAATCAATTTTTAATGATTAAATTTTAAAAACATTAATTAAATTCTTCCTTCAATCAAAATTCAAAATTCTAAATTCAAAATTCTTAATCAATTCATATCACAAGCCCCATGAATACTAACAAATTTTTTAAATAAAATATTATGATATCTTTACGCCGTCGACTTTTTTACACCACATTCTTGATAATATTTTTCATCATAACTCCATTGTTAATTCTTTACGCCTTGGGCTATTCGGTGAGCAATGGTTTTAAGTTGCAGAAAACAGGCATCCTTGTTATCGCATCTGAACCGAAATACGCCAAAATATATTTGAACGGCGAATTGCAACGAGATTTTCTAAAGCAATTCTACAATAAAGACAGCTACAAGACTACGCCGCAAAAAATCAAAGATCTAACACCAGGCGAATACAATATCAAACTTGAGCTTGATGGTTATTGGCCATGGGAAAAGAAGCTTGCCGTATGGCCTGGCCAATCTACCTTTGCTGAAGACGTGAAGTTATTCAAAAAAGATACGCCCGTTTCATTACTACAAGGCGAAAAAAATATCTCCACCAATGCCAAGCGCACTGACATTCTCACTTGGAATAAAAAAGAAGCAGCCATTATTAACCTTGCAAGTAACGAAATCCAAAATATCAACTTAGGCTCATCTACCTTGCCAGAAAATCAAGACGCCGGTTGGGCACCAAATTCCAACAAAATCCTTTTGGGCAATTTTTTAATTGATGAAAATAATCAAACCACTGACCTCAAGGCTCAAATCGACAAACAGGGCAAAAATTTCCAATGGGATAACTACTCCGACGAATACATCTATTACACCAACAACACCGGCCTAAGCAAATACCGCATCGCTGACAAAGCAGTAACTAAAATTATCGACAGCACCAACGTCGGCAACTTCTTTGCCAAAAGAGATTTTATTTATTTCCTGAGCAACGAAAAAGACGCGACTATCCTGAATATTCTTGACACTCAAGAAAAAAAGATTAGCAACAAAATCAATCTTCCCCTATCGAGCTATTCTTTCATCAACAAAGACCAAGACCTGCTAAATCTTTTCGATGACAAGCACAACATGCTCTACATCCTCGATGTTAATTCATCATTCAAGCAGCTCAAAGATTCATTGAGCAACGTCTCCAAGAAAAATTACTGGATCAACGACACCCAATTGCTCTATGCCAATGACTTCGAAATCTGGATGTACGACCTCGAATCATCCCGCAAGAAATTGATTACTCGCATCAGCAAAAAAATCACCAACGTCGCCTGGCTTCCGACCAATGGACACATCCTCTTTAGCACGGCGAACTCCATCAACGTCATCGAACTCGACGACCGCGAAAAATACAACATCACCAAGCTGATCGAAACCGACCAAATAAAAAACTCCGTCCTGAATAAAGACGGAGATACACTCTACTTCGATGCAACAATTAACGGCGAGAAAGGAGTATATAAGTTGTCGATTGATTAATACCTCCCTCGCCCCGCGGGAGAGGGTCGGGGTGAGGGGTTTTCAAACACTCAAATTTCACAAAAATAAAAGCCTCGGTTTTACGCCGAGGCTTTATGTTTTAAAACTTCACAATATTACTCAATTCTCGTGACGACGTAAGTGCCCTTTCCCAATGTAATTTGCGCACCTTTGGGATGGCTAATCGTTGGAGTATCGAGATAAGTCGAAGTTTCAACTGCTTGCACTCTGTATTTACTGCCATTCTCCAAACAAAGATTCGTGCCCTCCTTAACAGAAATCAAAAGAAACAACACGGAGCTTTGCAAGCGAACATCATCTTGCTCGCACGTCAGCGCGAAGGATGTTGTTACGAAACTCACCGAAGAAACTGCCGTAATTAAAAGAGCTGCCAATAATTTTCTCATAATTCTCTCCTTGTTGAAGATATTATTATCTACTTAAAAGATATTTTTAAGCATCATTCTTTTTATCACAAAACAAGAAAAAAGTCAACCTCGGCTGACTTTTTTTCTTAAAAATCTCTATTTTTACCTAATATTACAAACTCTTCCCAACCTTCTTTATATACTCTCGCAAATCCTCCCCAATCTCCTCATTTTTCATACCCAGCGTAATCGTCGCCTTGATAAAATTAAACTTATCGCCGGTATCCAACCATTCACCATCCAACTTCTTACCGAATAAGGCTTTGTTGTTTTCAAGCATAATATCAAAAGCATCAGCTAAACGAATCTCACCAGACTTGCCCGCCTGCATTGTGCCCAACACATCAAACACCTCGGGAGTGATCACATAGATTCCCACCGCGGCCAAATTGGATGGTGCTTCTTCTGGTTTTGGTTTTTCCACAAATTTCTTAATCTCATAAACATCATCACCAACATCCACACCATCAATCACGCCGAACTTCCCAATCTTCGCATTCTCCACCTCAGAAAGACCAACCACGGAGCCACCATATTTTTCATAAGTCTCAATCACTTGCTGAGCTGGCGATTTTTGATCATAGTCATACAGGGTATCACCAAACATCACTAAAACAGGTTCGTTATTGATCAAGTGCCCTGCACAGCTCAAAGCATGACCATCACCAAGGGGCATCGGCTGACGCACATAAGAAAACTTCGCCATATCACTAATCTCGCGCACTTTTTGCAATAAGTCATGTTTGTTTTTTTCTACCAAAGTATGTTCCAATTCGAAAGAATGATCAAAATGATCCTCGATCGAGCGTTTGCCACGACCAGTCACAAAGATAATCTCCTCAATCCCCGCTGCCACCACCTGCTCCACCAAATACTGAATAACAGGCTTATCAACCACCGACAACATCTCCTTCGGCTGCGCTTTAGTTGCTGGCAAAAATCGGGTCCCAAATCCCGCCACCGGGAAAATTGCTTTTTTTATTTTCATACTGTGAAGACAACTAGACAACTAGCACTTAGACAGCTAGAAGCAGTTGAAATATTTAAAAAATTTATAATTGATTACTCCATGTTCTAGCTGTCTAGCTGTCCAGCTGTCTGGCTGTCTCGTCGTCTATCAAACTTCCACTTCCAAGTATACTTCAACCACGAAGCAATATGCCAGCGTGTCGTTCTATTCGTAAAAAACTTATACCAAGCCGTCTGCGCACTTTGGCGTGCGTGATTGTGAATTATTTTCACTTCAGGATTGTAAACAACTTTATAGCCACCTTTCCAAAACCGCCGACACAAGTCCGTGTCTTCAAAATACAAGAAAAATAAATCATCAAAATAACCCACCTCGTCCAAAGCACTCTTGCGACAAAACAAGAAAGATCCCAACAACCAATCGACTTCGCGAATTGATTTGTGATCAAAATCAGTCATCAAAAAATTCGCCGTATCCCTCTTTGCTACCGCCAATCTACCCAAGGGCGTGCGACGATAAAGCGGCGTCAAAAATGAGTGCCAGCGATAACAAGAATCTTGAATCGATTGATCAGGGTTCAACTGCATCGGTCCCACTACACCCACCTCGTCATGCGCCTCCATATAAGCAAAAAGTTTTTGAAAAGTATCGCGCTGTGCCAAGGTATCTGGATTCATAATCACCACGTATTTTCCCACTGCCTGCTTAATCCCCGCATTATTCCCCGCACCCATGCCAAGGTTCGCTCCATTCTGGATAAACTTCACATCCGGATTCTGCCAAGCCAAAATCTCCCCCAAGGAATCCTCCGAGTTATTATCAGTCACAATCACCTCATGCGTCAACCCACTCCAATCCGCCTCACTGATAGATTTCAAGCAACTCATCACGAAGCCTTTTTGTTTATAATTAAGAATTACGATAGAAATATTCATTTCGCTTAAAAAAGACAATTAAATAAATAGTTCAGTATACTAGTATACGGTACTATTTATTTTTATCTAGTAAATTTAACAATAGAAAGTGAGATGGGTATTTCTTTTTCAAATTTGCAAATGTAAAAGGTGTACTTTCATCACTCATCCCCTT
>Ga0209749_1001691_pt1 | contig 17992 bp, 17 predicted proteins | sample EPASupsiteSAE347_FD_187267 | JGI IMG/M metagenome (GOLD analysis project Ga0209749, IMG submission 187267) | Bioremediated contaminated groundwater from EPA Superfund site, New Mexico - Sample SAE3-47 (SPAdes) (version 2) | ecosystem: Environmental > Aquatic > Deep subsurface > Groundwater >... | reverse complement strand
TGGCGCAGACTTTCTTCGCCTGCTCCCGCAGCTGATCCAGTTTGTCGTATCTTTCCAATTTACGAACGATCTGATAGGCTTCCTGAATGCCGGCCGTCACCGTATCGGCAACCTTCTTTTCAAGTGCTTCATCCACGGCGGCTTCCGCCAATGATCTTTTCACCTTTCCGATGGCCAGACGCATCCGATCCTGCAATTCGATGATGGGCCGCAACGCTTCCAGACCGGCATTGATGGCGGCCACCAGATCATCCTCGGCAACCTCGTTTGCCTCGCCTTCCAGCATGACCAGGTTGACATCAAATTCCCTGCCCTGTGAGCCGGGGACAATTTTTCTCCCCGTGAGAAAGATGTTGAAGTCGCTTTCTTTCAATGCTTCCGCGCTCGGATTACAGACCAACTGACCGGCGATCCTCCCTACCCGGACACCCGCGATGGGTCCCTTGAAGGGGACATTAGATATCTCGAGCGCCGCCGACGCGCCGATCATGGCCGCCACGCCCGCATCGTTCTCCGTATCCAGGGAAAGGACATTAGCCACAATCTGGGTCTCGAAGTAATAACCCTTGGGAATGAGCGGGCGAATCGACCGATCGATCATGCGCGAGGTCAGGATTTCCCTTTCATTGGGCCGCCCTTCCCGTTTAAAGAAACCGCCGGGGATCTTCCCCACTGCATAGGTCAGTTCCTGATAATCAACCGTCAGGGGAAGAAAATCAAGCCCCTCTCGCCCGGTCTTCAGGGATACGACCGTAACGAGCACCACCGTATCCCCATAGGTTACCAATGCGGTCCCATCGGCCTGTTCTGCCAGGTAATGGGCCTTTATCGACAGATTTCTTCCCGCAAATTCGCCCTCAAATATTTCTTTCATCTAATTTGTTATCCTCTCTGTAATGCTATTTTCTAAGGCCAAGACGCTGGATCACGGCTCGGTAACGTTCGACATCTTTTTTCTTGACATAATCCAGAAGGCGTCTTCTCTGGCCGACAAGCTTCAACAGACCCCGCCGCGAATGGTGGTCCTTCTTATGGACTTTGAAGTGCTCGGTGAGATATTCAATCCTCGCGCTGAGCAAGGCGATCTGTACCTCCGGGGACCCGGTATCTTTTTCATGCAACTTGTATTGAGATATAACTCCTTGTCTTTTTTCTGCGTCTAACACTTTTCTTCCTCCCTCTTTAACTGGTTATCCCAATTTTAATTTTCCTTGAATACCCTCAACAGTCTCATGACGGGGACGTCATTTTGAAGACCCGCCAGTTCCCGGCTCCCGCAAAGAAGCTCCGCTATCGCTACGAGTTCACCATTACTACCGGTTAACTTTACCATATCTCCCGAATCAAGAAAAGGAATATCATCACGACGATTTACCATTTCCGCACGGGGGTGCACGCCGTCCTTTATTCTTTTCACCCAGGGATCCTCCGGGGCAATAGTCTTCATACCCGGAAGCAACTCCGCCATGGGGATTAGGCCGGCGCGGACCCGCTCATCATTCCCCTGCCTGTCTTTCCGGTCCAGGACAATCGCCGCCGCCTCGGAAAAAATGCCGCTACGGGTCCGCCGCAACCCGGCAACACAGGCCCCGCAACCGAGGAGGTCGCCGACATCGGCACATAAAGAACGTACATATGTTCCTCCCGAGCAGGACATGCGAAATGTCACATAGGGCAGCGATATCTGTTCAACCGTCAAATCGTAGATCTCTACCATCCGCGGCGGCGAATCGACAACGATCCCCTGCCGCGCCCACTTATAGAGGGCCCTGCCTCGCACCTTGACGGCCGAGTAGCGAGGGGGAAACTGTTCGCTCCGGCCCAGAAATCCCTGCAGGGCATCGATGACGCCCCGGTCGGTAACCTGGGGCTCTTTTTCTTCCAGCACCGCGCCCTCGATATCCAGAGTATCCGTGCGGACGCCGAGGAGCATGGAAACCCGGTAGTCCTTAGTCACCGACACCAGGAAAGGAACGAGTTTCGTCGCCTCGCCGAGGCAGACGGGCAGGACACCGGTCGCTAAAGGGTCCAGCGTTCCCGTGTGACCTGCCTTTTTTACCCCCGTAACCTTCCGTACATCCAGGACAACATCGTGGGATGTCACGCCCGGCGGCTTGTCGATGACGACGACCCCGTTCATTTCCAGGCCGATGTACAAATAACCTCCAGAAGCCGTTTCTTTACGGTGTCGATATTTCCTTCAATCCGGCAGCCGGACGCATTGACGTGCCCGCCGCCGCCGAACGCCCTCGCGACCCGCTCGACGTTGGTCTTACCCTTGGAACGCAAGCTGATCTTGAAACTTCTGTCCGGCAATTCCGTATAGAGGATCGAGATCTCCACGCCCTCGATGGACCGGGGCAAATTGACAAGACCTTCGGAATGCTCCCAGAGGGCCCCCGTTTCTTCAAAATCCTTGAGAAAGATAACCAGCGAGCCGACCCGGTCCTGACAATCAAAGCTCAGGGTCTGCATTGCCCTCGCAAATAAACGGATTTTCCCAATGGGGAAGTTCTCGTAAATATTCTCCGATATCCACTGGGGGTCGGCGCCGCTCTCGACCAGATGACCGGCGGTAATAAAGGTGTCTTTCCCCGTGTTGCCGTAATGGAAATCGCCGGTATCGGTGATAATCGCCGTATAAAGATTCGTGGCCATCTCGGCGGTGATGTTGGCTTTCATCGCCGTCAGGAGACGGAAGACAAGCTCCCCCGTGGAACTTGCCGCCGGATCGATCATTCTGACCTCACAGAATCCGCCGTTGGAAACATGATGATCGATATTCACCAGCGTCTTGATGGCCCCTATTCTGGGTGCTTCATCTCCCACCCGATCCAGTTCGCTGCAATCGAGAATAAAGGCGACTTCGAAGGAGTCCGGCAGGGGAAGGGTATTAAGAATCATATCCGACCCGGGAAGAAAACGGAAATTGTCGGGTGTCTTGTCCTGATTATAGATGGCGACGTCTTTGCCGAGACCTTTAAGAAGAAAATAAAAGGCCAGCTCCGAACCGACGGCGTCGCCGTCTAATTTGACGTGGGCCGTGACGAGGAACTTTTGATGACGATTAATGATGTCAACTATCTTTTGGATCATCCACAACCTCTTGTTCATGTATCCGGGCAAAAATCGTGTCGATGCGGCTTCCGTAGGCAAAGGACGGATCAGCGTAAAAAACGATCTCCGGGACGTAACGCAGCTCCAGGCGTTTACCAAGTTCTCTTCTCAAAAAACCGGTCGCCTTTTGGAGCGCTTTCTGAGTTTCGGGACGACAAGTATCCTGCCCCATCTCGACAAAGTAGATCTTGGCCGACCGCAGATCATCGCTGAGTTTCACCCCGGTAATGGTCATTTGCTTAATTCTCGGATCGGAAACTTCCCGGATCAGGATATCGGAGACCTCGCTCATGATCCGCTCCGCCACCCGCTCCGCCCTTTTAAAAGTCGCCATATTTATCCGCCCCTTCAGATTGCATGTTGAGCCACTCTGAATAACTGGTTATTTCCATATTCGAACCGATGACCTGGGCAATGCCCATCTCTTCGATATAGTTGAAGATATGATCAACTTTTGCGTTAATATATCGCCTATCGTTCCCGACCACGCAAAACCCGATCTTCGCCTTTTTCCATGAATCATTGTCTCCAACTTCGGCGATGGAGACATTGAAGGCGTTCTGTGTCCGTTTCAAGACCTTGGCTAAAACGGACCTTTTTTCTTTGAGGGACCTGCACTCCGGTATCCACAGGTCCACGATCCCGGCGCCTACTACCATATATAAATTGAAGCACAACAAAGCATATGGACTTTTTGCACCGCCGTCATCATAGTTTTCGGTCCACCTGCTCGTTTACATACGCCTCCAGGATGTCCCCTTCACGGAGGTCATTATAGTTCTCAATCCCGATACCACACTCGTAGCCCGTCGCGACTTCTTTCGCGTCATCCTTCGCCCGCTTCAGGGAAGCAATTTTACCGTCATATACAACAACGCCTTCCCGCACCAGCTTGAGATTGGCACTCCGGGAAATTTTGCCATCCGTTACGTAGCATCCCGCGATCGTCCCGACCTTGGGTATTTTGAACAATTGCCTGACTTCGGCCCGCCCCTGAACAACCTCTTTGTATATTGGATCCAGAAGCCCTTCCATGGCGGCACGGACATCCTCAATGACGTTGTAAATGATGTCATAGAGTTTTATCTCGACGCCCTCCTGTTCGGCCACTTCGACCACCCGGCTGTCCGGCCTCACATTGAAACCGATGACGATGGCGTTGGCTGAAGACGCGAGCATGACGTCCGTTTCCGTGATCGCTCCCGTCGAGGCGTGAATGACCTTCAACTTCACATCTACGGTGCTCAACTTGTTCAGGGCCTCGGTAATGGCCTCCATGGACCCCTGGACATCCGCCTTGATGATCACGTTGAAGTCCTTCACACCCTCTTTAATCTTCTGATAGAGCTGCTCGAGGGTAATCTTTGAGGTTGCGGAAAGTTCCCGCTCCCTTTCCTTTCTCGTCCAGTAATCGGCGATACTTCGTGCCTTCTTTTCGTCCTCGACACAGAGGAATTCAGCGCTGACCTGGGGGACGTTAGAAAATCCGATCACCTCCACCGGCATCGACGGGCCGGCCTCCTTAACCCGCTGTCCCCGGTCGTTGACCATGGCTCGCACCCGGCCATATTCCGTTTTTGAAGCAAAGGCATCGCCTTCCCTGAGGGTTCCCTCCTGAATGAGGACCGTCGCCACGGGTCCCCTTCCCTTATCCAATTTCGATTCGATGATAATCCCTTTTGCCGGTCTTTCCGGATCAGCCCGAAGTTCCAGGATATCGGCCTGCAGCAGGATCATCTCCAGCAGGGCCTCAATGCCCAGCTTCTGTTTGGCCGAAACCTCACAGAAAATGGTTTCGCCGCCCCATTCTTCAGAAACAAGATTGAATTCAGTGAGTCCCTGCTTGATCCGCTGCGGGTCCGCATTGGGCTTGTCCATCTTGTTGATGGCCACAATAATCGGAACCCCCGCCACGCGGGAGTGGTTAATGGCCTCGATGGTCTGCCCCATAACCCCGTCATCCGCCGCAACCACCAGTACTACGACATCCGTCACCTGCGCCCCTCGGGCGCGCATGGCGGTGAAAGCCTCATGGCCGGGGGTATCAAGAAAGACGATATCCCGGTCTTTAATATGGACGTGATAGGCGCCGATGGCCTGGGTTATCCCGCCGGCCTCACCTTCAATCACCTTAGTTTCCCGGATTGCATCGAGGAGAGACGTTTTACCATGATCGACGTGGCCCATGATAGTAACAACCGGCGCTCGTGGCTGCAGGTTACGGGGACCCGGATCATCCTGCTGAAAGGTATCCTCGAATTCACTGCCCGCAGATTCCACCTGGTAACCGAATTCCGCGGAGATAAGCGTCGCCGTGTCAAAATCAAGAGACTGGTTGATGGTCACCATCAACCCCAACCCGATGAGTTTGTTGATAACCTCACTGGCCTTTACGCCCATCTTCTTGGAAAGATCTCCCACGGTTATGGCTTCGGAAATTTTCAGCCTCCGTTTACTGGCCTTAGGTACGGTAATGACGGTTTTTTGAAGCTTCGCGACCCCGGCCTTTTTCTCATCCCGCCAGCGGGAACTCCTCTCATCCCGCTCAAGATCTTTAATCTTCCCTTTTCGATCGACAACCTTTTTGATTAAGGCCTTTTTGCGGGGAAACGTATCAGAGACCACTACTTCTACCGGCTTTTTCCCCCTCTTTTTGTCCTTGTCCGGTTCCCACTTCACCGGTTTTTTCATCCCCGCCGGGGGCGCCGCGTCCCGGCCGGGAACTACGTCCGTTCTTCTGGGTACAGGTTTCCTCTGGGCCCCCGCCCCTGCCGGTTCCTGTGGCTTACGAGGTGCCGTAATACGATTGACTTCTCTTTGTATAGGTTTGGGGGCAGGCGGCGGGGTAACCGGAGGGGCAGGCTGTTGTATAACCGGCTTGCTGACGACGGGTTCAGCCTTTTCTGTCACAGGGGCGCCGCTCACAACGAGGGCCGGCGGCGGTTCCTTGCCCGGCTTGGGAGGAGGCGGCGGAGGCTCTTGAGATATCGGAGGCGATACGACCTTCTCTTCGACAATCTTCACTTCGACAGGTTTCATTTCGGCAGGTTTCCTGCTGACCTCGACAGGAACGGCAACCTCCTTTACAGGTTCCACGGTGGGCTCGGATATGGGTTTGCCCTCGACTTCCTCCGTTTTATCAGTCACGGGGAGAGGTTCTTCTACCGGGGCAAGCGCTTCCTCTTCAACCTCGGTGCGTATCGCTCTTCTTCTGATGACCGTGGACTTGACCCGTTTCTCGACCACCTCATGGGGTTCAGCAGCGGAATAATCCCTTTTTACTCTCTCCACCTCGCTGTCTTCGAGAGTACTTGAGTGGGACTTCACGGAAATACCCATTTTCTCCAGACGGGTGATTAAATCTTTGTTTTCGACCCCCAATTCCCTGGCCAATTCGTAAACTCTCATTTTTGACATGACTGATCCCCTCGCTGCAACGTGCTCAAACCTTGAACTTTCTGACAAGAATCATTTAAGTATTTCGAAACGTTCATTTTATAGATTATCATTTCCCTGCGGCCGCGGCTTCCTCAATCATACGCGTCGCCGACTGTATCCAGCCCTCGGCCTGCTCTCTGCTTATTCCGGGAACCGCCATGAGCGCTTCCACGTCCACCGCTGCTATCAAGCCCAGGCTCTTGATTCCTTCCTTGAGAAGGCCCTCGGCAATAGCCTCAGTCATGTCCGGCAGGGCCATCAGGTCGGTGCGGCTGTCTTCCTCCTGCTGAGCTGAAGAAGACTCGCTCTTGACATCTATTTTCCAGCCTGTCAGCTTGACCGCCAAACGAACATTCTGCCCATTTCTACCGATCGCCAATGATAGCTGGTCATCGGGAACAATGACCTCCATGCACCTATTTTCGTCATCAATGAGCACACGATCCACCTTGGCAGGCGATAAGGCTGCGCAGACATACTTGGCGGGATCATCTGAAAAGGGAACAATATCAATCTTTTCCCCCCGCAATTCCTGGACCACGCTTTGTACCCGGGAGCCCCTCATGCCTACACAGGCGCCGACCGGATCGATATCTTTATCCTTGCTCTTAACGGCAATCTTCGCCCGCTTTCCCGGTTCTCTCGCAATACTGACAATCTCAATGAGCCCCTCTGATATTTCCGGAACCTCCACTTCGAAAAGGGCTCTCAAAAAGGCCGGATGGGTCCTGGAAAGGATGATCTGCGGCCCCTTGGATATCCTTTTGACATCACAGATAAACGAACGAATCCTCTCGCCCCGCTTGTAGACTTCCCGGAAGATTTGCTCCGACACGGGGATGACGCCTTCCGAGCGGCCAAGATTGACAATGATGCTGCCGCCTTCAAATCTCTGGACGAAGCCATTGACGAGCTGCATCTTGCGGTCCTTGTATTCCTCATATACGTTGTCCCGCTCGGCATCCTTGACGCGCTGGATGATAATCTGTTTGGCGGTCTGGACGGCAATACGGCCAAAGGTGGACGTGTCAACCTTCATGCCCAAGCTGTCTCCGGGTTCCACTTCCTCGTCCATATCCCTCGCTTCGGCCATGGATATTTGCATGTCAGGATCGGTCACTTTTTCTTCCACCGTTTTGAATTGAAATACCTCGATTTCACCGGCCTCTTCGTTATAGTGGGACTCGATTTCGACATTGGGTCCCATTTTCTTTCTTGCAGCATTAAGCATGGCCGCCTCAAGGGCTTCGATAATAATTTCCTTCTCGATTCCCCTGTCCTTACTCATCTGTTCGACCAGCCGTTTCAGCTCCGAAAACATGCCCTCTTCCTCCATTCATCACTGTAAGGATGATTTTTATTAAATTATCCGTCCTCTAATAACCCTTCAAGGTTGGCCTTGAGTACCGCTTCCCTGGGAACAGTGAAAATCTTTCCCGACAAATCCAGAATAATCGTCTTCCCCCCGTCTTCGCCTATCCGGTAATCTTTCAGGAGACCCTTGAAATTCCTTATGCCGTCAATCTTGTATTCCGTCTGAATGATCACCCGGCGCCCAAGAAACCTGATAAAATCCTTATCCTTAACCAGGGGCCGATCCAGACCGGGAGAAGATATTTCCAGGGTGTAGGCTTCCGGAGGAACATCGTTCACATCAAGGAGGTCGCCTATCCGGTCACTTATCAGGGCGCAGTCATCAATGGTCACCCCGGGGTCCCTGTCAATGTAAAGGCGCACAATCCAACGTGATTTCATTTGGATGCACTCTACGCAAACAAGCTCCATCCCCTCTGATTGAATCGCAGGTTCTGCTATTTCCCAAATACGGTTTTCGTAATTTGTTTTTAAAAAGCCCATTCTATACAGAAAAAAAAAGTGGGCAAAAGCCCACTCGTCAGAAATTCAACGATGATGTTGATCCTCAGCTAACACAACTGCGAGGCAAATGCAAGCAAAAAACAAGGGCTTTCCGGGAGTAAAAATGGAGCGGGCGAAGGGAATTGAACCCTCGACTTTCAGCTTGGGAAGCTGACATTCTACCGCTGAATTACGCCCGCAATCCCGGAGATGCAAAGGACATATTAATCAAACCGGCCATTTTGTCAAGCCATATTTGTTTACCGATCGAGGCGCACTGAAATGGACCTGCCGTGGGCATCGAGTCCCTCCAGGGCGGCGAATCTTTCCGTCTGGCGGCCGTAACGATGAAAGGCCTCCCGGGTAAAGGATAGGACGCTGGTCCTTTTGACAAAATCATAGACCCCCAGGGGAGAAGAGAATCTGGCTGTTCCTCCGGTGGGAAGGATATGATTGGGTCCGGCCATGTAATCCCCCAGGGCCTCCGGGGTGTATTGTCCAAGGAATACGGCCCCCGCATGCGTTATTTCGGACAGGAGTTCCTCGGGATTCTCCACCATCAATTCCAGATGCTCCGGGGCAAAACGGTTGGCCAACCGCGCCGCTTCCCCAAGATCCTTGGTAATGATAACAGCGCCGTAGTCATCGATCGCTCGGCGGACAATTGCCTTCCTCGGTAAATTATCAAGCTGCCGATAGAGCTCGTCAACAATCCGCCGGGCCGTGTCCTCATTGGGGGTCAAGACCACGGCGCTCGCCATATCGTCATGTTCCGCCTGAGCCAGGAGATCGGCAGCCACGAAGGAAACGGGCGCCGTATGGTCACAGATGACCAGAACTTCACTGGGACCGGCAATCATATCGATGTCCACGTGTCCATAGACCAGTTGTTTTGCCATGGCAACGTAGACATTGCCGGGTCCGACAATCTTATCGACCCGGGGAATGGATGCGGTTCCATAGGTAAGCGCCGCAATGGCCTGGGCGCCCCCAATCTTGAAGATACTGTTTACCCCCGCCAGTTCCATGGCCAGGGCTACCAGCGGATTTATCGTCCCCTGCCGCAGCGGGGTTACGGCGACAATCTCCTTGACTCCCGCAATCCGGGCCGGGATGGCTGCCATGAGCACCGTCGACGGATAGGAGGCAAGTCCGCCGGGGACATAAATACCTGCCTTATCCAAGGGTGTGATCCGCTGTCCGATCCGGACGCCGTCCTCCGATTCATCCCGCCAGTCCTTCACGATTTGGGACCGATGAAATTTTTCTATCCGCGCCGCGGCAAGTTGCAGGACGGCGCGATCATCGGGGTCAACAAGGGCCGCCGCTTCTCTGATCTCCTCCGGCGATGCCTGAACCGTCTGCGGACTCAAGACATAACCATCGAACTTCGCTGTATATTCAAACAGGGCGGCGTCGCCTCTTGCGGCCACATCCTGCAAAATGCTTTCCACCATGGTGCGCAGGGCCGGGTCACCGCCGCCGCCGCGATTCATGATCCCCTGGAAGACCTCTTCAAATATTGCCTCGTCTGTTCTGATCAGTCTCATCACGCTCTCACCCGTTCTATGGCCGCTCCCAGGCGGGAAAACTTTTCCTCGATCCGCTCATAGCCGCGATCGAGGTGATAAACCCGGGAGAGTTCCGTCCTGCCTTCCGCCGCCAGCCCCGCAAGAATCAACGAAGCCGAGGCCCGCAGGTCCGTTGCCATGACCGGGGCTCCATGCAGTTTCGCAACCCCCTTGACAATGGCGCTGTGCCCCTGAACCGTAATATCCGCACCCATGCGCATCAATTCACTGACATGCATGAAGCGGTTTTCGAAAATCGTTTCCGTCATCACACTGAGACCGCTCGCCACCGTCATGAGGGACATGATCTGGGCCTGGAGATCCGTTGGAAAACCCGGATAGGCGAGGGTCTTTACATCCGCGCTCCGGGGCCGCCTGTTTGCGATTGCCCGGATAAAGCGATCCCCGACGACCATCTCCATTCCCGCATCACGGAGTTTGGCGATCAGGGCGTCGTGATGGCCGGGGTGACAGTTTTTGATGCAGATGTCTCCTTCCGTAATTCCGGCGGCAATCATGAAGGTCCCCGCCTCGATGCGATCAGAGATGATTGTTCCTTCGACGGGATGAAGAGACGACACCCCGTCGATGCGAATGACATCCGTCCCGGCGCCGGTAATCCTCGCCCCCATGCCATTGAGGATTTCCGCGAGATTTACCACCTCCGGTTCCCGGGCGGCATTTTTCAGCAGTGTCGTCCCATCTGCGAGGGCGGCGGCCATCATGATATTTTCCGTACCCGTTACCGTAATTATATCGAAATAGATGACCGCTCCTTTCAGACGTCGCGCCTTGGCGATCACATAGCCGTCTTTCAGCTCCACTTCCGCCCCCATGTCCTGAAGGGCTCTGATATGGAGATTGACCGGCCTGGCCCCGATCGCGCAGCCCCCGGGCAGGGAAACATGGGCTTCTCCCAGTCTGGCAACCAATGGCCCCAACACGAGGACCGACGCCCGCATTGTGCGGACCAGGTCATAGGCGGCCGTACATGATTGAATATCTTCGGCATTGATCCGGAGAGAACCTTTCTCTTCCGCAAAAACGACCCCGAAACTTCCGAGCAGCTTTTTGATGGTTTTGATGTCCACAAGATCGGGAATATTGTGAAAGGTATTCCAACCTTTCGTCAGCAGGGAGGCCGCAATGATCGGCAACGCAGCATTCTTGGCGCCGCTGTTTTCAATTTCCCCTTCCAGTCGCCGCCCCCCCGTGATCAGTATCTTGTCCACGCTTATAATCTCCTTGCCAGGATCACCCGGTCGCAACCGGCGTAATCCCGCCGGCATGATATGTTTGTATATGAACCTGTTTCTCCCAACAGGTCCTCAAGCCGTTGCCGCTGCGTAGCCCCTATTTCCATGACGAGATAACCGCCGGCTGCGAGATACCGCAAGCCGCCGGCGATGATTTCCCGATGCAGAGAAATCCCTTCCGCCCCCCCCAGGAGCGCCTCGGAGGGCTCAAATTTTCTGACGTCATCGGGCAGGCCGAGGAATTCTTCATCGGAAATATAAGGAGGATTGGAGACGATCACATCAAAAACCCCGGACAGGTCGGCGAAAAGGGAGCCGACGACAAACCGGATTTTCTCGGCGACGTCCGCTTTAGCGGCGTTCCGTTGGGCCACCGCGACGGCTCCCGCTGATATATCCGTTGCCACCATCTGCACGTTCTCCTTTGTCGTCGCCAAGGCAACACTTATGGCGCCGCTGCCGACGCCGATTTCAAGGATTCTGACCGGGCGGCGATCAATCCCGGGCAGAATCCTCAAAACCTCTTCCACCAGGATTTCCGTCTCCGGGCGGGGAATGAGGACATGGCGGTCCACATAAAAAGAAAGAGACCAGAATTCTTTCTCCCCGACAATATACGCCACGGGTTCATGGAACTCTCTACGGGCCACCCACTGACGGAAACATCGCAACTGCCGATCCGTCAGGAGGGAATGAACCCGCACCAGGAGCTGCGCACGGTCCACATGCAGTATATGACACAGCAATACCTCGGCGTCAAGTCTGGGGGAGACTGTTCCGGCCTCGCGGAGAACTTTTACCGCCTCCTCGAGGCACCCCTGTATTGTCATCAAGGGTGCGTCGTCATTCATTGCCTGCGGCGGACTGGTTAAGGGCCGCTGCCTGGAAATTGGCACTCAGGGTGTCAATAAACACCTGGATCTCGCCGTCAAGAAAGCTTTCCAGATTATAGATGGTAAGCCCGATGCGATGATCCGTCACCCGACCCTGGGGATAATTATAGGTTCTGATCCGTTCGCTGCGGTCCCCGCTTCCCACCTGATTCTTTCTGGTCTGGGAGATCTCGGCATTCTGTCTCTGGATCATACCATCGAGAAGCCTTGCTCTCAGGACTTTCATGGCCTTGTGCTTGTTTTTCAACTGGGATTTTTCATCCTGGCAGGACACGACCATTCCCGTAGGCAAATGAGTAATACGAACAGCGGAATCGGTCGTATTGACCGACTGGCCGCCGTGACCGCTGGAGTGAAAGACATCGATCCTCAGCTCATTGGGATCGATAGTAATATCAACTTCTTCCGCCTCGGGCAGGATAGCCACCGTTACCGCCGAGGTGTGAATGCGCCCCTGGGCCTCCGTAACGGGAACCCGCTGCACCCGGTGGACGCCGCTTTCATATTTCAACCGGCTATAGGCCCCTTTTCCTTCGATCAGGGCAATAATCTCTTTAAATCCTCCCATGCCTCCCGCCGGAGAATGGCTGATGACGTCAACTTTCCACTCGCATCTTTCTGCATACCGGCCGTACATACGAAAAAGATCGCCCACAAACAGCGCGGCTTCATCCCCCCCCGTTCCCGCCCGGATCTCCAGCAGGACATTCTTCTCGTCATTCGGGTCCCGGGGAAGGAGTAGTATCTTCAAACGCTCGCCAAGTTCTTCGAGCTGCTGTTTCAGCAGCGGCATCTCTTCCTTGACGATCTCTTTTAGCTCCTCGTCATTTTCTTTCAGGATCTTCTGATCTTCTTCAATTCGCAACCTGATATTTTCATGGGCGCGGAAGGCCTCGACCAGATCGTGGAGGTCGGAATGCTCCTTGGCGTATTTCTGATAGAGCGCGGGCTTGGCAACGACTTCGCCGTCGCTTAATAAGCCCTGCAACTCCTCAAATCTGTTTTCAATGTCCTTCAGTTTCTTATACATCGTTACCTTACCGGGATCAAAGGGGAAGTCCTCCTGACACTCTTCAGGACATTCCCTTCCTGACGAATACGGCGGCTATTTGCTGATACGGTTTAAATACTGGAAATAAGGGGGGATAGCGTCTACAGAACCGCAAGCGGGCACCGCCCGGCCTGCGCAACCAGATACTAATACCCACAATGGGATCGTGGCGGGAACTTCCTTACCGGCGCCGGAAATGATCATGAGCGATCGATTGATCCTTCGTTCATGGCTACGGGAAATTAAATCAGCTATCCTTCTTGTTCCCTAAGCCCGCATATTTTTTGTTGAAACGCTCAACTCTCCCCGCGGTGTCCATTATCTTCTGTTTCCCCGTTATGAAAGGGTGACATTGGGAACAAATTTCAACCTTAATGTCCTTTTTCGTCGACCGCGTATTGATGACGTTCCCGCACACACAGGTAATGGTGGTTTCTTCGTATTTTGGATGGATACCTTCTTTCATGCTTTCAACCTTCCTCCCTTAGAAAATGGGATCGCATTATAATCTTAGAATTGAGAAATTCAAGGATTATTTTTATCTTTAGTTGTTATGAATTCATGGAATCAAGAAACGCCTGGTTGTTCTCGGTCTTGCGAATCTTGTCGATGATGAAATCCATGGCATCGACAGGATTCATTTCCTGGAGCAGGCGCCTTAATATCCATATCCGGTTGAGATTGATTTTCGGGATCAGGAGTTCCTCTTTTCTTGTACCGGACCGGACAAGATCAAAGGCCGGGAATATCCTGCGGTCGGCAATGCGGCGATCGAGATGCAGCTCCATGTTTCCCGTGCCCTTGAATTCTTCAAAAATTACTTCATCCATACGGCTGCCCGTATCGATCAAGGCCGTTGATATGATCGTCAGGCTGCCGCCGTTTTCAATATTCCGCGCGGCCCCGAAGAAACGCTTGGGCTTATGCAGGGCGTTGGAATCGACGCCTCCGGAAAGAACCTTGCCGCTCGGCGGGACGACGGTATTATAGGCCCGGGCCAGCCGGGTGATGCTGTCGAGAAGAATGACGACATCTTTCTTGTGTTCCACCAGCCTTTTCGCCTTTTCGATCACCATCTCCGCCACCTGGACGTGCCGGGTAGCCGGTTCATCGAAGGTAGACGAAACCACCTCTCCCTGGACGCTGCGCTGCATATCCGTGACTTCCTCAGGCCGCTCATCGATGAGGAGGACCATAAGAACCACTTCGGGTTGATTGGCGGCAATGCTGCGGGCAATATCCTGAAGGAGCATCGTCTTGCCGGCCCGGGGCGGCGAGACGATGAGGCCGCGCTGCCCTTTGCCGATGGGGGTAAACAGGTCCATAATCCGGGTCGAGAAATTCTCCGGATCCGATTCGAGGTTAAATTTCTCCTCCGGATAGAGAGGCGTCAGGTTGTCAAAGAGAATCTTGTCACGCGAAGCGTCGGGAGATTCATAATTGATCATGTCGACCTTGAGGAGGGCAAAATATTTCTCTCCTTCTTTAGGAGGCCGTACCTCTCCGGAGATGGTGTCTCCCGTACGCAGACTGAAACGGCGGATCTGGGACGGTGAAACATAGATGTCGTCGGGACTGGGCAGATAGTTGTAATCCACCGCCCGCAGAAACCCGAAACCGTCGGGGAGAATTTCCAGGACTCCGGAGCCCGAGATAAGGCCGTTTTTCTCTGTCTGGGCCTGAAGAATGGAAAAAATAAGGTCCTGCCTTCTCATGCCCCCGTAGCCGGCGACACTTAGGTCTTTGGCCAGATTGGCCAACTCACTGATGGGAAGTCTTTTAATATCTTCGATGTTCATGTGCGGATATCCTAAATTAAAATCATTATATTGGCAGTCCCTGAAGAAATCGCAACGGGGACCGGGTCAATAACCTTTGTCAGATTATGCGTTTCCCTTTGGACGTGACGAATAAGAATGTGTCATGCAACGATAGATTATAAAGAATAGTGGATTGCAAAAGGTCTGCTCATCTGAACGCCGGAAATTCTCCAAAACGGTAGGACCTGGCCTGCGTCTTTTGAAAGTGGCGGTATTTTTAGCCTATTGGGACTGTAATGTCAAGAAATTTTCTTCATCAAAGAATATTGTCATTTAACATAATAAAATTAAGTAGTCTGCCCGTTGTTCCTCCCCCTTTGCGGTGGGAATAGAACCGGTCGCTTGCGCAGGACGTACAGATATCCGCATCCAGGATGTTCTCCCCCTGAACCCCCAGCTCTTGAAGCTGATAACGATTGGCGAGGGGAAGGTTCAGCTTCCACTTCGCCATCTTCGTTCCGCGTAGCGGAGTGCCAATCGCGGCGCCAATGCACTTAGGTAGCGAAGCGGGGCACAAAAACTTATCGCCAGTCCCGTGCATACTTTGGTTCGCAATCATTATTCGACTCGTCATTGATAAGGACTAACTTCAAAGAACCTACTCAGTATGTCTTTGTTCCTCAAGTTTTTGTGCGGTATCTCTATCTTAGGTTGCAATTTCGTCGATAAAGGCAAGCCATCAAACGGCTCGTAGACTATGAACGGCCTTGTATTCTGGAAATCAATTGCCCTTGTATCCGGATCAAAACCTCTATCAAGCTCTCTCTCTAGCTTCCAGAAGTGTTTTGAGAACCAAAAACGTCTCTCATCTGCTGATTCCCGGCTTGTTGTCACAAGCACTGTCTTCTTTGACCACTCCGGCAATGTTTGATTCATTATTAGGGTTTCCTGGTCGGCACCAATATCAGCATAGGCATTTTTGTTCTTCAGCATATCAGGTGAAACCAATACGTAACTCTTATCTGCTTCATCTGATGCGTCTGCATGATACCCCAGGGCATCATTGAACGCAGACAATGTTCGCTGAATGCGTTCTGTCTTTCCAACTTTGCCACAATTCATCAATACCTTTCCAAGGGGCGCAATGACGTGAACCTCATCGGCTATTGTATATCCGGCCGCTTTGACGTCTGGATGAAAGCCAGCCCTGGCTATTGGAGTAATGACTTGATCGTTTGTATTGTAAATCAAATAGTTTCCAGTTGTCACAAATATAACATAATGCCCCTCCCTCTTGAGGCTGAGAATCGATTTAACAGTGTCTGCGTCGGCTATCGCTTCATAAGGAGACAGTATTTTGCCAGGAAAGATATGGCACTTGAAAGGTATTTCGCTATACCTGGACGTTTGGTCTCTATACTTAAATAAACACAGGACCCCCCTTATGCTATTTGTAAAGAAACTAATATCTGATCTAGTAGTCCAGTGTCCATCTTTTCCAGTTTTGTCAATGTATTCATAAGCATCTTTCCCCAAGTTCTCGAATATCTGTGCTATGGTAGTCCCAGAATCAAGCACAACAATTATCTTATTTCGTTTCATGTCACGATTCAATTTACCATCATCAAGCAAGGCAATAACCCGCCTTTTTAGAAACTGTATGTATAGCCTTGCTATGCACACCTTTTCTTCAGCGTAATGCTGCGACCGTACATCATAAATGGTGTCAGCTTGAAATAATTTTCGACTCAAGAGGGGGGATAGATCTTTGACCAACCTATCGCTAACATGCTCTTTATTGGACTTTTCTGAATTGATTTTGGATTCAATCAACGCAAATTGCTTCTCATCTATTATTAGTTTCATTATTCTTTCTGACATAATCAGTAATGCCATCAAGAATGCCCCTACTGAACCAAAGACTCCGGCGATGACTTTCCAATCGAATTGTGCCTTAATGCTCACGACGAAATATAGATAGCAACTTGTGAATCCAAGTGCGGCGCCTACAATAAGTGCCGTCTGCCATTTGAATATAATCAAGGGAATTTTCTTCAACCGCTGTTGCCATTTCTGTGATGTGTAATTATCCCAAATTATCTGAAAGAACTTCTTCCTGTCGGTTGTCTTTTGTGTATCTCCCATTTTGCCACCTCTTAGATATCATATTGTGCGATTCACGCCGACGCGCTAGCGGCGGCGTGAACGCCAACATCAGCCAGAGGCCGCTTTACGGCCGATTGGCTGCATGTACTTGTTGTGGTTCATCTGTATGTATAGCGAATTCATAGTCTTCATCTCAGCGTTTGTTTCCTGGAAGCTTTCTAAGATCATACCAAGCATTTGGGCGATCATGAATGTCATATTGCACTACAGCGGCAAATGAGTATTCTGGGTCTGTTGTCATAAATGAGAACTGAATGAATCCAAAAGTGTCATCACTAATACATTTTTTTTGAGAAATTTTCAGTTTGACTGTAACATATCTTCCTATCTTTAGAGGAGGAAAGGAATTATCGGGGAAAGTCTTACCAACGCTCGATTGTACTATTGAATAAGTAGTCTCACATCCGGGCCAAGAAATGTGGGTCTTCGATATGATTGTTGGTTCCAGCCCTTCTTTAAAACTAAACCATTTACCGGGTAGCATATCAGCTGGTGCTGTTTTCATCAGGACATCATCAGTCCTCTTATCAAATTCAGTTGGCTCGGGCCCTCTATCTTGTGCAAAGCAATGAGAGATAAAAAGCAGAATAACAAAAAGAACGTGTAAGAGAACCACCGTAGCCATCATGCAGTCTGCCTGGGAGCGAGCCAATGTCCTGCCGTGTGATTCCTTTTGGTACGAGTATTGTGTTATCGTTCTCCCGTTGTCTTTGCTTGGATTGCCCTTATCTATCATTGATATTATCCAGAAATTGTTCATTACATTTCTCACCACAATCGCGGCGCTGACCCGTGGAACGAAGCTTGCTGTGCCGCAGGCACATGCAAGCGAGAGCCATCGAGGTCAAGTGCCTTGTTCTGCCGCGCTTGCGCGGCGGGGCAA
>Ga0209749_1001684_pt1 | contig 18107 bp, 15 predicted proteins | sample EPASupsiteSAE347_FD_187267 | JGI IMG/M metagenome (GOLD analysis project Ga0209749, IMG submission 187267) | Bioremediated contaminated groundwater from EPA Superfund site, New Mexico - Sample SAE3-47 (SPAdes) (version 2) | ecosystem: Environmental > Aquatic > Deep subsurface > Groundwater >... | reverse complement strand
TGATAACGGTCGCACCGTCGATCCTGGTTATTCCCAATTCAGATCCCCCTTCCACCATGCAAAGAAAAACGCCGCCATAAGAATGGCAATAAACACGAATATTTCGACAAGCCCAAAGAATCCAAGTTCGCGTACGATGGACGCCCAAAGGTAAAGAAACACGATTTCAATGTCGAAGACGACAAACAAGAGGGCCACTTTGTAGAAGCGGACGGAAAAGAGGGTGTTGGGCTTCTCTGCGGGCGGCATTCCGCATTCATAGGGGACGTCTTTTGCCGCCGTAAGGGGCTTGCCGCCGAGAACACGGGATATGGCCACCATCGCTACTGCCGATCCCGCCACTAAAGCCATAAAGATAATAACCGCCAGGGTTGTCATAAATCCGCCTCCACGCAGGTAGGACTCTATGAGCAATAGCCATGCCGCCAGGGGAAAAAATCCGACGAAACCCGTGGCCAGGGGACAGTTATCACGGCAAAGTGATATTATTGTTCAAGATTTGTTAATTGAAGAAAATGTGATTACAAGGTATCGGCAAGCAGGGGCGGGATATAAAAAGCGGACGAAGGTCCCGGTCCGGTTTCAAAATGAAATAGGTTGTGCGGATATCGAACGTTATTACGGAGCGGTGGTGTAATCTTTTTCGGATAGCTTCAGCTTTCTCCAGAGGGTGGTGTAGCCGATACCCAGCTTCCGGGCCACGAGTTTTTGATTATAATTGTATTTTTTCATCACTTTCAGGAGATAGCGGCGCTCCATTTCCTGAAGGGTGATGGTCTCGTCATCGAGATGCCCCGCTTCGATCTTACGATAATGCTCATATGCCAGGGGAAAGTCTTCCGGTTGGAGGACCCTGTGCCCGGAGAGGACGACCGCTCTTTCGAGGCTGTTTCTAAGCTCCCGGACGTTCCCGGGCCAAGCGTAAGCCATGAGAATCGTCATGGCCTCATCGGAGACGGCTTCCACATTTTTCTTCAGACGCTCATTCATTTCCTGCAGAAAAAAGTCGACCATCGTCGTAATATCTTCCTTACGCTCCCGCAGGGGGGGAATAAAAATATCGACCACGCTTAGCCGGTAGAAAAGGTCTTCCCGGAATGATCCGTCCTGAACCAACTGCCTGAGGTCCCTGTTGGTGGCGGCAACAATACGGATATCAACGGAACGATTAGTGTTTTCCCCAACCCGGCGGACTTCCTTCTCCTGAATCACCCGGAGGATTTTTGCTTGAAACTGGGGCGTCGTATCGCCGATCTCATCCATGAAAAGGGTCCCGCCGTTCGCCTCTTCAATGAGCCCTTTGCGATTCTGGCCGGCCCCGGTAAAGGCCCCGCGGGCATATCCGAAAAGCTCGCTCTCCAATATTTCGTTCGGGATGGCTGCACAGTTTATCGCCACAAACTCCTTGTTTTTTCTGGTTTTACTGTAGTCATGGATAATTCTGGCGACGAGTTCCTTGCCGGTCCCGCTTTCTCCCCGAATCATGATCCCCGTGTCGAAATCCGTTACCTTAAAGGCCATCTGCAGGACCTTTTCCATGCTCTTGGAAACCCCCACTACCTTATCCACACGGTAACAGTAAGGCTCGTTCACCCGGCGGAGGGACTTGGTTTCGAGTTCGCGCCGATGGGTGGCCTCCTGGACGATATCGAGGAAAGCCTTGTTCGTCACCGGTTTCATGACATAGTTGCGCGCCCCCATCCGGATGGTCTTCACGACGCAGTCGATCGCCCCGAACGAGGTGGCAACAACAACGTTGACCTCGGGATAATGGACCTTTATCCAATGCAGAATCCCCGTGCACATGCAATCCGGTGCGCACAGATCGGTAACGACCAGATCGTAGGAATTGGCCTCCATCAGTTTCATGGCTTCAACCTCGGTGGACGCCTCGTCGATCTGGTACCCTTCCTTACCGAGAAACTCGACCAGAGATGAGCGTTGCTCTTCATGATTATCGATAATAAGTATTTTTTTCAAATGATAAGCTTTCCTTTTCAAACCACGCCCCCTTTCCTTCCCCGGCGGCGCAGAGGGTCAGTAAACCTCATAAGGGGCATGCTGTCAAGTCCCAGGTGGAAACCGGCACCGCCGCCGCAATCCCGCCCGGGAAAGCGGAAATCTTCACTCCCCCAAAGAATTCCCTTGATATTCCAAGCATGGGCGAGTAAATCCTTCCGGCAAGATATGAGTCAAAAGGAGGGTCGATGATGAGAATATTCAAGATAGTTTATCTGATGGTGGTTTTCCTTCTGCTTTTTTCCGTCCCTTCCTTTGCCGGGGGTAAGCTGCCGCGCGTAGTGATCCTGGCCACGGGGGGAACTATTGCCGGCGCGGGAGCCAGCACCACCACAACTGTAGATTACACACCGGCCAAGGTCGGCGTGGAAGCCCTGATCGCCGCCGTTCCGGAACTGGCAGGTATTGCCAGGATAAACGGGGAGCAGATTCTGCGGATTGGCAGCCAAAACATGGCGCCGAAAGACTGGCTGGCTTTGGCGGGGAGAGTCAATCAGCTCCTGGCCCGTGCCGATGTAGACGGTATCGTGATTACCCACGGGACGGATACGCTGGAGGAGACGGCCTATTTTCTTAATCTTACCGTCAAGAGCGGCAAGCCTGTCGTCCTCACCGGGGCGATGAGACCTGCCACGGCCATCAGCGCCGACGGTCCCATGAATCTCTATAATGCCGTCCTCCTGGCGGGTGCTAAGGCCGCCGCCGGCAAAGGCGTCCTCGTCCTCCTCAATGACCAGATCAGCGCCGCCCGGGAGGTGACCAAGACGAACACCAGTTCCCCGGATACGTTCAAGACCCCGGATTTAGGTTTTCTCGGATATGTGATCGCCGGGGAACCGCAATTTTACCGGATTTCTACGAAGCGCCATACCGTGGACAGCGAATTCGACGTTACCAATCTCTCTGTCCTCCCGGAGGTGGGCATTTTCTATGGATATGCGGGAGAAAACCGCAACGTTCTCGACGCCATGGTCGCAAAGGGAGTTTCCGGGGTGGTAAATGCCGGTACCGGTGACGGGAGCATGTCCGACGGGATGAAAAACGCCTACCGCGAGGCGCGGCGCCAGGGCGTGATTGTCGTGAGGTCCTCCCGGACGGGAAGCGGCTTCATAGCCCGCACGAAGGAAGCCAAAGATGACGCGTATGACTTTGTCGTCGCCGGTAATCTCAACCCCCAAAAGGCCCGCATCCTCCTGATGCTGGCCCTCACAAAAACCAGAGACACCAAGGAAATTCAGCGGATGTTCATGACATATTGACGGATCGGGCTACTCTTCTATCCCTTGATGCAACCGACGGCCCGGAGGCGGGCCACCTTCCGGGCAAGTCCCGCCCGGTGGACGACGGCGACGACCTCGTCGAGATTTTTATAGGCTGCGGGGATCTCTTCACTGAGGGTACCCCGGCCGCTGGCCATGACCGTCACGCCCAGATCGGCCATCTCCCGGTGAATGGACCTCCCCTTGCTGGCCTTCATGGCCTGGGTGCGGCTCATGACTCGGCCCGCCCCGTGGCAGGCGCTGCCGAAGGTATCCGTATAGGCCTTCTCCGTACCGACCAGGACATACGATCCCGTTCCCATATTCCCCGGAATCAGGACCGGCTGACCGATCCTCAGATATGTAGGCGGCAGGGCGACGTGGCCGGGGGGGAGGGCCCGGGTGGCCCCTTTCCGGTGGACACATAGCCGCATCTCTTTACCCTCGACGGGGAAAGTTTCAATCTTGGCGATATTGTGGCAGACATCGTAGAGGAGCCTCATGCCTATTTCCCGGGGGCCTTTGCGCAGGGTCTTTTCAAAGGTCTCCCGGGTCCAGTGCATGAGCATCTGGCGGTTGGCCCAGGCGTAGTTGGCCGCCGCGGCCATGGCGGCGTAATAATCCTGGCCCCGGCGGTCCTGGAGAAAAGCACAGGCCAGTTGCCGGTCCGGCAGGGGAAAGCCCAGCTCGCCGCTATGCTTGACCATGCGGGCCAGATAATCGTCGCAGACCTGATAGCCCAAGCCCCGGGAGCCGCTGTGAATCATCACGACGACCTGCCCCGGCTCCAGGCCGAAGGCCGCCGCGGCAATGGGATCGAAGATCTCTTCCACGACTTCGATTTCCAGGAAATGGTTTCCGGAACCGAGGGTGCCGAGCTGTTCCCGTCCCCGTTCCAGGGCCCGGTCGCTGACCCGTTCCGGATCGGCCCCCTCCATTCGGCCGCCGTCTTCGGTGGTTTCCAGGTCTTCCGGCGTCCCAAAGCCCTGGCGGACTGCCCAGGCGGACCCCTCTTCCAGGACCTTTTTTTCTTCTTTTACGGATAGTTTCAGGTCCCCTTTCGAGCCGACGCCGGAGGGAATATTCTGAAAAAGGGCGGTGACCAGTTCCCTGATGCTGCCCCGGATCTCGTCGTAGGCCAGGCGGGTGGTCATAAGACGGCAGCCGCAATTGATGTCGTAACCGACGCCGCCGGGGGAAATGATCCCGGAATCCATATCGAAGGCCGCTACGCCGCCGATGGGAAAGCCGTAACCCCAGTGGACATCGGGCATAGCCAGGGAATACTTTACGATTCCCGGCAAATGGGCGACATTGGCGACCTGCTTTTGACTCTCATCGCTGCCCATGTCTTTCAGGAGGCGTTCGCTGGTGTAGATAATGCCGGGAACTTTCATTCCCCCGATCATGGGCACTTCCCAACGGCAATCGTCAATCTTTTTAAGCATTTAATTATCCTCAGACGTCCACGATGAATACGCCCCACCAGCCGTCCGGCGTTTGTTTTACTTCGGCCCGGTGGTAGGTGACGGCCTTGATTTCGGTTTTGATGGCATGGCGGCGGGGATTATATGAGGCTCCCAGGAGAGACGCCTCCAAGCTTAATTCTGAAAACTTGATCCCCGGGATATCTTTGAGAAGAAAGTTCTCTCCATTAAAAAGATAAAGAATTTCACGAAGATAATTTATCCACAGGTCTTCCAGGTCGGCGCCCGCCACGCGGATAATTCTTTCCGCCTCCCCGGTGAGCATGGCGCGGTCCGTCAGGAGATCGACAAGAGCGAAGGCAGCCTGAGAAAAAAGATCCGTCAGGGTTGCACCGTGGACCTCGATGCCGATGTCGGCGGTATGATCAAGGATTCGATAGCCCATCACCACCCTAACCCTCGATAATGCTCAGGTCCCTTCTTCAAAGAGGTCGGTTTCCTGAGGAGAACCATCCGTTTCCTCAACACCGTTTTCCAGGATTTCCTCTATTTCTTCTTCCCGTTCCACTCGGGCAATGCCGACGAGGCGTTCATTTTCATCAAGATCGATCAACCTGACCCCCTGGGTGCTGCGGTGGATCAGGGAAACCTCTTCCACGCGAACCCGGATGATCTTGCCGGCGTCGCTGATGAGCATCAGATCTTCATCGCCCGTCACCTGGCAGATGCCGGTAACATTGCCCACCCGGGGCGCCGTCTTAAGGTTGATCGTCCCCTTGCCTCCCCGGGTCTGGAGACGGTATTCGCTGACCGTCGTCCGTTTGCCGTATCCCTTTTCCGTAATAGTGGCCATGGCGCTTCCTTCCGAAGGTATTTCCATGCCCACTACCGCGTCCTCAGGGGCGAGCATGATCCCCCGGACCCCCCGGGCGCCCCGGCCCATCTCCCGGACATCTTCTTCATGGAACCTTATGGCCATGCCCTTGCGGGTTCCCAGGAAAATATCCTGATTCCCGAAAGTCAACTGGACATCCATGAGTTCATCCCCCTCATCGATACCGATGGCGATGATCCCGGTGCTCCGGGGATTGGAAAAGGCCGCCAGGTTGGTCTTTTTGATGACCCCCTGTCTGGTCACCATGACCACATTCCGATCCGCCACAAACTCTTTGACGGGGAGAATCGCGGCCACCCGTTCTCCCTGGGTCAGGCTGATCAGATTGACGATGGCCTTGCCTTTCGCGGCTCGGCCGGCTTGGGGAATCTGGTACACCTTGAGCCAGTAAACCTTGCCGAAACTGGAAAAGATCAAAATGTACTGATGGGTCGAGGCAACGAAGAGCTTTTCAACGAAATCCTCTTCTTTGGTCCCCATGCCCATCTTGCCCCTCCCGCCCCGCCGCTGGTTCCGGTAGAGACTGACAGGGTTGCGTTTGACATACCCGGAATGGGAAACCGTCACCACCATGTCTTCCTCGACAATCAGGTCTTCAATATCGATTTCATCGGTGCTGACGACGATCTCCGTCCGCCGTTCATCGCCGTAGCGGGTCCGGATGTCCTCCAGTTCCGCGATGATGACCTCCAGTACCCGGTGGGGATTTTCGAGAATGTCCTTCAGAAAGGCGATTTGTTTCATCAATTCCGCATATTCGGCGTCGATTTTATCCCGTTCAAGACCGGTCAGACGCTGGAGGCGCATCTCCAGTATCGCCCGGGCCTGGGGATCCGTAAGGCCGAAATTATCGCAGAGGGCGACGGCGGCCTCCTGGGGATTGGCCGAGGCTTTGATGACGGCAACAATAGCGTCGATGTTGGTCAGGGCGATGATCAGCCCTTCCAGGATATGGGCGCGATCTGTGGCCTTTGCCAGGTCGAACCTGGTCCGCCGGACGACTACTTGTTTACGAAAATCAACGAAACTCCTAAGGATTTCTTTAAGATTGAAGACCCGGGGCTGCTTGTTGTCAATGGCCAACATGGTGACGCCGAAGGTCGTTTCCATTTGAGTATGCTTATAGAGCTGGTTGAGGATGACGCCGGAGACCTCGTCACGCTTCAAATCCAGGACCACGCGGATACCGTCCCGGTCCGATTCGTCCCGCAGGTCGGCAATGCCCTCGATCTTTTTTTCCTTCACCAATTCCGATATCTTTTCAATGAGATTGGCTTTGTTGACCTGATAGGGAAGTTCGGTCACCACAATACTTTCCCGGTCGTTCCGGGCGTTTCTTTCGATCATGGCCCGGGCGCGGACACGAATGCTGCCCCTCCCCGTCCGGTAGGCCGACAGGATCCCCTCTCTGCCGTTGATAAACCCTGCCGTCGGGAAGTCCGGACCCTTAATATAGTCAATGAGCTCATCGATACTGATGTCGGGGTTACGGATGAGGGCTATCGTCCCATCGATAACCTCCCGGAGATTATGGGGGGGAATATTCGTTGCCACCCCGACCGCGATTCCGGAGGTGCCGTTCAGGAGGATCGTGGGGATCTTCGACGGCATGACCACGGGTTCTGCAAGGGTCTCGTCATAATTGGGAATAAAGTCCACCGTGTCCTTTTCCAGGTCGGCCAGGATTTCCTCGGCAATCCTCGACATGCGGATTTCCGTATACCTCATGGCCGCCGGGGGGTCCCCGTCCACGGAACCAAAGTTACCCTGGCCATCGACAAGGAGATAACGCATGCTGAAATCCTGGGCCATACGGACAATAGTGTCGTAGGCCGCCTGATCGCCGTGGGGGTGGTATTTACCGATAATATCACCGACGATACGGGCCGATTTCTTGTAGGGCCGGTTCCAGCGATTGCCCATTTCGTGCATGGCAAAGAGGGCCCGGCGATGGACCGGTTTCAGGCCGTCCCGGACGTCGGGAACGGCCCGGCCGATGATGACGGTCATGGCATAGGCCATATAGGACTTCTTCATCTCGTCTTCGATATTGACGGGAAGGTTTTTTTGAAAAAGATCATCCATAATTATTGGGGCTCCTGAGAAATATTAAATAACGGATATATTCGGATTACAGATCCAGATTCGTTACATAAAGGGCGTTTTTGTATATGAATTCCTTCCGGGGTTCCACCTGGTCGCCCATGAGGGTGGTAAAGATCTCATCGGCAATGACGGCGTCATCTACCCGCACCTGGAGAAGCGTTCTCTTCTCCGGATCCATCGTTGTTTCCCAGAGCTGGCCGGGGTTCATTTCTCCAAGACCTTTATATCTCTGGACGGAAAGGGATTTCTTGCCGGCGTTCGTGACAAAATCGATGAGTTCGGTCAGAGAGAAAAGTTCCTGTACAGCGGCTCCTTCTTCCAAGCGAATCTGATAGGGAGGTTCGCCGATCACGGACAAGCCGCTCAGCAAGACCCTGATTTCCGTGAATTTCGGGTTGTGAATGAGATCGCGGTCGACACAAGAAACCGTCTCGATACCATCCCGGGTAACGGTGAAGGTCATTTTCATACCCCCCCGGTCCGGGTCAACTACCACCTCGCCGGAGATGACCTTTTCTCCCACCGCCAGGGCCGTTCTTTTCACTACCCGCTGCAGGGCCTCTTCGGACCGAAAGTCATGATCAGCGAAAAAAGAATCGGCAGCAAGGGCACTTACAATATCCCGGTCTTTGTCTTCTTTGGCAAACTTGTCCAGAACGCTTTCTATCCGTATGGCTTTCTTGATCAGGTTGAGGAGGCGGTTGCCCGTAATGGGGACGCCGGCACCCCCGTTGTTCCGGATTATGAGGCTGGTCTTTCCGACGCCGTTGTCCAGAATGTACTCCCGCATCTTCTCCTCGTTATGGATATAAACCTCCTTTTTTTTGTCGGCAATGCGGAAGAGCGGCGGTTGGGCGATATAGAGATAACCCCGTTCGATCACCTCCCGCATGTGACGGAAGAAGAAAGTCAAAAGGAGGGTCCGGATATGGAGACCGTCCACATCGGCATCAGACATAATGATGACCTTATGGTAGCGGACCTTGCTGATGTCATAATCTTCCTCGCCGATCCCCGCTCCCAGGGCCGTAATGATAACCCGGATTTCTTCACTCTGGAGCATCTTGTCGAAACGGGCCTTCTCGACATTGAGAATCTTCCCCCGGAGGGGCAGAATAGCCTGAAACTTTCGATCCCGTCCCTGCTTGGCCGAGCCGCCGGCGGAATCTCCTTCGACAAGGTATATCTCGCTCCGGGCCGGGTCTTTTTCCTGGCAGTCCGCCAATTTTCCCGGCAGGGAACCTACTTCCAGAGCGCTTTTTCGTCGTGTCAGCTCCCGGGCCCGGCGGGCTGCGTCTCTGGCCCGGGAAGCTTCAAGACACTTGGAGATAAGCTGCTTGGCTACCAGGGGGTTCTCTTCGAGGTAAGTGCCGATCTTTTCATAGATAATGCCTTCGACGAGACCCTTTACTTCGCTGTTGCCGAGCTTCGTTTTGGTCTGCCCCTCAAACTGGGGATTCTTCAGCTTGACGCTGATGACACAGGCCAGCCCTTCCCGCAGATCATCACCTTTCAGGCTTTCCTTTCCTTTCAACATTTTGCTGTTGTCACCGTAATTATTGAAGACCCTGGTCAGGGCGGATCGGAAGCCGATGAGGTGGGTGCCCCCTTCGGTGGTATTGATGCTGTTGGCAAAGGAAAAAATATTTTCAATATAAGTCTCATTATATTGGAGGGCTACCTCGACAAAACAGTCCTCCCGGGAGCCGCTTACATAGATGGGATTTTTATGGAGCACCCGCTTATTCCGATTTATGTACTCGACAAAAGATACAATTCCGCCCACATAAAAGAACTCGCTCTGCTTATCGGTACGCTCATCACTAAGTAAAATCCTGACACCGGAATTGAGAAAGGCCAACTCCCGGAGGCGGTTGGAGAGGATATCAAAACTAAATTCCGTTTCTTCGAATATTTCCTCGTTGGGTTTGAAGGTAACCTTGGTTCCCCGTCCCCTGGTCTTGCCGACCATTTCCAAAGGGGCGATAGGGACGCCGTTCTGGTAGGACTGGGTATAAACATGGCCGTCCCGGCGCACCTCGAGATCAAGTTGCGTCGAGAGGGCATTGACCACGGAAACGCCGACGCCATGGAGGCCTCCCGATATTTTGTAACTGTCATTGGAGAATTTTGCCCCGGCGTGGAGCTTGGTCATAACGACCTCGGCCGCCGAAACGCCTTCCCCCTTGTGCATCTCCACAGGAATTCCCCGGCCGTTGTCCTCGACCATGACGCTGTTGTCGAGACGTATTTTCACCGAAATAGTATCACAAAAGCCTCCGGCTGCCTCATCAATACTGTTATCCACAACTTCATAAACAAGGTGATGCAATCCTTCCTTGCCGGTGCTGCCGATGTACATGGCCGGGCGCATCCGAACCGCATCCATACCTTCCAGCACCCTGATGCTGTCCGCATCATAATCATCGGGCGTTTCTCCCACGATTATATCTTTATCTATCTTCTCTTTCTCTTCCATTTTTCCTTTAGTATCCTATAATTACAGTTTTAGGGGCATCACGATGCAAAGGTAGTCATCGTTACCTACCCCCCTGATTATACCCGGCTTCATACCAACATTCATCTCAAAGGAAACCTCTTTTTCAGCGATCACCTCGATTGCGTCGATAAGATAATTTACATTATAGCTCACCCGCATTTCCTGATCAGCGTAAGACACTTCTATTTCATCATTTGCCTCCCCCACATCGGGGTTATTGGAATCAAGAATCATGCGGTTATTTTCCAAAACAATGATCACCCCGGCATACCGCTCACTGGAAATGACACTCATTCTTCTCAAGGCGTGAAGGACCGTATCGCGGCTAAAATGCAGCAGTACACCCTTTTCCGAAGGTATTACGCGGTGGTAATCAGGGTATTCTCCATCGATCAAACTTACTTTTATCGTAAGGTTTTTTGTTTTTAAAATGAACATGCCATGATCGAAACCGATATCGACATCGCTTTCATCTTCAACAATTTTACGGACCTCCATCAGTCCCTTTCTCGGAATAATGACACCCTTTTCCATGACCAGTCCCCCGGTGGCGCCCGCCGGACCCCGGGCCACCGATAAGCGATGCCCGTCCGTGGCTACCATCTTCAACCTGACCTCTCCTCCCGTCCCTTCCGTCTCAAAAAAGACGCCGTTCAAATGGACTCGGATCTCATCCGTGGAAACGGCAAAGGCGGTTTTTCTGATCAGATCTGCAAGTAACGCCCCAGAAACTTTATAAAGGGGGACATCCTCCACATCGACGACATTGGGATACTCATCCGCCGGCAGACCCGGTATGCGGTAAATGGCCTTATTACAGGTCAATGTCACCTGATGCTGGGCATTTTTTACGAAGTGGATAGTTTCTCCCTCGGTCTCACGAACCATTTCGTATATTTTTTTTGCAGAAAGGGTAATGTCTCCAGGAACGGCAATATTTGCATCATACCTGGAGATCAGCCCGATTTCCCTGTCTGTGGCCACAATCTTTATCTGATTGTCCTGTGTCCTGATGAGGATATTGTTCAGAATCGGGATGGTGGTCTTGCGTTCGACAACACCCAATGTTCTCTGAATGCCATCCAGGAAGACGTTTCTATTGATGCTGAATTCCATAATTCCTCCCTTTATTTTTTAAAAGTTTTTCTTATTTAAATATAATTAGAATCAGTAAATAGCGTTGTTTATAAACGGACAAATAACTTAAATAATTGTTTATAAAAGAATATTTAATATATTATCTGTTCATAACCTCTTGGCGTAATTGTTATGCCATGTTGGTAATTGCCTCCTCAAGGTCGGCGATGATCTTTTTCGTTTTCATATCCGTTTCAATATTTTTTTCGACTTTGTTGCATGCATAAATTACAGTGGAATGATCTCTGCCGCCAATCTTATCACCAATATCGGGAAAAGAGGAATTTGTGAACTTCCTTGCCAGGTACATACATATCTGCCGGGCGGCGACGATGTTTTTGTTCTTTTTACGAGATTTTATATCCGAGATTTTGACATCGAGTTTTGCGCCGACGACCTTGATAATTTCGTCTATAGAGACTTCATGTTTGGAATTACTGCCAATTATATGTTTCAGGACGTCCCGGACTAGGTCCATATCTATTTCCCGGTGCTTCAGGGAGGCATAGGCGACAATTCTTAGTAAAAATCCTTCCATCTCCCTGATGTTTGATTCTGCACTTGAGGCGATGTAATACGCAACGTTTGACGGAAGATTGATATTATTCTCTTGAGCCTTTTTTTCAATGATGGCCACCTTGGTTTCGATTTCCGGAGGTTGAATATCGGCGATCAACCCCCATTCGAAACGATTTCGAATTCTACTTTCAAGATTCGGTATTTCCTTGGGAAATTTATCACTCGTAACGACGATTTGCTTTCCCGAATCGTGGAGGGCATTGAAGGTGTGGAAAAATTCTTCCTGGGTCCGTTCTTTCCCTGCAATAAACTGAATATCATCGATGAGCAGGCATTCTATGTTTCGGTATTTTTCCCTGAATTTCGGCATCTTGTCGAAGCGGATGCAATTGATGAGTTCGTTCATGAAAGATTCGGCAGAGACATAAACTACATTCATATCGGGGTTGGTAGTCAGGGTATGAAGACCGATGGCATTTAAAAGGTGCGTTTTCCCGAGGCCGACGCCTCCGTAAATGAAAAGGGGATTGTAACTTTTTGCCGGCTGTTCCGCCACGGCGACCGAGGCTGCATGGGCAAACTGATTAGAGGCGCCGATGACAAAACGATCAAAAGTATAATTAGGATTCAATGAGGTAATTGGTTGTAATCGCGGCGATTTTTTCGGTTGCCGGCTATCCTTTTCTGCGGGAAGGGACGGTGATATATTTTCCTGCTTTTTTTCATGAGTGATCACAAATTCAATACGATATGACCTCCCTGTCGCCGCCCGCAAGGAATCAGCGATTACATGATGGTAATTATCCATCAACCAGTCCTTAAAAAAGCGGTTGGGAACGGCAAGGCGGGCATCCTGTTCGTCAATGGACATAATTTTGAGGGGTTTTATCCAGGTCTCAAAATTCTGTTCGCTGATGTTTTCCTTAATTATATTATATGCTTCTTTCCAGGTTTGGTCCAATTAATCAACCCCTCGCCAACAATGTTATGCACACCTGTGGATAAGTCGTGTATTTCCTTAGGAACCCGTATCGGCCAGTCTTCTAAAGAGACGATTTAATTCCTCCAGGGAAGAAAAGCGGATTTCAATGGTCCCGGATTTCTGACCCTGCTGAATCCTGACCGCAGCCAGCAAACGATCGGTCAGCGTCTTTTCCATGTCCATTATATATTGATTCTTCTTGGTTGTTTTCGTTTTCTTGGCGGCCGCTTTTCTAATATGGGCGACGAGCCTTTCCGTTTCTCTGACGCTGAGATTCCTCGCCATGATGACCTTCAGCGCTTCAAGCTGTTCGGCCGGGGCGTCAAAGGCCAGGAGCGCCCTCGCATGACCGCCGGTGATGGCCTTTGTCGTGACGGCCTTTTTAACCTCTCCGGGGAGCTTTAAAAGCCTGATGGTATTGGCTATCGTCGAGCGGTCCTTGCCGACCCGGTTGGCAAGTTCTTCCTGAAGGACGCCGAATTTCTGGATGAGCGTCTGGTAGGCTTCCGCCTCTTCGATCGGATTCAGGTCTTCCCGTTGCAGGTTTTCAATGAGTGATAACTCCGCGATTTCCTGATCCTCCGCCCCGCGGATGATAACGGGCACCTCTTTCAAAGCTGCCTGCTGGGCCGCCCGCCAGCGCCGTTCTCCGGCAATGATCTCATAACCATTATCAGTCTTGCGCACAATGATCGGTTGGATGATGCCGCTTTTTTTAATGGAGGCGACCAGTTCCCGTTGTTCCTTTTCGGGAAAGGCCTTGCGGGGCTGGAAACGGTTGGGGGAAAGTTCCTCGATTCCGCACATGACAAAAGATGGTTTATCGCCAAGATCATTTAAAAGATTGGGGAAAATGGCCCCGAGTCCCTTGCCGAGGGCCTGCCCTCGAATTCCCTTGTCGGGGGATGGTTTTACCGACATTATAACCTCCCGTTTTTCATAATCTCCCGGGCCAGATCCATATAGGCTACGGCGCCGCGAGACTTGATGTCGTAGAGAATGATGGGGAGTCCATGGCTCGGACTTTCCGATAGCCGTACATTCCGGGGAATGATGGTGTCAAATACCTTGCTGCCGAAGTGCTTCCGGACATCCTCGCTGACTCGGTGGGATAGCAGGTTGCGGGCGTCGAACATGGTCAGGAGAATCCCCCCGAGATTCAAGGTGGGGTTGAAGCTCTGCCGGACCAGGCGGAGGGTGTTTAAGAGGTTGCCGAGACCTTCCATGGCGAAATATTCGCATTGCAGGGGGACAATCAGATAGTCCGAGGCCGCCAGGGCGTTGATGGTCAGGAAACCGAGGGATGGCGGGCAATCAATAATAATAAAGGAATATTCCTCTTTTAGATCGTGGAGCAAATTGCGCAGCTTCTTCTCCCGGTTTTCCATGGCCACGAATTCTATTTCCACGCCGATCAGGTTTTGATCCGCCGGCGCCACATCGAGATAGGGGAGCAGTGTTTTCCTGATGATGTCCCCCAAAGGTGCCTGTCCCACGAGGCTGTGGTAGATATTTACGTCCCCGATCCGGGTTCGGTCCATGCCGACCCCGGTGGAGGCGTTGCCTTGGGAGTCGCAATCGATCAGCAGGGTGCGTTGTTCCGCCGTGGCTAAAGAGGCGGCCAGGTTGATGGCCGTCGTGGTCTTTCCCACCCCGCCTTTCTGATTGGCAATGCTTATGATTTTACGCATGATATTATGAGGTTATTTCCGGGATTTTTTAATGGCTTATTCTGAGGAAAGCTACCACAAAAACAGGTTTTTTGAAAGGGATATTTTATAAATTATTATTATTTAACATCCTGAAATTATTAAAGTTTTTTATAAAGAATAATTTTGCGGGAAACCCCCGTCACGGGAAGGCGAAAATCCGCAACTTTATCAAGAATTAACCCTTTAATATCAACGAGATGACAAGTATTTAGGTTTGCCTCTTCTCCCCCGGGGCCCCTCATGGCCAGGAGCAGCCCCCCCGCCCGCAAAAAATGAAGGCCCATATTCAGTAATTCAGGCATCTTAAAGGCGGCTCGGGAGATCACGCAATCGAAAGATGCGCGAAGGTGCGCGTTTTTCATCACCTGTTCCACCCGCTCATGAATAATCGCCACGTCCGGCAGGCCTAATTTGCGGATCAGTTCTTTCAGAAAGGAGACCTTTTTTCGCGACGCCTCCAGCAGATGAAGATCTATTTCCGGACGGATGATCTTCAAAGGCAGGCCCGGGAAGCCGGCTCCCGTCCCGATGTCCAATAATCGTCTCCCTTCCCGGGGCAGCAGAGGGAGGACCGTCAGGGAATCGATGAAATGCTTGATGGGCAGGTCGAGAGGGGATTTTACGGCTACGAGGCTGATGATCCTGTTCCAGGTGATCAGTTCCTGCTTGTAGATTGAAAAGAGAGCCAGCTCCCGCTCCGCGAGGGTAATGCCCAATTCCCCGGCCGCTTTAACGAGAATGCCCTCCAACTCGCAATCCCGGCTATCTCCGGTAGGCTTCATCGAGCAAGTCATGGATGCTTTCCATGATAACCTTCGTCGCCCCTTCAAAGCGGTTTTTATGCCGCAGTTGAGATTCCCGGGATAACAGCCGGAAGGGTTCGTCGATACGGAAGGGCTTAAGGCGGTCCGCCACGGAAAATGGCTCTCCGATGCGATAGATGATCCGGCCCGATCTGGCGAAGGGCAGGCTGTCGGGATATACCTGATCGGAATTGTTACAGCCGATGGGGACCACCGTTTTCCCGGTGTGGAGGGCCACCTGGGCGATGCCGGTTTTGCCATCCCCTAGCTGGGTTCCCCGCGTCCCCTCGGGAAAGATAATGATACTCAGGCCCTTTTCGAAAAGGGCGAACCGGGTTAGTTCCGCCACTTTCTCCATTACCTGTTCGTAGTAGTCGCGCATGAATTCGATGAAGCCATCCCCGAAGAGACGTGCCGTTTCCGCGACGTTCGCGGCATATTCCTCCGTTTCGACATCTCTGCCGTCAATGGCGTCGCGGACCTTGCGGTATTCTTCCCGGTCAATCCTCCGGTTGAATTTCCTGGAGTAGAACTCCTCGATCAGATAGCCCAGGGAAGGAACGGGGATGAGATTGCACGCGTCAAGCCCCCGGCCGAGCCATTTGTTGCGATAGTATTTGCCCTTCACCCAAACGGTAGTCCAGGGATAGTGCAGCAATCTCGACAATTTATACTGAAAAGGCCAGTAGTTGAACCGGTCCGTGTGGTTCATGGCGAAGATGACGTTCTGTCCTTTGGGGATATTTCCCGGATTTTCAAAAACAATATCCACCTTCTGGAAGATGTGATAGTTTGGCCCTAGGGCGAAGGTGCGCAGAAATTGCTGCATTCTGGGGATGGCGACCAGATTGATGTTTTTCAGATATTCAAGATCGACCATGATATAAAACCCTTACATTATCATTAACTGTCGGACGCGCTCCAACTCCGCCGGCGTGTCTACCTCCACGGAGTCGTGGATTGTTTCTACTACCTTGATTTTATATCCGTATTCCAGAGCCCGGAGCTGCTCCAGGGCTTCCAATTGTTCAAGTTTTCCTACGGGGAGGGCGGCAAAGGTCCGCAGAAAGTGTCGCCGGTAGGCGTAAATGCCGTGGTGCTTGTAATAGTCGGCCTGCTTATCCCGATCCCGGACGTAAGGCACTGTGGCCCGGGAAAAATAGAGGGCGAATCCGTAAGCGTCATAGACGGTCTTGACGGCGTTGGGATGGCCGATTTCTTCCTCTCTGACGATGCGATAGATGAGCGTGGACATGGGAATGGACGGATCATTCCGGAGCGGTTGCACGACTTCCTCGATCTGGATGGGGTTGAAGAGCGGCTGATCCCCCTGGATATTAACGACAATGTCTTCGTCGTCAAGGTGGAGCAGCGAAGCGGCCTCGTGGATCCGGTCCGTTCCCGAGGGGTGGACGGCGGCCGTCAGGACCGCCTGCCCGCCGAAGGCTCTTACAGCGTCGTAGATCCTTTGGTCGTCTGTTGCCACCGCCGTCAGGGAAACAAACCCCGACTGGAGGACCCGCTCATAAACGTGCTGGATCATGGGCTTGCCGCACAGGTCCGCCAGGGGTTTGCCGGGAAAGCGCGACGATTCATATCTTGATGGAATAACACAGACGACATTCATCTGAAAAGAACCCTTTTTACAAATATGGGTCGGCCTGCATCAGGTGGCCGGTTACGTAGTCCCGAACGGAATCCTCCAGGGCGCGGAAGGCGACGGGACAGCCGGCGGCCCGGAGCTTGTCCATTTTTGCCTCAGTAAAGTACTGATATTGATTACGCAATTCCTCGGGCATGTCGAAGTACTCTATCCGGGAGGGCAATTGCATGGCCCCAAAGACGGCGTTGATCAGATCGTTCCAACTCCGGGATTTGCCCGTACCCACATTGAAGATGCCGTTGGCGTCTTTATTTTCCAGGAGCCACCACATCACCTCGATACAGTCTTTTATGTAAACGAAATCACGAAGTTGTCCACCGTCGGCATATTCAGGCCGGTGGGATTTGAAGAGGCGGACCTGCCCGGTGGCGCGGATCTGATGAAAGGCCTTGAATATGATGGAGGTCATATCGCCCTTGTGATACTCATTAGGGCCGAAGACATTGAAAAACTTGATCCCGGCGATCTGTTTTTCCGCTCCCCGGCGCAGGGTCCAGAGATCGAAGACCTGCTTTGAATAGCCGTACATATTGATGGGCTTGAGGGTCGGGGTGAGGGCGTCGTCGTCGGAGAAGCCCCGGGCGCCGTCGCCGTAAGTGGCGGCGGAACTGGCGTAGAGGAAGCGGATCCCGTTGCGGATCGCCCAGTCGGCCAGCCGGCAGGTGTAGAGATAATTGTTCCGCCACAGATAATCGGCGTCCCGTTCCGTCGTTGAGGAACACGCCCCCAGGTGGATGACGGCCCGGGTCGTAAACGGCACCTGATCGGCGTAAATCATCTGGAGGAAATCGTCCTTGTGGATATATTCGAGAAAACGTAAATTTACAAGATTCTTCCACTTTTCGGAGGTTCCGAGGTTGTCCACAATGACAATGTTATCAACACCCTGCTGATTGAGTTTCCAGACAAAGGCACTGCCGATGAAACCGGCCCCGCCGGTGACAATGATCATAAATTACTCCCTCGACAAGTTCATCAAATGTGCAGGGCCGCCTTTTTGATCCCCTGACTGATCTTTTCCTGTTTTTCCGCCGACATCTTGATCGGGATAGCCATGAACAACGTCCGGCCCAGGAGGTCTTCCG
>Ga0209749_1001683_pt1 | contig 18116 bp, 17 predicted proteins | sample EPASupsiteSAE347_FD_187267 | JGI IMG/M metagenome (GOLD analysis project Ga0209749, IMG submission 187267) | Bioremediated contaminated groundwater from EPA Superfund site, New Mexico - Sample SAE3-47 (SPAdes) (version 2) | ecosystem: Environmental > Aquatic > Deep subsurface > Groundwater >... | reverse complement strand
CCCGCCATAATTTCCGTATTCTAACAAATTGGGTAGTCTCATTGTTACCGCCTTTCTAAATTTATTTTTGTTTCCAAATGTTTTCCAATGGATTATTTGGAAGTAATCATCATCTGGTACGCGCTTTATCGTTAAAAGATTGAACTTTGCATTTCTGCAGTTCATCCCATGGCAGCGGAATTTTTGATAATCCGGTGCCGTCTGTGTTTACGATCCACAGGGTATAGCGACCTTTTCGCGTCTTGTTTGTGTCCGCATAAAATACCGCACGGGTCCCGTCTGTAGATATCGAAGACTCTTGTATATACGCCCCCATTTTAGTAACGCGTGTAATATTGCCTTTCCTACAAAGGAAAAGATCATTGTTTTTCGGTCCTGGAAGATTGTCCATTTCATTGGTAACAGAGGAAAACAGAATATCACCGTCCCTGGAGACGGAAGGCCGCTCAGAAGACTTACCGTTCACAAAGGCAGGGCGAATCTCATTCTTTCGCCCGTCCATAATAAAGATATTGTTGTTTCGATACTTTTGACTATATTCTTCTGGATTTGCCGGGAACTGGCCCGCCTTTCTTGTTGGGCCGTATGCAGAAAAGATAAACTTTCCCCCATCAGGCAGGTAATATGGTTTCGACATTTCATAAAATGAATAATCTGTAAGCTTGCATTCAATGCCTGTCGAAAGTTCCACTTCGTAGACGTCAAAACTCGAAAGCATGGTTCCCCTCAAGGGGTAGGCACGCTCACGCACTCTTGCAGCGCGTTTAAATATGACGCGCTTGCCGTCGTTTGAGAATGACGGACGACTATCAAACCGAATGATCGCACCCTTATTGTCATGCTTGCCAGAGGCGTTGCCCGTAATCTGCTTTGCATTGCTTCCGTCTGCCTTGGCGACATAGATATTGCTTTCGCTTAGATCATCATAATTCCGCGATTGAAAGGTAATCCTTTCCCCGTCCGGGGAATAGGAAACCGCACTGCTAAAGATATTTCCCGTAGGATTGAACCGCTGGACCTTGCCTGTCGCTATTTCGTAAGTCGCTATATCACATGTTGAGCTACCATCGATCCCTTGGCAGTAATCGAAAACGATATATTTGTTATCATTTGAGAAAGATGCGTTGGCCAGGCCATAATGGCGGCCCTTACCGCCGGAATCCCCGCCGCAACCGACGACGCTTAGAAATAAGACAAGAAACAGGACCAAGTGATAAAGAAACCCAGGGCGCAAATCATTTTTTTTGACCCTACAGATACTGTTATGTTGTTGGGGTCGGACCAAGTTAAGTGTTCGAATATTCATATGATATATCCCAATAGTATGTGTTTTTGAGCCCTAAATCGCTGTTTTTATGATCAAAATGAGCACCGTACGGAAGTGTCCTGTGAAAATTTCAGAAGAAATTCTTTTTGATGGCATCGGTGAGTGATGTGCCAAACATGGCCCGGAAGATAATGACGATTCGCTCTTGCCATAGTCAACTCTTAGAAATCCAGTTTCGCGGTCAAAATTCGCGGTTTTAGGCCAATATCAACACATTAATCAATACAATACGCCTTAATATCACATATTTATCTCGGTCCGACCCCAATATTTCAATTTTCTGAGGTCCGACCACGAGATTTCAATAACTTACGCCTTTCCAAAGGCCAAAATGTGCCTACAGATGTCGAACATCGGATTACCGTTTTGACTTGTTTAGTTGTAAATCAGGTTATGCCAATAATGGCAATAATGAAATTTTATATAGATAATGATGAGCTAATTTCGTTATTAATTGAGGGACTGGAGATAAGAGCGTAGATTCATTTTTTTATTAGTGATGCCGAGTTTCTTTCGTATATTGCTCCGGTGGGTGTTAACGGAACTGGGTGCTATTCCGATGACCATAGCAATGTCTTTGGTTGCCTTTCCCTCCTTTATCAAAGTCGCAACTTCAACCTCCGTAGGGGTGAAATTGAATTGATGCATTCTTTTTATGATCTTCGAGGTGATATCGTTGAGATAGGTTTCCATGATGCTCATATAGGCCATCTGCCGCTCATCGAGACCGGTGTTTCTCATTTTTTCTACAAAGGGAATGATCAGTTGCTTAACGTTCGTAACAAACCGATCTTCCAGTTCCTGCTTGTCTTCCTCCTGGTGCGTTAAAAGCACTTTCAAGGCGATATTTACTTCCTCCAGGGTTTTTGTCTTGCTCTCCAATTCCGCAGTCCGCTCCTGAACCAGCTTTTCAAGATATTCATGGTAGATTTTCAATTGCTCCTCTGCTCGCTTCCGCTCGGTAATATCCACCATGACACCGACCAGTCCCGCCAGTGTGCTGTCAGCATTCAGATAGGTTGCCTTGTTCACTATGACATCGTGCTCTTTCCCATCCGCATATATTATCGGCTGTTCATATACTTGCCTCCCCGGCTTACTAAACAATGCTAAATCCATCTCATGGTATTTGTCGGCCACATCCTGGGGATACATATCGTAAACGCCTTTACCGATGATCTCCTCTTTTTTGAAACCGGTATAGTTCTCGAATTCCTTGTTGCAGTCCTGGTATCGTCCATGGATATCTTTGCAAAAAATCGGACTGGGAATAGTGTTTAAGAGGGTTTGTAGGAAATTTAATAAATTCTGTGTTTTCTCTTCCATCAACTTGCGTTCGGTTATGTCATAACCGAGTACAGTAATTGATGAGACACGCCCGTTGGCGTCCATAACCGGAGTATAATTTACTTGAATCCATCGTTTCCCTATAGCAAGATTAAATGTATTCTCGTAGGAAACCGCTTTTCCCATATTCACTTCGGCAATATATTTTAAAGCGAATTGATAATTATCATCTCCCAGAATATCCTTTAAATGGCTGCCAATGATTTTTTCCCGTGAAATCCCGAATGATTTTTCAAACATGTCATTTACAAATTCATACTTTAAAGTATCTGCATTGACGCAAGCAATATACCCAGGGATATTTTTAGTAAGACTAAAAAATCTATCATTACTTTCCTTAAGCGCCCTTTCCGTCCGACCGCCCTCTGCTTCCGATTTTTCCAGCCCTCGGATGCTTTGCTTTAATAAGGCATTCTCTTCGATCAGTTCTTGTTTTGTCTTGGTTTGCTCATTCATCTCATTACAGTGGTCCCTTTTGTTTAATAGGGGCGCTTACTTTTTTTTCTTCTTCTTTTGCAGGCTTTTATGCATCAGCTCCCCAAAGCTGCCGAAGCCCCCGGCAGCGGCATCCAGGGCAACTCCCGACTCGGGGACATAAGGGACATCTTCTCCCGAGGGTGTTTCCAGGGACAGGGAAATCTTGCGCTTTACCGGATCAACGGCAGTTACATAAGGTTCTACCACTTGCCCTACTTCGACTACGTCTTTGGGGTGATTTATGCGCTTTCCCGCCCCTAAGTTGGAGATGTGGATCAAGCCGTCTACCCCCGGGGCCAGATTGACGAAGGCCCCAAAGGCGGTAAGCCTGACGACGGGACCCTTTACCCTGCTGCCCGGCCGGTACGCCGCCGTCACGCTCTCCCAGGGATCGGATTGCAGGGCCTTGAGGCTCAGGGTCAGGCGATTTTTCTCCCAATCAAGGCCGATGACCCTTACCTTTACCTCCTGACCGGGAGACAGGATATTCTCGGGCCTCTCCGTCCTGTCCCAGGCCATCTCGCTCATGGGGATCAAACCGTCAATTCCCCCGATATCGATGAAGGCGCCGAAATTCGCCAGGGAACGAACCGTGCCGGTCAGATCCGCCCCCACGACCAGGGTCTCCTTGATGCGGTCGGCCTGGGCCTGCCTTTCTTCCTCAAAAAGGACCCGGCGCGAAAGGACCACGTTCTGGCTTTCTTCCTCGAACTCAACCACTTTGAAAGGGAAGGTCTGGCCGACGTAAGTATCGCTGTCCTTATCCCGCTTCAAATCGATCTGGGAAAAAGGGCAAAAGCATCTGACGCCCCCTACCATCACCTCAAAGCCGCCTTTCACGGCCGCTTTGACCTTGCCCGAAACGGGCAGATTCGCTTTGTGGGCATCGCGGATCTCGGCCATATCGAGGGTCGAATACCCGTGCCTGATGGTTGTGAGTCTCTTGGCGCCGTCCCGGACATGGAGGAAGTAGGCCTCGATCTCGTCGCCTTCCTTTACCGCGCAGGTCCCGTCGGCGCCCTTGAACTCGGCCAGCTCGATGACGCCTTCGCTCTTCTCGTCCAGGTCTACGTACACCATGTCTTTGGAAATACTTATTACGGTCGCCTTTATCTTCTGGCCGGGCTTCAGCCTTACGGGCATTTTACTCTCTTTCGCAAACATCGCCCCAAAATCATCCTCCGGTGAAGAGGCCTCGCCTCCGCCAAGTTCCGTCATTTCCGTTCCCTTTTTTTCTTCCGTCATGTTGCCGCTCCTTATTGATGTCACGCAGATAATCGCCCGATTTCTCTCCGTAAGTAAAATTTGTTATTATTGCTACCGCCCGGTTTTGATCGACAAGACCTCTTCGGAGAACTCGGAGGGCAAATCCTTCCTGCCGCCGGAAGTTGCCTGAACCTTCACCCCCCTGGTCAGGCGGGACACATCCGTCGACTTCGTCATCACCCGGTACACTTCGCCCCGGGCCGCAAGGCTGATATCCCCTAACGGCGCCGTACTCGTATATATGGAGATACTTTCCTGACCAAAGGGAGGCGAAACCTCCAGATCGAAGCGGTCGTTTCCCGAGGGGATCTCGTAGATGATGCCGCCGTTGAAATAAGTTTCGCTCCGATAAGGATTAGGCAGGAGTTGCAGGAGATTGCCGGCCGTATCTTTGTAAATAATGCGGGCATGGAAGGGTTTGTTGCCCTTGAGGTAAATTTTTATCTTTTCTCCCTGTTTATACTCCTGCTTGTCCGTCCATAACTTTACCTTCAGGGGCGCCGCCGGATCGTCGGTCAAGTCCTTTACCTGGGCGGCCTTGTTCATTGCTTTTTCATCGGGGACGACCTCCGCCTTGATTTTCATCCGGTAACATTCACCGGTGGCGGCATCCTTGTACCAGCCCTTTTCCAGCTCTTGAACGACCTTCACCGCGGCATTGGAATAGGCGGCGATAAGATCCTTTTCCACAGCCAGATCCTTCACCTGGGTTTCGCTTCTTAAATAGGTCACGGCCCGCTCCGCCGCACTCCGCTTGGCGTCAGTCATCGCCGCCTGTTCCGTCTGCTTTCTCGATTTGTCGTCTCCCATGCAGGCCTTCCCCTCCACATCCACAATGGTTGATTGGGCGGCGTAAAGGGGGGAGGAAAGGCAGATAAAAAGCAATAAGGCGAGGAAAGCATTCTTCATCCCGGGGACCTCCATCTTCTTGATTATCGAATGGAGTTTTGCATATTTACGATAATTCGTCAATCCGTACGGCGATGTTATTTGCATATTCACCCTTTGGCCTCTTCCCAGAGGCGGTCCATGTCGGCAAGAGTAGCCTCTTCCATGCTGACGCCTTCCTCCTGCAACCGTTTCTCGATATATTGGAACCGCCTCAGGAATTTCCCCGTGGTCCGGCGCAGGGCCTCTTCGGCCCGGACATCGGCAAAGCGGGAAAGGTTGACCACGGAGAAGAGGAGATCTCCGATCTCTTCCTCCATGCCGTCCCGATCTTTCCGCCGGATGGCCTCTTTCAGCTCCTGAAGCTCTTCTTCGACCTTTTCGATGACCTGTTCCGTCCTCTCCCAGTCAAATCCGACCGTTGCGGCCCGGGCGGTTATGTCCTGGGCCCGCGCCAGGGCCGGCAGGGAACGGGAGATACCGTCAAAAAGCGGGCTTGCCTGCCTGTCCTTATGCTTCTCCGTCGCCTTGATCTGCTCCCAGTTGGCCTTCACCTCGGAGACGTTCCGGACCGGCTTGTCGGCAAAGACATGGGGGTGGCGGCGGATCATCTTTTCCGATATCCCCCGGACCACCCCGGCAAGGTCGAAATGCCCCTGCTCCTCCGCCAGAACGACGAGGAAGAGAATCTGAAAGAGCAGGTCCCCCAACTCCTCCCGGAGGTCCGCCGGCGAACCTTCGGCGATGGCATCGATTACTTCATAGGCCTCGCTCAGCACGTACCGCCCAAGGTCTTTTTCTTTCTGCACACGGTCCCAGGGACATCCCTCGGGAGAGCGGAGGGTCCGGATCAGGGCAAGGAGTTCGCCGATCTCCGGCGACGGCTCACGATTTCTCGCTGTTTCCCCTTGTTTTTCCAATCTTAAACTCCTCTTTAGACAGTTGAGAGACCTTTGAATTTTGCTGAGAATTACGTTCTTTGTCATTCCCGCGCAGGCGGGAATCCAATCTTTTCAATTGCGCACTGGATTCCAACTTGCGTGGGAATAACAGAAAAGGTGTATTTTCAAAAGTCTCCTTGAATCAACAAGCAATTACACAACTATTTATCGTCCGCAAGGGTCAGTAGCGGAGATATGGATTATCCGGCATCTGGAAACGGATTCCCGCTCAGAACCGTTGCGGGAAGGGCGGAATGGGGCTTTGGGCAATTTTCGCCGACGTTTACATGCCCAGTTGTTCGCTCCGTTCCTGCATCGCCGTCAGGGAAATCTGCACAAACTCATCAAGAGGAATCCCGATCCGTTCGCATTCCCGGATGTTGTCCCGGTTCACCGAGGCGGCAAAGGCTTTCTCCTTCATCCGCTTGGTCACGGACTTGACCTTGACGCCGGCGAGCTTTTTATCGGGATAAACGAGGGCCGTGGCCATGATCAGGCCGGTCACGGTCTCCCCCGCCGCCAGGGCATGCTGGAAAACGGTCTCACGGCTCTTTTTCGTCGCCATTTCATTGTGCATGGCGATGGCGTCGATAATCTCCGGATCGATCCCTTTTTCCGTCAGAATCTTTACCGCCCCAAGGCCGTGCACGGTCAGATCGCCGCCCACCTGCTCAATATCCAGGTCGTGAAGGAGGCCGGCGAGCCCCCATTTGTCCTCGTCCTGACCGAGGCGGCGGGCCAGGGCCTTCATGACGGCTTCGGAGGCATAGGAATGGGCCAGCATCTTATCGTTTTTGACGTACTCATGGAGCAGTGACAAGGCTTGGTCGCGGGACAAGGTCATGGCTGTTACCTCCTTAGATTCTATGATGACAACTCTGTTGTAAGGCCTCTTGATTCCATGCATTCGCGGCACCAGGGGGTGTAACCGCACTGGCCGCGGCAACTATCGAAATCGTCCCGGTTTACCTTGGCCAGACCGTAGATCCTCATGAGAAATTCATCCCGGTCATCCGTTTCCAGGGCAATAACCTCCCCGGGGCATATCGCCGTGCCGTCTCTGGTCAGGATATTATCCACGCACCGGTCCGCGCTGACGTGAACTCCCTGAGCGAGGAGAAAAGATTTGGCCGGCGCGGAAGAAACCCCCGTGACCACTTCGGAAATGAGCCCCGAATAGACAATCAGTTTCGCCGCCGCCAATCCCACGACCTTGTCGTGGAGGAGACAGCCCCGATACTTGCCCCGGTAAATCTCCAGCCACTCCACCAGGGGTTTTAGTCCCGGCTCCCTGGACGTGAAAACCCTTCTTCCCCCGCAGAACATGGCGAGGGAATAGTCCTGAAAATCCGGTTTTGTCACGCAAGCCACCTTTTCAGCGGCTCCCTCAGCCCCGAGGCGACAACCGCCCAGAGGGTATTGGACAGGAACAGCATCAGCACCAGATTTTGAATAAAGGAAGCGGAAAGGCCGGCAAGAAAATAATCCGTCGGAATCAACCAAAGCAACTGGAGGCAGAAGGCCATCCAGACGGCAAAGAGGGGACGGATGCCGCGCCGGAGAAACCAGCCGGTGAAGAAACCGAGGATGCCGTTGCCGATCAGGAGGTAGGGATTAGACAAGGCCACGGCCGAAAAAAGCGATCCGATCAGGCCGGACAGCAGCCCGCCCAGGGGGCCAAGCAGCGACGCGGCAAGAAAGATGGCCACCTGGAAGGTGTGAATCTTAAATTCCCCAGGGGTTGTCAGGTTAACCATGCTGAGGATATTGGGCAGGAAGACAAGCAGCAGCGCGCCTACGGTTTTGCGATTCCAGGGCAGTTCCCGGGATAAGATACTTGATCCAAGCATTTTTCACCTCCCGTAAATATCCATAATATGGTTGCTTTGCATAATCGCAGAAAAATGGAAGCCATTTTTCCAAGGGTCCAACCATTATATTAACGCAGCATGATGAGAAAGGTCAAACGAAAAGGTTCACAACAATTTCTCCGCAAGCCCTCTCACCAGCCTGCCCGACATGGTTTCCCGCTTATGAATGGCCCCGTAAGGGCAAACTTCGAGGCAGCAATAACAGCGGATGCACTGATCATAATCGATATGCAGGGACGTCCGGTCATGACCGATCGCCTTGGCCGGACAGATCTTCCAGCAGTCGCCGCAAAGCTGACAGCGGGACGCTTCCACAACAGGGCGCCCCGTAAGCTGGCGCCTGATGAATCCCTGCAGTAGTTTCGGACCGAAGACAAGAGGTTCCCGGCCGGGAAGGGCAAAATCCCTGATCGACGGCAGCTCCCCGTCCATCTCCAGTTCCCCGTCCCAGATATTGAGTTCCCTCGCTGTTTTCACAGTCAATAGCTCTTCCGGGGCGATCCCGAGCATCCGGCACACCGCCGCATCGATACCGTGGGCGCTGTTGCCGCCCATAAGCAGACCTACCCATCTGGGTTTTCCGCCTTTGCCGGGACCTTCCCCTTCCATGGCGAGTACTCCGTCCAGGATGGTGAACCGGGGCTGGATACGCTCATGGATCAGGACCAGAAGCCGGGCAAACATGGCCGTATCGACCCCGGTCCGCATGTGCCACTCGGGTTTGCGGTAACCGACCACGCATCCGAAGAGATTCTTGACACCCAGGGTCAAAAGCATTTGGGAATGAGTTTTCAACTTCGGAAGGTTGATTACCACATCCGCGGTTATGGACTCTTCCGCCATCTCGATAAAGCCGAAAGGACTCCCGATATCCGCCGGAACCGATACATTCAGAGGCTTGCAGACGACGGCCAATCCCTGGAGGGCCTCTTCGATCCCGCTTTCCCGGAGTATCCGTTTGAAGGAACCGATAGCCGGGCTGTCCGCCACGACCGGCAATCCCCCCCGCTCCAGGACATACTCGACCGCCGCCCGCACCATATGAGGATGGGTAAGGAGGGCCTCATCCGGCCGGGCCGGCGAGAGCAGGTTCGGCTTGATCAGGACGGAAGCGCCCCTGCCGATCTCAGCTCCTCCGATCGCCTCCATGATCTCAAAAAAACATTCCCGCAGTTCCTCATAGGTGTAGGAAGTTCTCCGGACGACGACCTTTACCATGAACAGGCCTCCCAAAAATTCATGCGGCCAGGCTATGAGAAAATCATCGATTTGTCAAACGGGCTTGGAGTTCGTCCGTAAATATGATAGGATGACTTGACTATGAAAAACATCCTTGCCTATATCAACAGCACGGGGCTCTACGACCGGCTTTTTGATTCCGCCCTGGCCTTGGCCTTCTTCTTACTCCTTCGTTGGGCGCTGGTAAGATTATTCCTCCAATTACCCCATGAAAAACAGAAAGAATTTCTTTGGCGAAAAGCGGCCACCTACTGTTCCGTATCCGTTCTCGTCCTCCTTCTTGCCTTTGTCTGGCTGCGCGGCTTTCACTCCCTGAGCACTTTCATCGGTCTCCTGTCGGCAGGTCTCGCCATTGCCCTGAAGGACCCCATCACAAACATTGCCGGGTGGCTGTTTATTCTTATCCGGAAACCCTTCGAAACGGGTGACCGGGTTCAGGTCGGAAACTATGCGGGGGATGTCATCGATGTCGATATTTTTCAATTTACCCTGATGGAATCGGGCACCGCCGGGGTTTCCAAAGACATACGCACGGGACGGCTTATCAAGATTTCGAACAGTGCCGTATTTACGGAGGCTCAGGTCAATTTCACCAAGGGCTGGTTTGAATACATCTGGAACACTATCGAGGTATGCGTTACCTTCGAGAGCGACTGGAAGAAGGCCCGGGCCATCCTTCAAGAGATCGTGACCGCCGAGAGTGAGGATACATGCGGAAGGGCAAAAGAGAATATTGCCGCGGCTTCGGAGAAATACATGGTCCTTGACATGGGAGTGGAAGCCCGGGTGCTGGCGGCAATTGCTGAAAATGGCGTGGCCCTCACCGCCGTTTATCTTTGCGATCCCCGTTCCCGGCGGTCGTCATCCAGCAGAATTACGGAACAACTGCTGGAAAGGTTCGACCGGGAAGGCGACATCGCCCTTGCCTATAATACCCAGCGGAGCTTCAGCAATGTCACCGAGGGAAAACGGGCGACCGGAACCGGTATTGCCCGGACCGGGATGGGCAACGGGGATGCCGTTAAATGACATTCCCGTAAGAACGGGAAATTGCCGTTTTATGAACGATGGAAAAGATTAAAATAGGCGTCAGTGCCTGCCTTTTGGGGGAAAATGTCCGTTACGACGGGGGACATCAATGGGACCGTTATCTTACCCAAACCCTGGTCCGTTACTTTGAGTGGGTCCCGGTCTGTCCGGAGGTCGAGTACGGCCTGCCCGTGCCCCGGGAAGCCATGCGCCTGGTCGGCGATCCTGCCGCGCCCCGCCTCGTGACGATAAGATCGGGAATCGATCATACCGCCGGAATGAAGGCCTGGGGAGAGAAGAAACTCCTCTCCCTCGCAAAAGAATCCCTCTGCGGCTTCATCTTCAAGAGTAAATCCCCGAGTTCCGGAATGACGGCCGTCAAGGTATATAGCGACGCGGGAGTTCCTTCCCGCCGGGGAACGGGTATTTTTGCCGGGGCGTTCATGGCCCGTTTCCCTTTGCTGCCCGTCGAGGACAACGAGCGCCTTCACGATCCCGTCCTGCGGGGAAAATTCATCGAAAGGGTTTTTGTATACCATCGCCGGCAGTTGACGTTGCGGGATCACGGTTGAAGGAGAACAAAACACACAATCCGCATTGACACAAGTTCGCTGTTCACCTATATGTCAGCATGGAAAGGATCGAACCCATGCCCCTGAAGGGAAATCTTAAAGAGGAAATACAGCATAATGACAAAGAACATGTCATTGAGCGGCGCTTTACCCTGAATGGTAAGCCGGAGGGGGAGTATACCTCTTATTTCGGCAACGGCCAGGTCATGGTCCGCATGCAATTCCGGCGGGGCGTGAAAAACGGGGAGGCGACATCCTACTATCGGGACGGACAGCTTCGTGAGCAGGGAACCTTCAAGAATAACCAACTCGTCGGCAAGTATGTCTGCTATTACGACAACGGGAAGATCCGGGAAGAGGAATACTACAACGAAGCCGGAAAGCTCGAAGGCAAATACCTGCTCTATTATCGAGACGGACAGATCAAGGACGAAGAAAACTTCCGCAACGGACTTTTTGAGGGCGATTATGTCTCCTACTACAAAAACGGGCAAATCCGGGAGAAAGGAAGTTTTAAAAACGACAAGCGGGAGGGGGAATACCTCGCCTATTACAAGAACGGCCGGATCAGAGAGCAGGCCATTCACCGTAACGGTAAGCTTGTCGGCAAGTTTCACTTCTATGATGAAAACAGCCTGGAAATCAAAAAACCGCAGAGCGAGGACCAGGGAGAGATGGAGGAAGACGAGCATGATGTCCGGGAAAGAGAACAAATGGTAGATGATCTCATGAAAAATCTCGGAAATTACAGCAAACAGGGAAAGGAACCATAATGATTAAGACAATCCTGATTCCCACCGATGGTTCCGATTACGGGAACACGGCCATCGATTACGGCGTTTACATCGCCAAACGTCTGGAAGCAAGGCTGACGGGCCTGCACGTCGTCGACATTCGCCTGATCCAGGGACCGGTAATTACCGACATCTCCGGTTCCATCGGACTGCCTCCCTACCAGGAATTATATCCGATCATCGAAAAAGGCCTGGCAGAGCGGGCAGACGTCATCCTGAAGACCTTCGTAGAGCGGTGCGCCCGGGGCGGGATTCCGGCGGAAACGCGCAAGGCGGTCGGAATCATCAACGAGGCGATCATCGAGGAAGGGAAAAATCACGACTGGATCATTCTGGCCCAGCGAGGCGAACATTTCCATATCGCCAAGGGCGGAATTCTTGGTTCCACCGCCGAGGCCGTTGTCCGTAACGCCGGGAAACCGGTACTGGTCACCCCCCAGTCCTATCAGGATATCGAAAGCATGGGCCTGGCTTACGACGGCAGCCCGCCCGCCCAGCATGCGCTCGAATTAGCCGTTTTTTTGGCCGACAAGATGGCCTGGCCCCTGACGATTCTCATGATCACCGACGACCAGGACCGGGCCGCAAAATGGTCGAAGAAGGCCGAGACGTATCTCGAAGCCTTTCAGATCGACTGCGAAATGATCGTGATGGAAGGAAAGGAGGACCGGGCAATCTTGCAATTCATCAGAGAAGGGGCCGTCGAACTCATGATTATGGGGGCATACGGGCGCAACCGCCTGCATGAGCTTTTCATCGGCAGCACCACCTCCCAGATCATTCGCAAGAGCACTATCCCGGTACTGCTGACCCGCTGAGTAGGAAAAGGGGCAGGATGAGGATGGGATTAAAAAAAGACTTCTTTATCAGCCTTTACCTTGTCGCCAAGCTCCTTCAGCACCTCGTAGCGGGTCAGGTCGTAATAGATGGGAGTTATGGTTATGTAGCCCTGGCGCAGGGCACAGGCGTCGGAATCGGGTGATTCGTCGTCGGCCAAATGAGTCTCCCCGGCTAACCAGTAATAGATGTTGTCCCGGGGGTCCACCCGCTTTTCAAAATTCTCCAGCAGCCGCGCCCGTCCCTGCTTGACCACGACAACACCCCTGATTTCCCCTTCCGGCAAGGCGGGAATGTTTACGTTGACGGCGATATCCTTCCATGAATTCCTGAGGATGAAGGCCGCCATTTTCCGGGCGAAACGGGCGGCAAAGGAGTAGTCCGCCTCCTTGTGGGAATCGAGGGATATCGCCAGGGACGGCACCCCGAGAATAACCGCTTCCGTCGCCGCGGACACAGTCCCCGAATAAAGCACATTGGTGCCCACATTGGCCCCGCGGTTAATGCCGGAGACGACCAAATCGACGGCCCCGCCGGCTAATTCCCGGATACCGAGCTTGACACAGTCCGCCGGCGTCCCTGCGACGGCATAACCCAGCGCGTTCCCGTTTTTCCGGGCCTCCCGGACCATCAGGGGCCGAAAGATGGTAATGGCATGCCCGACGGCGCTCTGTTCGATTTCCGGGGCAACAACAAGACACTCGGCATCCCGGGAAAGCTCCTGAGACAAGGAAGCCAGTCCTTTCGCGTAGATCCCGTCGTCATTGGTAAGAAGAAAACGCATGTGCTCATCCTCAATAAAAAACCCGGAAGTTAATTACCAAACTTCCGGGCATTAGGGAAATTTAATTTGCCGGAGGAATTGTTAAAACCCCATCCCCCTCCTGGCCTCCCCCTTGAAGGGGGAGGAAGCTGTTTTACCATCCCCTTCTGGGTAGACAACCCTTTAGGTCCCCCCTCAAAGGGAGGGAAAGGGTAATTATCCTATTTCACTTCTTCGAAGTCGGCGTCGACGACGTCGTCGTCTTTTTTGCCTCCACCCTGAGCGCCCGCCTGGGCACCTGCCCCAGCGCCCGCACCGGCGCCCGGACCGGCCTGCTGCTCACCCGCCGTCTTGGCGTACATCGCCTCGGCCAACTTGTGGGAGGCCGTCGTCAGCTCCTCCTGGGCCTTCTTGATGGCCTCAATATCGTCGCCCTCAATGGCCTTTTTGGTCCTCGCCATGGCGTCTTCGATCTTGGCCTTTTCCGCGGCGTCGATCTTGTCGCCGAATTCCTTGATATTCTTCTCCACACTATAAACGAAGGCATCGGCCTGGTTTCTCGCCTCGACAAGATCACGCTTCCGTTTGTCGTCTTCGGCGTGGGCATCGGCATCCTTGACGAGCTTCTGGATCTCTTCCTCCGTCAAGCCGCTGGAGGCGGTAATCTTGATGCTCTGCTCCTTGCCCGTACCCAGGTCCTTTGCCGACACATGGACGATACCATTGGCATCGATGTCAAAGGTCACCTCGATCTGGGGCAATCCTCGGGGCGCCGGGGGAATGCCGACGAGTTCAAATCGTCCCAGGGTACGGTTATCCGTCGCCATGGGACGCTCTCCCTGAAGAACGTGAATACTTACGGCCGGTTGGTTATCAGCCGCCGTCGAAAAAATTTGGCTTTTCCGGGTGGGAATAGTCGTATTTTTCTCGATCAGTTTGGTCAAGACCCCGCCCAGGGTCTCGATCCCCAAAGACAGAGGCGTCACATCCAGGAGGAGGACATCCTTGACATCGCCGGCCAGGACGCCGCCCTGAATGGCCGCGCCGACAGCGACGACTTCATCGGGATTTACACCCTTGCTCGGCTCCTTGCCGAAAATTTCCTTCACTTTCTGCTGCACCCGGGGCATGCGGGTCATACCGCCGACAAGGATGACTTCATACACCTCCTGCGAGGACATGTTGGCGTCTTTCAGGGCCGTACGACAGGGCGCCTCAAGTTTCTCGATGAGATCCTCGACGAGACCCTCAAACTTTGCCCGGGTGAGTTTGATATTCATGTGTTTCGGCCCCGAGGCGTCAGCCGTGACAAAGGGGAGATTGATGTCCGTTTCCATGGCCGTCGAAAGCTCGATCTTCGCCTTTTCCGCCGCTTCCTTGAGGCGCTGGAGGGCCATCCGGTCACTCCGGATGTCGATCCCCTGATCTTTCTTGAATTCCGTCGCCAGGAAGTCGATCAGACGCTGGTCGAAGTCCTCTCCCCCCAGGTGGGTGTCGCCGTTGGTTGACTTCACCTCAAAAACGCCGTCGCCGATCTCGAGGATCGAGATATCAAAAGTCCCGCCGCCGAGGTCAAATACGGCAATCTTGCCTTCCTTTTTCTTGTCCAGACCATAGGCCAGGGCTGCCGCCGTCGGCTCATTGATGATTCTGCGGACATTCAGACCGGCTATTCTGCCGGCATCCTTGGTCGCCTGCCGCTGGGAGTCATTAAAATAGGCCGGGACGGTGATCACGGCGTCGGTGATCTTTTCGCCTAAATAATCTTCCGCCGTCTGCTTCATTTTGACGAGGATCATCGAGGAAATTTCCGCAGGACTGTAATCCCTTCCCCGTACCGATATCTGGCCGTCGCCGTTGGGCGCTTCCGTAATCCGGTAAGAACTGATGCCCTTGTCATACTGTACTTCCTTGGTACTGAATTTTCTCCCGATCAGCCTCTTGACGGCATAGACTGTATTTTCCGAGTTGGTAATGGCCTGACGTTTGGCCACCTGCCCAACCAATCTTTCTCCGCTCTCCGTAAAGGCCACAACGGACGGGGTCGTCCGGTTCCCTTCCTGGTTTGCAATTACAACCGGGTCGCCTCCTTCCATAACCGCCACACAGGAATTAGTGGTTCCCAAATCTATCCCGATAATCTTTCCCATGGTTATTCTCCTCCTTTATGTCCTGTTTAGGACCTGCAACTTATTTTTATTGATTGCCGCAATCAGGCCGCTTGCATACCGAAACCTTGGACGGTCTCAACAGCCTGCCGTTCAATAGATACCCCTTTTCCAATTCATCCACGATCTGATTGGCCTCATGATCCGTACTGGGGACCTGCATTAAGGCCTCATGATAATAAGGATCAAAGGCCTTGCTTGCACAGTCGATGGCCTGCACGCCGTGCTTTTCCAGGGAGCAGATCAGTTGCGCATGAAGCATCGCCAATCCCTTCTTAAAGGCTTCAAAATCACAGGAAGTCTCCGCATGTTTCAGGGCCCGGTCAATATTGTCTACCAAGGGAAGCAAGTCCCTGATAAGCGCCTCATTGCCGTATTTGATCGCATCCGCCTTCTCCTTTACGGCCCGTTTTTTATAGTTGTCGAGTTCCGCTACGGCGCGCAGATACCGGTCATAGTTATCCGCCGCTTCCTTGATCTTTTCCTGAAGTTTCAGGTCCGGGTCATCATGAGCTTCCCCGGTCTGCGACTCCGCTGTTCTTAACTGGTCATCGGCTTCCGCCTCTGCACCGATGCCGTCCTTTGTATCCTTCTTCGTTTTCTTCACCATAAATTATCCACAACCATTAAGGTAACTGTTTTTATTTAATATCCGGTCTCTGAAAGAGTTTGAGATCGATCATCTGACAGAGGACATGCCCCACGGTAATGTGTACTTCCTGAATCCGGGGGGTGCTGTCGGATGCCACATTGAGTGCATAATCCGCAATGCCCGCAATATCGCCCCCGTCCTTGCCAGTCAGGGCCAGGGTGATCAACCCCATCTTTTTCGCCTGCTCCAGCCCCTTGAAGACATTTTTCGATCTGCCGCTGGTGCTTATTCCCCAGGCGACATCTCCCGGCTGTCCGAGGGCGCGAATCTGCTTGCTGAAGATCTCGGAGAAATCATAGTCATTGCCGATACTCGTTATTATGGAAGTATCCGTGCTCAGAGAAATAGCCGGCAGCGGCGGCCTCTCGATCATGAATCGATTAACGAACTCTGCGGCGAGGTGCTGGGCATCGGCGGCGCTGCCGCCGTTCCCGAAGATCATGACCTTGTTTCCCGCCTTCAGAACCGCGGTCATAACATTGACAACCCGGACGATCGTCGAGAGATTGTCGTTTACAAAGTTTTCCTTGAGCTGACTGCTCTCTTTAAAAATCTTTACGATGAGATCTTCCATTTCTCCCTGCCTTGAAAGCGGCGCTAATATATTTATCCCCCCCTCCCGTGTCAAGGTCGGAAGGCGAATAAAAGGGAGAACGATTAGGCGAAGTGTTCCTGGTGGAAGCGGTCCTGCAGCTCGGCAAGCTTTCCTTTGTTCCAGTCCGACACGCGACTGTAATACTGGGTGATTTTGGCGATACCGTCCACATTTACCGATGAACAGTGGCCGCATAGCGTCTTGAGTCCGCGGGTGGTCTTACCGCAATCGAGACAGGTGGTAAAATCGGGGGAAAAGATAAGTTGGCGGCAGGTAGTTTCCCTGTAGGCCCAGATGATGAATTCTACCAAATCACCGGCAGAAGGCTTGTATTCACCTATCCATAACTGACTGGCAGCCCCGGTCTTGATCAGGGGATGGAAGCGACCCTCCATGCCAATCCGTTCCTGCGGTTTCAAGGGAGCAGAAACGGGGATATGTGTTGAATTAGTGTAATAAAGACTCCCGTTGACCATATTTCCCCGCACATGGCGGCCTGCCTGGGGAGAAAAATAGCGAAGATCGAGACGGGCAAAGCGGTGGGATGTTGTTTCCGCGTGGGGCTGGTCCAGAACCATCCTGATTCCATGGCGGTTGCTGAGTTCCGCTGCCTGTTTCTCCATAAATTCTATTATCTTAAGCCCAAAATCAAGGGATTCTGAGGACGAGTGCATGGGCTTTCCCGTGTGGATCTGTACCAGCTCATTCAATCCCACCATGCCGAACAGGTAAGATGCACGATCCATACGCAGATAGGGCACCCCATCCAGATTCATCGCCAGCACGGACAGAGGACCCTGGTCTCCATAGGAAAGCAACCTCTCCAGAAACACCCTTTTCTGATCATGGGCCCTGGCTGCCAGGGCCATGATATCTGCGAGGCCCTTAAATAACCGCTCGTTATCCCCCTCGGCCCGGTATCCGAGACGGGGCAGATTGAGACTGATACTCTGGAGGGCGGCATAGCGCCCCCGCCATGGTATTTCCATTTCATCAAGATTACCGGGAATGCCGAAGGCACAGAGAGCATCCTCTTCACTACTTCTCTCCAAAACGAAACAGGGATTGCCCTTAGCGGCGGTGGCCTCACAGACATGGCGAAGGAAGTCTTCGTAACCGGCAGTTTCAAAAAAGCGCGGGGTAAGGTGCACAATAGGCCTGGGAAAGATAAAAGGTTTGCCGGTACCGTCTCCCTTCATAAATACATCGAAAAGGGCCCAGGCAAAGCGTTGCGCCTCCTTCTCATATTCCCCGCAGGTACGCCCGGTGATTTGCCCGGCCGGACCGATCATGGGCAGCTTCCGCAGAGACTCGGGGACCTCCCAGAAGACGTGGATGTCGGTAAACATG
>Ga0209749_1001680_pt1 | contig 18133 bp, 15 predicted proteins | sample EPASupsiteSAE347_FD_187267 | JGI IMG/M metagenome (GOLD analysis project Ga0209749, IMG submission 187267) | Bioremediated contaminated groundwater from EPA Superfund site, New Mexico - Sample SAE3-47 (SPAdes) (version 2) | ecosystem: Environmental > Aquatic > Deep subsurface > Groundwater >... | reverse complement strand
AAGAAAATCAGGCACGGCAGCAGGAGAGGCGGTGGCAAAGATATCCTCTTCGCCCAGGCCTCCCTGGGATGGTGTGCCGACGGTATTGGTTTCATCGGGGATATCGGGCAGGTCGCCAAAATCAAACTCATCGTCATCAAACCCGCCATCATCCGGCAAACCGAAACTATCTTCTCCTGGGGCAACAGCCCCTTTTCCTCCCGCATCCTGGGCCACCTCGGCAAAACTCACCGTTTCGGCCCGCTCCGGCTCCTCGCCGCCGATGTCGGAAAACAGATGGTCAAGATCATCCTTGCTGGGAGCGCCCAAGCCATCGGCCATGGCCGGCTCGCTCGGACCCTTTTCCGGGCCGGCGGCAAAAAGACCATCGATATCCGACTGGTCCAGGTCAAAATCATCCCCAGCCGGAGGCGCGGCCGCAACCGCAGGCCCTTCCCCCCCGCCGCCGAGCAGGGAATCGATATCGGACTGATCCAGCTCGGCAAAGCCTTCGTCTCCCCCGCCCGGTGCGGAAGCAGGGGCGGCAGCGGAGCCGCCACCTCCCAGCAGGGCGTCAATATCGGATTGATCCAGCTCGCCGCTCTCATCGGAAACGGGAGGGCCACTGGCCGCAGCGCCGCCGCCGAGCAGGGAGTCGATGTCGGACTGATCCAGCTCGCCGGTCCCCTCTCCCACCGGGCCTTCGGATGTATCTTCCGCCAGATCGTCCAGCCAGTCGTCTATTTCCAGGCCTGATTTTTCTTCTGCCATACCCTCACCCGTATCAGCGGCTCGCAAAAACGCTTACTGCATGTAGACATAGCTGTGGAGCGCCCGATAAATGGGTTCCGACATCTCGACATTGACCACATAGGAACGCCGGTCACCCCGGGTATTGGCCGCGATGATATGAATCCGCAGATAGCCGTCCACTTCCTGGAGAATCCCGGAAACCTTCTGCTCATACTCGCCTGGCGCCGCGGCCCGCCACACGGCCAGCGACTCATTGCCGATCACCGCGGCCATTTGCTCGGCCAGGGTAGCGCCGAGCAGGGAAACCCGCTGCCGGTTGGAAAATTCACTGAGCACGATAAAGGGCTCGATGGTCACCGGCTCGGCGGCAAAAAAACCGTGCAGATGCTCCATGGCGTCACTGCCGACCATGGCCACCAGAGTGGGAAGCGAGGCGTAATTTCTCTGGCTGAGCATGCCTTCGGTGGCCGCCCTCCGGTCACCCTCCTCTTTTTCCGTGGCCCAGGCCCCGGTTGCCCAAAAAACGCAGAGCAAAACAAACAGCACCACCTGCGTCGGAAAAACAATTTTTTTCACGGCTCCGGATATCTTCATGCGCGCGGCTCCTCTTAGCGGCCAATGCCCTTCACGGCAATTTTATAGGGCGCTTCAGGCTGCTGAAACAGGCCAAGCAGTTCCTTGGTGAGCGGCATCGAGTAGCGCCAGGAGGTCTTCACCGCCCCATCCACAAGACGCACCATCCTCCCTTGGATGACCAGCGTCCTGCGGGTATTGGCAAAGGTGGTCACCACCACGTACTCGAGTTCGGGCATTTTGTTCGCCAGCTCGCCGATGTTCCGGGAGAGGATGAATTCTCCGGTCTGGGGCAGAATGGTGATATCCTTGCCCAGGCGCAATTCCGTAACCTTGAGGCCGCGATCCGCCATATCGGTGAGCATGTACTCGCCCATGACCCGGCCAAACTCGGTATCCCGCTTGAAATCGGAAAGGGGCACGGCATTGACCACCGCAATCTTGCCGGAGGCATTCATTTCTCCCCCTTCCTCCTGCATCTCGTAGAACACCTTGCCGGCAATCTCCTTGGACATCTCCGAAAGGAGATTCTCCGTTCCCACGGTTTTCGCGGTATCCGGCAGGTACTGATAGACATTATACTTGGTCGGCACCCTGCGCACCTCAGCCTGAGGAACGGCGCCGCTCTTCTCTTTCGGCGCGGTGGCCGCCGCGGCCTTGCCCGGCATCACCGTCGTCGACCCGGCGCCCTCGGCCGCCTTGACCTCCGGCTTGCCTTCCGGCTTGGCATCCTGCTGCACCGTCACACACCCTGCGCCGGCAAACAGCGCCAGCCCCAGGCAACAGAGTATCGCTTCCCGCTTTCCCTTTTTCATCCTGTCCTCCCTGAACCGTTATGCGCTCTTTCCATGAAAAGCTTTTTTTGCATCCCTGCGAATATCCTATCACAATTCCAATTTTTTCAAATAGAGCGGCTCCGGTTTTGCTTCCCGCACCGAGGCGGTATCCGCCAGCAGCTGCTCAGCCAGTTGATTTCTCGGGATGATCGCCGTGGCCGAGGAAAGAAGCTTGGCGCTCCGGTTGTCGACGATCCTGGCGTTGATGACGATGCTGTCCTTGCTCGAGGTGTAGGTGCCGGTGAGCATGGCCCCGGCAGCCACGGCCTGACTGACCTCGGCGGGATTGCGCGAAAGGCCGAACTCGCCGCGCTTTTCCTGAATCATCACCGCCTGGCTTTTCCGGATCTCGACCACCTCGTAATGCTGTTGCTGCATCTCGTTCATCAGCTGCTCCGCCACGTACCGGCCCAAGGACGAGGTGCGGTTAAGTTTTTTGAGTTCGACAAAGGTGCAGACCAGGATGCCCTTGTTCAGATCGCCGTTTTCCGGGTCAGCATCCGCCAGGTTGCGGAACAGCTCCTTGGCCAACCCCTGTATCTCCGTGCGCAAGGCAGCGGCTTCGCTCACCGTGATCGCCACCGGGGCCACAACCGGAACAACGGCTTCCGCCTTTGGTTTCGGGGAGGTCTCCTGGCTGAAGGGCCAAAAGGCCAGGGCCTGCGCCGGAAAAACCAGCAGGGCCAGGAGCGCTATTTTCGGGAGGGTAGAAGGGGTCGGCCAGCCAGACCATCGTTTCCTTGGGAATTGCATATGTCGCCGTTCTCCTTTATTATGTGACGCCGGTTCACCGCCTTGAGGCCGTCAGAGGCCTTGGGCGGAAAAGAGTTCCCGGTTTGTCCTTAATCATCGGTTGGATAAGAGATTGTCTTTAACAAAAAATGCTTTGCAAATTGAGAGGATAGGACCTTTACTCCCCTCCGGATCGCAACGGCATAAGGCCGTGAAGCTCTCCGGCAACAACATGTGGTATGACAATCGATACAGACAGCTATATCTTGCGAAAAATCACCGCGCCCTGCCGGGTGATTTTTTTTCCGCCATCCATCCAGTCACCCAAGGGCTGAGGCCATGACCGAGACAGAAAGTTTGCTGGCGGAAGAGCTGCTCATTGTTCGCCATTCCGGGGAGATCCCGGAAATCGCCTTCCACTCCTCCCTCTATTATCTCTGCGAAGACCCGGACGGGCCGCGGCTCACCCTGGGCCAAGAGGAGCTGGATCTCCTCCGCCAGCAGGTGGTGGCCCGTTACCGGGAAATCCTCCTGCGGGATCTCGACCCAAAAAACCGGGACGTCCGCATCTACCGGGGGTTGAAACGCTGCATCTTCAACTGGGAGCGGCTGGGGAAATTCTGCACCCGGCAGGCCATGACCGTTGAGGATGTGCGCCCGGAGATTGCCGAGGCCCTGCGCTCCTTTTTGCGCCAGGAAGCGGACGAGGTGCGGGCTGGGCTGCGGCAAACCTGCCTCAACTGCACCAAGGAGGAGCTGGACGAATTTGCCCGGGAGATCGGGGTGGGGCCGGAAGAGCTGCCGGATGGGCTTGAGGTGCTCTGCTGCCCGCAGGGTTAAATCTCCCCTCCCCTCGCGGGCGGGGGAAACGTTTAACTTGTGCGGATTTTTTTAATGAGGGAGGTGGTGGAGTAGTTTTCCACCAACGGAATGGAGAGCACCCTGCCGCCAGCGGCCAGCACCTCTGGCGCGCCGACAATTTTTTCCACCGGCCAGTCGCCGCCCTTGACCAGCACCTCGGGCATCAGGGTAGTGATCAGCTTCTGCGGCGTTTCCTCTCCAAAGATCACCACATGGTCCACGCAGCCCAGGGCGGCCAAAATCCTGGCCCGGCTCTGTTCGTGGTTCACCGGCCTGTCATCCCCCTTGCCCAGAGCCCGCACCGAGGCGTCGCTGTTGACCCCGACCACCAGGCAATCGCCCTCCCTGCGGGCCTGCTCCAGATAGGTGACATGCCCCTGGTGCAGGATATCGAAACAGCCGTTGGTGAAGACCACCTTGCGGCCCACCGCCCGGTAGCGGGCGGTCAGTTCGGCCAGCTCCCCGAGTTCGACAACCTTGTCCCCGTCATTAAACCGGTACACCGCAGGCCCCACGGTGTTGAAGCGCTGCCGCAACTCCTGCATCGCGACCGGGTCGATCTTGATCCAGGCCTCGGCCGGTTCCGCGCCAGCCTCGGCCAGCACCGTGCCGTCCGGACCGATGACCAGGGAATGGCCGCCGAACTCTGTTTTTCCCGTTATCCCGCAGCGGTTGCAAGCCACGACACATATCTGGTTCTCGATGGCCCGCGCCATGGCCAGGGTCCGCCACTGCTCCCGCCGGGCTGTGGGCCACTGGGCGCTTACCACCAGCAGTCCCGCGCCCTTTCCAGCCTGGGATTTTGCCAGCTCCGGAAACCGGAGGTCGTAGCAGACCAACCCACCCACCAAACCAAGCCCAGTTGCCATTGGCTGGGGATTATCCCCTGGGGTGAAATGCCGATCCTCGGCCATGGGCGCGAAGAGATGCTGCTTGCGAATCGAACCGACAACCCCGTCCGGGCCGACGATGTACAGAGTATTATAGATGGCGCTGCCCACCTCGGTGAGCACCTCCTCGGGCAGGGAGCCGGCCAGATGAATACCGTACTGCCCGGCCAGCCGCTGCATCTCGTCCAGCATCTCAACGGTCTGCAGGGCAAAATGCTGGAGTCGCTCATAGGCAAAACCGCAGCTCCACAACTCGGGCAGGACGATGATCCCCGGTCCCTTGGGGGCCAGACGGGCCAAACCCGCCCGCACCGAGGCGAGATTCGCCTCCGGCTCGCCCAACTGGACGTCAAACTGGAGAAAGCCGGCGTGGTAAGGGACAGGGGTAGTTTCGCTGATCTTTTTCATGGGGTTAGAATGACCCGGTCTGCTGTTTTTGTCAATACACGGTTGGGCAGCCGGGCTGCTGTTTCATTCCCGACTCTTGCCCTTGCCACAGGCCGGAAAATTCCCTCCCCCCTGGCGGGTGGAGGGTTAGGGAGAGGGGGAAACAGCTATGCCACGGCAGATGGCAGCTTCACCCACCCCTCAATCCCCTCCCGTCAAGGGAGGGGAAGAATAAACCGCAGGCAGGATCGTGACAAAAAATCTTGCCCATTGCGCAAAACCATGGGCTATAAGATAGAAACGAACACCACCGTATACAATTCAGCCCAAGGCAGCCAATGAACAACAACGATATCCTGCGCACTCTCCGCTATGCCTTTGCCTGGAACGAAGCGAAAATGCTCGCCATCTTCGCCCTGGCCGAGCACCAAGCAACCCCGGAACAGCTCAGCGGCTGGCTGAAAAAAGAGGATGAGCCCGGATACCTGCCATGCAGCGACACCCAGTTGGCCATTTTCCTCAACGGCGTGATCAACGAGAAACGGGGCAAGAAGGAAGGGGGGCAATCCCCGCCGGAACAGCGCTTGACCAACAACATCATCCTGCGGAAACTGAAGATCGCCCTGAACCTGAAGGACGAAGGCATGCTGGCGATTCTGGCCCTGGCGGATGCACGCCTGAGCAAACACGAACTCAGCGCCTTTTTCCGCAGACCGGACCACCAACATTACCGCGAATGCAAGGATCAGATCCTGCGCGGTTTCCTCAAAGGGGTGGGGCTTAAATACCGCGCCTAACCGAAATTGGCCCAATTATCTGGACAGAAGAACAACCACCCGGATTTTTTCAGCATTGACAATCTGTTAGGTGCATGGAACTGTTGCCGGGACGAAGGAGCGGCCAAGTGATTGAATCAGTAGCTTCCAAGCCTCACACCAAAGCATCGCATTCTTTGCTCACTGAAACCGTACCCATCGACGACCATTGCACCGGCGACCGTTGGTCTGCGCAGAACGAAGCTCTGCTTGCGAGGCTGATTGCGATTATCGCCATGGGACAGGCAGCTCATGCCATCTATATCCTGAAGGAGCTTCTTCCCGCCACTCCAGCATTTAACAATGATGATCTTCGCCGCGAGGCGAGTGTCAGACTGACGGTTCAGGAGGATGGCACGAAGCCTCGGACGGGCTACCCGCGGGTACAGCGCGACGGTTTCATTTTCGAAGCCATTTCTTGGATCGCTGCGCGCCAGGCTCATGGTCCGCTCGTACTCCTGAAGGACCCGCATGTCAGCGCCACCTCGCAAGGACTTGACGGCCTTATGATCGAGTTGGCGGACGACAAGTTGAAGGTGATCATGACCACGATCTTCGAGGACAAATGCAGCGATAATCCGAGGGATACGTTCCGTGATAAGGTTATCCCTTCACTCCTTGATCGCCACCAAAACAAGCGCAGCGCTGAACTCGTCGCTACCGCCTCTGTTCTCCTCCGTATGGCCGGAATTGATGAGGCCGCTGCCGCCCGGCTTTCAGCGGCCGTGATGGACCGTAATCAGCGACGTTACCGTGCTGCTTTTGCTTTGACCAAAAAGTATGATAGCCGGGAAGAGCGAGCAAAGCTCTTCAAAGGCTACGATGCTTTGGATGGCATATCTAAGGGTCAGCGTGTCGGCGCAAGCCTGATTGTTAGCGGAAAGCTACGCGAGTGGTTCGATGCTCTTGCTTTGCAGGCCATCACTTATCTGGATGAACTTCAATCGGAAGAGGTCTGAATGTTCGATGCAGTCACCGCGCAACTCTTGAGCACGGCACCGGCCGTGCCGGGCCTCGATCCGCAGGATATTCCCGCACAGTTAACGAGACACTACGCAAACCTGGTGTCTGCCAGGTTGAGGGGCGCGGTTGACTCTCCTGACGAAGATGGCGAAGTCTGGTCTCTCGAACGGATTGCTGACACATATGAACTGATCACCTCGCTTCACACAGATAGCGCGCTACGCAAAGCTTCCGCCTTTGTCGCCGGCACAGCGCAGCAAATTCTCGCAAGAAGACAGGTGACGGCAGATGGGTACAATCTCCCCGTCAACATCGACAGGGACCGAGTCGATCCGGCAATAGCGGCGGCTGTGCTGTTCCTCGCCGCCGAGCAGTACGCAGATGCAAACGAGGCCGCCTCTTTTATCCGTCCGCCTCAGGAAGGACAGCTTTACGAAATCACGATTCTCTCAAAAAACATTGCAGACCTCGCCCATGGTCGGCTAGGCCAAATTCTGGAGCGGGCGGAACGTTGGCGGAGCCGGAGACGGAAAGCAAACCGCGATTTAGCAGAACAGGCTCTTGCTGCATTGTTGGAAACTTTGATCGCCGGTTTAGAGATCTTAGCTGCGCGTTTTCTTGATGTTCCTATACCCCTGCCAAGCTCAGGCCGTTTCGATGGTGCACGTAACGCTTTTTTGCGTGTCCTGGAGCTGTCCGCTACAATGGACAGCGAACACAGCGGCGACCTCGGCGGCAATATCCTGTGTACCTTTGCTGGCCCCCATCATCTTGCTGCGCTCCTGATCGCTACTCATGATGGCATGAATGGAGCAGCCTTGACAACCTTGCCGCCGCCGGACGGTGCAGATCCGGAATTCTGGAAAAAATGGTTGCGCTTCAGGGCAAGTAGCTTTCCATTTATTTGGCCGAACCATCGCGAGGCCATCGCAAAGGGGTTTCACCAGACTGGCAACTCCGCCGTGGTCGTTCTTCCCACAGGGGCAGGCAAAACCACTGTTTCCTCGCTCAAGATAGCAGGCGTCCTCGCGCGCGGTAAAAAGGTCGTTTTCCTAGCGCCCACCCATGCGCTTGTCGAACAACTGACGGGCGATCTCCAGAAGATGTTTCCAAAGGATATTCTTGGTTCGATCGTATCCAGCGATTTCGACCTGTTATTCCAGAGCGGCGCGCAACTTCAGGAGATCGAAGTAATGACTCCTGAACGTTGTCTTGCCATGCTCTCGTTTGCTCCCGATTCCTTTTCAGAAGTCGGCCTGCTCGTGTTTGACGAGTGCCATCTTCTCAGCCCCCAATCAGGAAAGATCCGGCGGGCGCTTGATGGTATGCTGTGCCTACTGGGCTTTAACCATATCGCCCTTGATGCAGATTTTCTTTTCCTGTCTGCGATGCTGAAAAAATCCAGTGAATTTGCAGAGTGGATTGGCCAGCTTACCGGACGGGACTGTGTGTGCGTCGATCTCTTATGGAAGCCGAGTCGGCAGGCGAGGGGAGTGCTGATTTATGAGGATGAAGATTTAGATAAGGCCGTTCAGGCAGCGAAAGATGTTCAATCTGAGGTAAACAATAAGAAGGGGACGCGGGCGAAGATGCTCGGGTCCGCAGCACTGAGGGAACTTGTGGCCCAACCTTGGGCAATCTGGGGATTGCAGCACAACTGGCTTCTCCAGAAAAAAACACATTGCATTCTGAGGAAAGTACTTGATGGGCCTGTTCCTCTTTCTGTCTCTGGCGACAATAAACATCTCACCCCTAACGCTAATCAGGTGGCCGTTAATCTTGCCGTGTCTGCGGCACGGAATGGACTAAAGTCCATAGTTTTCGTCAATACCAAGAACGATGCTGTTTCGGTTGCTCGAAAAATTTCCGAGCAGCTTGATGAGGCTATCGAGGCAACCGAAAATGAACAAAAGCGATGGGTTGCCCTTCAGGCTGAACTCGGCGACCTCAAACACGCCCTGCTCCCGCAGCCAACGATTGCCGTGCCGCACAATTCATCAATGCTTCGCCTGGAACGTGAACTTGCCGAACGCATGTTCAGGCGGGCAAACGGGGCCAAGGTTATTGTCGCCACACCGACATTGGCGCAAGGGCTAAACTTACCTGCCCACCTTGCGGTCCTCGCTGGGGACAAACGGGCAGACACCAACCAGAAAGGCCGTGAAAACCTCGAAGCGCACGAGATTCTTAACGCAGCCGCAAGAGCGGGGCGAGCTGGTCATCTTGCCAACGGCGTCGTCCTTCTGATACCAGAGCCGATTATCCGCTTCTCTCACGGCAAGCCGCTGAAGAATGAAGTGATTCAGAAGCTGAAGTCCATTCTTCCCGAAGATGACCGCTGCGTTGTCATCAGCGATCCGCTTGAGATCGTCCTAGACCGGCTTATGCAGGGAGAATCTCTTGATGCGGACGTTCGCTATATGGTCAACCGGATGGCAACGTTTCACGAAACAGAGGCCGGCGAAGAGCCCACATTGCTCTTCGACCTGCGAAAGTCACTTGGCGCGTTTGCGACGAGCAAGCGGCAGGCGGAAGCGGAATTCGAGGCAAAGATTATCGAGCTCAAGAAAGCAATTGCGAAGGAGATACTGGACGAAGTCGACAACACAATGGCGGCGCTTGCGTCGCAGAGCGGCTTGTCGATGACCCTGCTCTCAAATCTCAAGAAGAGAATTTCTGCCAGTATGGGCTTGCTTCCTGTCACCGTTGAGGATTGGCTGATCTGGACAGTCAATTGGCTTGCCGAGGATGAGAGTGCCCGTACATCGCTAGTGTATGATGTAAAGAGATCTGTCTTGGGCGCATGTGGACGCAAGAAAGATGGTGAGATCACCGGGGAAGAATTGACGTTCATCCTGCCGGGTCTACTCGCCTGGATTGGGGGAAAACCCCTTGCTTATATCGAGAAGGAACTAGGAGGAAACCCAGACGCAGGTTCACTGACCAAGCAGGTTTGCCCGCGGGCGCGCGAACTCGTCGGTGGCGTCATACCGCGGAGTCTTTCGTTCGTCATGGGACTAGTATCACACGTTGTCAAAGAGGTAGATCCCTTTGACGCACAAGAAAACCTAAGTCACCAGCTTGTCGAATGCCTTGGAACGGCTGTGCGAAAGGGCTATGATACACCCGAGAAAGTTTTCTTTGCAGGCAATCATCCCACCATCCTCAGTCGCGTACAGATGCATGAATTGTGGTCTCAACAGAACACTTCTGAGTAGGGCATGAGAATTATCATCCCCCATCCATCTCCCCGTTCTTCCGAAATAACCACCAAACTTTCCCCTCAAGTTTTCCACCCAACCTCCCGACAAGCACAGTAGCACGGCTGTACCCTCCGCCCGCCGTGCCACCTCGCAACCAACACCGGGAGCTTTGCCGATGAACATCCCAACCACCTCCGGCCAGGGACCAGCCGCCTGCACCGACTACCAGTCCCTGTATTCCGCCCGCACCGGCAAGTCCACCTTCGAGCAGACCCTTGCCCAGACCCAATCGTCCTCTTTCTCCCTGACCACATCGGAAGGCGATCTGGTCACCCTTTCGAGCCTGAGCCAGAATTACCAGTACACCCACGCAATCGGCTGGTTCAATCCTGCATCCTCGGGGGTGAATTATGCCAGCAACGCCACCTCCGCCGAGGCCATGGGCATCTCGGTGCAGGGCGATCTCAACGAGCAGGAGCTTGCCGATATCACCAGGCTGGTGGGGGAACTGACCTCCATTGCCTCTACCTTTTTTTCCGGCGACCATGAGGCGGCCATGGCCAAGGCGATGGATTTCGGCGAAATGCCCATGGGCTCGGTTTCCTCCTTTTCGGCCTCATTCAGCAGACAAACCGTGACCCAGACCAGGATCACCAGCCACCAGCCCCTGCCAGCCATGGCGGACCTCAACGACCTGAATCTCAAGGATCTCTACGAGACACTGGGGACCAACACGAACGGAGAGGTGGATTACGCCGAAATGCTTGAGGCGCGCTGGCGGCAGATCCTCAAGGCCCTGGATGAAATGAAAGCCCATGAGCTGGATGGATTATTTGCCCGCAGGGAGACGCCCCTGCCGGAGGAGCCGGTGGAGATAGAAGACTTGAATGCCATGGCTGAAGCACCGCAGCCAGCGGCAAGCGAGGTGCCCCCTGTTCCCCGGAAGGCAGACCCCACGGACCTCCCCCTCCCGGCCGAGGAGCGGGTTGCCCAACAGATGCTGGCCCAGGTGGAAGAACTCCTTGCCAGCCATCCGAAACTCTCCCCCTTTGCCGGCCCCTTGGCCGCCATTGCCATGGAAAAAGCAGCCGGCAAAAGTGAGCAGCCGGATACAGCCAAGGCCTTCGCCGCACTGCAAAACAGTTTCCGCAACCGGCTGCACCAGTGGTTTCTTCCTGCTGAACCGCCGGCCACCAGCGGACCGCTTACAACAGCATAGCCCTTCCTGCAAACCGGCCGCGGATCACCACTTGATCACATTCACCAGGGCCGGGCCCCGCTGCACGGTTCGCTGGTACTCCACCGCCGGGGAGCCAAAGGCCATGGCATAGCCCAGGGTGTGATTTTCGGGGATGCCGAGCTTGCCCACCACGTCGGGGCAGGCAGCCAGGGCCATCATGCAGATGCCGTCCCATACCGTGCCGACCCCGTGGGCATGGGCGAGCAGCTGAAAGGTGGTCAGGGCGATGAGGGAATCCTGCCCCGGACAAGGGGCGTCTGCCGGGGCGCTGGTGATGAGCAGATGCGGGGCGCCCCGAAAAAGGATGTCCTTGCCCTCCTCCTGCCAGGCCTTGGCTGTCCAGCCGAGATACTGGCCTGCCAACCCATCCGGCAGCCCGCCGATCTCCTTCAGTTTGGCAAGGCGGGCCATCAGATGCTCCCGCAGCCTGTGCAGCACTGCCCGCTCCCTGACCACGGTGAAAAGCACCGAGCGGGCATTGACCCCGGTGGGCGCATGGCAGGAAACCGCAAGCAGATGGTCGATCAGCTCCGGGGCCAGATCCTGCTCCTGGTAACGGCGCACCGCCCTTCTTCCCTTGATCAGGGTCGCAAGGTGGGCCGGGTCCGGCAGGTTGCCTTTCAGCTCCGTGCTCGCCCCGGGATCCTTGCCGAGGATCGACACCGCGGCGGAGGGGCAGACGGCCAGGCAGTGCTGACACTGAAAGCATCCCGCCTCATTGGTCATTTTCGGGTAGCCGTCCATGACGATGACACCGGCCGGACACTCAAGCGCGCATTCGCCGCACTGGGTGCAGCGCTCCTCATCGATGCGAAATTGCAGCATGGGAAACCTCCTCTTGTCTTCAGGACGTTTGCAACTTATGGAACATATTGCCCGATTATCGCGGCTGAAGCCGCTCCTTGTCGGGGTGTATCGGTTGTGTAGATACAAGGAGCGGCTTCAGCCGCGACAGCTATTACCGCCGGAATATAATATTGTATTAGCGTATTTTCCCAGGGACTACCAAGAGAATTGCATCCGAATCCAGCGCTTGACAAAAAGAGCGGTCTCGCGGTAGACCAGAATCAGGCATGGAATACTGTTACCCCTCACCCTACGGAGGCTTGACCATGATGCGCACCCATCTGCCGAGACTTTTCCTCGCCCTCTTTGTGGCAACGCAACTCGCCGGCACCCCGGCCATGGCCGCGCCCCCCGAGGGGAAGGGCGGCAAACCCGACAAAGCCCAGAAGCACGACAAGGGGGATAATAAGTCCGACTCCCACGACTCCAACGTCCTGGTCACCGCCGCCATCACCATTGAGCAGGTGCGCCGGTTGGCGATTGCAAACAATTACACCGGCTACGGCGCGCTTCCCCCAGGGATCCGCAAGAATCTGGGCCGTGGCAAACCGCTGCCTCCAGGGATCGCCAAGAAAGCTGTCCCCGGCCCGTTGCTGGCCCAACTGCCCCACCACCCGGGCTACGAATGGCAGGTGTGCGGCTCGGATCTGGTGCTGGTCGCCGTTGCCACCGCCATCATCGCCGACGTGCTGACCGGGGTGTTCGATTAGGTTCCCGCGAGATTTTCCCGACTCCCGGAAAGCCCCTCTGCCCATCAGGGGGGCTTTTCCGCGATCCTCCCGTATTTTTTCCGTATTGCATCCGGCCTGGCAATCTGCCATATCTGCAGAGTACGCACATGAACACCCTCTCGGATAAAAGGCAGGTGGACCCATGCAGTTCCTTATCATCGACGACGACGTTGTTGCCCGCACCACCCTGAAAAACCACCTGACCGCCATGTTCGCGGGGTGCAAGGTCACCGAGGCCGCCAACGGGGCCCAGGGGCTGTTCCAGTTCTTCAAGAAAAAGCCGGACCTCGTCTTTCTGGACATGCTGATGCCGATCCTGGATGGCCGGGGTGTGCTGGACACCCTGCGGGAGTGCTACCGTTGCGGCCAGCTCGTCAAAAAACCGAAGGTGGTGCTGATTTCCATGCTCGACACCATGCAGATCGACCAGATGCATCCCCTGGCAGACAGCCCCCTGGTACTGACGGTGGTCAAAAAGCCGGTTACCCGCAATCTCCTCCAGCAGATCGAGGCCTTTCTCCCCAGCTTCATGGCCTGATCTTCGCCACCCGCCTCTTCCTCTTTTTCCAAGACACCAACCCCCTTCGCGGCACCGTTTTTATGCAATTCGTAAAAGACTTTGACAAATTGCATAAAAACGGTACTATCGTGGTATGATTCCCCGCGATAGTGAACAGATCATCCGCCTCCTGTTGCGCGGCTTCCCGGTCATCACCCTGACCGGGCCGCGTCAATCCGGGAAAACGACCCTGGCCAAGGCTCTCTTTGCCGATCGCCCCTATGTCTCGCTGGAAGACCCCGATATCCGCCGGGGTGCCCAGGATGATCCCCGTTCGTTCCTGGAACGTTTTCCCGATGGCGGGGTGCTCGACGAAGTGCAGCGCTGTCCGGATATTCTCTCCTACCTCCAAACCAGCGTTGATGCCGATGGCAGAATGGGGCTCTTCATCCTGACCGGCTCCCAGCAATTCGGACTGATGTCCGGCATAACCCAATCCCTGGCGGGTCGAAGCGCCTTCCTCGAACTGTTGCCGTTTTCGCTTCCCGAATTGAACCGGGCCGGCAAACTCGCCCCGGACGCCGACACCATGCTCCTCACCGGCTGCTATCCGCCGCTTTACGACCGCGAGATTCAGCCGTCCGCCTGGTTTGCCGCCTACATGACCGCCTATGTTGAGCGAGACGTGCGGCAACAGCTCAAGATCCAGGATCTTGACACCTTCCAACGTTTCGTGCGCCTCTGTGCCGGCAGAACGGGCCAACTTCTCAATCTCTCTTCCCTGGCCACGGAATGCGGCATTACCCACAACACGGCAAAGGCCTGGATTTCGGTGCTTGAGGCGAGCTTTCTGGTTTTCCAGCTCCGGCCGCACCACGCCAGCTTCAACAAGCGGCTGGTCAAAATGCCCAAACTCTACTTCTACGACACAGGTTTCGTCTCCTGGCTGCTGGGGATCAGAACGCCGGAACAGATGGAAACCCACCCGCTGCGGGGAAATATATTCGAGAACTTCGTCATTGCCGAGCTGGTGAAATCGCAATGCAACCGGGCTGAGCCACGCAACCTCTATTTTTGGCGGGACAGCAACGGAAACGAGGTGGATATCCTCGTCGAGCATGGCGTCAAACTGATGCCCATTGAAATCAAATCCGGCAAAACAGTGAACCGGGATTTTTTCAAAGGCCTGGAAAAATGGCTGTCCCTTGCCGGGGAGCGCGCCATTTCCCCGACCCTGATCCACGGAGGCGCCGACGCCGCCTATCATCACAAAGGAATCCTGGTGAGGGGGTGGCGGGAAAGCGGCGCCCTCCTCTCCGCCTGATAACGGCGAATCTGCTTCAGGATGCTTGACAAGCCCCGCCTTCCTGCTATCTTTGTGCGATAATCCATCCCTTGCCAACACTTCCCCGGAGACCGGAGATTTATGAAAAAGACCGTTACCTTCCTGCCCGACAACGTCACCATCGAGGTGGATGACGGAGAAAACCTGCTGAGCGCCGCTGCCAAGGCCGGGCTCTATATCCAGGCCTCCTGCGGCGGCGACGGGGTCTGCGGCAAATGCAAGGTCAAGATCGAACAGGGCGAGGTAGCGGCCAACAAGGCCATGCAGCTCAAGGCGGAGGAGCACGCCGAGGGGTTCCGGTTGGCCTGCCAGTCTTCGGTTATCGAGGATCTCGTGGTCTCCATCCCGGTCGCCACCAGCAAGGACGGCAAGGCGCTCAAGGCCAAACCCAAGACCACCCGCGCCATCTCGGCCCGGTCGCTGGACCATTTGATCGGCACCTGGCAGGTGGCGCCGCCGGTGGAAAAACGCTTTCTCACCCTGGAGCCGCCCACGCTCGAAGACAACGTGCCCGATCTCCAGCGCTTGATGCGGGCCATCAAGAAGAAATGCCACGACTGCTCCGAACCGACCTACGACCACCCGGAGCTGTTGATGGAACTGCCCTTCACCCTGCGGGAGGCCAGCTGGCAGGTGACGGCGATCATGCTGCGCGGCAAGCGGGCCGAGGAGCCGGACCGCATCATCGCCGTGGAAGCGGGCGACACCACGGGCAACCTTTACGGGTTGGCGGTGGACATCGGCACCACCACGGTGTGCGGGGTCTTGATCGACCTCAACTCCGGCGAGGTGGTCGCCGAGGCTTCGGCCTACAACGACCAGATCAGTTGCGGCGAGGATGTCATCTCCCGGATCATCTACTCCCAGCGGCCAGGCGGCCTCAAGGGTTTGCAGGAAAAGGTGGTCCGCACCATCAACGCGGTGATCGAAAACGTCTGCAAGAAGGTGATGATCAGCCCCAGCAACATCAGTTACATCATGGCCGCGGGCAACACCATCATGAGCCACCTGCTCCTGGGGCTGAACCCGAAATACCTGCGCGAATCCCCCTATGTCCCGACCTGCAGCCATTTTCCGCTGACCCGCGCCGCCGCCCTGGGCATCCACGCCCACCCTTCAGTGCGCCTCTTCCTCTACCCGGCGGTGGCCAGCTATGTGGGCGGCGACATCATCTCCGGGGTGCACGCCTGCCAGATGTACAAGAGCCCGGAACTCACCCTGTTCATCGACATCGGCACCAATGGCGAGATCGTGGTGGGCAACGAGGAGTGGATGGTCTGCGCCGCCTGCTCCGCCGGCCCGGCCTTTGAAGGCGGCGGCATCAAGCACGGGATGCGGGCCAATGCCGGGGCCATCGAGAATTTCCACATCCACCCCGAAACCCTGGAGCCGATGATCATCACCATCGACCGGATCAAGCCCTGCGGCATCTGCGGCTCCGGGCTCATCGCCATCGTGGCCGAGCTGCTTGAGGCCGGGGTCATCGACCAGCAGGGCAAGTTCAACCGCGGCCTGGAACACCCCCGGCTCCGGGAAGGGATCGACGGCCACGAGTACGTGCTGGCCTGGGGAAAGGACACCCTCATGGGCGAGGACATCGCCATCACCGAGGTGGATTTCGACAACCTGATCCGGGCCAAGGGCGCCATGTACGCGGGCTACGTCACCCTGCTGGAATCGGTGGGCATGACCTTCGGCGATCTGGACCGGGTGATCATGGCCGGCAACTTCGGGGCCTATATCGACCTGGAGCAGGCGATCTGCATCGGGCTGCTGCCGGACATCGACCGCGACAAGTTCTACTACCTGGGCAACGCCTCCATGCTCGGCTGCCAGATCAGCCTCACCGACCATGTCCGCTTTCGGGAACGGATGATGGTCAGCTCGCTGATCACCAACCTGGAGCTGTCGGAGAGCGCTCAGTTCATGAACCACTACATGGCCTCGCTCTTTCTGCCCCACACCGACATGGCGCTCTTCCCCACGGTGCAAGAGAAGTTGCCGCGGTAACCGTTCGGCAGCACCGCATCTGCTTTGTCATCGGCCTGCTCGTGTGCACCACAGCACACTTCGCAGACCTCTTTCGCGCATCTGCGGCACTGCGAAACGGTTACCCTGCCGTGCCAATAGAACGGGATTTTTTGCGAATTATGGAAGATATCGTACCCGACCTGGCGATCTGCCTGATCCACAATCCGGAAAACCCCGAAGGGCTGTTCCCCTTTCTGGACGCGCTCCTGGTCCAGGCCGATCAGGTGGCCCTGGAGATCATCGTGGTCGCCGCTCAGCCCGAGCATCCCGCTCTTGCCCGGCTGGAGCGGGCCTTTCCGGAGATCGTTATTCTGGAAAACAGCGGAGGTGATCATCCGGCCAAGGCGCGCAACCACGCCTGCCGGTTGGCCACGGCCCGTTATCTCTCCTTCTGGGATGAAGACCTTCGCCCGCAACCCGGCAGCCTGGACGTGCTGATCCATTTTCTCGATGAAACCCCGGAGGCGGGGTTGGCCGCGCCCCGGATCGTTGACGCCAAGGGCATGGTCCTCCCCTCGGTGCGTTCCGCCCCGACCCTGGCCACGATCCTCTGCCTGCACACCCCCCTGGGCCGCGTGCTTGCCGCTGCGCCCGCCATCCTCAGCCGTCATCTGCTCACGGAACAGGACCATCTGCGGTCCTTCGAACCCCAATGGCTCCTGGACACCTGTCTGGTGATCCGCAGGGAGGTGATGGAGGAAATCGGCTTTCTGGACGAGGGCTTTGCCGCCCATTACGCCGATGCCGATTATTGCCTGCGGGCGCGCCAGGCCGGATGGCATCTCCACTATCTGGCCGAAGCCGTGGTGCTCCAGACCAGAGCGGAACCGTCCCTTGCGCCGATCAGCCCCTCCGCCCGCCTGGTGGGAGACTGCACCCGGCTGCTCTTGAAAAAATGGCTGCGCCCAGCCCAGATGCCCGCGTGATTCACAGACAAAAAGGGCTGTTGAAAGGGTGTTGGTTTTTTGTTGATTGGTTGTTGAAAACCTGTTGATCCTTTCTTATTCCTCCCCGCAAGCCCCTTGCCAAAAAGGGTTTCCCGCTCCCGGCCCCCCTGCGGCGATTCCGCCTGCCAGCTGTTGATTTCCCGCACGTTTCACGTGAAACCTTGGGTGCGCTGCGCGACAAAGTGCCACGCTGTGCAAAAACTATCCGTATGCTACTGTCCGCATGGATACAAATTACCCAGGATTACTCCATGGCCGGACAGAGCCCCGAGCAGCCCGGCCTCAATTATCCGCGGCAACTCAGGGGAATGCCCCCTGGGCCAAGGCCATGGCACGATTCGTGATATATCCTGGCACACAGAGTGTTGCCGTGCTGTTTTTTCCCATATTCGGTTGTTTATTATTTTAATCAGAGGAGGATTATCCAGATGAAGAAAATCACGATGTTCCGGATCAGCACCGTCCTGGCAGGCTCCCTGCTCAGCGCCACCATGGCCTGGGC
>Ga0209749_1001678_pt1 | contig 18153 bp, 15 predicted proteins | sample EPASupsiteSAE347_FD_187267 | JGI IMG/M metagenome (GOLD analysis project Ga0209749, IMG submission 187267) | Bioremediated contaminated groundwater from EPA Superfund site, New Mexico - Sample SAE3-47 (SPAdes) (version 2) | ecosystem: Environmental > Aquatic > Deep subsurface > Groundwater >... | reverse complement strand
CTGAGGAAACTGCTCAAGCTCCTCTTGTTTTGGCTTGTAAAAGAACGGACTGTTTTCGGCTGGGGGAGACCATCTCCCCTGCAATTCAACACTGCCTAATGGAAACGACGACTTTTTCAGGGACGACTATTCAAGCGCAACTGCAGCGGGCAACCGGCAGGAGACACCCTCCGCTGCCGGATAGGGACCGGTGTCCACGGTTGACCGCTCGATTAACAACGTATATTGTTGTCACTGGATTTTACTTCAATATTCTGCCGGAGCAAACCCGGCTGCCGATGTCAGTGCAGACGTTACTGCTGTTTTCAACCGGAGATTACGCATGAATGACAAAACCAGCAACAACAGTGGGTTTCAGGGACAGCAGATCCTGGAACACGCACCGGACGGTATCTTCATGATCGATACCGAGTTGAAGATCCGGTATGTCAATCCGGCATTTTGCCGCCTGCTGGATTATGATGCCAGCGAAGTGCTCGGCACCTCCATCACCGACTACCTGGGTGACCTCTCTATTCTGGCAAGCTGCATGGAATCGGTGAGTGAAACAGGCTGCTGCATTGATCAGGAAACCATCTTCCGGCGCAAAGACGGTTCGATGGTTCATATTTCAAAAAATGTCCAGGCAATCCAGAACGAAGATGGCAGTCTGGCCAGCATTGTCGTCTTTATCCGTGATATGACCAGGCTTCACTTCCTTAACCAGCAGCTGAGTGAATCCAAGGAACAACTGCAATCCTATATCAACAATCTTGAAACCGTGGTGGATGAGCGCACCAAGGAGCTCTCAGAACAACTCTATACGGACAGCCTGACACACCTGCCCAACCGGATGAAGCTGCTTGTTGATCTGACAAAAGGCTTAAGCGGCAACACCTTGATTCTGCTGAACATTGATGGATTCAAAGAGATCAACTCCTATTTTGGCCAGGATGCCGGTGATACCATCTTAACCCAAATGAGCAATGAGCTGGTCGGCCAGACCTCCCGGCTGAACATGGGAAAGGTCTACAAACTCCCCTCCGACGAGTTTGCCATTATCATTCAGGAGCACCTGACGCAAGAGCACGTGGAATCCATTGTTATCAACATAGGCGAGACCATCAAGCATCGCTCCCTGTTTGCCCGCTCAGATGAAGATATCAGCCTGGATGTCACGATCGGCGTGGCCATGATCGATGAAACCGACAACAGTTCGCGAGAGCTGCTGTCGTTTGCGGACATGGCGCAAAAACTTGCCAAAAAGGAACGCAAACCATACCTTTTCTACAACCCCTCAATGCAGATCAAGGAAAAGTACGAGCAAAACCTGGGTTGGATAAAACGGTTGAAAAGCGCTATCGCAGAGGATCGGATCGTCCCCTTTTTCCAGCCGATCATAGACGCCCGGACACTTTGCATCAATAAATATGAGGCGCTGGTACGAATCCAGGAGGGAGATGACTTTGTCAGCCCGAGCGAGTTTCTGCGAATCGCAAAGAAAGTCAAGCTGTATCACCATATTACGCATGCCATGATCGACAAGGCACTCGCTGTTTTTGCCCCTCTGAAGGTTAGCGTCTCGATCAATCTTTCCATTGAAGATATCCTGAACGAATTCATTAACAATTATGTGATACAGAAAGTCAGTGAATGCGGTTTTGCCGAGCGGATTATTTTTGAGATAACGGAATCGGAAGGGATCAGCAACTATGCTGCGGTCAACGAGTTCATTACCGAAGTGAAACGTCATGGTGCCAAGATTGCCCTGGACGACTTTGGTTCAGGTTACTCCAATTTTTTCTATGTTACCCAGCTCAATGTAGACTTTATCAAGATCGACGGCTCCATCATCAGTCAGATAACCGACAACCGTTCAGCACATATCATTACGGAAACGATCATCGATTTTGCATCCAAACTCGGGATACAGACAGTAGCCGAGTTTGTAGCGGATGAAGCCACTTACCGCTGCCTTGAGGGATTATCGATTGGTGCGTATCAAGGGTACTATTTCGGAGAACCGTCGCAGCAGATCATTGACCGCTGATCCAGATCTGAAAAAGACGACAGCCCCCCGGCAGTCTCCCACGTCATGAGACGGCAGCAATCCCCCCGATAACGACCGCAACAGGCCGCAATCAGCAGAGCAACTCTTCAGAGCAAGTCACTCAGATTCCAGTTCAAAGGTGTCGGCAAGGCAACGCAAATACCACCATCAGGGGGACGGCGATGGTTCGTCCCTGCCGGTCAGGATGGCTGCCACCCACTGCGCCAGCCGCGTCAGCTCCGCCACCGCTATCCGTTCCTCACAGGTATGCACCTTTTCAAAGCCGCAGCAGAGCACGGCAGTGGGGATGCCCCGTTCATTCAAAAAATTGGCGTCCGAGCCGCCGCCGGTGAAACGGTGGCGCACCGGCAGCCCCAGGCTCCGGGCAGCTGCATCGGCACGACGCACCGGCGCTGAATTTGAATCAAGCTGATAGGAACGATAGTTGGAGCGCACACTGATCTCCACACGCCCCCCGGCCATACGGGCCGCCTCCTCCAAAGCCTGACGCATTGCCGTCACCTGCTCGGCAAGGCGGGCAGGATCAGTAGAACGTGCCTCCGCACTCAGCTCACAACGATCCGGCACGATATTGGTCGGCCCATCAGCCCGGATACTGCCGATGTTGGCGGTGGTCTCGTCATCAATCCGCAGCAGCCTCATCCCTGCAATGGCCGTGGCTGCGATCTGAATGGCCGAGACCCCCTCCTGCGGGGCAATACCGGCATGGGCTGCCCGGCCGCGGATCACGGCAGACAGCCGCACCTGTTCCGGCGCCTTGACGACAATCTCCCCCACCGGCCCGCCGGCATCCAACACAAAACCGCAGCGGGAGACCAGTCGATCCATATCGAACTGCTCAATTCCCAGCAGCGACAGCTCTTCAGCCACGCTGAACAACAGCTCCAGCGACGGATGGGGCAGTCCCTGTTCCCGGACCGCCACAATCCCCTCCAGCACCGCTGCCAGACCTGCCACATCATCGGCCCCCAACACAGTGCTGCCATCGCTGACAATATACTCACCCGCCAGCTGCGGCTTTACCCCGCAACCGGGTACGACCCGATCCATGTGACAGGAAAACAGCAGCGTCTCACCGGGTCCGGTCCCCGGCAGGGTGGCATACAGATTACCGGCGTTACCGCAAAGCCCAGTCCAGTCAACAGCGCGGTCAGGTGGTCTGCCATGGCCCGTTCCTGGGTTGGCTCAGCATCAATGCTGCACAGCTCCATAAAGGTATTCAGCAGGCGATTGGCGTTAATGTCGGGTATCATTGGGGGTATCCGTCCTGATGAGGTCGTAGTTAACAGAGGCATCATGATACCTGCTCCGGTGCCGGCAGGCAAGTTACAGACAGCCCGAGGCACGAAACAGCATTCCTTTCACAACCCGCGGGCAGGCCTCTGTATTGATCCGGCTCTTCTTTGATTTCCAGAGGCAAACGAAAAGAGGTCAGACGCACTCAAGCACTCACAAGGCGATCGCTTGGCCGCCTTGTGAAATAAAATATGAGGAGTCTCCCTAATTATTCCCATTTTACAAAAAATTGCCCCTATCGCTTGACTCCACCAGAGAATGCGGCAAGCTTAACTAATGTTGAAGCTTACTGCCAAACCTCTTGAAAACCGGGAGCCACGACCATGAAAGCCATCATGATACTCAGTATTGCCGTGCTGATGGCAGTCGCGCTGCCTGCGGCAGATGGCCTCTGCGACAGCGATGCGAGACCTCTCCTCCAGTCACAGTCCAAGTCGGAGGAAGAACCGCGGCTGACCCGCACGGTTTTCCTGTCAGGGCTTAGCGATCCATGGGACCTGGCGTTCACTCCTGATGGGGCGCTGCTGTTCACCGAGAAGTGCCGCGGATTGTCGGTTCGCCGCACAGATGGCAGTATCCATCGATTGTTCGGCACAAAAGGTTCCTCCGTGGTTGCCGGTGATTTTTTCTGCCGGGGGCAGAGCGGCATGCACGGAGTAGCTGTTGATCCTGATTTCGTGCGCAACCGCTTCGTATATGTTTATATGCCGTCGAAGCTTGGCAGTCTGGCAACCAATCGGGTCATCCGCCTGACCGTCGACAGGGGATATTCAAAAGTGAGCAACCGCAGAGACATCGTGACCGATATTCCTTTCAAAAACAGCTTCAATCGCTGGGGCGGAGCGGGAGCGCATAGCGGCGGCCGCATCCGCTTCGGTCCATCCGACGGGTTCCTCTACGTCACCACCGGCGACAACCATAACGGACTGCTGCCCCAGGACCTGAAGCGCCTCGGGGGGAAGATTCTCCGCATCGACCGCAACGGGGCGGCCGCACCAGGCAACAAAACCCCGTCGGGCGGGGATCCGCGGATCTTTACCTACGGGCATCGCAACGTCCAGGGGATTGCCTTCCATCCCGGAACCGGCCGTCCCTATTCATGCGAGCATGGACCGGGGCGTGACGATGAAGTGACTCCGCTTTTCTCCGGAGGAAACGGCGGCTGGGATCCGAAACCAGAGCCGGGCGTCGACTGCGCAAGCAATTATTGCGGTTATATCTCGAACAAGCGGGACGGCACGCCGACGCCAATGACCGACACCGGCAAGTTTCTCAATGCGATGCGACCTTCCTGGAACAACAACGGAGTGTCAGAAGGCATGTCCCCGTGCGTCTTTCTTAGCGGCGCGAAATGGAAAGCATGGGAGGGCCGCCTGGCGGTGGGGTTCTTGCGCGGCCAGCGCATTGATATTCTGAAGCTGAACCAGGCCGGGGTGACGACTGGGATATTGAAAATGCCCGACATACCGTCGGAACGCATTCGAACCCTCGTCCTCGGTCCCGAACAAGCGCTTTTCGTCTCCACCGATGACGGTGAAATATGGCGGATAACCGTAAATCCTTAGCTTTTGTTTCCGATTGAAAAGCGGGGGTAATTCCAAACCATTGGAGGCAAATTGGCTATGGACAGGCAGGGATGCAACTGTAGCAAGGTGAAAAATGAAATGACCTGCAAGGCATGCAACAATGAAATGCCGCTGTCCTTCTGGTGCGAGACCTGTCAGCTGCTGGTGCCGGAAAAGCGCTGCCCAAGCTGCGGGCTGAAGGCTAAAAAAGTTAGACGGCCCGACCATAAGTGATCTGAATATCAAAATACTGCTATATTAAAGGGTGCAAGTGCCGGGGTCAGGCTTGCCTTTCTGTTGTTTCAAGAGCAACTCACGCGCAACAGACACTTTTTGCTCGATACCGGCATCCTCAACAGCAGCCAGACGCCGGGCTGACCTGCCCAGAACGGTAATATCACGCCCGAGATAACCACCCAACGTCGTCAGGGACAGCGCGGGTGTTTCAAGCACCAACAACGCAGCAAGCGCCCGCGCTTCACTGGCGGGGCGGCGCTTCCCCGGCGCTCTCAACTGGTCATCCGAAATTCCGTACACCTGACAGACAGTGGCAATAACATCTTTCAGGGCGATTGCATGCACCACCGGCTCATCGCCCTTTGACAGCGTCTCTTCGACAAAAGTATCGTCACCCAGAATCCGTCCTTCGTGCGAACCGGAATGGAACTCGGCACGCCGCAGTTCGCCAATCCCATCATGCACAAACTGTTGATAGCGTATGCGGACATCCCCGCCTCCACCCAGGCATGACAGCAGCCATTCCGTTGTCAGCCAGGGTATCTCTTCCTGGCCTGCATACGCGCGGTGGCTGCTCCAGAGATAGTCGGCAGGTTGTTTGACCATACCGGCTCGCACCGGATTAAGATGGAGATAGCGCACCAACTCAAGTAGGTAGGAATCAGCATCGATTAAGAGCGCTTTATAACGCCCCTGGAAAAGGTGGCCGGTACGGGATTGGCTGTAGTTGATCCAGGCGGTGTAACGTTGGGATAGCTGCTGCATAATACGGGGAAGCGGTGTCGTGCCGGTCTGCACCACCAGATGGATATGGTTGGTCATCAGGCAGAATGCGTGGATACGGCAGCCGAACGCTTCTATCGCGCGCTGCAGAAACAGGTAAAAACGGGAGCGGTCGCGGTCATTGAAGAAGACGGTCTGGCCTGCATTACCGCGCAGGACAACGTGGTAAACAGCGCCGGGATAATGGATGCGAGGTTTGCGTGCCATGCAAGAGATGTAGCAGCGAATGCCAGAAAGTCAAGCCTGACCCCAAAGAAATTCCCGTGCCATGCAAGAGATGTAGCAGCGAATGCCAGAAAGTCAAGCCTGACCCCAAAGAAATTCCTGACCCAATTGCCATTTTTGTATTGTATTTAAGTAGAACAAGGTAAATGTTCTTAATTACCCACTGGCTTTTAATACTCAACTCAAAGTTGCACACCTATTTTTTCAGCAATTTTCATTGCCAATAGTTTAAAGTCCTTTTGTGCGTCCTGGACAGCATTGGCATGACTACCAATAGCGCCATCAGCAGAGGTAAGTTTGAATATTGGCTTTCGAAACTCCTGTGCCATAGGTATCAGACTGCGATAGTGTTTAATGGTTGCCAAGCAATAAGGATCATTCTCCAGCCGAAGTTTGCTTTGCTTGCTTTCACCCAAAACGTGTTCTCTATACACATCTGGAATACGCTGCACCCATTTATCATAAGCTTTTACCGGCCGGTCCAGACGTACCCCATGTTGCTGGCATAAATAACCAATTGGCTGCATTTTTCCTATTGGTATTTTGAAATTTGGATAATCGCTCATTTCGCTACTTGAATTCCAGTTATCTACCCTCTTATGCCACAGGTTTTTCCAACTTCTTAAAGTTGGACCAAGGTTTTTCAAACCTTGTAATGAAAATAAATCTGCACCAAGTGGGATTGCAACATAATCCGTAGCCAAAAGTACAGAACGATTAATAGCGCCAAGATTTGGCCCTATATCAACTAGAATAATATCTGCCTGAACTTTATTAGCGGCCTTCTGCATAACCTGCCAGAAGGAACTGAGTATTCGCATCGGACGGTATAGATTGTTATCACCCATACTGTTAGGCCACTCAGAGGACAAAGCGTCCTCATAGCTTGAGAGGCTTACATCTCCGGGGAGTAGATATAAGTCAGTTGCAATATTTTGAAGATTTGGGTCGACAATGTCACCTACGCTGGTCAAGGGCTTCACACATTGATAGATAGTCGATCCCGAATCTGGTTTATTCCAAATAGCTTCTATCTTGTCTTCATCCAGAAAGGCAGCTGTTAAATTTGCCTGAGGATCCAAATCAATGATCACGACTCTTTTACGTAGACTCGCGAACATCCACGCTAAATGGTAGATAAGAGAAGTTTTACCAACTCCGCCTTTGTTATTGAAAAATGTTAGAACGGGCGAGTTCATTCTTTCCCCCTTAATATACACACTACAGCACTTTGATTCGTTTCAAACTCGGGAAGTGGGTTGCCATTTCTTTCCATCTCTCTTCGTGCGGTAGCAATACCTCTTCCAAATGCTTGTATAAAACCAAATGTTTTCAACACATCACCAATATTCGGATTGCGATAATCTGTGATTCCCGGGTTACCAAAGTTTGCAGAGGTAACATTACCATATGGACCGCCAGGGCTATTAATTTCGATTCGATCATTGAACCAATACACTCGAACAGGGGCATTAGTGTTTTCATAAGTTCGATGAAGCACTGCATTATAAAGAATCTGCTGAATCGCCGCTGGAGGGTATGGCATTTGTATTTTGTGCGTTGGAGTTGAAGTGATATCAACTGCGATACGGTTATGTGCTTTGAGTTTTTCCTCAGTACGACGAAGCATTTCTACAATCGACCCTCTAATATCTTCTTCATCAATTACTGAATCTGCCAAATCGGCCCCGTCAATCCGCAAAAACTGAACATAAGCCCCTTGTATAAAGTCTTGTGGACTTTTTCCTAGGGACAAAAGACCAAGTACAGTCGGAGTGGTGTCTTCAGGAGAGACGATCATCTTGCAAGTTGCCAATCGTTCCTCATAACTGCGCCCGTTAGCCTCAAGCACATCAACAGCAAACGCGGCAGGAAGGAACTCGTTCTCAAAGACAGATTTTGAAAGATCTGTGATTTTAGCAGACGGAACTGGGAAAATATCAAATGGAAGATTTTTGTATCGTCTTTTTTCATTGAGAATACGCTCTTCTTGCTCGTTGGCTATGGAGCGACGAGGTCCCGTACGGATCCAGATTCTTCCTTCAAATTTGACAGGTGGCATATCAGAAGGCATGACAGTGACAACTGCCATTTCAGAACCTTTCAGTATACGTTTCTCTACAGAGAATACGGGAAGCGGCAGGATGTTGCCGTCCGTTTTCATATCTGCTAAGGAGAGCAAAAGTTGATCCGTTACCTGTAGCCCCGCGGGCTCTCCATCGTCTTTCGCACCAATAAATAGAACACCAGGTTCGTTATAGTTTGGTAAATCATTGGCAAAGGCACAGACTGCTTGCCGAGCTTTCTTAGGCACATCTCCCTTGAAAGATTCTTTACGTTCAACTCGATCAGATTCTAAGGAATTCAATAATGCTAACAGCTCTTCATCCGAATATCTTCTCATAGATTTACCTTTAAAAATAATGGGTTTGCAATCATGAAATATATCGCATAAAGAAAACACTAAAGGCGGCCGTATCGGCCGCCTTCATCAATTCCTACTTCAAATTCTTCTTTATCCTCTCCACCGCCTCAATCACATTCTCGCGATGGCCGAAGGCCGACAGCCGGAAGAACCCTTCGCCGCTGGGGCCGAAGCCGGAGCCGGGGGTTCCCACCACGTTGCATTCTTTCAGGAGCTTGTCGAAGAAGTCCCAGCTGGTCATGCCGCCCGGGGTCTTGAGCCAGATGTAGGGGGCATCCACGCCGCCGTAGCAGGTGACGCCGGCCGCTGTCAGACCTTCACGGATGATGCGGGCATTCTCCATGTAATAGTCGATGATCTCCTTGGTCTGCTTCCACCCTTCTTCGCTGTAAACCGCAGCAGCAGCCTTCTGAACCGGGTAGGAGGCGCCGTTGAACTTGGTGGTGGTGCGGCGCAGCCAAAGCTTGTTGAAGCTGTACTTCTCGCCGGTTGCAGTGGTGCCCATCACCTCTTCCGGTACAACCACCAGACCGCAACGTACACCGGTAAAGCCGGCGGTCTTGGAGAAGGAGCGGAACTCGATGGCGCACTTCTTGGCCCCTTCGATCTCATAGATGGAGTGGGGGATCTCCGGATTGGTGATAAAGGCCTCATAGGCAGCATCAAAGAAGATGATGGCATCGTTGGCCAGGGCATAATCAACCCACTTCTTCAGCTCGGCCTTGCTGGCCACGGTGCCGGTCGGGTTGTTGGGGAAGCAGAGATAGATGATGTCCACCTTCTGGGTAGGCAGCGAGGGGATGAAGTTGTTGGCCTCGTTGCAGGGCAGGTAGACGATGTTCTGGTAGTAGCCCTTCTCATCGGCCTCGCCGGTGCGGCCGATCATGACGTTGGTGTCGTTGTAGACCGGGTAGACCGGGTCGCCGATGGCAACCACGTTGTCCAGTGCAAAGATATCCAGGATGTTGGCGCAGTCGCACTTGGAACCGTCGGAGATGAACATCTCTTCGGTCTTGAGATCAACACCCTGCGGCTTGTAGGATTTCTCGATAATGGCGTTGATCAACCAGTCATAGCCCTGCTCCGGGCCGTAACCGGCAAAGTTGGCAGTGGTGGCCAGATCATCCACGGCATCGTGGAACGCCTTCAGTACAGCCGGTGCCAAGGGACGGGTCACGTCGCCGATACCGAGGCGGATCACCTTGGCATCCGGGTTGGCAGCGGTAAACTCACGCACGCGACGGCCGATCTCGGGGAACAGGTAGCCAGCCTTCAACTTCAAATAGTTGTCATTGATTTTTGCCATACTAACTCCCAATAGATTTTAATCTACTTATGTCTTCTGGTTTCTGAACTTTTGAATACCACCTAATAACCCCAAATAAAAACATAACAATACCAACAAGCACAGAGATCAAACCACCTAATACGGACAGCCCTGCTTGCTGTTTTTTTGCGTCGAATTTGTTTTTGTCTTTCATAAAATCTATTATGCTGGTTTTAAAGCTTACCATTGAATCAGTGCTAACATTATTATTAATCATCTGATTTATGGTTAATTCTATTTTCTTTGCTTGTGCGTCCAATTCATAAATATCACTTATTCTTTGCTGCATCTGTACATAGGGATAATATACGCCAGAAGCAACTAACAACATCCCTAATATCGCCACAAATGCGTAAAGATTATTCCCTGGTAAAGTTGGAAGGTTCATCGCAATACTCCGTTAAGTTTAACAACTTTTCTACTTAAGCCCCAGGACGTCCTGCATGTCGTAGAGCCCCGGCGCCTTGCCGACGATCCACTTGGCAGCACGGATACTGCCACGTGAGAACATGTCGCGGCTCATGGCACGATGGGAGATCTCGATCCGCTCACCCATGCCGATGAAGTAGACGGTATGCTCACCAACAATGTCGCCACCCCGCACGGTCTGCATGCCGATTTCTTCCTTGGTCCGCTCGCCGCAGATCCCTTCGCGGTGGTAGTTGGCCACCTGGTTATAATCACGCCCCAGGGCCTCGGCCACCACCTCGCCCATCCGCACGGCAGTGCCGGAGGGGGAGTCTTTCTTCTTGTTGTGGTGCAGCTCTACGATCTCCACATCAAAGTCATCGCCCAGGGTCTTGGCCAGATCCTTGAGCATCTTGAAACAGACATTGACACCAACCGACATGTTGGGTGCCAGCACCGCCGGGATCTCCTTGGCCAGCTCGGCGGCCAAGACCCGTTCTTCCGGGGTGAAGCCGGTGGAGCCGATTACGATCGACTTCTTTTTCAGGCCGCAGACCTCAAGATTCTTGAGTGAGATTTTGGGGGTAGTGAAATCGATCAGGACATCACATCCCTCAACCACGGCGTTCAGGTCTTCGGAGATGGCAACCCCCAGCTGGCCGCAACCGGCAATCAGACCGGCATCCTGCCCGACCTGGGGATGACCGGGACGCTCCAGGGCACCGGAGATGGTGCAGCCTGCCTCAACCGCAGCAACGATAATTCTCTGTCCCATGCGGCCAGCGGCGCCGCAGACGGCTATCTTAATCATAAAACACCTCGAATCGAATAGCCACAGAGGTCACAGAGAGCACAGAGAGAATCAAAAGCAGGAAAAATTCGGGGGAAATCAAAACCTGAATCTTTGGGATTAACCCAAAAAATATTTTCGAGCCTCACCCGCTTTTTTGCTTTTCTCTGAGTCCTCTGTGCCCTCTGTGGCAAGAATGCTTTTTAAATCAGCTTGTACTCTTTCATGATGGCAGCAAGTTTATTTTTGTTGGCCTCAGACATCGGAGCCAGCGGCAGGCGGACCTCATCGGAGCACTTGCCCATCAGCGCCAGGGCGGTCTTGACCGGCACCGGGTTGCTCTCAATGAACATGGCGTTGCTGATCTTGAGCGTATCCAGATGCAGTTGACGGGCCTTTTCCAGATCACCGGCATAGAAGGCGTCGGTCAGGTCGCCAATCGCCTTGGGCATGATGTTGGCGGTGACGGAGATGACCCCCTTGGCGCCGCAGGCCATCATCGGGAAGGTGATGAAGTCGTCACCGGAGAAGACATCAATCTGGCTGCCGCAGAGGGCCATGACTTCGGAGGCCTGCTGCAGGGAGCCGGTGGCCTCTTTGATGGCAACGATATTCTTGTGTCCGGCCAGGCGTGCCACCGTCTCCGGCAGCAGGTTGACACCGGTACGGCCCGGCACGTTGTACAGGATCTGCGGGATCTCAACGGCATCAGCAATGGCGGTATAGTGAAGATACAGCCCTTCCTGGGTCGGCTTGTTGTAGTAGGGGGTTACCAGCAGCACCCCGGCCACACCGATCTCTTTGGCCTCGCGGGTCAGATGGATAGCCTCGGCAGTTGAGTTGGAACCGGTACCGGCAATAACCGGCACGCGCCCTTTGGCCTGGTCAAATACGATCTTGATGACGTTCAGGTGTTCTTCATTATCCAGAGTGGATGATTCACCGGTTGTCCCGCAGGCCACAATGGCATCGGTTCCGTTCTCGATCTGGAAATCCACCAATTCACGCAGCGTCTTCTCGTCAACCGCACCGTTATTGAATGGGGTTACGATAGCTACAATGCTTCCCTTGAACATGACTGCCTCCCCTATGCGTACACGCACTTAAATAGCTAATGCTCTAAAACAGTTACTATATAGAAAAAGTGGAATTTTTTAACATAGCCCCTGACAAATGTCAAAACGTGTTTATACGGTTGATAAAGGCGATCAACAGACCGTAATGAAAGTGATTAAAGGGGAAGCTGATCCGGGGCAGCAGCGCCAGTTCCGGCTCATCATCCTCAACCAGCAGCGGCTCACAACTGACGATCCGGCCGCCCGGCAGGATCAGTTCGGGGAACTCCTGTTCCAGCATGTCAAGCTGTTCAGGCAGCAGCTCCCTGGTAAGGCGCACAATGATCCGGTCGTCATAAAAGCGGATGGAATGATAGTTTTTGTAAAATGTCTCAATGACCGCGGCAGCCTCGCGTTCATCCTTGGTAATGGTGAAGATCGAAAAATCTTCGCCGGAGATCAGCCCCTTGGCCAGCAGCTGTTCCTTGACAAACTCGAAAAACTGTTCCCAGAAACCGTCCTCATCATCCACCAGCACCAGCGGCTTGGGCGAGGTCTTGCCGGTCTGCACCAGGGTAAAGACCTCCATCGCCTCATCCAGGGTACCGAAGCCACCGGGAAAGACCGCCACCGCATCGGCCTCTTTCACAAAGGCCACCTTGCGATTGAAGAAGTACTTGTAGGTGACCAAACGGGGATTGTTGTGCATGACCGGGTTGGCACTCTGCTCAAACGGCAGCTTGATGTTGACGGCAAAGGAGTTCTCGCTGCCGGCTCCCTCGTTGCCGGCCTGCATGATACCGGGACCGCCGCCGGTAATGGTCATCCAGCCCTGTTCCGCCAGCAGACGGCTGAAGCGGATGCAGGTCTGGTAGATCGGCTCGTCAGGCCGGGTACGGGCAGAACCGAAGATGGTGACCTTTTTACGCTCGCGGTAGGGACCAAAGACCCGGGTGGTGTAGCGCATCTCCCGCAGGGTACGGTTGATCAGCTTCAGGTCCGGCATATAACTGGTCTCCTGACCGATTTTGAGCGAGGAAATAATCAGCTCCCGCACCAGATGCGGGTGTACCACCCCGCCTGCTGCGCTGATCAGCCGGTCAAGCAGCCGGTCAACCTCTTCGTTCGTATGGGAAAAACTTAACTCCATAGCACCCCCGGCATGACGTTCAAACCGTGCAAATAGTCGCGTACCCTAGCACAGTTACAGCTAACTGTAAACCGCCGGCCTCGGGAATCACAGCTTGATTTTATCTGAAGCGCTAGTGTAGTATGCAACCTCTTTTGACAACCATTTATCGATACAGACAAGGAGTCCCGCACCATGCTTGACGTCATACGTAAAAAGAAGGAATCGGTCGTCATCAAGGCCGTTTTCGTGATCATTGTGTTGTCATTCATCGGCACCATTTTCCTGGTCTGGGGCAAGGGTGACGAAGGGATGGGCAGGAGCGCCGGCTATGCCGCCAAGGTTGACCGCACCACCATCTCGCTTGAGGCCTACCAGAACGCCTACCAGAACATGGCTGAAACCTACCGCCAGATCTTTGGCGCCAACTTCACCCCGGAGCTGGAAAAACAGCTCAATCTGCGTCAGCAGGCCATTGACCGTCTGATTGACAGCACCCTGATCATGAAGGCCGCCAAGAGCCAGGGGGTATCAGTCAGTAAGGAAGAGATCTCTGCTGCCATCGCCGGCATGTCAGCCTTCCAGCAGAACGGCAACTTTGATTTCGGGCTCTACCAGCAGATGCTGAAGGCGAACCGGATTACCCCGGATGCCTTTGAAGAATCCAAAAAGCGTGAGCTGCTGATTGAAAAGACCCGCAAGGCCGTGATGGACAAGGTCGTGATCAGCGATGACGAGGCCTTGAAGCAGTTCCACAAGCTGCAGGACAAACTGGAGCTGAGCTACGCCTCATTCAGTGCTGCCGATGTCAGTGCAGAAGTAAAGCTTGGCGACGCTGACCTGCAGGACTACCTGACCAAGAACGCCGAAAAATTCAAGAGCCCCGAGAAGGTGGCTCTGTCCTGGTTCGTACTGGAAAACTCCGGCCAGCCCCACACCCAACCGCTAACTGCTGAAGAGCAGAAAACATTCTATGACAAAAACATGGATCGCTATCTTGACAAGGATAATGCCCCGATCCCCTATGAGCAGATAAAAGAGCGGGTCAAGGCGGATGCACAGCGCCAGAAAGCAGCCAAGGCCCTCTATGAAAAGGCTGCCGACACCCTGTTCCAGAACATCAAGTCCGGCGACCTTGGCCTGGTGGCAGCCAAGCTGGGCGCAAAAGTCCAGGAGACCCCGCTTTTCAGTGCAACCGCAGCTCCGGCCGCCCTGGCCGGTGAGGCCGCCCTGCTGAAAAAGGCCTTTGAGCTGAAGCAAGGCGAACTGGGCGGCCCGGTGGAGACCGCAAAAGGGATCTACATCTTCAAGGTCAAGGAGAAGAAGGCTGCCGAACTGCCCCCCCTGGCCCAGGTCCGCACCACGGTCGAACAGCAACTGCGTGCCCTGAAGGCAGCGGAGCTGGCAAAGCAGAAGGCGGTTGAGGCCCAGAAACAACTGGCAGGTGCCGCCGCCACGCTGAAGCTGCAGACAACCCCGGCCTTCGGCTACAATCCCAAAGGGGATCTGCCCGGCATCGGCAACTCAAAGCCGTTGATGGAGAAGGTCTTTGAACTGACAACAGCCGCCGCAACTCCTTCCGAGCCGATGCTGGTGGGCAACCGCTGGTATGCGGTACGGCTGAAGCAGCGCAGCGCTGCCCCCCAGACCGACTTTGCCCCCCGCAAGGATGAAATCAAGCGGCAGCTGCTGCCGGCAAAACAGGAAGAGGCGCTGCGTGCCTGGCTGAAGGAGCTGCGCAGCAAGGCCAAGATCGTGTACAATCCGGCACTTACCGCCGCCAATCAGTAACGTTGAAAACAAAGGAGAGCTGACATGTCCCAGCCTGTTAAACAAACCGATTTCCCCGGCCTGAAACTGGTCAACCGCGGCAAGGTGCGGGATATTTACGACCTGGGCGATGCCCTGCTGATGGTGACGTCAGACCGGATCTCGGCCTTTGACGTAATCATGGACGAGCCGATCCCGGACAAGGGCAAAGTACTGACCCAGATTTCAAAATTCTGGTTCAGCCAGATGGAGGATATCATCCCGAACCACATCATCTCCACTGATGTGGCTGACTACCCGGCTGCCTGCCAGCCCTACGCCGAACTGCTGGCCGGGCGCTCCATGCTGGTCAAGAAGGCCGAGCCGCTGGCAGCCGAGTGCATCGTACGGGGCTATGTCTCCGGTTCCGGCTGGAAGGATTACAAGGCCACCGGCTCCATCTGCGGCATCAAGCTGCCTGAAGGGCTGAAGGAGTCCGACCGCCTGGCTGAGCCGATCTTTACCCCCTCCACCAAGGCTGAACTGGGCACCCATGATGAAAACATCAGCTTTGACGAGATGGTCAAGGTGTGCGGCAAGGAGCTGGCCGAGCAGGCCCGCGAGGCGACCATCAGGATCTACTGCCGCGCCCGTGAGATCGCCGACCAGAAGGGGATCATCATTGCCGATACCAAGTTTGAGTTTGGCGTGTATGAAGGCAAGCTGATCATCATCGACGAGTGCCTGACCCCTGACTCCAGCCGCTTCTGGCCCAAAGACCAGTACCAGCCCGGCGGTCCCCAGCCCAGCTTTGACAAGCAGTTCCTGCGGGATTACCTGGAAACCCTGGATTGGGACAAGACCGCCCCGGCCCCGCCGCTGCCGGAGGAGATCGTGACCAAGACCGGCGAAAAATACAAGGAAGCACTGTTTAAACTGGCGGGCATAACCGTCTAGAAAAGCAGTTTCCGGAGCAATGAGACAAAGGGGGGTGATTACCGATCACCCCCCTTTTTTTTAATGTAATCAGAAGCCGCAATCTTACCTGAAAAGCCCCGCAAAACCTGTCATTACCACGCCTACACACTTTTAATCAATCGTTTAAGTAATTGAAATAACTAAATTATTAGACAATTATAAGTTGACACACCCCACAAAGGTCTATAAACAGCAGTACAATCACTCATTAACCACCAACATTCATTTTCATCCAAATTCTTTGCAGTACCACCACTCAGCTTTCGCTACGAACTGTCCGGACTGTGGGGCGAACCGAAAGGAGTACTATCAGGAAACCCGGAAGAACCCGTTGGAAAGAGTTTGAGCAACTGTTTGAGCAGTAGCGCAACACACACCCTGAGGTAACCACGCAAAGGAGAAGAGAAGATGAAGAGATTGTTTACCCTGATTGCCGTTGCCGGTAGTTTGACAGCAACAGCAATTGCCTCCGCAGACACCCTGACACTGGCCACCGACAAGCCCTGTTACACCCGTGGTCAACAGGTAAAGTTCACCGCTGTCTACAAGAAAAGTGACGGCAGCGCAATCACCTCTCCCAGCAAACGTGAACTCCGCCTGCGTGACAAGGCAAACGGCAACACCCTGGCTACGGTCAGCATGACCAACGCCGGCAGCGGCACTTATACCTACAACTATACCCTGTCTTCATCAGCAGTATACGGCACCTATGAAACCCGTCTCGACTTCATTTACAACAACGTTGAAACCAAGATCTATTTTGCCGCCCCGGTGGTGGCTTCAAGCTGTGTTGCCGACACTACTCCGCCGCTAACGACCGCTTCACCGGCCTCTTCAACCACACTGCCGGTAACCGTGACCCTGACAGCCAATGAGGCTGCCACCATCTACTACACCACCAACGGCAGCACCCCCACCACCGCCTCTGCCGTCTACAGCACACCGCTGACCATCAGCAGCACCACTACCTTGAAGTATTTCGCCCGCGACACAGCCGGTAACAGTGAAGCAGTAAAGACTGCCACCTACAGTGCTGCTAACAGTCACGCCGGTTTGACCTACACCGGCACCACCATGTGCCTGCAGTGCCACACCAAGCAGGCCACCGACCTGGCCACCTCGGCCCACTACAAGTGGGAGACTCCCTACACTGCCATCAGCAACAAGCCGGGGGTAACCGGCGGCAAGCTGAACACCGCCGTCAACGCCTACTGCATCAACACCCTGGGCAACTTTAACGGCTGCGGTTCATGCCATATCGGTGCCGGTGCCAAGCCGGGCACCGTTGCCGACGCCACCCAGAACATCGACTGTCTGGTCTGTCACCAGGTTGCCTACAAGCGGGTGCGTAACGCCACCACCGGCCTGTTTGAACCGGACACCGTCAAGATGACCATCTCCATGGACCAGGCCGTACAGACCCTGCACAAGCCGGTTAAATCAAACTGTCTGCAGTGCCATGCCAAAGGCGGCGGCGGCGATGCCCTCAAGCGTGGCGACCTGGCCCTGATCAACGGCACCACCACCGACCGCAACTACGATGTCCATATGGCATCCACCGGTGCCAACCTGACCTGTCAGCAGTGCCACACCTACACCAACCACCATGTGGCCGGTCGCGGCTCTGACCTGCGTCCCACCGACAGCACCGTAACCGTCAGCTGTGCAACCAGCAGCTGCCATAGCAACAAGGCTGCCCTGAATGCCGGTCATGCCACGACCGCCATCAACACCCACCTGAAGCGTGTGGCCTGCCAGACCTGCCATATCCCCTCCTACGGCAGAAAGGCTGCCGATGCCGTACTGGACACCGTGACCGGCTTTGGCGATCAATCCACTGAAACCGACCGCACCTGGGTAACCCCCGAATGGTCAGTGGCCAACAACCGCTGGGAGCCGACCGTTGTCCGTGCCAACAACCTGAAGCCGGTCTACGCCTTCTTTGACGGCACCTCCTGGGTCTATGACCTGCATGATGTGGCAGTCAAAGATCCGGCCACCGGCAACTACAAGATCAGCCGCCCCAACGGCGGCATCAACACCGCCAACACCAAGCTGTATCCGTTCAAATACAAGACCTCGACCCAGCCGATGCATACTGCCAGCGGCAAGCTGATCGCCCTCAACACCTCGGTC
>Ga0209749_1001674_pt1 | contig 18184 bp, 10 predicted proteins | sample EPASupsiteSAE347_FD_187267 | JGI IMG/M metagenome (GOLD analysis project Ga0209749, IMG submission 187267) | Bioremediated contaminated groundwater from EPA Superfund site, New Mexico - Sample SAE3-47 (SPAdes) (version 2) | ecosystem: Environmental > Aquatic > Deep subsurface > Groundwater >... | reverse complement strand
AAGGACATATCCGCCGGGAAGCAGGAAAGGGAAAATAACATGGCAAAGTATTCTATCGGTGTTGATTTCGGAACCAACTCAGTCCGGGCTCTGGTGGTTAATGTCAAAAACGGAGAGGAAACGGGCTCGGCGGTGGCGGCCTATCCGAGCGGAAACGAAGGCATTTTGCTCGACCCCAAGGACCATAATTTGGCCCGCCAGTCGCCGCTGGATTACATCAAGACACTGGAACAATCCATCAAATCAGCCTTGCACAAAGCCAGGGGAGTCAAAGCCGGAGAAATCGCAGGCATAGGCGTGGACACAACCGGCTCAACCCCCATACCGGTTGACGAAAATAACCAGCCCATGTGCGCCAGGCCGAAATACAAAAAGAACCTGAATGCCCATGCCTGGCTGTGGAAAGACCATACCGCGTTTGCCGAAGCCGAAAGAATAACCCTGACGGCGAAAAAAATGCGGCCGCACTATCTGGCCAAATGCGGCTTTTCCTACTCTTCCGAATGGTATTGGTCAAAGCTTTTGCATTGCCTGAATGTCGACCCAAAATTGTTTGCCGAAACCCACTCCTGGATTGAGCTGCAGGATTATATTCCGGCCGTGCTTTGCGGCGTGAAAAGTCCGGAAAAAGTCCTGAGGGGCGCCTGCGCGGCCGGCCACAAGGCCATGTACAACAAACAATGGGGCGGTTATCCGGACCGCGAATTTTTGTCCGCGCTCGATCCGAGGCTGGCCGAACAACGCAAGCGCCTGCCAAACGCCGCCCATGCGATCGACAGTTGCGCCGGCCGACTTTCCGCCGAATGGGGGGCAAAGCTCGGGCTTCCCGCCGGCATTCCGGTGGCCATCGGCGCCATTGACGCCCACCTTGGAGCGGTCGGCTCCGGCATAAAGACCGGCACGCTCGTTAAAATCATCGGCACCTCAAGCTGCGACATCATGGTGCTTCCCAACAACCGCGATCTTGCTGATATCCCGGGAGTGTGCGGCATCGTGGATGGCTCGGTGCTGCCAGGCTATTTCGGGATCGAGGCTGGGCAATCGGCGGTGGGCGACATATTCAAATGGTTTGTCAATTTCATCTGCAGGGGCAACGACGCTCTGCAGATAAAATTAACGGAGGAGGCAAAAAAACTGCGGCCGGGCGAAAACGGACTGCTGGCCCTGGACTGGAACAACGGCAACCGCACGATCCTGGTCGACCCGCGTCTGACCGGGCTGATCATGGGCCTGACTCTGCACACCCGGCGGCACGAAATTTACCGGGCGCTGATCGAGGCGACCGCCTTTGGGGCGCTTGCGATCATCAACCGGATCGAGGAATACGGAATCAAGATTGAAAAAGTGGTCTGCTGCGGCGGCATTGCCGAAAAAAACGATTTGTTCATGCAAATTTACGCCGACGTGTTGAACCGGCCCATGTGCATTTCACGCTCAAAACAAACCTGCGCGCTGGGCGCTGCCATTGCCGGCGCCCTGGCCGCCAAAGTTTACCCCGCCGTTGAACCGGCCGTCGAATCCATGACCGGCATTCAACCCAAAGTGTACAAACCCATCCAGAAAAACACAGCCGTTTACCGGCGGCTCTACGAGATTTACAAGTCATTGCATGACGCATTCGGTCTAACCGGCAATGTTCCCGTCAATCGCGTCATGAAGGATCTGTTGGAGATTAAGAGCTTATCCGTAAATTAATCCACGATGTCATGGTCAAAGTAATTTACGGATAAGCTCTAAAGCAAAAAAGAAGGAAGCGCTTTAAAACGCTTCCTTCTTTTTTTAAACCAAATCAAAGATCCGCGCTTATTGAGCCGCAGGAGCTGCAGGGGCCGCTGCAGGCGCAGGCGTTGCCACAGGAGCTTCCGCCGCCGGCGCAGCCGCTGCTGCAGGCGCAGCCGTGGCTGCCGCTTCTTCCGTCACGCTGACAATCTTCCTGACCTTGACGATCTTTTTGCCTTCGACCGTCTTCTCAACGCCTTTGGCGACAATTTTCACGTTCTTGCCGATCAGGGAGGCCATATCGATCGCCTTTTCACCGGCCTTGGCTTTGGGTTCAGGCAAAGCGATTTCGCCATCAGCCGTTTCCAACGCGTATTTACAGACGATGGTTTCCGTTTCCTTGATCTTGACAACTTCCTTGTCACTGCCGACTTTATCAGTGGCCTTGGCTTCACCCTTGATGTTTTCCTTCATGATCAGCTTGCCGGTCAGGGTCAATTCTTGAAGCCCCTTCTTGACATGCTCTCCGGCCGCCTTTTCCTGGGCCATGGCGCCAACAGAAACAACCGTAAATGCCGCAACAACCGCACCAACCAAAAAACTCTTTAAACTCATTGTTATTCTCTCCTAATTACTTATGAATTATATCCTATTAAAGATTCTGTCCTATTAAAATGCCTGCTACCTCCTTTCTTCACGAAATGTATCGGCTTTTTTACTCCGGGCCTTCAAAAATGCAAGGAAAAAATGACGCCAGGCTGGGGGCACAGGAAGAGGTTTTACGCGGCCTGAAAGGAATTAGCCCGAATATTTCATGAACGGACAACCGGGAAAACTGCCGGGGCATATCCGGCGAAGTCTGATTTTGACCTGTAAATATCGAATTCGAAGCGCATCACGCCGGATTCGTCCCCGCTGAAATTCGTGTACCAGATGTTGTTAAAAAGAATGGCATAGATGTCTGAAAGGTCTTTTCCCGGATGTTCCACGCCCAAGCCGTCATACACGCCGCCAAACGACACAAGGGCGCTGTCGCGGCAGGAAACGACTGTTTTACTCTTCCCCGCCCGATACATGATGTCTCCGTCCATCCCGAAAAAATCCCTGCAGGACTTTGGAAGTTGTTCCCTGCCGGGCTCGAAAGGAATTCCACCGACTGTTGCCACCGGCCTCAACGCCGGCAGACACAATGGAATGCGCAAATAAAACACCTCCGCCGATTCAGGGCGCGACAGTCTGTCAAACTCAACAGCAAGCCTGGCCAGGGGCGTCGTTTTGCTGATTTCCAATTCCCTCCGCGCATATCGCAGCCGATGATGCTTCAACTCCTGCCTGAAGATGATTGTGGCGCCCATGTCAACAGACTCCGTCTTGCCGGCCGGGAAAGCTTTTAAGCATTTTGACATCTTCTCCCTGGCGAGCCGGCGCTCCGCTTCCGTCCGCATGCCGAACACCTGCTTATAAGTCCAGTGCGGAAAATCGCCTTTGAACTCCAGGGCATAAAATTCCCCCCATCCGCCTTTAAGTTCCACCCCGCTATCCCATTTGATTTTAACCGGCCAGCCGCTCTTATCCATGGAAACCAGCGGCGCTCCCGAAACCGCCTGACCGGTACTTTTCACATGTTCAAGAAGCCGGTATTTTCTTTTGCCTCCGGCCTTAAGGCCATCGATCCAGAATGCCACATATTTGTCCTGTCGCACGTCCGGAAATATTTTGGCCGTGTTAAACACGCCAAGCTCATCAAGACCTGCCGGCCGGGCAAACGGCGCTGCTCCGCTGCTTCTGACAAACGCCATTTGTCTTCCCGTCCCCTCATCTTCCACACCTTCAAAGTCGCCCCTCAGGCAATTGAACGGCAATCTTACCCACCCCGCAAATTGTTGATCATAAGGATTGACCACATGGATAACGCCGCGATCTTTCGGCGAAACACGCTTGCGCGCCGCTTCGCCAACTCCCAATCCGGCCAGCGCCAGCGAACGATATGCCGGCATTGATTTTTCGGCGCGCTGCCCCGCAGCGTCGTTGCTGTACGGAAAGGCGGCATTGTCCCACGATCCGAACGTATGCTCGTCAAACAGACACAAGTCATGCAAACATTCTTTGACCGTTTTATCCGATTCCTTTGAAGCAAACATCCGGGACTTCAAGGCTGCCACAAGCCGTTTGGCCTTTCTGGCAGCCGCCATTTCACGCGGCATGGAAGCCGAGCCGTTCACCCACCAATCAGTCCATTCTCCCTCATATTCCGGCGCGTTTTTTCCCCATTCATCGCGCAAGGCGGTCAACGCAAGATAAGGCGTCGCCATTGCCAGAAACGGCTTTAAACCGGCCGCGTTCCAGGCCGCCACAAAATCCGGCAGCAAAGCGCAGGGCGGATCATTATCCACGCGCCACATGTTCGTCATTGGAAAAGCAACCCTTTGGCGCGGACAATCCGGTCCCAGCCATTCCGTTATCATTTTTCCGCACAAATCATTTGCTCTCTTAAGATTTTCCGGAGTCGTTCTGAAAAAGTCTCCCTCGCGCGGCTCGCGATAACAGGTATCTTCCGCTTTTGGGACGGGTCCTTTTCTCCATTCTTTTTCTTCAAAAAGATAATAGCCGCGGTTATAGGCGATTGAATTCCAGACGAAAATTCTGCGGCCGTCCGGCATCCGCCACCAGAACGCCGAAGGCTGGGGAAAGGGCGATCCGCCGGTGTCGGAATTGATGCTCATCCATAAAAACTCGGCGCCCCTGTCCATGAACGCCATCACGCCGGCGCGCGGCATGCCGTTGACGTCGCTCTGCATGATTACGCGCGGCCTGATCAGTTTCCGCAGATTATCAGGAAGCCACTCGACGATATAACGCCATTGGTCGGCATTGATCAGGGGCGTGTTGTTGAAAGGCATGGCGCAGACTTCAATCCAGCCCGCCTTGACCGCCCCTATGAACTGACGCCTGGCTTTCCGGCCGGCGCCATGCCACCAGTCGGCCAGCACCGCGTTTGACTCAATTGTCCAATAAAACCATTTTGTCACTGGTTTTTTACCGTTGGCCAGACATAGCGCCAATGCGCGGTCAAGGTATTTCACCTGCAATTGGCGGCAGACCGCAGGATGATCGGTAAATCCCATGTCGCAATGAGAAAGGTTAATGATGTCAATGTGTTTGATCATCATCGCGTCCTTTCCAATAATCGCAGAATTTCCCGCCGCGCCGTATCAGCCGCAGTCCGATCTTTATCGGCGCTCCAGAAGAACTTCGCGCAGTCATATTTATCCGCAACCTGTTCCGGCGCTTCGCGAAGAAAAGCCTCCGCTTCTTGAAGGGCCTCTGATTTCTTGCCGTTCTTTTTCAACCCTTCGATTCTATCCCCCAGCATGCCAAGATATTCATAATCCTCAATGCCTTCACGCAACGCCTCCCAGTGCTTGCCACTGACCACTGAATCTTCCGTCGTATATACCAATCCGTATGAGTCCCCTTTAAACTCGACTTCATTCCAAGCCGAGGTGTTGTTCCAGTAATTCCACGTCCCCATGCCGACCGCCCCATTCTTCCAGCAATGCCATGACTGAAGCAGGTGATAATAATACGGATCCAGCAGACGCGTCGGATTATCAGAAGCGGGACTATTGTAAAGCCAAAATTCCTTGTCAGGACCAATACCGGACTTTGCCGGATTTCGCAAAACATCTGTAATCTTCCTGTAAAAGGGAAGATAAGCACAGATAATATCGTGCGCCTCGAACATTTCCGCAAACACCGAAACCGACCTCTCATCGCGGATAATCGGGTCAGCAAACAATCTGAAGCGCGGACAACCCTGTTTAATGGCTTTTGCCCACAGGGCATTAAATTTAAATCGTTCGATATTATCAGGCTCGTCGGAAAGAAGAAGAATGATACTTTCCGGCGGGATACCTTTGTTCTCCGCGTGGGCGGCAAACGCCGCGGCCCATTGAGCTATTTTGCGGTTGAAGAGTTCGCTTCCGAGCGGCTCATCAACCACAAAATCAGACAGGGTATTACCAAGGTACAGTCCGTAATGCCGCGCATCCTTCCATTTGGAAACCCATTCGTCAAATCCTTTTGTTTGCAGAACTCCCGTCAGTTTCCCTTGCGCGTCAAAAGCGTTTTGGGCCGGATAACATGCGCTTTGAGCGTGCCCAAAGGGAGTATCCACGAAATGCGCCTTCATGTCCGCGATTGCGGCCGCAACGTTGGCATCGGTCATGCATTTAAATCCGTAAGGTTTGTCAGTGTAATCCCATACAGCAAAGGACAAGCGGGGTCGATCTGAAAATTTGAACGGGGCTACTGCCAAATTAAATTTAACTTTCCGTTGCATGAGGCCTTTTGGCACAAGCACGATTGCGCCCTGATAAGAACCGGTTTTTATGCCTTCCGGGTGCACGGTAAACCATACTTGCCGTGTCATTCCGGCCGGAATCCTGATTTTATGCCCCTTTTTGTCTTTTTCCGCCTCGGGCAAGGCGTCGGCAATCATCTTTCCCTGTTTTGTGGCCGTGTATTCAACCTGATGCACACGGATATAGGCCGGCGTTTTGCCGCCGGGAAGGCCTTCAAAAAAAACAGTAACTTCCCGGTCTTCCTGTCCGGCGTTCGTCAGATTCAACACCTCGGCCCGGTATTCGTTGTCCATCAACGTCAGTTCCAGCGCAGGTAATTTATTATCGAAAAATCCCAGGCAAGAAAAAAACCGTTCCCAGCATGTCCCGGGTATTGCGCTTTCCGGAACTTCCGTGGCGTCCAGCGGATCCCAGCGGTGTTTACGCCAGATGACAAGGGGCGGTGCGCCCTTGAGCCGCAACACCTCAGCGTTTATCCGGAACAAATCGCGCTGTAAATCATTCAATGGCGCCACGGCACGGCATCCCGACGTACGAAACAACGCCATGTCCGCATCGGCCAGTTTGATTTCAAAAGCGGAAATTTTTTCCTCAATCGTTCGTCTGGCCTCATCGTCCAAACTCATTGCGCGCCGCCTTATTCCCTGAATGTCCCTGAAAAACAATCCTTTAAAAAAAATATAATCCCCTAAATCCCTGATAGTTTTTCCGGACTCCCGGGCTTTATCTTCGCCCCGTAATATTTCCATCTCATCGCAAAATAAAAAATGCGGCGCCTGGGCCACAAAAACAACAAACCTTCCCTTTGCGCGCAATCCCTGTTTGCGGTACCAATACACCGTATTTTTTCCAGAAATAACTTCCGGCGGCAACCCGTCGTCTTTCCAGACAGGGTCCACAAGCTCGGCGATAAAGGCATAGTTTGTGCCGTCCTCGCCGGCAAACACCGCAATCGAAGACGGCCACTGAACGCTTTCGGGGCCGTCAAATCCCGAATGAAATCCTATACCGCCGATCGGCTCGACCTTTCCGAGGTCCACCGTGATCATTACGGAATTAATTTCCGTCGCAATTCCCTTCCACCCCACGGTTCCCTTTTGTGTCCAGGGTTGGCCGTTGCCCGCGTATATTTCCCCGTCGGTCAATTGACTGGTGTCGCCTTCGTCCCGGCATAATTGATAGTTTGGCGCGGGCCTCAGCGTGTACGGTTTTCCGAGGGCCATATTAGCGGCGGAAGGTTCAGCAACCGGATTTTCTCCATTACAACAAAGAGACGTGATAATTATCACTACTGCCGCAAAAATAATATCTAAACAACTTTGGAGCCGCATTTTTTCTTCTGATAAAGAAATTGAAAATCACCGGGCCTTGTAGATGGTTCCCTGCCACAAAAGCGTTTCGTACGCGCCCATATCAACGATATTGTTTAAAATACGGGCATTCCCGTCCAGATCCACGGCATTTGTCATCCAGTCCTGATTCGAGCCGGTATTCACGCACGGCGAACTCATGCGCAGATGGTAATTGTCATGGGACGCCTCCACAAACTGCGGATCACTGCCGATGTTTCCCGTGCCGGACTGTACCGGACCGGAACACGTGTAATTGACAATGCCTCCGCCATTATAAAAATTGCTATAGGAATTACCGCTGGTATTTCCCCAAATGACGCAATTGTTCACCTGCCCGGTCGCATGTGTTGCGTCAACATAAAAATGCACACCGCCGGACGATCCGCCGCTATTTCCCGCTATAGTGCAATTGGTCAACCGGCCGCCCCAAAAAAGATAAGCCCCAGCGCCTTCGTTGGCTGATATATTTTTAATCAACAGGCAATTTTTTAACACCGTGTTAAGCTGGATAAATACACCTCCCCCGGCAGAGGCCTTATTATTGGATATGATACAATTATTCATTGCCATCGTGCCGCCGACATATAATCCCCCGCCAAAATCGTTTGTAGCCCGATTCCCGGTCAACACGCAATTATTTACCGTAATCTGACCATTTGGCGCTATTATCCCGCCGCCCCGACCATAGGCAAAATTACTTATAATCAGGCAGTTGCTGATTACAGCCCCTGAATCGCCGTAAATACCACCTCCGCCGCGATCCGCATAGGCATTGCCATTGGACATCGTGTATCCGCCGCTCAACGCAAACCCTATCAAGAAAGCGTTAGTGTTCATATATACACACCGCACCGCGCCGGTCCCGAATTCTCCGCCGCTGGCCGGCACTCCCTTAATCGTCGTATAAGCCGGACCATTGATGCTGCGCAATGTGATGATGTTGGTTATACAAACCCGGTTGGTCAACGCATACCCCGGAGTCACCAGTCCGCCGGTATTATAAAGCCCGTTCGTGACGACAACAATATCGCCGTTGGTCGCCACATTCACCGCCGTCTGGATGGCATGGGCGGCATTGCTCCAGTCATTATAGGGGGTTCCTTCATTCGGACTGTTTGTCCAGACATAATATGTGGCTGCACCATAACCGTGCCATATTGCGGCAAACATTATAACCGCAATGACCACCGGACGGATGGGCGCCAGGAAACAGGCAAAATGTTTCTTCCACAAAAAAAGCGTCTCAATTCGCTTGTGCGCCATTTGCATGCCTCCTTAATACAAACCTTTTACCGAAACAGTAAACATTTCATTTCGTCATTCAAGGACAAAAAAGCGGGTTTGACCAAGCGCAGCGCCATTGTGCGTCCGTGCATGACACACGGACATACGGTTCTTTCCCCCTGATCGTATAACAGGCTTCCGTAATAAGCCGTCCGGCTGGCGCGGTAAATTTTTCACCCCAGCAATGCGAGCTGATCACAATGAATCCATCGGACGACAAGCCCTCCACCTCGGTCGCCTTTTCATGGTCCGTAATGCAGATAAAATCATAACCGGCGGCATGGTATTGTTCCGTCATGTCTTCGGGTGAAAGCGCGCCGTCGGATTGATTGGTGTGAACGTGCAAACAGCCGCGAAACCATTTTCCTTCGCAGACAAACGGATTCGCGACGCATGCCTCAAACTTTGACATGGTTTTCCTTTTATTTGATTCCCTGATCGACCCCGCCCGCTGTTTGCGGCGCCGGCAGATTGCCTTCAACCGGAGCATCGAACTCAAGCCTGATCACCGGCACTTCAACCGCCAGTTGCTCAACCGGCAGGTTGTAAAGGCGCAGCGCCGCCTTGTTCTTTTCCCGGAACAAAACAGGCAACCGGTTCACGTCGCATTGAACCGGAGCGCCGGTGTTAAGCAATGTTGCCGTTACGGGCAGGACATTCAACTGACGCAGGATTACCGCAGTCGTGGCCGGACTTTTCACAAGATGCACATAGACGGTCTTGTCGCGGACGGTCAGGATTACATCCTTGTTGCCGGCCGCACCGCCGGCAAACCGGGTGTCATCCCAAGCTTCCTTGACGCGGTTATACCAGCGGCCGATGCTGCTCAGGATGCGTTCCTGCTCCGCCGGGATCCGGCCAGCGGCATCCGGCCCGACGTTCAGCAGAAAGTTCGCCCCTTTGGAAAACATCAGGTCCATCCGCCGCATAAGATAAATGGGCGTGAAATAATCTTCATCCTTCCGGAAACCCCAGCTCTGGGAGCCGATGGATTCGCAAGCCTCGGTCGGCTTCGAAAACGGCTCAGGAATATAGGCGGTTGCATCGTCATAATTCCGCTCCGGCGTACCGAAATCGCCCTCATCCCAACCGCGGTCATTGATCACGCAGGAAGGCTGCAACTTGCGGATCATGTCGTTAATGGAGCGGTCCACCATGCCGGTGCGATTGCCATCCCACCAGAAAACGTCTATCCGGCCGTAATTGGAGCAAAGCTCCTTGACCTGCGCGCGCGCGAATTCCATGTATTTTTCATAGTCCGGCTCGTCGCCCGGTTCAGTCCCGGATTCATGCGCCCTGCCGGCGCGCGGGTAGTTCTTGTGCAGATTATCCAGGCATGAGAAGTAAAGGCCGAAATGAAAATTGCGGCGACGGCAGGCGTCGGCCAGCATGCGGATTATGTCCTTTTTAAACGGCGTGTTGGTGATTTTGAAATCGGATACCGCGCTGTCAAACATGCAAAATCCATCCAGGTGTTTGGCGGTCAGCACAAGATAGCGCATGCCGGAGGTTTCGGCCAGATCAAGCCAGGCATCCGGATTGAAATGCCGCGGGTTAAAGCGCGCGGCCAGGGACCGGTATTCCGTCCGGCTCATCCCGCCCCGGTAATGTTCCTGCTCGTGCCAGCCGTTCAGCGCATACACGCCCCAGTGAACAAACATCCCGAACCGCGCCTTGAAAAACCAGTCCCGATCGTCATGGAATTGCGTCATAATTTTCCTCCATTCCCATTTCAAATCTCCGTTTGAACACCAATCTAACGTACTGTTTCACTCAGATATGTATTTATGGCTTGTCATGCTGAGCGTAGCGAAGCATCTCAATTATAACGAGATTCCTCGCCTTCGCTCGGAATGACAACGCACTTTTTAAAGGTGTTTTTCAGTGTCATATGTTCAGTTAATTTAGTTACACTACACTAGCCGACCAGGCCGCCTTTGCAATGGACAGGAACAATACCGTTGTGTATATTTGCGACATTGAAAGGCAATAAATTGCCATGATCAACCTCTCTTTCGATCCCGGTTTGCGGCCGGCGCTTTGCAATTATATGGCGCTGAACGCCGCGCCCGGTCACTGGAATATGCCATCCTGGAAGGCGCCGGTCTGGCGCGTTCATTGGACCAATTCATCGGGCGCGGCGATTAAGCTTGGCCGGCAAATTTTACCCCTCCAGCCGAGCCGGATATACGTCATTCCGCCGGACACGGACTTCGGCTCGATTCATAAGGGCAACTGCCGGCAATTTTATCTTCATTTTCAAATCCGCCGGCCCTATTCGCTCCGCGGGCCAAAAATCGTCGCTTTACCCATGACAAAACAAAGGCGTTATTTTGTGCGCCGCATCATCGCCGCACAAGAGGGCGACGAAAACTTAAAATCCTCGGCCGGCCTCCTGGCGCGCGCCTTCCTCGAAATGCTCATTGCCGATCTGATGGAGGACAAAATCCTGTTCTTCCGGCAAATCGACAAGCGCCTGCTGGACACGCTCAACTATCTTGAACAACATTTGGAGCAGGCGATTGACAACCCCGCCCTGGCCGCCTCAATGCACGTGCACCCTCAAACCATTCTGAGATTGTTCAAAACCGAACTCGGCAAATCGCCGCAGGCCTATTTGCGCCAGTTGCGCGTGGACAAGGCCTGCGGCCTGCTGCAACTTTCGGAAGCCTCCATCAAAAGCATCGCGGAACAAACCGGATTTTGCGACCGTTATCATTTCACCAAGGTATTCACAAAGATGACCGGCCAAAGCCCGGCCCGTTTCCGCGAATCGGTCACCTGAGAAGGCGTTGCCTGAGTCCGGTGCGGCGTTCGGCGGTTTGGTTGTTCCGGATGGCGATCATCACCGCCTTTTTCGAGCCGACCAGGCAGACCAGTTTTCGGGCGCGCGTGACGGCCGTATAAAGCAAATTGCGCTGCAGCAGCTTGAAATGCTGTGTGGTCATCAGTATGACCACCGCCGGATACTCGCTGCCCTGCGCCTTGTGAATTGTGGAAGCATAGGCCAGGCCAAGCTCATCGGTCTCATTAAAATCATAGGTCACCATCCGGCCGTCGTAATCCACCGTCAGTTCCTGCTCCTCGGGCAGAATCTCGCGAATGACGCCTATATCGCCGTTGAACACGTCCTTGTCATAATTGTTGCGCAATTGCATGACCCGGTCGTTGGCGCGGTAAATCCTTCCGAACCGGTTGAATTCCCGGCCCTGCGGATTAATGACGCCCTGCAGCACCGCGTTCATGTTGTCCGCGCCAAGCTGGAAGCGGCGCATCGGCGTCAGAATCTGGATGTCGGTGCGCGGACTCAAGTTAAATTTGCGCGGGATGCGTTTGGCGACCAGTTCTACGACCTGAGCGATAACGCGCTCCGGATCGTCCTCTTCGATGAAATAAAAATCGCCATTTTCGTTCTCGACGGCCGGTTGAAAAAAGCTGCCGGAATTGATCAAATGCGCGTTGCGGACAATCAGGCTTCCCCCGGATTGGCGGAAAATCTTGTCAAGCTTTATGGAAGGCATTGTTCCTGAATCAAGCAGGTCGCGCAGGACGTTTCCCGGACCCACGCTCGGCAACTGGTCGGCGTCGCCTATGAGCAGCAGGCGCGCGTGCTCGGGCAGCGCCTTGAGAAAGGAATTCATCAACACCACGTCGAGCATCGAGACCTCGTCCAATATAAAGACATCTCCCGACAGGCGTTTGCCGGCCCCGTATTCAAATCTTTCTTTGCCGGGCTGGAATTTCAGGAGCCGGTGAATGGTCATGGCCTGATGCGCCGTGGCCTCCTCCATGCGCTTGGCAGCCCGGCCGGTGGGAGCTGCCAGGCAAACCCGCATCTTTTTCGCCGAAAATATGTCCACGAGCGCCCTGATGATCGTGGTCTTGCCCACGCCCGGTCCGCCGGTGATGATGGCGACTTTTTCGGTCAAGGCCATATTGAGCGCCTCGGCCTGCGCCGGCGAAAAAACAATCTTCATGCGGCCGGCCGCCCATTCGATCGCTTTGGCCGCATTGATGCGCACACTTTCCCCGCCGCCACAATCCCGGATGCGTTTTAAATTAGATGCGCAGCCGGTTTCGGCGTAATAAAGCGGGGGCAGGTAAATATTGTCCCCCTCGGCAATCAGCGTGTTGGTCGCCAGTTCCAGCGCAAGGGCCTCTTCCAAAAGGGAACAGCCGATTTCAAGCTGCTTTTCCGCCAGGGCGATCAATTCGCCCTTCGGACAATAGCAATGTCCCTCCTCGGCCAGCGATTGCAGGATAAAGGCGAGGCTGGCGCGGGCGCGGACAATCGACTGGACCGGAACGCCCAGGTTCATCGCTATTTTATCTGCCGACTTGAAGCCGATGCCCCAGATATCCGCGGCCAGGCGATATGGATTTTTTTTCAGGATCGCGATGGATTCGTCGCCGTAAGCGCGGTAAATTCTGGAGGCCTGCGAGGCGCTGATGTCGTGACCGTGCAAAAAAATCATTATCTCGCGCACGGCTTTCTGCTCGACCCAGGCCTGCCTGATGCGCTCGCGCTTCTTGCGGCCGATGCCTTGCACGGACTCCAGGCTGGCGGATTCCTGGTCGATGATGCGCAGGGTTTCAGCGCCGAATTTCTTAACCAGTCTTTCGGCCAGCATTTCGCCCACGCCGGGAATCAGGCCGCTGGCCAGATATTTTTTAATGCCCGCTATGGAATGCGGCTCGATGCAAACGAACTTTTCGGCATTGAACTGGACCCCGTGCTGTTTATGCCGCCCCCATCTGCCGGTGGCCTCGAGGCGCTCGCCGGGCCAGATCGAAACGCAGTTTCCCACCACAATGACCTCGGCGTGATGGTCCGGAGACTTCAGGGCGCAAACGGTGTAGCCGGTGTCCTCGGCGCGGTAAATGATGCGCTCCACCGTTCCGGAAACTGTCTCGTTAGCATTGGCATGTGACGATAGATTCATGTTCCTCGCATCTTTAATAAGCGAGAAAGTGAGGATGAAGTTCTTTTTAGCGGATAGCGTTTAGCGCCTTCCTTATGCCAGCGCTATACGCTCTTTTTTCTATCCGCTCTACGCCATTTATAGTGACGGGATCGGCATGCGCAATTTGAGGTCTTCCGAGGCAAGGGCCGGGACAAAAGCGGTTTTCGCCGCTCCTTCGGTCCGCTGTTTTTCCCTTCCGGCCGCATCGGCGGGAATATCCTCATTGAGCCGCGCGTTAAGTTCTTCTATGGCCTTTTGCTGTTTCTTGAGCTTTTCCCGGACTTCATCCGAAATATTCTGCGGCTTGTTTTGAAGCAGGTCGGATGTTTCCATGATGTTTTGCTCAAGTTTGGCCACCGACTCTCTGTTTTGAGCCGCCAAATGGGCCTGGCGGCCCGCCATTTGCGCGCCTTGCGCCGACGCTTCTGAAAGATCGGCGGGCAAGTCCGGAGCGTCTGAAAATTTTCTGGCCGGACTCTTCTGCATGCCGGAGGCCATCATCTGCCACGTCTGCTCCGTGATACGGCGCTCCTCGCGCAACTGGGTCAGGAGCTGCCGCGCAAACCAAATTCCGGCCGCCAGCATCACCAGCAGAAAAATGAGAAACATTGAGCTGCCCCTGATAAACTCAAGACGGGCGCGCTTGCGCTCGTTTGCCAGTATCTGCTCGATGATTTGTTTCAAGACTTCCGCGGCCTGGGATGAAGCCGGTACGGCCGGCAGGCGTTCGCCTTCGCCCAGATGAACGACGTTTGGTCCGGACTGTTCCCTGGCATTATTATCGCTGTTCATATTTTGGAAGCTTAATCGTGGTTGCGGGAATGTCAAGCGTTTGTGATTAACCCGCGATGCAAGATCGTGGGGATCACCTGAAATAATGTTTCGTTTCACTTACGATCACCGGCGTGAGGACGATGAGCGAGACCAGGTTGGGGACCGCCATCAGGCCGTTGGCAATGTCCGCAAACGACCAGACGGCCGGCAACGTGGCGACCGATCCCACCATGACCGCCGCAATCCAGATATACCGGTAGGGCTTGACCGCCCTGGTTCCGAACAGATATTCCACGGCCTTTTCACCGTAATAGGCCCACCCAAGTATAGTGGAAAAAACAAAGGTGAGCAGGCCGACTGTGAGAACGACCGGGCCGATGTAAGGGATGTCGGCAAACGCGCTCTTGGACAAGGCAGGACCTGAAAGCCCCTGCGTCCAATCTCCGGAACTGACAATAACCAGACCGGTCATGGCGCAGATGACCACCGTGTCCCAAAAAGTTCCGGTGCAGGACACCAGCGCCTGGCGAACGGGCGTTCTGGTTTGCGCGGCCGCGGCCACGATCGGAGCGGATCCCAAACCCGACTCGTTTGAAAAAAGTCCGCGCGCCACGCCGTAGCGCACCGCCTCTTTTACGCCCGCGCCGATAAAACCGCCAATGGCCGCCTGCCCGCTGAAAGCGGAATTGAAAATCAACAGGAGACTGCCGGGAATAGACTTGTAATTGATCGCCAGGATAGTCAGGCAGCCTAAAATGTAAAAAATTGCCATGAACGGGACCAGGCCGCTGCAGGTTCTGGCGATTGATTTGATGCCGCCCAGAATCACGATCGCGGCAAGGAAAGTCATCACCGAGCCGCTGAGCCAGGGCGACACATGAAAAGTGTCCTTCATGAGCACGGAAATCGAATTAGCCTGGACCATGTTCCCGATGCCGAACGCGGCCACGGCCGTGAACAACGCAAAAACTATTCCGAGCCATTTTTGCCCCATGCCGCGCTCAAGCACATACATCGGACCGCCGGCCATTGCGCCGTCAGGCTCGGTTACGCGGTATTTAACCGCCAGAAGCGCCTCGGAATATTTGGTGGCGATCCCGAATACGCCGGTCAGCCACATCCATAAAACCGCGCCAGGACCGCCGGAGGCCACGGCCGTAGCCACGCCGACAATGTTGCCGGTTCCGATCGTGGCGGCCAGGGCCGTCATAAGCGAGGCGAACTGGCTGATATCGCCCGCCCCTTCCCGCTTGCGGCTGAATGAAATTTTTATGGCCCTGACAATATGACGCTGGATGAATTTCAGCCGGATGGTGAGATAAATGTGCGTGCCGAAAAGCAGGACAATCAAAGGCCAGCTCCAAACCAGGTCCGACGCCCTGTTCAACATGTTTTCAAATCCGTGCATGTGCTTGCCTTATAAACTGCCATACGCTATTCTTAAAAACAACTCTTATTTGGAAGGTGGCAGCCTGTCCGGCGTAGCCTGAAAGGCGAAGACGGAAGTGGCCTAACGCGGCGGTCTTGTCACGTGATGTCCGCCGCAGGCGGACAAACGTGATCGCGCTTGGCGCCACGGGCGCCATCACGCGAAAAACCGGTCATGAGTTTTATTTGATAAGGAGAGGTGGCAGAGCGGCCTAACGCGGCGGTCTTGAAAACCGTTGACCCGCAAGGGTCCGGGGGTTCGAATCCCTCCCTCTCCGCCAGCGACTTATGTATTACTGTTATGTTTTAAGAAGTCAGAATAGTGGAAAGTTGTACATTGGCAGTTCGGCAAACCCAACAGAACGTTTGAACGCCCATAACAGCGGGAAAAGTATCTGGGCACGAAGATATCGGCCTTGGCGCCAGGTTCTATTGGAAAAATATAATGAGCGTAACGAAGCCATCCGGAGGGAACGGTATTTAAAATCCGGATGGGGACGGCGCTGGCTAAAGGCAACATTGAATTTCTTATGCCTTCAGGTTATCATGCGCCCGTTCCGGCCGGCAGCGAGGCGGCGACCAAGGCCGCGTCCGTGCTTTTCAGCCTGTCCGCCATTTCCTTCAGGAGCGCCAGAACAATGTCCGGATTCTCGCGCATGATCGTGTTAAAATTGCCGGCATTGATGGCGATGAGTCGCGTTTCTTCCTCCGCCGCACGTGCGGTGGCCGTGCGCGGCACCTTTAGCAGCATCGACATCTCGCCGAAATATTCGCCCGGTTCGATACGTTTAAGAACAGTACCGCCCTTGATCAAATCAACCGCTCCCGCAACCACGAAATACATCTCGCCGCCAGGCTCATTCTCGATAAAAATATCTTCCGCCATCCAATATTCCCTGGCCAATTTGTCCAGCAGCATCCGGGAAAGCGCGCCGGCCTTCAGATGCGCGCCGTGAAAGAGTCCCTTCAAGAGCAAGGCCTCGCGCCGCCGGACAACGGAAATCACGACCGCGCCGAACAGGATGACCACAAAAGTGTAGTAAAACCAGATGAGCACCAGGAAAATCGTCTTGAGCGAACCGAAGGCATAACCGTATTCTGGATTATATTTCAAGAACCAGCCGAAAAGCGGGCGCATCACGGTCAAAAGCGCCGCCGCCGTGAAAATCCCGGCCAGCAGTTCCCGAAAACGCATGCGCACCGGACAAAACACCAGATAAAAGAAAATGAGCGCCGCCATGACCATGAGCGGCGCGACAATGTCGTCGGCATAAGAAGACACAAAACCGACCCTGGCCGAGATGAAGGGCGCCTTGAGGGCATAATATATTTTCCCGGCCACCAGCGCGATGAAAAGCGCCAGCAACCCGACCACGGCGGCAAAGTCGAAAAGTTTATCGATCATGAAGTGCCGTTTCTGTTCCGACTGAAAGAACCTTCCCAAGGCGTAGCGCGCTGTGCCGGCAAAAGGAACAATGGACCAGAGTAATAAAACAATGCCGACCACTCCCCAGGTTTTCCGGTGCGCCAGAGAGGTCAGATCCTCCAGGATCTCGCTGCTGAACGCCGGAAAGGCCGCGCTTGCCAGGCCGTCCATGGCCGAAAGGATCGCGTCGGATGACCGCATGAACAACCCCAGCAGAAAGAAGACCAGCAGGAGGAAAGGCATCAGCGAAAGAAAGCCGTAATAAGCCAGCGTGGCCGAGAATTCGAAGCCGTTATTAAAGGAAAAACCCTTGATCGATTCGCGCCCCACCAGCCAGACCAGGGCCAGGCGATGCAACAAGCCGGAGACAAGATAGTTTTTTTTCATAGCGCCGGCTATTTTGCCGTGAAGTGGAATATAACAATTTTTTTAATTTACGCCCACAAAATAAACTGGTAAATTGCCGACATTAATTTCTACCCAAAAATGCCGTAAGAGGAGAAAAAAAATATGGCCACCATTGATATCAAGGAAATAATGGAGATCCTGCCGCATCGTTATCCCATGTTGCTGGTAGACCGGATCATCGAGTGCGACAACAAAAAACATATTGTCGGCGTCAAAAACGTGACGGCGAACGAGCCTTTTTTCCAGGGACACTTCCCCACCACGCCGATCATGCCGGGCGTGCTCCAACTCGAAGTTATGGCGCAGGTGGGCGGAATATTGCTCAGCAAAGTGACGGACGAGCGCAGTTATATCCCGCTCTTCATGTCCATCGACAAGGCTAAATTCCGCAAGGGCATCTTCCCGGGCGACCAAATGCGCATAGAGGTTGAACTGGCCAATTTGCGCGGCAGGATCGCCAAAATG
>Ga0209749_1001673_pt1 | contig 18214 bp, 15 predicted proteins | sample EPASupsiteSAE347_FD_187267 | JGI IMG/M metagenome (GOLD analysis project Ga0209749, IMG submission 187267) | Bioremediated contaminated groundwater from EPA Superfund site, New Mexico - Sample SAE3-47 (SPAdes) (version 2) | ecosystem: Environmental > Aquatic > Deep subsurface > Groundwater >... | reverse complement strand
CTCTTAACTTAACTTCTAGGCTGCTTTATTCCTGGCGGAAAGCAGTCTCCACTCTACCAGTGCCAGCACTACTGCCAAACCTCCAAAAATTGCAAACCCAAACCAGGCAGCGCTGGTTTCAAAGCCTGCCAGCGAGGAAAGCAGGTGCTGGGTACCCACACTCAGTAAACCAAGTATGGCCACACCCAAAACCCAGTCATACCACTTGAAACTGACTTTGCGGTTAAGCGTGTATGCTATTAAGGCTATAACTATTCCTATCAGCAGCCCTATCAGATAATTCATTTTGTCTCTCCTTTTCGGATTATTGCCCTTAAATTGAGGTGTCTATGCCGGTTACCGGCTGTTCGGAATTCCACCATTCTTCAGGTGGCTTTCTCCCATAATCAAAGCTCTTGTCCATGCTGGTAAAAAAGCCGTTGAAGATTGAGGTATTTGCAACAGTGCCTTTAACCAGTTCATGTACGCCTGATTTATCAAAGGCATTGAACGGACAGGTACCCTGACAGACCGGACAATGGGAACAAACTGCCATATCGGTGCGCCAGGTCAGGTAACCGCCGTACTGGTACGGCTTAGCCGCATCCCAGGTGGGCTCATCCTTGCTGATAGCTCCCATCGGGCAGGCATCTGCACAGATACCGCAGGTCTCACAGAACTTGCGTCCGCCAAAATCTATAGGTTTGCATTCTTCCAGAGGAAGGTCGGTAAGTACCCCGTGCATTACCCGTACAGAGATACCGTATTTGGGAGTCATAACACCGCCCCAGCGGGCCAGTTCGCCGGCACCAGCCAAAATACCGGTAGCACCGGTAGGTGCAAAACGACCATTACAGTTGTCCAGCGAGATATATCCCAGACCCCACAGGAAGTCCTGTATGCTCTTAACTATCTTTACCCAGCTGGTGTAGTAATATGCCTGGCCGGCATTCTGGGTTGTCCCAAGGGCATGACGGGTGACTTCGCCGGGCTGACGGGATGAAAATTGCAGAAACCATTTCATCCTGCGAGGCAGAACAATCTTGGTGGGGCGTATGGCAGGCGTGCAGACGATATCATCTACATCACCAAATTCAAAGGTGGTGGGTGCGCCATGAGTTATCAGCCATTTCTCACCATACATTACCTTAAGGAAATGGTCATCTACCGGTATGGCAGTAACATCATCAAAGCCGTAAAAGCGGACCGCCGCCCTTACTATCTTCAAAGCTTCTTCGGGAGTTCCCTGCCACTTGGTGCCGCCACGCTGCTCTACTGCAGGCATTATCCTCCAGCCTTCGGGGTGGTCAGTCAGACCCATATACGCACCATGGGTTGCCATGATTAACTCTTTGGGGAACATTCCCATGTTAAGCAAGGCAGCTCCCATAACCAGAGCATTGTCTTTTATATCCCCTACATAATCAGGATATTCAGGATCGCTGGAGGCACCGGGAAATCCCAGTGTATTTGCGCCCTTATCCCAATTCGGATATTTTTCCAGAATGCGGTCCATCTTCATCCGGAAAATCTCCGATTCCGGATAGGCGGGCGGGATTAAACCCATAGGGGGAGGGCCTTTATAAGCAGGCCCCAAAGTTGGGAGCACATCCCAATCAATAGGGGTGGTGGTCTCGTTTACCTGCTTAACCCACCAGGGCATGTTAACCCGTGCCGAGGGTGCTGAAGCCATTTCATCCAAATCACGGAAAACCGGACTGACCGCAGCTGCGGCTCCTACTCCCGCGCCTGCTAACCCCAGGCCTTTCATAAAATCACGTCTGCTCAGAACACTATGAAACTGGGCCATCTTAGCCTCCTTTTACTAAATCACCTTTAATACTTTTACGCATCACACGTTAACCAATTTTGGATTTTCCTATATCTGCACCTCCTATATTTCTATATTGGCAATCATCTTATTCACTCGTTTATTCGGCCGGGCAACAGCTTAATTCTTTAAAACCCGCAACAGAAAATAATAAATGCACCGATAAACCCAGCCGCCAGAAAATCCTTATAGAAACCCTAAACCCGAAGAGACATTTCCAAAGGCAAAGTATTGCTCCCAACAGACCATATCTCTTAATAAAAACCCAGTAGACGGAAAAACAGCCCCTTGAGGCCATACTCTGTGAATCAGGCAACTTGCCAGTTTGTCTTTGCTAAACATACCGAATCTGTATACGAAAGATTCCCATATCTTTTCCCGGCTTTTTATTTGCCTTAGGGTATATGTTGTCGTGTAAAGTTATATATGACAAGTTTACATGACAAATACTAATAAATACATCGTACTAAAGTACTAGTACCTCTGGGAAATAAAAAAGAGCGACAATGTCGCTCTCCAAGCCAGAATGAGATAATTATTTATAAATCAGATTTAAATTTCATATGCCTAAGGACATCTGATGCAACTTTGTTAATCTTTTCCAGCATCACAAGGAATGAATCTACCTCGGTTTCGCTTAAAACCTTAAACAGTACGGCGTGCTGGGATTTTATTATTTTCTCAACACCTTCACAAATTTCCGTACCTTTTGGGGTAAGTTCAATCCGTATCAGGTTTTTATATTCCAAATCTTTCATCAGGAGTATGGTGCCGTTTTTTTGCATACGACTGAGTATCCGGGAGATCGCCGCCGCGTCACGCCTGATTATCTTGCCCAGTCTGGTGGGGGTCATTGGGGCTGAAGAATTGTGGACTTCCACCAGAATAATAGCCTGCTCCGGTGTAATACCGAGAGGCTGAAAACTCTTTGTAATAACCCGATATACCAAAATCCGGACTTGTTCCAACCTAAGGCCGGCTACTATATTTTTATCCCCTGCGCCAAAGGAAACCCAATACTGGTCGGCTTCTTTTTGCTTTCTACCCGGTACCTCAGCCATAAACTGATCCTCTTTTTACTACAATTTCGTCAACGATAATCAAACTGGATGATATATTGTAGGATTATATGCCATCTGCTATACCTAAGACAAATATAACCTCATCGTAATCATACCAAAAATAAATTGAACCTGCCCTTGAAACATGACTTTGCCTAAAACCGAAAGAAGATATTACTGCTGCCAACCAGTCTACAAACCCCTTGGTATCTTCTTTTTGCACACACGGTTACCCAGAGCACATAAATTCCAGCCGTGTTTCAGATGGTAGCTACCTCTCCTGTCTCCGCCAAAGCTAAAATGAGGCTTAGCCTTGATAGGGCAGGACATTTGAACGTAATAATTTGGAAGGGGAGTTCGGGTATCTGATAAGCCATTGCCTTCAAGTCTAGCAAAATAGCAGAAATAAAAAAGCGGGGGATAATTATCCCCCGCTTGAGCACAATGTATAGACCCCGCTTAGGCTTTTTTACTTCTCCTAGCGGCCAGCTGCCAAGGAAGCACCAATAATATAACCGCTGGCAACCCGCCAAACAACAGAATCATATAAGCGGGTTTTATCTCTGATTCCGTTACACTGCCCAAGAAATTTTGGACAGTCACAAATAGCAGTAGTACACCTACTATACCAATTAGCCACTCATACCAAGTCAGTGACATTTTTTTACTTCGGAACCATATAAACAAACCCAGCAGGACAATTCCTAACAGGATGCCTTCCAAGAAAACCATTTCTTGTCCTCCTTAATTAATAAAATATGTTTAAAACCTAGCGTCCTAAAAGTCTGGCATAGTTAAGACTTGAAACAGATGAACTCGAATCACGATTCCACCAGCCATCAAAATCAGTATCCACATCAGAATACCCGAATAGCCTGTCAGAATCAGCGAAGAATTTATTAAAGAGTGTTGTATTGGATATGGTAGATTTAATGATATTGTGCATAGAAGCAAAATTCTGCTGGGAAAATACACAATACCCCTGGCAATATGAACAGCCGCGGCAGCGTACGTAGTCAACATGCCAGTTCTTCACGCCCGGTCTGCTCCAGGTATTGGGTGTGCCTGCAGGTATACCATACTCAGGTCTGCCCAATTTTGTCGGTGGCAATTCCCAAGTCGGTTCTTTTTCTTTGCTTATAGCTTCATTCGGGCACAGGTCTGCGCACACACCGCATGTTTCGCAGAACTTGGTCATACCGCCATCAATAGGCGGAGTCGGCACAACCGGTAAATCAGTAAATATACCCAAATTTACCCTGTATGCAGAACCCAACTCGGGGCTTATGCCAATCCCGTGTCTGCCGATTTCATTTATACCTGCCAGTGCGCCACCGCCCGTGTTATAGCACCAAACACTTTCAGAACGCAGGTACCCAAGTACTCTTAAGAATGTTTGCATACGTATAAGAAGTGTAAGGCGCTGATTGTAGCCCAGTGCAAATGATGATGCATTCATGGGTTGCATATGTCCGGTTTCTTTGGTATTGCCAAGAATCCGCATAGTGTCAAACGGCTGGGTAACCTGTAAAACTATTACGTATTTCATTTTGTTAGGGAACACTTTTACGGGTGCGGGAAATCCTAAACCGAACCCGCGGGGAATCACTTCACCGGTAGCATACGGTTGATCACAATCTGCCCATTTTGTGGCATCAGCAAAAGTAAGTTTCTTGACCTTATCATCTACTTCCAAAAAGCCTACTTTATACGCACCAAAATAATGAGCGGCAGCCGTTATCATCTTGCTTGCCTCTTCGGGTGTTCCGGACCAGCGGGGTACTTTTTTGAACTTTGGTTCACCCGGTCTACCCCAATCCGGCCATGCGTCGGGAGTGGGATCTGCGTTGTTAATTTGAGGGCCGGGGGGAGGTACTCCCAAGCTTTCATCAAAAGAATGGTCAAATAAGCCACGCTGTATTGATGCTAAAAAGAGCGCATAGTCCTCCATACGAAACCCGGGCTTGTTCTGGTCCATCTTCGAAGGGTTAGTCAAGGCATCCTCATGAACAAGATAACCGGGATACGGGGAAGGATATCCGAAACCATCAAGACCGTTTTTCAGAGAGAAACTGGGGGTCAGCATATCCCAATCTACTTCTATAGTAGGATTGCCATGTTCCCGTTCTTTTACCCACCATGGGTGAGACACTTTATTGGAAGCGCTTGGTATAAGTTCATCCAGATCATGGAATGCAGGAGCGGCAGCTGATGCGAGACCAAGACCAGCCCCGGATAAGCCCAAGGCCTTCACGAAGTCTCTTCTGCTCAATGTACTATGAAATTTAGACATAAAAGCCTCCTTTTGCTGTAATAATCTCTATATAACTCAGAATCCAGAACAAAATTATCCGGGTAATCACCTCCTCCCGTAAATTAAGGCTAGCGTGTTAAAAAACCTTGCCACGCATGCAAAGTCACACTCGGTAACGCAAAACTGGCCTCTTACAGAACAATGCAGGAAGGAAATCTGGGTTGAAATGGCTATATGCAAATTGAATAATGTAGTTTATTTCCATGCCTACACACCAGAACGGTTTAAATTATAGGAAGGGATAATTACATTAATGCCAACAGATGTTACAAAATACAGGACAATAACATCACAGTAATGTATTTTGTTTAGCAGGGGAGTGTTTCAGGTTTTGAATATATGAGGGATTCAGACATTCCCTAAGGAATAACCAATAGTGGCGTGAGACTTGATCAAGCCGCTGATTTTAGCGGCAAATTCTATTTTTATGCGTAAACGGCGTATATAAACCCGCAGGGTGTCAGTGGCATTAGGATAATCTTCTCCCCAAATGGCATTAGCCAGCTGAGTATAGGTTACAATCGCTCCCCTGTGTTCAAGCAAGATACCCATGATAATAGCCTCGGTTTTGGTCAGGGGAATACTTGTATCTTGGTAAGTAAAACGGTTCACTCCCGATTCGAATTTGCAGTTGCCATATCTGATTACTTCGCCTACTGGCATACCAGTACGGCGGCGCAGAACCGCCTTTATCCTTGCCAGTAATTCCAACTGCCCGAATGGCTTGGTTATATACTCGTCTGCCCCTAGTGTCAGTCCCCGCACAATATCATTCTCACACTGTCTGACAGTAATGATGATGATTGGCACGCTTGAAAAAAGGCGCATACGCTTTATGGTTTCAAAACCGTTTATATCCGGCAACCCGAGGTCAAGCAGGACAACGTCCGGCCGTTCTTTTTCGAGCAATTCAGTAGCTTCCATCCCGCTATCGGTAGTTACGATATCCACCTTATCAGTGCCGGCTTCCAAGGCAAGAGTTATAAACTCAACTATCTCCGGGCTATCTTCAACTATCAGCACTCTCAAAGATTGATTTCCTTTCTGACTGAATCACCGAAGGGTAATACCAAAGGTAATACAACAGTAAAAACACTGCCCTTGCCCGGCTTGCTTCTTACCCTGATATCCCCGCCATGCAGTTGGATAATCATCTTTGAAAGCGGCAGGCCTATACCCAAGCCACTCATCTCCTCGCCAAGCTGTTTACGCTGCGAGTAGGGTTCGAAAATCCACTGCTGATTTTCCAGACTTATCCCTTTTCCGTTGTCTTTAATAGCAATCTTCACCCGTTCCCCATACTTGGCAACATTTACATCAATAACCCCGCCCGGTGAAGTAAATTTAATAGCATTGCCTATAAGATTAAGCATTACCTGCGAAAGACGGCTCTCATCACCTTGGATTGTCGGTAAATCCGGTGTTATTTTCAAACTAAGTGTATGCTTTTTATTTTCTGCCCACGGCTTTAAATACAAAACCGTATCTTGCATGAGCTCGGCAATATCTACTTGTGAAACCTTTAATCTGAGTAGCCCCATCTCCCCCCGAACCATACACATCAGGTCATCTACCCGGGCATCCAGGTTCTTTGCACCCCGGTAAACGTTTTCTGCCAAACGTTTCAGGTTGATATCAGGCAACTTTCCTATCAGCATTTCACTCGCCCCAAGCAAAGGCGTCAAAGGGGTTTTCAGCTCATGAACCAGGTAACGGTTAAAATCAATTCGCCTATCTATCTGTTCCTGCAACTGTTCGGTTAATCGCTTTTCTTTCTTGTAGCGTTCACTCAGCCGCCGTTCCATATTTTTTCTGTCGGTAATATTCCGAAAGATATTGAAGCTGAGTCCATATGCCTTTATATTATGAGCAGTAACTTCAAACGTTACCACATGCCCATCTTTAGCTACAAAAGCCATGTTAAATTTGATACGCACATCAGCTGCTGCCTTTTGATTCAATCTCTTTCTTTCTCGCTGGAAATAAGGCATATAAGCGGGAGCAATCAGGTCTTCATTCTTCAAACTTAAAAGCTCTTGACGCGAATATCCCAACCACTCACACAGAATATCATTTACATCAAGGATACCACTCAAAATACCATCGCCATAACCTACCAGAACCAACCCGTCATGGGCTTCTTTGAAGAAGTGATAATACACCCAGCTCTTATTAAGAGGAGAGTTAACCTCTTGATAGATAGTATTCTCATCATTCGTTATGGCCATCATAAGTAGTTTCCCACCCATTTCCAATGGCTTTATTTGGAAATTCAGGTTTGTCCCGGTTTTACGGGATTTCAGATAACCAAATTTATAAAACACACCGGACTGTAGCGTTTGACTGCCCAGCTGTCGGAATTCCTCCCGGATAGAACCAGCTTGGTCGGTTTCCCCCAAATCCCAGACAGGCAACTGAGCCAATTCGCCCTGTGAATAGCCAGTAAGGGATTGGTACGCAGCATTGGAGTACAGCGTTTTACCACTGTCAATATCTATTACGGCCACCCCATAATTCAGCTCATCCAAAAGAGCAAACCCGTTACCCAAATTGGTTTGGGTAATTGGTTCTGGTATTACAGGAATGATCCTGTCCTCTCTAGCCAAATCCATCATTCAACCTCTAATGCCCGCATACCATACTTTGAAGCCTATTCTAGCATTGTTATTATAAGGTATAAAGACTTTATATTTGGCCAACTAATGCATCCAAAAACATAAAGGGCAGGCCGGGTAACCAAGGTGGTATCAGATTTTTATCGTATGTTCTCATCGAAATCAGCAATGGACTTAGACCTGAATTAGCGTACCTCAGTTTAAAGTACTTCCAGCAACAATGACAAATAGGTTTTTTAAAAACACGATGAGTTACGGGTCATAAGAAGTGATTTGGAGAGATACCCTGCAAACCCCGGTCTCCGTCAAAGCTAAAATGAGGCTTAGCCTTGATAGGGCAGGACATTTGAATGTAAAAATTTGGAGGGGAGATTGAACGCAATTAAATCCACTAAACTACACCACTGTAAAGTCCAGCTTAAAGTATTCGCTTATGCCTATGTAAAGCACTACCTGATAATTACCTTTTAAAAATCCGCCTTCGGGTCTTTCCAGAGAGGCCGTATGCACACAGGTAGAGGAATCAACAAGCGAGATACTGGATATTTCCTCTCCCTCAAAAAACCAGACTACACTGGTTGCGGCACAACACACATCCAGTGAACGCGGCTGCCAGCTGAAATATATAACCGGTATATCGGAAGTAAACGTATCACAGCGGTCTGCTGCTATGCCTTCACCATCTATGGCAGATGAAGTATAGGCATTAAATATCTTGGCGTAATCCAGTGTGTAGGGAACTGTCTCGGTATCTTTAGCTGTATCACCGCAGCCACTTCCAAACAGCACTATCCCGCTAAGTAGTACCGGCATTAACCCTATATTGATAAACCTGACAGATTTCATATATCTATATCCTGGTATCACCGGAATTCCTGAAGTATTCTTTGCTGAAGTCCGGTATAAACCGGTAGATATCATCTTGTGTCCATGCACTCATGCCCCAGAGTTTCTTATCCCGGCTCTGGCGGTCATCCCAGCATTTTATTATTTTGGCTTCGTCCGGTCTGGCCGGGTGAATCCGGCAGCCTTTCTTCTCTTTATCAAAGAAAATGCAGTAACCCTTATCATAAGTGCGCCTGGGCGGTATGCGGGCACCGGTTATATCTTCCTGCCCTTCCTTAGCCCACCTGAGAAAAAAGGTCTGGCAGTCTGCCGTATCTGCCACCATATACCTGTCAATCAGCTCTTTCACCGAAATAGCCAGATATTTGGCTACCGGGGGTATCTCATCCGGGCGGGGCATACACGGATAACACATACAGCAATATCCGCAGCACTGGCACTTTTTGAAGTTGAACTTGGAAGCCATGAAGTGCTTGGCAGTCTGCTCACGGCAATACTTTTCATATTCAGCCGTCAGGGCGCGGTAATTTGAAACATCGCTGGAAGAAAGACCATGTATAAATGAGCGAGGCTCTTGCATATTTCTTCTCCGGGTCAGATATTAAACTAAGGGGGGATACCCTAAAGTATCCCCCCTTAGCACAAATAATGGTATTAACCAGATTGCGGGTGACGCCTTAACAGCGCCCAGGAGGTAGCCAATAAGACTACGGCCAGGATGAAAAACACCAGGAAGCCCATCCAGGCTGATTCGGGTTCATTTTCAACCAGAGACCCGAAGTAATGCTGGATTGCACCAATACCTGACAGCAATCCCAGTGCACCTATCAGCCATTCATACCACCTGACAGTTGTCTTTTTCTTGAGCCAGTTTACCAAAAGGGCTAAACCTACGCCCGAAAGTACGCCAATCCAATAAATCATTTTATTTATCTCCTATACCAAAGTTGTTCTTAGTAACTGGTATCGACCCCGTAAGGATAGTCATCCACTTCATCCCACCAAGTAGCAGGGTTCTTCCGTCCGTACTTGAAGGACTTCTCCATATTCTTGAAAAAGCTGTTAAATACAGGTGTGGTGGAAACAGTCCCCTTGACTATGTCGTGTATGAACGAACCGGGGTGGGAATTGAAGGGACAGGTACCCTGGCAGATAGGGCAGTGGGGGCACTTGGTATAGTCACAGCGCCAGCCCAGGAAACCAGCATTGCCGAAAGCATTATCATCTTTCCAGGTGGGCTCACCGGGGTTGATAGCGCCGAAAGGACAAGCCTCGGCACAGATACCACAGGTTTCACAGAACTTGCGGGCACCAAAATCAATGGGACGGCTGGGAGGGAGTGGCATATCGGTCAGGAAACCCCAGGTAACTCTGACAGTAATGCCATAAAGCGGGTGGTTTACATATGAAGCACGGGACAGTTCACCCAAGCCACCCAGAACTGCCCAAGCACCAGCCGGAGAAAGGCTGTTGTTGCCGGCACTTATCATCTGGTAACCCAAACCGCGGGCAAAATCCTGGAAGTGGGCTTTGGTATTGTATGCCCGTTCGTAACTGGTTTCGGTAGCCGCACCTTCAAACCTGCCGGACTGGCGGCGAGTCCATTCGTATGGCTGACGCATAGTCCACAGGAAAATATATTTGCACTTGTTAGGAATGATAACCTGCCGGGGAGTCTCTACACATTCCTCAACGTCCCCGAATTCAAGGGTTTTCCCGTACTGGTCAACGGTAAAGATTAATTTCTTAAGGTTGTCATCAAGTTCCAGAGCACCTACGTCTTCACCGCCGAAGTAGCGGATACCGGCTTTCAGGGTTCGGAGGTTATCTTCGGGAGTCCCCTGATACTTGGTGCCGCCCATTTCTTCCGGAGTATGAACTATTTTAGGGCCGGCATAACTGTCTGTACTACCCAGATATCCGCCTGCGGCTCTGATTGCAGGTACCAAATCTACCATATTGCCACCCAGATTCATCTTTTGAGGAAACTGCCCGAAGGCAAACATTTCAGATGCATGGGTGAGAGCAGTGGTTCTGAGATCTCCAAAACCATCTATGCCCGGTTCAAAACCGGGGAATTCCTCACGGGCTTTGGCAAAGAGTATTTCATCTTCGGCCTTTTTGTCAGCCCAGTCCAGCCATCTGGTCACAGGCGCACCGATGGCCTTCAGGTTATCATACACCGGTAGACTGGGATCCATGCGCGCCCAAGTGTAAGGGCGTCTTTGAATCATACTCCAGTCTATAGGGGTGGTAGGGTCACCATGCTCCCTCTCTTTAACAAACCAGGGTAAATTGCGGGTACTGGGTGTTGAAGCTACGAGTTCATCAAGGTCATGAAACATGGGGGTTACAGCTGATGCGGCACCCAATCCAGCTCCAGCCAGACCTATTCCTTTCAGGAAATCCTTACGGGTAAGTGTACTGTGAAAATTCAACATGTTTTCCTCCTCTAATGATTACTTGGCAGGAATGTATTCACTTCTGTTTTTGGGTTTCTGCCTCCTCCTTTCAGTTTTTAATCAAACACAGCGGATAAAGACATTTGTACACGTGAGAAAGGCCAATAAACTTGGCTCTGAATGACAGTTTAATAATAAGGGAACACAAGTAAGCATTCGCATAAACGAATGCCCGAAAGAATAAGAGTTTACTTATAAATGCATTAGAATTTACTTATATGGAGATAAAACCGAAGTATCGCATAGGTAAAACGGGAGGAATAGGCTTTTAAGCGGGCATTCAGCCATTACCAAGATAGTAACCTAACCCGTACTTGGTTACTATCAAATCAGGCTGGTTCAGAACTAACGCCAGTTTTTCCCTCAATTGGTTAACGAGTACCCTGATAGCCTTATGGCAACCCGGATACTCGTCACCCCAGATAACCGAAGCAAGACTCCGGTAGGTGACATAATTTGGCCGTTGATTAGCCAGATGAAGGAATATAATATTCTCAGTAGGCGAAAGTTTAAGCTCACGGCCGTTGGATTCTATTTTGTTCAGGGCGGGATAGTAGGTCAGATTGCCCATAGCATATACTTCACCCTCCGAAGGGTGTGACCGCTTCAAAACATTTTTTACTCTGGAGATTAGCTCCATCTGGCGGAAGGGTTTACTGATAAACTCATCAGCACCTTTGCTGAGCGCTACAACCACATCCATTTCGTCTTTTTTCACAGTCAGCACGATGATAGGCACTTTGGAAAAACTGCGTATTTCCTGCAGGACTTCTACTCCGCTCATATCCGGCAGACCAAGGTCAAGTATGATAAAATCCGGTGCTTCAGTTTCAGCCAGCTCTATGCCCTCTTTGCCCAGCTGGGTTCTGACTATCTGGATATCCGGCCAGGCTACCGAAAAGGTGAGGGCCACCAGATCAATTATGGATAAATCATCCTCTATTATCAGTGTTTTCATCCCATTCACTCCTTATCGGCAATGTAAAGTAAAAAGTACTGCCATGGCCATATTCGCTGGTAAACCATATCTCGCCCCGGTGCAGTTCCACAATCATCTTGGAAAGGGCTAATCCCAAACCCAAACCGCCGTACCTGTCCCTTTTGGTCTTGATGCGATAGTAAGGGGTGAAAATCCCCTGCTGTTTGCCCTTTGGTATACCCGTACCCTGGTCTTTGACCGAAACCCTTATATTATCCCCTGATTTCAGGGCCTCAACACAAATTTCACTGCCAATACGTGAAAATTTAAGCGAGTTGCTAAGCAGGTTAAGCACCACCTGATGGATCATTGTTTTATCAAATAAGGTCAAGGGAATATCCCCGCCAAAATTCAGTACTATCCGCTTTTGCATCTTCTGAGCCTGAGGCTGAAGGTAATCAATACAGTCACCAATTACTTTTCTTATATCGGCATACTCAGAGTCTATTTGCAGCTGGCCGATTTCACCTTTGGCCAAGTTCATAAGGTCATCAATCTTGTTATTCAGGTTGATAGCCCCGTTTTGCATATTTCTGGCGTACCCGAGCAAAGTACTATCCGAAAGCTCAGATACCAAATATTCACTGGATGCCAGCAAGGGTGTCAACGGTGTTTTGAGTTCATGAACCAGTGCCCGCATAAAGTAATTGCGCTGGTTCAGCTGGTCTTCAACCTCTGCATGAGCTTGGAGTTCACTTTCATAAGCTTCCCGAAGGCTCTGTTCCAATCGCTTGGTTTCCGAAATATCACGGTAAACTACCACCGCCACTTCCCTGCCAGCTAAATAAACAAAGCTGGCATTTATTTCGCAATCCAGCCTTCTGCCATCTTTGGTAATATACACGTTCGGGAAACGGAGTACCGCATATTCAGACTCCAGCACCAGCTTTGTATTCGCCAGCGCATAATCTTTCATATCCGGAGCGGTAAGGTCAAGCGGTGTTAACTGAAGAAGCTCCTCCCGTGAGTAATTTACCATCTGGCAAAAGGCTTTATTTACTTCAATATATTTACCGGGTGGTATTGAACCTGAAAAATCAATCAGAGTTAAACCATCATTGCAGTTATTGAAAAACATAGAATACCGGGTAAACAGTTCGTTTAATTTCAGTTCTGTTTTCTCATGGTTCTTTATTTCCCGAACCAGCTTGCTGTTTATTTCGGCCAGCTCTTTTGTACGCTCCGCTACCTGTATCTGAAGTTGTTTACGAAGATTAACCGGATCAGTTACATCCTGCAATACTTCATACAGAAACATCTGTCCGTTTATGGTTACCTTGTTGGCGGTTTTTAAAATGGTAATCAGCTTGCCGCTGCTGGTCAGCAGTTGCCTTTCGGCATTGTCTACTGATTGCCCCATATCCAGTATAGGGCACTTCCCTTCTGCCGCCGGGCAAATAAACTTGTGACAGGAATGGCCTATAATCTCAGATGCTTCCGCCCCAATCAGCTTTTGGGCAGCCTTGTTTATATTCACAATTTTTCTGGATAAAACATCTATAACCACAATGCCTACAGGCAAAGCATCTATCTGGATTGTATCCAAGCTATTAATCATTAAAAGAGTTTCCCCGTTGAAACCATAATACTTGTATTAATATTACCATACAAAAACCCAAGTACAATCAGACAAAAACCCCAACCTGTCTGAAGATATCCGTGTAAAAGAAAGAATTTGAGTACAGGACAAGCCTCTCGCCACTACAGCCAGCTACATCCAGCCAAAACAGCGGGGCATACCCCTAACCTTTCTATATAAAAGGGTAGTATCTTAAACCGGCTGATATCATTACGGCTAGGTAGCAAAGAGTGTATAATGGAATTAGAGTATTTCACAGCGACTAATCGATATTATTCTGGGTGAACCAATAAAGGATTTACCATATGATCAACATCGATTTATTTTACAATATAGCCCTGCTGATATTTGTAGTTGTCATAATAGACTTAATAATGCGCCATAGCGGCCACTTTACCCGAAACAGCAAAATTATTCTAGGTGCGGTTATTGGGGCAGCTACTGTACTGGGTATGATGAATGCCGTAAGCGTGGCACCCGGGGTTTTCTTTGACGGCCGTTCCGTACTCATTAGCGTAGGTGCATTTATAGGCGGCCCGGTCATAGCCTTAATATCCTCAGTTATCGCCATTATTTACCGAATCTCACTGGGGGGTGACGGCGTACTTGTAGGCTCAAGTGTGATTGTCTGGGCAGCCATGGCCGGTCTGGCCTACTACTACCTGAGACAGCGTTATCCCAGAGTTACAAACCCCCTGTTATTACTCTCCTTCAGCCTTATTGTACATGCCGGAATGCTGAGTTTGATGTTGGCTCTTCCCAGCGGCCTCTCGTCCACAGTCATCAGTGACATTGCACTTCCGGTGCTTACTATCTTCCCCATTGCCGGTTTGGTTGTCTGTTTGTTGTTCATTGACCAGGAATCTTATTATTCAACAATCTCCAAATTGTCACTTAGTGAACGCAAATTAACAACGGCTCTGGATACCATACGAGAGGGTAACGAAAAATTGCGCCTGCATACCCAAAATTCACCTCTGGCAACCATAGAATGGGACGCTGATTTTGTTATCACCCGCTGGGAAGGTGCAGCTCTTAATATATTCGGCTGGAAATCTGACGAAACTATTGGCAAATCAATCTATGACCTTAATATAATTTACGAACCTGATGCACCCATTGTTGAGCAAACTATTAAAACACTCAAAGAAGGCATCAGCAGCCAAGTTGTTTTTCTTAATCGCAACTATACCAAAGACAGGCGGGTTATTTACTGCACCTGGTATAACTCAGCACTATACGCCAGCAACGGCAAAATGATATCCACAATGTCTCAAGTGGAAGATTCCACCGAACGCGAACAGATTAAAATATCTCTTGCAGAAAATGAAAAACACTACCGCGAACTATACGAACAATCACCCGCAGGATACCAATCTCTTGACCAAAACGGAATTTTCGTGGAGGTCAACCAAATCTGGCTGGATATTTTGGGCTACCAGAAAGAAGAGGTAATCGGGCACTGGTTTGGCGAATTTGTAGCACCCGAGGATTTAGATAAGTTTAAAAAGAATTTCCCGCTTTTTGTCAAAGCCGGATCTACTCATGTAGATTTTAAGATGAAACGAAAAGACGGGCAAATAAGCATTGTTACCTTTGAAGGCCGAATTGCCTACACGCCTAAAGGTGAGTTTAAACAAACCCACTGCATTATTCAGGATATAACCGAACGCTATATGGCCGAAGAAGCAACCAGAGAGCACAAAGAAAGATACCAAGCACTATTCAATTCCAATAATGACGCCATTCTGGTCCATCAGCCGAAGGGGGAATTGACACCCGGGACCTTTATGGAAGCCAATGACGCCGCCAGCACTCTCTTAGGTTACAGCCGGGAAGAACTGCTAAAACTCTCGCCTTTTGATATAACGAAACGTGATGAAAATGGTGAACACCCGGTTATAAAAGCAATAGAATCCCTGCGGCGAACCGGAAAAGTTCAAGCCGAACGCATATTTATTCACAAAGACCACCATGAAATCCCGGTGGAAATAAATGCCAGATTATTTAAATACAAAGGGACTGATACTATCATTACCATTGCCCATGATATAACCACCCGGAAACAAGCGGAGGCTGCTCTCACCCATTCCGCTGAAGAATGGCGCACTACCTTTGATTCCATTAAAGACATGATAGCGATAGTTGACCCGAAACATATGGTCGTCAGGGTAAATCTGGCCTTTGCCAGCGCACTGGGGCTCAAACCCAATGACCTTGTGGGTAAATACTGTTATCAGGTTGTACACGGCATGAACCAGCCCCATCCGATGTGTCCCCATGCCCGTACACTTGAATCCCGGCACGTGGAATCCAGTGAATATTATGACAAAAGACTGAAGCTATGGGTGGAAGCATCTTCTTCGCCTATATTTAATAAAAAGGGCGAATTAACAGGCTCTGTTCATATCATCAAGGACATATCCAAACGAAAAGAAGAAGAATTGCAGCAACAGCAACTCCGCAACAAGGCGGAAATGTCCAGCCGTCTGGCCGCAGTGGGCGAAATGGCTGCCGGCATTGCCCATGAGATAAATAATCCGCTTACCGGAGTAATAGGTTTTTCCGAACTGCTGCTGGAAAGAGAAGATTTACCTGATGATATCAAAGCAAACCTGAAAATCATAAATGACGGCAGCCAGAGAGCCAAAGAAATTATAAAGAGGATGCTCACCTTTGCCCGGCAGACTACACCCCAGATGAGCCGGGTAAATATCACCGAACTTATAAACCACACTCTGGAACTGCGTAATTACGTACTGGCTACAGCAAATATCAAGATAGTCAAGGATTATGACGCTACTCTGCCCTGGGTTGTGGCAGACCCCGGCCAACTGCAGCAGGTCTTTCTAAATCTTATCGTCAATGCCGAATACGCTATGAAGAAAGCTCATGACAAAGGAGTACTGACCATCAAAACTGAAAAACTTGATGGATATGTGCGTATATCGGTCAAAGATGACGGACCGGGTATGCCCGAAGAAATACGGAAAAAACTGTTCCAGCCTTTCTTCACCACCAAAGAACCGGGCGAAGGCACAGGATTGGGTCTAAGCCTTTCACTGGGTATCATTCAGGAGCATAACGGCACCATAAGGTCAGAGAGTGAGGAAGGCAAAGGAACTACTTTCATCATTGAATTGCCTATAGCCTCCGATACCGACAAAATAGCGGAAATAACGCCTGAGGCCGAACCTCCAAGGTCTGTAGTCAAAGCAAAAGTTCTGGTGGTAGATGATGAACCCAGCATAAGGCTGCTTATCAAAACTATTCTCACCCAAAATGGACACGTTGTTGAAGAGTGCGACGACCCCCGCAAGGCACTGGAAAAGCTTATGGCCACCGCTTATGATGTAATCCTATTGGACATTCGCATGCCCGGCATGAGCGGCATTGAACTATACCGTAATATCCTGACCAAAATACCTGACATGGCTTTGTCGGTAATATTTATCACCGGGGATACCTCTGACGAAGCAACCAGAGAATACCTAAACGCTCACCAAACCCCTTATATCAGCAAGCCCTTTAACCGTAAAACGCTGGAAACAAAGGTAGATGAGATACTGGGAAGAAAAGCCTAACTTTTCTTCCCCAAAATGCGTATACCGGGCTGAAAAAGGCGGAGGCGACAGATATAACTACCTCTTTGCCGGCAGTAATTTCCCCACTCAAACTAGGAGATAGACAATATCCTTTAGTGTAAACGATCTGTCAAATTAGGCAGCTTGCCTTCAAGATAGAGTTTCAGGGCAGTTTCTATATCAGCTACATCAGTCATATGCACTGCAATTCCGGCTTGCTTCAGGCTTTCCTGAGCTCCCTGACCCATTCCGCCAGCTATCACAAGCTGACAATCCGTAATATTTGAAACCATGCCGGCATGGGTGGCTTGGGCATGGGCATTAAATCCATGGCAAGCTCCAGCGGCATGGTTGTGCTCATGATTCATCCCTGCAACATGGTGACCAGCTTTGGGCCTTTGTTCTTTACCAGTTACGCTGCCATCTTCGGCACTTGCAACCAGATAATATTGAGCCCGTCCGAAATGCTGACAGATTGTTTTCCCGTCATCGGTTACTACGGCAATTTTCATTAGTTATTCCTCCACCTATTTGATAAAGTTATATTCCCTAGATTATTTTGGGCATATGCTCTTAACTAATATTAACTCATCAGCCCAGGTATATCAAACTGCCGAATTTACAGGTGAATTTATCCTGTTTGCGAAAGCAGTTTGAAATAAAGTGCCGAGTGAGTCCGGTAAGTAAAAGTAGCCGAAAAATGCATTCCTCACCAAAACAAAATCCCGTATAAATAAAAAAGGCGAGGGAAATATTTCCCTCGCCTTAAGCTCGTTAGCAAAAACCCTGAATTAGGCTTTCTTGGTTTTCCTGACGGACAACTGCCAGGCTACTCCCAGCAGTATAAGGGCAATAAGACCGAATATAAGTGCCCCCATCCAGGCTGACTGGGGTTCATTTTCACGCAGAGAACTGAAATAATGCTGGCCGGTAGCAAACAAGGCCAGTACGCCCAAGCCACCCA
>Ga0209749_1001672_pt1 | contig 18218 bp, 13 predicted proteins | sample EPASupsiteSAE347_FD_187267 | JGI IMG/M metagenome (GOLD analysis project Ga0209749, IMG submission 187267) | Bioremediated contaminated groundwater from EPA Superfund site, New Mexico - Sample SAE3-47 (SPAdes) (version 2) | ecosystem: Environmental > Aquatic > Deep subsurface > Groundwater >... | reverse complement strand
GAAGGACTCGACGATACTTCTTGCCATCACGAATGTATTGACAGTCATCTACATACATAGTGACAACACTATATCCTATAAAATGGCATAGGTAAAGGCTTTTCTAAACTATAGTAGTGGCAACACTGAATTCTAAATTTCGCCACTTTTTCTTTATGGGTAGCCAGTTTAGCTTAATTAGACCGGGGAAGATCCGCTGCAAGCTAAACTAGTATATTATCCTCAATAATTGATCCTGCCTGGACTTATTGAGAAGTTACTCTTTTCCTTCCTAAAGCCAATCTATACTTCAAACTGGCACGATCTGAGCTTTTCACCGCGGAGGCGCAGAGAGTACAAGAGCCCTCAGCGCACATTATGACCGTTCAAAGTATATTCATTCTGTCTTATCCTGGTACTCCTGGCTGCTTTCCAACTGAAAGGTTAGCCTCAGAGCAAAAAACAGACACAAATTCAAACCGATCTGAGGATAAATCTTCATGATCTCATGGAATTGATTCTTCGAGAGAATCAGAGCCTCGGTGGGCTCCGCGGCGATATAGGTCATTTCGGAAGGAAGCTCGGTGAAGAGTCTCACCTCTCCGAAGAAGCTCCATGGTCCCATTGAATCCAGGTGGCGCTCACCAGGGCTCGCATGATCCCGGTACGTGTCGATCCGCCCTTCTATTACGAGATAAAGACAGGGGTTAACCTCACCCTCTCTCACAATTATATCACCTGATTGGTATTGCCCCCAGGTAGCGATTGTAGCAATAGCCTGCAATTCCCTTATTCCCATTCCATCAAAAAGAATAAAGTCTCTGAGGGTGTTGATCCGTTGAATGGCTTCCGGCATGTCCGGCTCCTTGTTCATGCAACGTTTGATAGCGTAGTCGGCGACTTGCCGTACCTGTAAATCGCGATCTTTCAACAGCGGCTGAACAGCGGGCAGGAAGACGGGGGCCTTCAGGTGTTCCCCAATGGCGTACACTGCCAGCATTTTCGTGGTTGGATCGCTTCTTTTCGTCATATGGAGAAGGATGCGCTCGACGGTCTCGATTTGCATCAGGGGAAGTAGCTTGCGGCCGAGTTGAATCCTCATGTCGAGCGGGATGTTGTCGATCAAGGGAACAATATAGCGGGTGAGACTGCGGTCCACGGTAGCTTCCAGCATCTCGACCGCGATGGAGCTCTCGCTGGAATGCAAGGCTTCGTACATGAGGCGCATGTCGGCATGGTTGACCCACAGGGCGTGAAAAATGATGCCCATGATCTGGCGGTTCTCTTCTTCAAGGTGCATCTTCAGCATTTCAATCGCTCGAGACTCACAGGCAACGGAGAGTACTTTGATGGCCACCAGATTGTTGTAGGCCGCCATGAGCTGATGGGCGAAAAAGGGCAACAAGTCAGGATTCTTTTGGCCGGAGAGTCTCAAGACTTCCAGAATGATCTGCTGTACCCTTCGGGTGCTTTCCATGAGGACTGACTCCAGGAGTGGGTGGATCGATTCCCCATAGTGAATCAAGGATTCGACGGCCGCCCGGCGCACCACGTCGCGATCTCCTAGAAATTCGACGAGGTGAGTGACGGCTCTCGGGTCCCGGCTGACGGCGAAAGATGCCGCGGCTTTCGCACGTGTCAGATCATCGGCGTCATCAAGCATTTCGAGGGCAATTTCCGGGTCGATCCGAGGAAGCCGTTCGTCCCGGGATGGCTCCGCCTCATCCTCATAGCCCGTGTCGGTATTCCTCATTGGAGCCACGATGGGATGAGCCATGCCTGCTGCCGCCCAGTTCTCCTCCATTTTGTCGAAATCGATTCTCTTTTCCAGGATGACCTGCTTTAGGCTCGCTTTGTATCGTTTGCAAAAAACAAGAACCTCGATCAGCCAGTAAAGAGCGATGCAGAAGGCCATCATGGAGAGCTGCTTCTGAGTGACCATGGGCTTGAGAGCAAGCGTCAGCAATGATCCCAAAACGACGCCAACCTTTACGACCGTGCCCCGCACGAACACCCGGCTCCATGCGGTAACTTCGCCGGGGACGAAGTTGAACAGGATCTTGCCCGCCGGACCGGCAATGGCCTGCTGGACGAGTCGAATGGAGCACTGACCGAAGGCTGCCGCGTAAATGTTGAAAGAAAGAGAGAGAGCACCGAAAACCGCCATGAAATTCACGGGCTGCACCAGGGACGCGTTAGCCAGCCCGATCCTCGAATAGAACCGGCCCATGAAGAGAAGCATACAGAAGACCACCAGCGTCATCGAGCCTCGAAAATAACTCAAGAAGGTTGCCAGTGATTGTTCAGAGGCAAAGGAGCTGTCTGCAACGACACTGAACTGGTAGGTGAAGATCGGCAGAAGGATGTTTGGAATCATCCCGACAACGATCAGATAACGAACGATGGGATAGCGCTTCATAAGGGCAGGGATTTCGGTCAGTTTTTTCGATTGCGCTTTCACTCGTCGGGCTTGCGTAGCGGCTCTTTTTGCAGCGATCCCTCCAGTAAGGCTCAGTACCAGTGCGATCGAGGAGGACAGGAGACAGGACAGCACCAGTATGGAATCGATACCGAAGCCGTGGATAATGGGATCGGTACTGAAGTTGCCCAATGTGGTCCCAAGCACCTGACTGACGGTAACGAGCGGAAAAAGCCGCTTTCCCTGGCGGGCATCGAAGAGGTCTCCCGCGATATTCCAGAGATAGACGAGAAGGACGGAGTCTTTGACGTGGAGCAATTGGAACAAAACAGGGTAAGCCAGGCTCATGCCCGCTTTCACGGCAAGGAGAAGGCAGCCGACCATGAGGCTGTATCCGGCAAGAAAGGCGGCGAGCAGACCGGGATCGGAGAACTTTCGCTCGAATCGCCTCATAACCTCCAGGACGAAGTAGGTCAGAAAGCCGTTGATGACAAGCATCAGTGGGATTTTGTCCACATCATAGCGTTTGAGAAAGGCGGTATCTACGTAGTTGCGAAATATTGCCATGACGAAAAAGAGGGCGAGAAAAATGGAGGAGACCCAAACCAGCCTGCCCAGCTCATCTTCGTAGATTCTTAGTCTCTTTTCGATGAACGTCTTCATGACACATCCAGACAAAGAGAGAGACTCTCCTTCCCATGGGGCTCAGGCTCCGAGCGCTTCCGATGCAGCAAGTTTTCGAAATCATGGAGCATCCGACAACCGATGGCGTACTTGTCGGAGATGTTTCCACACGGTTCTTTCTTCCGGGACAACAGGTCATCGAAGATGCCGGGAAGACATCCGTTCAAGATTTCATACTCGTTAGCCACCCTGAGGTTTTCCCGCTGGAGGAGCCCGGCACGACGCTCCTGCTCCGCGCCGGGGTGACGTTCCGGAATGACGAGGGAAGTGGCACCCGTCATGAGCACTTCGTTTATAATGTTGTATCCGGCTCTGCAGATCACCAGCTCAGAGATGTTGACGAGGTCGATCAGATGGGGAGTGAAGTACAAGATTTGAGCATCCTCGTTCAATCCACTTTCTTCAAGAGCACGGACAAGCTCATGATCCAGATAAGGGTCGATCACCATGACGATATGGTAGTTTTTCCGGAAGCGATACCGATGGAGTGCGGCCAGGATCGCTCCTGCCATTTGGAGGACAGGGCCATGACGGCCCAGGGTTATAAGAATGATCCGTTTGTCGAGAAGCCCCAAACGCCTGATAACGTCCCGGCGAGGCGGCAATTCATGGGGTGCCTTGATGGCTATCGGCCCCAGGTAATGGGTCCGCCGTTGCAGGTCGGGGACGCTCTTGAAAAGCTCGCGATTCAAATCGGCTTTCTCCGGATGCTCAAAAACGTAGATCAAATCGAACTGTCGCGCCATATCTGCCACATCGGAAGTCTTGCACGCAGCAAGAGAGCCCGCGGACGAGGCATGGAAGTCAAACGTCGAGCAGATGCCGCGTGAGAGGTGAGCGAGCACCCATTTGCGCGGGAGCTTTTCCTCCGACTTCTTTCTTTGGATCAACGGCAAAACCTCGTTCATCAGGCCTCCCATGTAGTGCTCGACCATAACCACATCCGGGGAGAAAAACTCGAAGGTCTCCATTATGACGCGCTGTCTATATTCGAAAACAGCCGATGTTTCCAGAGTGGCCAGGTATCGGGGAGACAGAGGACTTCCGGGCTTGTCGACTTCCTTCTTGATCCCCGGAAGCTTGACCACCTCGATGCCATGGCCGAGAAACAAGTGAGGTATCGAAGAGCCCGACAGGACGAGAAAATCGATGTCCGGCCGGTGATGTTTGATGCCGGTTATAACCGCCAGAGTCCTGAAAGCGTGCCCCATGCCTATGGAGTTATGTGTGTAGACGAGGATGCGCTTGATCGTTCGGGCCATCATCCATGGCTCCCTTCCTCTTTTCACCTCTTGCGAGCCTGTTCTTGTCATCCACTGCCTGCTCCAGTTCGGTGGCAATCGATCTGAAAACGGTATGGGGCAGAGCTGCACAGAAGTTGTTTGCCGGGCTCTGATGGTGGTGCAGGGAAGGATCGTAACCGTTGCAGATCAGACCTTTGGCCCTGCACCATTCAAATGCTTCCGTACCCGGGTAGGGAGTGAATATGCTGTAGATTACCTTCCGGCACTCCACCCTCTCAATGGCTTTCAATGTATCCCTCAGGGTTTCTTCCGTCTCCCGCGGAAAGCCGACCATGAAAAAGGTTTCCAGGACAATCCCATGCCTTCTGATGATTTCACACGCCCTGAATGCTTCTTCGATGGTATAGCCCTTTCGAATTTCTCGCAGAATTCGATTGTTCCCGGATTCGATTCCCAGTTGGATCATCGTGCAACCGGCTTCCTTCATAATGGCCACATTTTCATCGGTGATCAGTTTGACATGAGTTTCGCAGCTCCACTCCAGTCCCGGACAGCGCTCAGTAAGCCCACGGCACAGCGCTCTTAAGTACGCCGGATAAGCCCCGAAGGTATCATCTTCAAAATGCACCGGCCCGATCCCCATTCCTTGAAGGCTTCGTATTTCCTCCGCCACGTTGCCCGGGGACCGGAATCTGACGGTGCGGCCCCACACATTCCGGGAGCCGCAGAAGAAACAGTTGTTGGGACACCCCCTCGTAGCCAATACGCTTCGGAATGCCTCTTTAGGATACCTGTGGTAGTCTTTCAAAACCCGAGGGGCCAAGAGGGCCGGAAAATCCAGGGAATCCAGATCGTCAATGGGCGGGCGTTTGGGAGTTGAAACTGCATAGCCGTTTTTTCGGTACACCAGACCCTGCACCTGAGCCAAATCACTCCCTGATCCAAAGGTACGGAGCAAATCCGGCAAGGTTTCCTCCCCTTCGCCCGTGATTCCGATGTCCAGGTCCGCACAGCTCAGCAGTTGGGCTCCAACGGAAGATGGATGAGGACCGCCCACTACCACGCAGATCGCGGGATCGATTTGCCTGGTGATGGCCGCCACGATCCCGGCGGATGCAAAGGTGGAAGACTTGGCCGAGAGGCCCACGACGGCAGGGTCATACTCGACGATACATTCTCTGATTTCCTGCCAGACGGGGTGCGAGGGGTTTTGCAGATTCCGCCGGTATTCCAAGAAGCCTTCACCCACAAGATGGCGAACATTAAAGAAATCGGCCGTCGGTGAGAAATCGGAATTGTAGGCCAATACTTCCCAATCGGTGGATTTCTCGATGGCCGAAGCGAGATAGCCAAGAGACAGGGGATAGCGGCAAAGTGCGTACGTACTTTTGATCAAGCGGTAGAAAGGCGGCTCGATGAGCAGAATTTTTCTTGCCTTCATGAGGATTCCTCAGCCGAAGACTCTTTTTAAGTAGGGGTCGTGATCTTCGGAGCCGCAAAGATATAGTAGTCCGCATACTCATTCAAGAAGATATGAAGAAGGAGCATTGGCATGAAAGACCCCGGATTTTCATCCAGCCGGTTCCTGGTTGACCGGATTGCGCACAGGCAGTGCCTCTTCGGGCCACGGGATTTCTCCTTGCTGCCCGGTGCCACGGTGGAGCCGGACGGAGTGAGATTTGCCGCTCCGGACCGGCTGAATGTCGAGCTTGATTGCTCGCACCTGGATCTTTCACGCTTCAACAGGCTGTCGATTTCCGCCCAAAACAGGTTGGAGTCACCCCTCCTTGCGGGCGTGACCCTCGTTTTCGGCCGGAAGCAAGGAGCATCGAGCGGCGATTCCGTTTCGTTGTCCGGAGGAAGGGAAATACTCCCGGTCGGCGATCCGGTGGAGCTTTTGTTTCCCCGCGAAAGCTTCGGCTCCTATGGAAGTCCTGATGGCTGGTGTGATGTCCGGAGCCTGGTGCTTTCATTTAATCGCGAGAAGACAGATACGAGCTCCGGGGAAATCCGGGTTTGGCTGCGGTCTGTCGTTGGCGGATGGCGATCCCTTCCGGAAGGCCCCAGATTGACGGATCAGGGGCTGGGTCGGGTCTTGCGCCGCGAGGGAGACGAGACTTCCCCGTGCAATGGTTTCCTTCTTTACAGCGATACGACGGGCAAGGACCGTTCCCCGGCTTTCGGAGCCCGGAAAGCCTCGATTCCGCGAAAGCTGGCCATGGCGGTTCCTCCTCCTCATTCCTATCCACGGGAGACGGCTGACGAGATCCTGGCAGGTCGGATCATGGGCCAGATTCTTTCCGAGCCTGTCTGCTGGCGCGCCGATCCTTTCGGAATGCAGGAATGGACACACTTTCTCAATCGCCATCATTTCCTTAGAACCGTGGCCCGACGACTGGAAGATACCGGGTATGAGCGCTATGCCGCTTTCCTGGTGCGCACGCTTCGCCACTGGATCATATCCAATCCCGTTCCACTGGGTTCCAATGGCGGAGCGGGCACCTCCTGGGAGACCCTCACGGCGGCGTGGAGGCTTCGCGAGTGGATATGGATAATGGGAAGCCTGCGCTCCGAGCCCACTTTCGATGAAGAAGCTCGACGTCTTGTACTTCGATCCATCTGGGAGCACGCACGAAGTCTCATGGACCACAAAGGCCACCCCAATAATTGGATCATCGTCGAAGCGGCGGCCCTGGCTCTGGCGGGGATGACCTTTACCGAATTCATTGAAGCTTCTGAATGGAAGGCGGAAGGACTGCGGCGGCTCGAGGCAGAGCTGCAAAAGCAGTTCTTCGCGGATGGGGTCCACTACGAGATATCCCCACTCTACCACGCCATATGCCTCGAGGCTTACCTGGAAGTCCTTTGCGCAGCGGAAGTCGGGAGAATCCGACTGCCGGACAGTTTTAGGACTACAGTCGAGCAATCCACCCAATACCTTGCCTCACTTTGCCGTCCCGATTTCACATGGCCTTCGCTAAACGATTCGGGGGATGTCGCCGGGGACTACACCGCTCTGATGGCAATGGCCGGTAAGGTGTTCAAAAGACCGGATCTGGTCTGGATAGGCACCAAAGGCCGCCATGGAAGTCCCCCGCCAGATACCTTCCGAGCATTCCCGGATGCCGGCATCGTTACCATGCGCTCGGGGTACGAACCGGATGCACATTTCCTTGTATTCAGGGCAGGTCCTCCCGGAGCGGCACATATCCACGGCGATGCCCTATCCCTGGACATAACGGCTCATGGAACGCCCAGACTGGTCGACCCCGGTATCACCACCTATGCCCCTACGCCTCACACGGATTACTACCGGTCGGCAGTTGCGCACAATACCATTCTGATCGATGGAGAAGGACCGAGCCGCTCCCGCATGCCCTTTACGCAAAGGGTGAAGCCCGCCCGCTCCTTTCTGACGTGGAACCGTAAGGGATTGCTCGAATCGGCAACGGGAATCTGCAGAGATTTCGTGAACGAGAAAGACGGAAAATGCCTGGTTTTCAGAACGGTCACCTTCGTCAATCGTGAGTATTGGGTGATCCGAGACGATATAACGGGCAGGGGGGCTCACGAGGTGGCTGTTTGCTGGCAGTTCTTCCCGGGCCGGATTGAAGTGAATGGCAAAACCGGACAAGTTCTTTGTGTGGACAGTCAGGGTGCCCAATTCATGCTCGCCTCCCTGCCCGGCCGCATCGAGCCCGCCATCGAGATTTCAACTGGGATAGCAAAGCCTCCGCGCGGCTGGGTTTCGTTGCGGGGGAGCGACATACCGGCTACACACGTTCTATTCGGCCTGGAATCGACTCTTCCCCTAAGCCTTGTATGGGTGCTCCTCCCCTGTTCGGAGGGCTCCGTTTCAGACACAAGGTTGAGTAGATGGGATGAGCCTCGAGGCGTCATTCGCCTGGAAGTGGCTTCTCCAAAAGGACGTACCGACCTCTTGACTTTCTCGGCACCGGACACCGCCTTTCACGATTCCCCGCAGTAGAAACGAACAAACTGATCCATGATAAAACAGATCGTCTCCCGGTTGACGTGAAAGTTCTCCCGGCCTGAAGCAAAATAGGTCCGGCCCAGAATAGGCCGGTAGATGGTCGCCATTTCAAAGGCTGGAAAGTAGAAGACATTCTCGTGCCGTGCGGCGAGCTCATCCGCCGCAGCCCTGAGAGTCGCCTTGGAATTGCAGCTTGCACTGATTACGTCCGTATCCTGGCGAAATGTAGCCCACTGATGGATGGGGGAAACAGTCAACACCAGCTTGCAGCCGGGGTTGTGAGCTGCAAGTATGGTATGGATACGCTCCAGGATTTCCAGGTTTTCCTCGTATCGGCTCACCCTGAAGCGATAACGGCTCATGTCACCACCCTCGTTCACATAGGGACCCGAGGGAAGGCAAATCACCGACCCGTCCTCCATGTCTTCCCATATCTCAGTCATCCCCAGGGTCAAGATGAGCACGCCGGCTTTTTCCAGGGCCCGACGAGAATAGATGCGATGGCGCTCGAAATCTTTTTGTCCCTTTTCAAGTGAATCATAAAGAATGATACGTCGGTAGGGGTCCTGGATTTTGCCTGAAGCGGGACATTTCCACCACCGCAGGCGAGGCTCCCAGCGACTGAAGGTGTATTGGAATATCTGAGACATGGAAAAGAGATTGTAGCATCTCTCCCAGGCGGCACTGGCATGCTTCGACGCCGGATGCTCAGTTTCCTCCGCAATATAGGAGAAGCCCTTCTCGATGAGTACTTCTTTGATTTCTCTTGCAAAACAAGACCCCATAGAAGCAATCGGAGTCTGCCGGTCGATCTTGAGCTTCGAGGTATCCGGACAGGGGAAGGAGCCGTCCGTGGGCGGGTTATCATATGAGCCGGGCCATACTTGCCATGGCTTGAAAAGATGAGTGGGGTGAACATCCGAGCGAGCCACGATGAGCCTCCTTCCAAGTGTAGCACAGAGCAAAATTCAGTCCGGATCAACGATCAAGCTTTGATGGCTTTGACGGTGATGTTCCAGCCGAAGCGGTTGAACGGGAATTTCCCGCCCAGGGTGCTGTCCAGCATGCTCAAACCCTCGATACGGAAAAACCGCCCCTTGGAGAACGGCAACGGAGGAAGCTTGTAAGGCAGGATATAGGCGGATCTCCATTCGATGCATTTGAGCCCGGCCTTTCTCATTCGTTCCTCCAGAGTGCGGGGTGTATAAAATCGAAGATGGGTCGGGTCCCAGCCACACCAATTCTTTTCACCGCGCACGATGCGGTGGTAGGTCCCTTCTATCATGTAATTAAGGGACATCTTGTTCTGGGTGCTGAGCAGGATCGATCCGCCGGGAGCGAGAGAGTCGGCCGCCGATTGCAGCAGGGCAACATCTTCTTCTACATGCTCGATGACGTCCTTCAGAAGAATGACAGCAAAGCGTGCCTGCGGCAAAAGCGATGGGAACCGGAGACTACGGATGAAAAGGCAATGCTCCTCCACACCCTCTCTAGCCGCAAAATACCGTGCCGTGGAAAGGGCCTCGGCTTCCGCATCGACGGCAACGACAGAGGCTGCTCCCGCTTTCGCGACAAGGACCGTGAAAAATCCTGCGCCGCAGCCATAATCAAGAAAACGCGCGCCCCTTAGGTCGCCCAGCAGCTCCATTATGTGCCGGGTCTTCACTTTACTGTAAGCTTTGCTTTGCTGCTCAAGGCAGGCACGAAGGGCCGCTTCCCGATCGCTGGATCGGAGCCAATGGCCTTCATCATATCTCGATCTTTTTGCTGGCATCTTAAAAGTCCAACATCTTACGATAGATACTCTCCCACTCCTCTCGTTCGCGGCGTGAGGAAAAATCCTCCATACGCTTTCTCGCCCCACGTCCCAGAGATGCGGCAAATTCCGGGTCGGCCAGGATTTCCTTGAGGGCCGCGGCCAGGCTCGCCGAATCGCCACATGACACCAGTAGTCCCGATACCCTGTTCTCGATCAGAACCTCGTTCGCCCCTGTGCGTGTGGCCACGCAAGGCAAGCCGGAAGCCATAGCTTCCATGAGTATGTTTGGACAGCCCTCCGTAACTGAGGGAAGGACGAAGACATCCAGGCTCCTGAGCCACTTCGGAATCTCGACGTGCGGGACGGCGCCTCGGAACTTGATACGACTCTCGATCCCCGTTCTTTGAACCATTGCTTGAAAGACTTCTTGCTCAGATTCCCTCAGCGTGCCGACGAGATCGAGAACCGGGCTTCCCCATTCTCCGCCCAGCTCGGCAATAGCCTTGAAGAGATATGGAAGCCCTTTGGCGTATTTAAAGATACCCGCACACCCGACCCGGCACGCTTTCCGTGCTTTGTGCAAAAGCGGCTCCCACGCGAGAGAAGGGATCTCCACGGAGTTATAGATGATGCTTGACCTGCTCATGATCGGCACAAGCGCATCGGCCATTTCCAGAAGGTCCGGACTCAGCCCCACCACACGGTCCGCATTCTCGAGACCGCTGCGGCACACAGCTACCTTTTCGGGGCTGAAGAAATACTTTTTTACGTCATTTCCAACCAGGGTGGCCACATGGGGAATCTTGCCTCTTCCGGCCAAAAGGCCGGTGATGTATCCAATCGGGTAGAGAAACAGGGAATGAAAAAGGTCGAACCCTTCTTGGGCATGTAGCATTTCCAGGGCCTGATACATCATCTGCAGGGTTAAATTATGGGGACAATCCCACAATTGCCGCTGCCCATCGGCAAGGGATTCTCTCCCCACTGTCAAGCGGTGGACCGTGACATCTCCCATGGTGTCGGTCCGCCTGTTCTCGTCGAGAAGAATCAGAGCACTTTGCGCGACCATGAGATGAGCAACGTGCACCGCAAGGCCCATGCCGGCCGCGTGATCCGCAACGCGTTTCGCCGTGCGCGCCAGCCCTCCCCAGGTTTCCGGAGGAAATTCCGGTGTTACGATACAAACTTTTTTCATTCGAGGGCAGCCTTGGGTCATCCTTTGATTTCCGCAATCGTTTTCAGGTATAAGGAATACGAAATCCGTTCACCGAGGACCATTTAAGGTAGCACATTCCCAATGAGAGTCGGAATAGTATTTCATAAGAGTCCGTTTGGCCCTCCCACGGGAATAGATCTTGTGCGGCTGAGGACCATGGCATTCGGTCTGCTCAAGTGCGGCCTGGATGTCGAGATTATCGCCCCCGTGGCAGGAGAATCCCGGCTGGATGGAGTGATTCCGGTATTTCCCCCATCAGTCCTGCGCACCCGCGGCAGATATGACGTGGTCAAAACCTGCTATCACTTTTCCGTCGCACTTATCGGAGATTATAAAGGACCGCTGGTGTCGCGGATTGTAAGAGTTGTGGACAGGCATCTGCCCCAACGAGACGAGTGCCGTAGAGATGAGCTCCTCCACTGCCAGGATCTGATCTTGCGTCGTGTGGATGCCCTTGTGCTCAATAACAAAGAGAATGCGGATCGCTGGCGCCATCTCTACGGAAAAGCACCTCCCATCACGCTAGTGCCCACAGGGTGCCCCGTAAAGATCCCTCCAGTGCGGTCAAGTCCTTACGGATCCGACAAGAAAGTGATGCTTTTCCTTGGAAGCCTTGCAGCCCCACGAATGGCCAGGTTGCTCAATGAGGCTTCGTATCGTCTTCAGGGCAGGTGCACGGTTCATATGGTGGGATCGAACAAGACCAAGCTCTATGGAGGCCATGGGCATGATCGTCTGTCTCCGCAAATCGTGCCGCACGGTGAGCTTCCCGAGGAAGAGATTTGGGATTTCATTCGATGCGCCCATGTGGGGCTGGCTCTTGCCGCGGGGCCTGATGAATTCGACAATGATTTGTCCAAAATATACAGCTACCTCAGAGGTGGACTCCCGGTACTCTGTGAAGAGCGTGTAGCAAACCTCTCCCTTGCTTTGGAGAGCAAGCTCGGCATGGTTTTTCGTTACGGAGATACGGATGCACTCGTTTCTAATGCAGTCAAGCTTCTGGATTACTCACCAATTCATAACCGGGCGTCAACCATGGAATGGATGGTGAGAGAGCATTCATGGGACAGGAGGGTGGAGGCACTAAGAAATCTCTTGATCACAGTGGCAAGTATGAGCGGGCAGAAGCCAATTGATTATCCTGAAAGGGATACCTGGGCAAGGTGAAGACACATCCAGCGGCTTTCTTTTCGTCTTGACAAAATCGGCCATTCGGTTAATAGCTCCGATTAACACCTATTATTCACACGGCTCTCTTCGCTACTATTAAACACATGATCGATTGACTTCAAGAGGAAGGGATCAGCACGCCATGCGCATCGAACAATTTTCATGGCTCAATGTAGTTGAGATTCTGCGAGACGTCATCCATGGACGCCTTCACTGGCCATTGCCCATCAGACGCCCGTCCATTTCCCGGCTATTGAGCCATCTGGTATGGGATGTGATCGGTTTTCTGATAGTCCTCATCTTTGCCTACGTGGCATGCCTTGGTGTCATATACTCTGGAAAGCTACTATGGACTGTTTACACTCAGACCTTCCTTGGACAGGAGTTCATTAAGGGGTTTTCCGAGGAGAATCTGGAAATCGAGCAATTCTACAGTCTGAATCTCTTTTGGGCATGCATTGAAATCAACCTTGTGATCCTCGTTTTCAGCATCCCACTTGCCGTGGTATGCCAGTGCCTGTTCATAAAGTCCATTTTTTACGACTCCAAGGGCTTTATCGGAAAAGCGGTGTTCTGGGTTATTCCCTTCTCGGCGGCAATAGCTTTGATACTCCAAAGATCTTACGAGCTCAGTTGGGCGAAGCTGCTCGTGATCTCCGCTCTGCCCTCATCCCTTATTATGAGTTATTGCATGGAGCTTGCCTCCCGGATCATCCCGGACGGGCTGGTGCCGAAGACCATCTATCGAATATTATTCGAGATCGGTCAATTTGTATTGAAGTACCTGCCCATGAGAAGAAAAGAAGATCGATAGCGCGGCTTTTTCCGACAAGCCCGCAAACTAGGCTGCTGCCTTGACTTTGTTCAAGTGACTTTGTTAAGTCTAACTCTAATTCGAGCTCCAGTGCGTTGCGAAAGTCGAAGTCATGAACGTGTTATCCGGGGTATGGGGAGAAGCCGGCCATGGGCAGGTTGTCAAGAGAAAGAAGGCCAACGGCGCTTGCCGTGTGCATCGGGACACTGGTTGTCCTTTCGCTCTTTCCATATGCCCTTGTTTTCGCTGAAGTCAACCTGAAATGGACGGGCTGCGGAATCACAAGATTGGCGATCATGGATGAAGCGGCGAAAGCTTATGAGGAGGAAACAGGCGGCAAAGTGTCTATTTCCGTTACCGGCGGAGGATCCACCAAAGGGATCAGGTTCACTGCCGCGGGTTTGTCGGATATGGGCGGAAGTTGCAGGCCTTGCTTGCCTGAGACCTATCCCGAGGAGGAATCGGGTGTTTTTCTGACCGTCGTTGGTTGGGATGCTCTCGTTCCCATCGTTCACAAAGAAAATCCCGTCAACGGCGTCACCTCCGAGCAATTGAAAGAGATCCTCACGGGCAAGATCACCCGTTGGTCCGAGCTTGGCGGCCCCGACCACGAGATCAAGCTCATCGACAGGAGCGGAAAGATCACGGGCGTGGGGTTCATGGCCAGATTGCTTTTTTTCGACGACAAGGGTGTCGATTTCAGCAAATCCGCCGAGGTACTGACCAGCTCCGGCCCTCTGGAAGAAAGGCTCGAGCAGGAGCGGTGGGCCATAGGGATCACGGGCATAAGCAGCGCAAGGAAGCGCTTGTTGAAGATGCTGGCCCTCGATGGTAAGGAGGCGATCCTGGAAAACGTTGCCTCCGGTGCATACGTGACCTTCCGTCCCCTTTACGTCGTCACCAGGGGAAAGCCCTCGGGTGAGGTCGAGAAGTTCCTCAACTGGCTCATCTCGGATAAGGGGCAGGCGGTGGTCGAGAGATCCGGAACCGTTTCGCTTAAGCAGGGAACCGGCCTGAAAGCAAAATACAAGCACTGGCTTCATACCGACAGAATACTGAATTTCGACGCACTGCAATGAGCGATGACTGACGACAACCGGTGCACCTTCTTTCACATTGGAAGCTTTTTGTCCATGCTGAGCCTGATGCTGCGGCGGGCAAGGCAAGCTGTCAATTCTTTGCGCACAAAACTGCTGGCCGCTTTCCTGGCTGTCGCTCTCATTCCACTCAGCCTCCTGGCTTTCCTGAACCAGCAAGCGACCCGCGCAGCTCTCATCGAAGCGGGATTCCAGTCCCTCTTCGCGGCGGCATCCCGAACGGCAGTCAGTCTGGATTCCTTCGTGAGCGCCAATCTCAACATCATCGGCACCGAGGCTCAATTGCCGGCGCTCGTCGATTACTTGAGTCTTCCGGCGGAAAAACGAGCGAGCACTCCGGCTGAATCGCAGATTTCCAATATCCTGCAGACCTACACTCACCGAAAAGACCGCGCCTTCATATCTTCCTACGCCCTGCTCGATCTTAACGGCCGCAACGTCATGGACACTCAACCTTCCGCCCTCGGCCGGATCGAGGCCGATCAGGACTACTTCCGGGCTGCCCTGGATGCAGCCCTGCCCTATGTGTCGCCGGTTGAATTCTCGGGAGCCGGAGAAAAGGCCTCCATATTCTTCAGCAGTCCCGTCTACAACGCGGCAGGAGAGGCGGCCGGCGTGCTTCGGGCCACCTACGACGCCACCGTGCTGCAGGATCTTATTCTGCAAAGCAGCAGGCTTCTCGGAGCACAATCCTTCGCTGTCCTGCTGGACGAAAACCACTTTTGTCTCGCCTGCGGGGCAGGATCCAACGAAAAAGCATCCGGCCTGATTTATAAACTGCTCATGCCCATCGAAACCGTCCACGCAAAACAATTGAAGGACGCCCGGCGCTTGCCCCCGCAGCCGGTCTCACAGCTTGTCGCCGGGCTGTCCGACCTCCAACGGGGTTTGGAAAAAGCCGATGATCCGAAGCCCTTCTTCACCACACGGCTCTCCCCGGCCGGCGAGGGTATCCGGGCGGCAGCCGTGACGCGAATGAAATCCCGGCCCTGGCAGGTAGTCTACTTTCAGCCGCAAGACGTCCTTCTGACCTCCATCGAGGTCCGAACGATCGAGACCATCCTTCTGGCCCTTCTCATAGCCGTTCTGGTAGGTGCCTTGGCCATCGGACTCGCGGGGCTGCTCGCCGACCCCATTCTCCATCTGACCGCCACCGTCGGACGAATCGCCGAGGGGGATCTAACGGCTCAAACCCGCGTGTCTTCAGGCGACGAGATCGGTATTCTGGGTACGGCTTTCAACGACATGGCCCAAAAGCTGAGGCAGCGGATCGAGGAGCAAAAGCAGGCGGAAGAAGCGCTTGGGGCGGAAAAGGAGCGCCTTGCCGTGACGTTGCGGTCCATAGGAGACGGAGTCATCACGACCGACGTGGAAGGAAGAATCGTACTGATCAACAGGATCGCCGAGGAGATGACGGGCTGGCACCAGAGAGAAGCCGCAGGCAGGCCTGTCCACGATATTTTCCATATCGTCAATGAAAAGACTCGTGCTCGTTGTGAGAATCCCGTGAACAAGGTGCTCGAAACGGGTGGCATCGCCGGGCTTGCCAACCATACGGTGCTGATAGCCAAAAACGGCATGGAGCGCATCATAGCCGACAGCGGAGCGCCGATCCGTGACAGGGAAAGCAAAGTGATCGGCGTGGTTCTCGTCTTCCGTGACATCACTGAAAAGCGAAAAATAGAAGAAGAGCTCGCGAAGGCGGAGAAGCTGGAATCCATCGGAATTCTGGCGGGAGGGATCGCTCACGACTTCAACAACATTCTGACCGCCGTCACGCTCAACGTATCTCTTGCGAAGATCCACGCCGGAGCAAGCCCGGACAAGACCTGTGTCAGATTGGAGCAGGCCGAAAAGGCATGCGAAAGGGCAAGGGACCTGACGCAGCAGTTGCTGACTTTTTCCAAAGGCGGCGCACCCATCAAGAAGACGACGTCCATTGGGGAAATCATCCAGGATTCGGCAATTTTCAGCCTGAGAGGCTCCAATGTCAAATGCCGGTTCTCCATACCGGCGGACACCTGGCCGGTGAGGGTGGATGAAGGTCAAATCAGTCAGGTCATAAACAATCTGATTATAAACGGAGTCCAGGCCATGCCCGAGGGCGGGATCATCGAAGTGAGCACCGAGAATCTCAGAATCGGCTCAAGCATCGAATCCCCCCTTGCACCGGGAAAATACGTCAAGATATCCGTGCGGGATCAGGGAACGGGCATACCGGAAGAGCACCTGCCCAAGATCTTCGATCCCTACTTCACGACAAAGGAGAAGGGCTCGGGACTCGGGCTGGCCACGTCCTACTCCATCGTCAAAAGACACGGCGGCCATATCGGCGTCGAGTGCCGGGAGGGGCACGGTTCCACTTTCCATGTGTATCTTCCAGCCTCTACGGAATCTTCTTCGCAGGCGGAAGTAAGGCAGGGCATTCCCATTGCAGGAAGAGGCAGGATTCTCGTGATGGAAGATGACGATATCATCCGGGCAACGCTTGTGGAGATGCTTCTCCATCTTGGATACGAAGCGGAGTGTGCCAAAGACGGCACTGAAGCCATCGAGGCATACTTGAAGGCGAAACAGTCAAAACACCAGTTCGGCGTGGTCATTATGGACCTCACCATTCCGGGAGCCATGGGGGGCAAGGAATGCATAAAGAAGCTCCTCGAAATAGACCCCCAAGTGAAAGCCATCGTCTCGAGCGGCTATTCCAGTGATCCCATCATGTCGAACTTCGGCCATTACGGATTCAGCGGGATGCTCGGCAAACCTTATAGAATGGATAAGTTGAGCGAGACTCTGAGTAAGGTCATGACAGGATGAAGGCCGGTGGGGAAACCGGCTTTCATTTCTTTCTTGCGGTCTTCTCGACGGGTCAGGTAAAGCCGAGAGTCAGCACTCAGAAACCCGGAAAGAGCCTTTTTTGTTAGTTTGCCCCCCCATAACGTGCTTCCAGAGAGCTTTTTGACTTGCCGCCTATCAGCCAATGGCGTATAGTAGGTTATGATCTTTGTCGAGACGCCAATCTTCACGAGAGAAGTACAAGCTCTGTTGCCGGATGATTCCTACCGAAAGTTGCAGCAGGCGATACTGGTGCGTCCGGAGGCTGGTAACCTGATTCCGGGAAGCGGTGGGTTGCGCAAGCTCCGCTGGAATCTTCCCGGAACAGGTAAGAGAGGGAGTCTACGAATCATCTACTACTGGGATACTCCTTCAGATACCATTTACATGCTTCTGGCTTATAAGAAAAGCAAACAGACAGACCTCACCCAGGATCAGCTAAAGATCCTGAGCAGGCTTATTAAGGAGTGGCTGGAATGAATGAAAAAGACTTCACTAACTTGGTGGAAAGTATTAAGGAAGCCGGCAAAATCAAAGCAGGCGAGGTATCGCCAAGCCGCCGCTTCGAATTCAGTCCTCTTGACATCAAGACCATACGAGAGAAACTGCATAAGTCGCAATCCGAATTCGCCCTCATGATAGGGGTAAGTGTCTCAACCCTTCAGAATTGGGAACAGGGTAGAAGAAAACCGGAAGGACCCGCAAAGGCGCTGTTGAAAGTGGCATCCGAGAATCCAAAAGCTGTCATGGACGCCCTGAGCTCATAGGGAAAAAACACGGGGTCAGACTGTATCCGTCCAAATGATCTTCGACAGTGTTTTTTGCCCTGAAAGGGCTTCATAAATCAGCCCCGGCTCAGCGACAGCGCCACCCCGGTAAGGGAGGACGCACCTCGGTTTCATACCCTGAAAGGGGGCTACCCACATAAGCCGGGACATGCCTAACACGGAGCTTATGTGTCACCGCAGAGACGCAGAGGACGCCGAGGAAACGCAGAGAAAAAC
>Ga0209749_1001669_pt1 | contig 18234 bp, 20 predicted proteins | sample EPASupsiteSAE347_FD_187267 | JGI IMG/M metagenome (GOLD analysis project Ga0209749, IMG submission 187267) | Bioremediated contaminated groundwater from EPA Superfund site, New Mexico - Sample SAE3-47 (SPAdes) (version 2) | ecosystem: Environmental > Aquatic > Deep subsurface > Groundwater >... | reverse complement strand
CCCGCCGCCGTCTTAGTGTTACAGATCCAGGTGCGGAACCGTTGGGGGTGAAGTATGGAACAGAAAGCGGTACTTGTAATAGAAGATTCGCCTGCCTGGCAGGAATTGCATAAAAGGGTAATGCGCGCTGCCGGGTTTTCCGTGCATGTGTCCGGTACCTGCACCGACGGGGTAAGACTTGCAGGTCTGTTAAGACCGGACTGTATTATCCTGGATTTCCATCTGCCGGACGGTGATGCGGGTTCTGTCTGCGCAGAACTGCGCCAGTGTGAAACCACAAAAGACATCCCTGTCATTCTATTCAGCTCCGACCCCGATGCCGAAATAGAAGCGGCTGCCAGTTGCGGAGGGGCATCGTTCATGCTGAAGGGATGGGAGCAGTTATCGCAATTACCCACGACAATAGATAGGCTGCTGGGCAGTAAAAAGCGGGATTGCCCCCAGCTCTAAAAACCCGGAGGGACTATAGATGAACCGACGCGGCACATACAACCCGGAAATAGAACTGCAGAAAGGGGCGACGTTGACGGCCGGGTCCTATGACAAAACACAGAGCGTCGCCGTAGCGGAGAACAAAGTGACGGTCGGCGGCAAGGCGGGGGTCGCAGAGATCTCAGGCCTGGCCACCGGCCGGCCCGGTTCCGGGATTGAAGGAACTATGGGATTGTGGCTCTCGATATTCCGCTACATGCGTCCAGACGGCACCATCGACCATGTGGCAGGCTGGAATATCATGGTGCCGCTGGCTGCGGGGCAGACGGCGACAGAAACGGCCGCGGCTTTTGCCGCGCAGATAAATGCCGGCACAAGGCCGTATAAAGCCGCGGCATACGGCAACGACCACAGTGCGGAACTCAGGGTGGTGTTTGTGTCGAAGCAGCGCTAGGCGCGGCTGGCAGCATGCTTTCCACGGTCGCTTCGCTCCTCCCCACCCGCTACTCGCTCGCCCTGGCGGGCTTTTCTATTTTGTTTATGTCGCCCCCGTAAGAACTGGCAACTGCCGAGTATTCCTCGGCAGTTCAAAGTCCGCATTATTGGCTTGCATAGTAGCCAATTGGATGGTATACTATCCATATGCCAAATAAGACAAGTTTTCTCAACTCCCCATTAAACTGGGTCTTTTCAGCCCCCAGCAATATCGCCGTTATACGGGCGCTTAAAGACAGCCGGGAGGGAATGAGCGGCCGGGCCGCCGCGCGGGCCGCTGGGTTCACCCATCAGGCATGCCGTAGGGCGCTTAGGGATCTTGAATCCGCCGGTATTATTGTAAGGCAAGGAGCAGGCCACACACAACTTGTCCGGCTAAATTTCGAGAACATCCTTGTAAAAGAGGCCCTGCTTCCCATGTTCCGGGCAGAAAAGAGTTTCCTGGAGTCGGCGCGCCTGCAGATACGAAAAGAATTCGGGCGGCAGGCGCGTACAGCAACACTGTTCGGAAGCACCGCAAGGAGAGAAGATGAACCGGGAAGCGATGTGGACCTCCTGCTTGTGACGGAAGCACCGAACAAAGACCCGTTGGAAGAAAGAGCGCGTCTATTCGGAAAAAGATTCATTACAGAATACGGCGTAAGATTTTCCCCGATGGCACTGACAACCCGTGAAGTCCGCGCCAAGTACAGGAAGGCGGACCCGCTGCTAAAAAACATCCTTGCACATGGGATCGACCTGCTATCAGAGCGTTTGGAGGATATACTCAAATGACCCCGAGACGACATAGCCGCGTTTCGTTACCGAAATCAAAGAAATCAGACTATACCCGCGTCGCCGAGAACTTCTACAAAGGCGCTGAGGTCGCGAAAGAGTTTGACTACTACAACGCCGCCGGGGTTCTTATAGTGCACGCCGCCATAGCATACACGGACGCCCTTACCATAAAATTCGGCGGGGTAAGGAGCAAAGGCGAAGACCATATGGCCGCAGTTGACCTCTTGCAACAGGTTCTTGCGCTGGACGAGAAAGGGAAAGCTGGAACACGGCACTTGGAAAAGATAATCAACGAGAAGAATCGCGTGTCGTACGAAGGAGAGGTCCACACGAAAAAAGACATAGACAATCTCTGGAAACACTTGCTCCGCTACCAGACCTGGGCCCTCTATATGCTTACGGATTAGTTGAGGACGGCGCTCGGAATTATAAGATCGGTTATATTTTTGAAGGTTTCTGGACCATCAAAGAAAAACAAGGCAACCGGAAGGATCCCACAGATGCACGTTGACATAGACAACTTAACAGATAAAGAGTTCGATTTAAACCTTACCGGTGGCCATAATTTAAAATACGAAATTAATTTTTAAGGGACAAGAAATGCAGAAACCGGAAAAACCGCAGAACCAAGGCCCACGGAACCGCCCGCATAAGGAAGCCTGCATCATTACCTTCGGCTGAGCTGTGGATCCAACTCAACCGTACTCTCGATAAGTTCCTCAAAACATTGTATGCCTGATCTTACCCGCGAGAAGCCGCTCGCGGGCGCGGCGTATCAAAGACAAAAATAACATTTCACAACCCGTCACACCCTTGTCGGGGTGATGTTCTATAATATCCATGCTGACTCTATCTAACTGGCAGGCAACCTAACCCAGAACCATTTTCCTGACGCCAGGAAAATGGTCTCAAGAAGGGAGACCTCTTATGGATAAGCAATTGATAATAGAATTGAACAAAAGATTTGAGGGTTCCACCAATGAGCAGGATGGCGTAGAGTATTGGATGGCCCGCGACTTGCAAGTTTTGCTGGGCTACACAGAATGGCGCAATTTCCGACTGGTGATAGATAAAGCAAAACTGGCTTGCTTTAATTCCCATCAACCGCTGGGGGACCATTTTGTTGACGTCAACAAAATGGTAGACCTAGGTTCCGGAAGCAAGAGGGAAGTAGACGACATAATGCTCACCCGTTATGCCTGCTACCTTATAGCACAGAACGGCGATCCCAGAAAAGGACCTATAGCTTTCGCGCAAAGTTATTTCGCCATTCAGACGCGCAAACAGGAATTACTTGAAGAACGCATAGCACTGGCGGAAAGGCTCATAGCCAGGAAGAAACTCACTGAAACAGAAACAGAGCTTTCCAAAACCATCTACCAACACGGCGTTGACGACCAAGGCTTCGGAAGAATTCGCAGCAAAGGCGACCAAGCTCTTTTCGGCGGGAATACCACGATAGAGATAAAAAAAAAGATGGGCATCCCGGAGAACAGGCCGCTCGCGGATTTCCTGCCCACAATAACTATAAAGGCCAAGGACTTCGCCACCGAAATCACTAATTTCAACACCAAAGAGAAACAACTCAACGGAGAAGCCCAAATAACGCAGGAGCATATAAAAAACAATAGAGACGTGAGGGCTTTGCTCGGAAAAAGCGGCATAGCCCCGGAAGCTCTGCCTCCGGAAGAAGATATTAAAAAACTGGAACGCCGCCTTAACACTGCGGACAAGCAGATTCTTAAGGGCTCCAAGCGACTGGGGAAGAAAGGGCCCAAGCCGTAAGAGAAGATTTAACAGGACACAAAAAAGAATGCAGAAACCGGAAAAACCGCAGAACGGGGCCCCACGGAGCCGCCCGAATAAGGCCGTATTCATTATTACTTTCGGATGAACTTTTGCTCCGCCTACATCGTACAGTTCATCCGATCCTGAAAACATTGTATTGCTGATCTTACCCGCGAGAAGCCGCTCGCGGGCTCGGCACTACGCGCCTTCGCTCCGCTCGCTCGCCGCAGGGTGGCCGCTCGTCGGCCACTATGCGGCTCCCCCGTCGTCTTTGGAAGCGGTAGGCCGAGCTTATCCGCGAGATGTCGTCGCAGGCGTGGCCACGCAGCGCGGCCCCGCACTGCTCCTTGCCGCGAGAAGCGGGTTCGCAAGGCTCGGCACTACGCGCCTTCGCTCTTGCTCCGCCGGTAGGCTGCATCTTATAACAACCTCCTTCTGCGCGGCCAGCCGGCCCCCAAAACCGGGGGCCTTGGCGGGCCGCTCCCGGCCTGCCGGGCAGGCCGTACAGCGCAGAATTTAATTTTTTTCTTATTTTTAAATTATGGCCACCGGGGGAAAGAATTTAAACGGGGGCACCTTGGTTTATTAAATACCCGCCCAGGCTCGCTGTTCGCTCGCCCTGGCGGGCTTTTCTGTTAATGTTATGTAGCCCCCGTGGGGAGAGGGGGAACCTGCAAAGAAAATATGGAGAAGCCAGGGCCAGTAGCGGCTTTCCTCGAGATGGACGCCGCCCCTGGCCCTGGCCCGCCTTAACTGCCCCCGCCCATCTATGGTACGGCAGAATTACCCACCCGGGAACGCAGAAAACAGCAAAAAACACCCGTTTCCTACGCGACACACCGTTGTCGGGATGATGTGCTAGACTATTCTTATAAATTCAGGGATAAATCCCTGTTATAGGGGGCAACCATGTCGCAGAAAAAAGATACCGAGCTGGACATTATCGGTCACTGGAGCGAAGTAAAACTAAGGATACTCAAGGAGTATTCTGCCGCTTACTCCACAATTCTTAACACACAGAAAAGCATCAAGCATGTTGCCTATATTGATGGCTTCGCCGGAGCTGGCGAGCACGTCTCAGGATACACCGGTGAAAAGGTAGAGGGCAGCCCCACTATCGCGCTTGCCCAGAAGTTCTCACACTATCACTTCATAGACCTGGATAAGACTAGGACCAAGCAATTGCTCGCCCTTGCCGCAGGGAGAGAGAACGTAACAGTCTACAACGAGGACTGCAACAAAGTTCTGCTTGAAAAGATATTCCCTACCTGTCGTTATGAAGACTATCGCAGAGCCTTGTGTCTTCTAGACCCGTACAATCTAAACCCAAGCTGGAAAGTTATAGAGACTGCCGGAAAAATGCGCAGTATTGAAATTTTCCACAACTTCATGATTATGGACGTGAACATGAACGTTTTTTGCCAGAGTCCCGAGAATGTTACCCCGGCACAGGCAGCTAGAATGACCGACTTCTGGGGAGATGAAACTTGGAAAGAGGAGTGCTACGCATCGCAGGATGGTTTATTTAATAATATAATAGAAAAGGCACCCAACGAAAAGATTGTTGAGGCGTATCGAAAGCGGCTAAAAAAAGTTGCAAACTTCGAATACGTGCCAGAGCCTATTCCGATGAAAAACAGCAAGGGCTCTATAATGTATTACCTGTTTTTTGCTTCTAACAATAAAACAGGCTCAAAAATAGCCAGCGAGATTTTTAACAAGTACAGGCACAAAGGCATTTATGTCCCAGAATTCGGCCATTGAGTGGACTGAGTCCACCTGGAATCCTGTAACCGGTTGCACCAAGATCAGCGACGGGTGCCAGCATTGCTACGCCGAACGCATGACGCGCCGCCTTAAAGCGATGGGCTCAGTCAACTATACCAACGGGTTCAAGTTGACCGTCCACCGTGATTCGTTAGAGCTGCCTCTCACCTGGAAAAAGCCGCAGATTATCTTCGTCAACTCCATGAGCGACCTTTTCCATAAGGACGTTCCGAGCGCATTTATTCACGATATGTTCGAGGTTATGCGGAAAGCCTCTTGGCACAAATTCCAAATCCTCACAAAGCGTTCTGAACGGCTCTTGTGTATGAGCAAGGAACTTACCTGGGCGGATAATATCCTGATGGGCGTTACTGTAGAAAACGAAAAACACCTAAACCGCCTTGCACACCTTAAAGAAACCGGCGCGAAAACAAAATTCCTTTCATTGGAACCGCTTTTAGGACCGTTACCGAAACTTAACCTCAAGGGAATAGACTGGGTTATAGTCGGGGGGGAATCGGGCCCCGGCGCCAGGCCGATGAAACCTGAATGGGTAACTGTACTCCGCGACAACTGCCTTAAATCTTCTGTCCCCTTCTTTTTTAAACAATGGGGCGGCGTACGCAAGAAAAAAGCCGGCCGCTCTCTAGACGGAAAAATCTATAGCCAGAAACCGGAAGTACTGGTAGCATAATTACTGTTATGACTGAACTGGAAATTGAACAAGCGCTGATCAAGAAACTAGGCGATCTTAAGTATACCCATTGCCCATATATTCGGGACCGCGCAACACTTGAACAAAACTTTCGAGAAAAGTTCGAAGCTCTAAACCAAGTCCACCTGACGGATAGTGAGTTTTCGCGCTTATTGGAAGAAATTATCACCCCGGATGTCTTCGCCGCCGCGCGCACCCTCCGCGAACGCAACAGCTTTACACGTGACGATGGGACCCCGCTAAACTACACCTTGGTCAACATAAAAGACTGGTGCAAAAACACCTTTGAAGTTGTTAACCAATTGCGCATCAACACGGACAACAGTCACCACCGTTACGATGTGCTCCTGCTCATCAACGGCGTGCCGACTGTGCAGATCGAGTTGAAGACCCTCGGCATCAGCCCGCGCCGTGCCATGGAGCAGATCGTAGAGTACAAGAACGACCCCGGCAACGGCTACACCAGGACCTTGCTGTGCTTCATGCAGCTCTTCATTGTCAGCAATCGGAGCGACACCTGGTATTTCGCCAACAATAACGCCCGCCATTTCGCTTTCAATGCCGACGAGCGATTCCTGCCCATCTATCAGTTCGCAGCAGAAGACAACAAGAAGATCACCCACATAGACAGCTTTGCAGAGACATTTCTTGTTAAATGCACTCTGGGCCAGATGATTAGCCGCTACATGGTGCTCATTGCCAGCGAGCAGAAGTTGATGATGATGCGCCCGTATCAAATCTATGCGGTCAAGCAGATCGTAAACACCATCCACCAGAACTGCGGCAACGGCTACATCTGGCACACCACCGGTAGCGGCAAGACGCTCACCTCCTTCAAGGCGTCCACCCTATTGAAGGACAACCCCGACATCGAAAAATGCCTTTTCGTTGTAGACCGCAAGGACCTCGACAAGCAAACCCGCGAGGAATTCAACCGCTTCCAGGAAGGCTGCGTCGAGGAAAACACCAATACCGCCACTTTAGTGCGTCGCCTCGTCTCCGATGACTACGCCGACAAAGTAATCGTCACCACCATCCAGAAGCTCGGCCTCGCGCTGGATGAAAACAGCAAGCGGAACCTGCAGAAGAAAAAGAACGACCAGCCTACCTACAAGGAGCAGTTGGAGCCGTTACGCAACAAACGCATCGTCTTCATCTTCGATGAGTGCCACCGTTCGCAGTTCGGCGACAACCACAAGGCCATCAAGGAATTCTTCCCCAAGGCGCAACTCTTCGGTTTCACTGGTACGCCCATCTTTGAAGACAACGCCAGCCACCAACAAATCGAAGGGCAACAGGCCTCGTATCAGACCACGGAAGATCTCTTCCAGAAGCAACTGCACGCCTACACCATCACCCACGCCATCGAAGACAACAACGTCCTCCGCTTTCATGTCGATTACTTCAAACCGGAAGGTAAGAAGCTACCTCAGCCGGGTGAACCGCTCGCAAAGAAAGCCGTCATTGAGGCCATCCTAGCCAAGCACGACGCCGCCACAGGCGAACGCAAGTTCAACGCCCTGCTCGCCACCGCCTCCATCAATGACGCCATTGAATATCACAGCCTGTTTACTACCATTCAGGCGGAAAAGCAGGCCGCCGACCCCGACTTCCATCCCCTCAATATCGCCTGCGTCTTCTCTCCGCCTGCCGAGGGAAATAAAGATGTACAGCAGATTCAGGAAGACCTGCCGCAGGAAAAGGAAGACAACGCCGTCGAGCCCGAGAAGAAAAAGGAAGCCCTTAAAGCCATCCTCGCCGACTACAACACCCGCTACGGCACCAATCACACCTTCGGCGAGTTCGACCTCTACTATCAGGATGTGCAAAAGCGCATTAAGGATCAGCAGTATTCCAACGAGGATTTGCGGAAAGCCGACCCGAAAGGAAAGTATCAACACAAAATCGACATCACTATCGTAGTGGACATGCTCCTAACCGGCTTCGATTCCAAGTATCTAAACACTCTCTACGTGGACAAGCCCCTCAAGCATCACGGCTTGATCCAGGCATTCTCTCGCACTAATCGCGTACTCAATGGGACAAAACCATACGGCAACATCCTCGACTTCCGCCAGCAGCAGGACGCAGTGGATGCTGCAATAGCACTTTTCTCTGGCGAGAGTACCGGCAAGAAACCTAGCGAAATCTGGCTTGTGGATAAGGCCCCTGTGGTCGTTAAGAAGCTGGAAATCGCCGTGCAGAAGTTGGCCGCCTTTATGAAATCTCAGGGCCTCGATTGCGCCCCGGAGGCCGTCCCAAATCTCAAGGGAGACGTAGCTCGTGCTGCTTTCATTAACCACTTCAAGGAAGTGCAACGGCTCAGGACCCAGCTTGACCAGTACACCGACCTCACCGAGGAAGACAAAGGCAGTATTAATGAGATCCTCCCAAAGGAAAACCTGCAAGGCTTCCGCGGGGCTTATCTGGAGACTGCCCAGCGGCTCAAAGACCAGCAGGGCAAAGGCGGCGACAAGCCCGCACCGGGCGACGTTGACCAGCTCGACTTTGAGTTCGTGCTCTTTGCATCCGCCCTCATTGATTATGACTACATCATGGGCCTCATTGCCCGCTACTCCCAACAGGCCCCGGGTAAGAAAAAATTGAGCCGCGAACAGCTCATTGGCCTCATCTCTTCAGACGCCAAGTTTATGAACGAGCGGGAGGACATCGCCGCCTACATCGCCACGCTCAAGGCGGGCGAAGGCCTCAGTGAAACAGCCATTCGCGACGGCTACATCCGTTTCAAGACGGAAAAGGAAGCCAAGGAACTAGCAGATATAGCCACCAAGCACGGACTAACCACCGCCGCCCTGCAAAGCTTTGTAGACGGCATCCTGCAACGCATGATTTTTGACGGTGAACAGTTGAGCGATCTCATGGCTCCGCTGGGGCTAGGCTGGAAGGCCCGCACCCAAGCCGAACTCGCCCTCATGGACGCCCTTCTTCCTCTTCTCAATAAACGCGCCCAGGGACGCGACATCTCAGGTCTTAGTGCGTATGAGCAATAAAGCGAAACCCAAGGCTATCAAGAGTGACAGCAAACTCGCTTTGAAGCCCAAACTGCGTTTTCCGGAGTTTCGGAATGCTGATGGGTGGACCACAGAAGTATTAGGGTCGGTGGCATCAATCAGCACCAAGAAAGTGGGTGATAAGACCTGTATTCCCATGAGCATCACTTCTGGCATTGGATTGGTAAGCCAGATGGATAAATTCGGACGAATCATCGCTGGAAGCTCTTACAAGAACTACCTTTTGCTAAAAAAGAACGACTTCGCTTACAACAAGAGCGCCACCAAGGAATATCCAGAAGGATTCATCGCTTTGTATTCTGGCGCTGAGCTTGCCGCCGTGCCGAACAGTATTTTTACCTGTTTCCGAATCAAGGGAGATTCGCCAGATCCCCAATATCTGAACTACCTGTTCCTCGGAAATCTGCATGGACAATGGTTGAGGAAATTCATCGAGGTTGGCGCCCGTGCCCACGGGTCGCTAAGCATAGACGATAATGATTTACTCGCTTTGCCAGTACCACTTCCGAAGGGAAAATCATCGCTCCGCGAGCAACAAAAGATCACGGATTGTCTGAGTTCCGTGGACAAGCTGATTACTACCCAAGCCTTGCAAGTGGACGCGCTAAAAACCTACAAAAAAGGGCTGATGCAGCAACTCTTCCCCCGCGAAGGCGAAACTCAGCCCCGCCTCCGCTTCCCCGAATTCCAAAATGCCGGAGAGTGGGTAAGCGGAGACCTTGGCTCAAAGACAACCAAGGTTGGAAGCGGGATAACCCCTGACGGTGGCAACAAGAACTACAAACAATCAGGGCGGCCTTTCGTTCGCAGCCAAAATGTCGGTTGGTGCGAACTGATTTTGGACGACGTTGCATTCATTGATGAGGAAACCCACAGTTCGTTTAGTTCGACTGAAATACAGTCCTTCGACGTCCTCCTCAACATCACGGGAGCATCCATCGGACGGAGCGCGGTTGCCGATGGCAGAATCGCGGGTGGCAATGTGAACCAGCACGTATGCATTATTCGCGTCAAGGCAGACGAACTGAATCACTTCTATCTAAACCAGTACCTCATTTCCCCACAGGGCCAAAAGCAGATCGATAGCTTTCAAGCTGGCGGCAATCGGCAAGGGCTTAATTTTGCACAAATAAAGTCATTCACCATACCACTGCCACCGAAAGTCTCCGAACAACAACTCATTGCCAACTGCCTTACCTCCCTCGACCATCTGATCGCCGCCAAAAACCGAAACCTCGACGCAACCAAGACCCACAAAAAAGGGCTGATGCAGCAACTCTTCCCATCCCCGGATGAGGTCGTAGCATGAGCGCCACCCCGTTTACGGACCTGAACACCTTGGCCGTGCACCTGCGCCGGGAGCTGGAGACCAAGAAGTTCGTTCTTCTCTACGCCTACAACGGCACGGGCAAAACGCGCCTATCCACGGCCTTCAAAAACTTAGGCAAGAATGGTGACGCACGGGACACGCTCTACTTCAATGCTTTCACCGAAGATTTATTCTTTTGGGACAACGACATTGAGAATGACCAGGAGCGGGCGCTTAAGATTAACAGGGATTCCCGCTTCTTCGCAGGCCTCGGCCAGTTGGAAATGGATACTCGCATCCGCAACCTATTGAGTCGATACGCCGACTTTGATTTTATAATAGACACGGATAAGTGGGAGGTGCGCTTTTCTCGGAACGTGACGAATGGCACGACGACTACTACTGTAGACAATATCAAAATCTCCCGCGGAGAGGAAAACATCTTCATCTGGTGCTTTTTCCTCGCGATTGTCCAACTGGCGCTAGATGACAATGGAGCGGGGCCTTACAATTGGGTCAAATACATCTACATTGATGATCCGATTTCTTCTCTTGATGAACACAATGCTATTGTGGTCGCAAACCATCTGGCACAGATGTATAGAGAAGCACAAAATCCAATCCCTGCGGTTGTCTCAACGCATCACAATCTATTTTTCAACGTGTTGCATTACGAATTCAAGACAAACCGCAATCGCCAGACATCGCAGTATTTGCTAAGTCAGAACCGAGCCACCGGGGGTTATACCCTATCTCATCAAGAAGGTGACACCCCATCTTTTCATCACGTTGCCGCTCTGGCCGAACTCTATCGTGTCTCGCAAGGCGACACGATCCATACTTATCACTTCAACATGCTTCGCGTCGTACTTGAGAAGACTGCTATGTTTCATGGGCACAAACATTTTTCCGAATGCATAAAACAAGATCAGGATGATGCCGAAGGGGTACTTCATCAGCGATTTGTCGATCTTTTAAGTCATGGAAAATATTCACTGTTTGAGCCAAGTGAAATGGGCAACGAGACAAAAGAATATTTCCGCAAGATCCTACGTAAGTTTCTCGAACGTTATCCATTTAATCGCGACTTGTTTCCAAGCGAACCTGAGGAGATACAACCGCAATGACCGACAATGATCAAAAACAACTGGGCAAAACCCTATGGAACATCGCCGACAAACTGCGCGGAGCGATGAACGCTGACGATTTCCGCGACTATATGCTGTCGTTCCTTTTCCTTCGCTATCTTTCCGATAATTACGAAGTGGCGGCCAAAAAGGAGTTGGGGAAAGATTATCCCAGAGCAGGCGCGGACGCCGCTCGCGTGCCCTTGGCCATTTGGTATGCCAACAACCCGGCCGACACTCGGGAATTTGAGAAGCAGATGCGTCGCAAGGTGCACTATGTTATTCAACCGACGCATCTTTGGAACAGCATCGCCAAAATGGCCCGCACTCAGAATGGCGAGCTGCTCACTACCCTACAGGCGGGCTTCAAATATATCGAAAACGAATCATTCGAGAGCACCTTTAATGGCCTGTTCTCGGAGATTAATCTCGGCTCAGACAAGCTCGGTAGAACCTACGCCGAGCGCAACGCCAAGCTCTGCACGATCATCACTGAGATTGCTAAAGGGCTGACGAAATTCTCCACTAATATTGATGCGTTAGGAGATGCCTACGAATACCTGATCGGCCAATTTGCCGCCGGTTCCGGCAAGAAGGCAGGCGAGTTTTACACCCCGCAGCAGATTTCTGACATCCTCTCCGCTATCGTCACCTTGGACAGCCAGGAACCTAATACCGGCAAGAAGGATCGCCTCGCCAGCGTGCTAGACTTCGCCTGTGGTTCCGGCTCCCTGCTACTTAATGTGCGCAAGCGCATGGGGCAGCACGGCATCGGCAAGATTTACGGACAGGAAAAGAACATCACCACCTACAACCTCGCCCGCATGAATATGCTGCTACACGGGGTCAAAGATTCGGAGTTCGAAATCTATCACGGTGACACCCTGACGAATGATTGGGATATACTGCGTGAACTGAACCCCGCCAAGAAACCTTATTTCGATGCCATCGTCGCTAATCCACCATTTAGCTACAGGTGGGACCCCAGCGAGGCCATGGGCGAGGATGTGCGCTTCAAGAACTATGGCCTGGCCCCGAAGTCTGCCGCTGATTTTGCTTTCTTGCTGCATGGCTTCCACTTCCTCAAAGATGAAGGTGTGATGGCTATCATTCTGCCCCACGGCGTGCTCTTCCGCGGCGGAGCGGAAGAACGCATTCGCACCAAGCTGCTCAAAGACGGCAATATTGACACCGTCATAGGTCTCCCCGCAAATCTGTTCTACTCCACCGGCATTCCTGTCTGTATTCTCGTTCTCAAGAAATGCAAAAAGCCCGACGACGTGCTCTTCATTAATGCCGCCGAGCACTTCGTGAGGGGAAAACGTCAGAACCAACTAACGGAAGAGCACATAGCCAAGATCATCAACACCTACAAATCCCGAAACGATGAGCCGCGTTACTCCAAGAAGATTTCGATGAAGCGGATCGCCGAGGAAGGATACAACCTGAACATCTCACGTTACATCAGCACCGCAACTGCTGAGTCTGAAATCGACCTAGCGGAGACCCATGCCCAGTTGGTAGGCATCGAAAAGGACATCCAGGCCGCGGCAAAAAAACACAACAAGTTTCTGAAAGCACTGGGTTTGCCAACTCTACCGTAAGCATTATGCTAGTCGGTATAGGGGACGCTAATTTATTTGCTAGCACGCCACATATTCAGAAGCTACGAAATCTCTTTCTTGGGGAGAAATGTGAACAAGAAAACGTCATATAATCCAGAAATTGAACTCGCTAAAGGCGCAAAGTTCGAGGCTGCCACATACGATAAAACGCAGACAATTAAGGTTTCCGCAGCTAAAGTCACGGTTGGCGGTATTCCCGGCGTTGCTGAAATATCAGGAGTTGCCACCGGACGCACTGATGCCAGCATAAATGGCTGTATCGGGATTTGGCTGTCCATCTTCCGCTATATGCGGCCAGATGGCACAATCAACCATGTCGCAGGCTGGAACATTATGCTGCCGCTCAAAGCCAAGCAGACGGCAGCAGCAACGGCCAAAGCGTTTGCAAAGACGATCAATGAAGGCACCCGACCATATAAAGCAACCGCTGTGGGCGCCAGATTGAAGATTGTTTACACGGAGAAATAACCATTTTGTTGAATTCAACAAAATGGTTTAAGAGGATATTGCTATGGCGAACCAAACACCATTCACATTACACATCCATGTTGTCGATGGGAATCCGGATGGGCTTAGGACCGTGGAACGATCAAACTGGAATGGGAAAGTTCTTATCTTCCCTCGGGCACTTTACCCGCAGGTACGAGCTCGCAAGGAGTTCCAGCAGACAGGCGTTTATTTACTTTTAGGGCCACATGAGAATGGCGACGGCGAGACTATATATATAGGCGAGGGCGACCCAGTGCGGCCGCGCCTGGAAGATCATTATTCCAAGAAAGATTTTTGGACACGCGCGGTTTTCTTTGTAGCCGGAGCAAGCCATCTGAACAAGGCGCATGTTCAATACCTGGAAGCTCAACTGGTAAGACTTGCGGGGGAAGCAAAGCGTATGACACTGGAGAATGGAAATAAACCAGCCGAGCCGACGCTATCTGAGGCCGACCGCGCTGACATGGACGTATTTCTCCACAATATCTTGGAAATACTGCCTGTGCTAGGGATTCAGGCTTTTGAGCATAGCCAAGCGATAAAGGGCCACCACAACACCATACTGCTTACATGCCAAGGCAAAGGCGTTAAAGCTACAGGGCATGACACCCCTCAGGGGTTTATCATTAGAGAGGGGTCATTTGCTGTGGTCGATGAAGTTCCATCACTCCGAAACAACTTCCCCAACGTTAGCCGGCTCCGCGAGGAATTACTAAAGAATGGCGTCTTAACAAAAGATACGAACAAGTATATGTTCACACAAGACTTTACGTTTAACTCGCCGTCCTTAGCTTCTGCTGTCGTGCTTGGCCGCGCATCCAATGGCCGTGTTGACTGGAAAGATGCCACCGGGAGAACCCTGAAAGAAATACAGCAGGCACAAGCTAAAAGTTAAATCTCATAGAGCTATATACTAGGGGGGATTATGCGCACACTTCTTTCTGTTGCATTATTTGCACTGTCTGTAGCCGCGGCCTATGCCGCGGACCCTAAACCAGTTTATAAATGGGTCGCCGCCAACGAGTATTACATGATAATGCCGACGGCGCAAACTTTGAACATTTCTGGCGGTGGCAGCGAAAGCGTTAAGCCCTGGGGCTTTGGCTTCCGCGCCGTCGGGAACAACGAGACGATTTCCAAGACTGGCGGGCTACAGTTCCAGAGCATCAAGGTTGATAACCCGCACACAGGCAAGGACACGTTCTATTTGTTTGATCTCCTGCTCGGCATGGAATTTATGACGCCAAAAGTGCAGGGCAAGCCACTACGCTTTACCGCCCAGGCTTATGCCGACCTTGGGCTGTCTGACACTACGCTTTACGCCGCGCCTATGATTTCCGCCGGGTTGCTCTACACGACCAACGAGTTCGCTGATACGCCCACCGGATTCACTTTTGATATCTTCTATCGCCTTATCGACCTCGACCTGGACAATGTGGGCGGGGGGAAAGCTGGAACGCTAAAACCGGCACTCGGGTTTAAAGTTGGCTACATCTTTGAGGGATTTTGGACAACAAAAGACAAAGCCAAAACCGAATAGTCCCACTATAAAAGCTAAAAATAGCCTTTTTCAACCCGACACTACGTTGTCGGGTTGATGTTTTATACTATTAGCATGAAGTTAGAGCGATAAAGAGGTAAAATTCTTTAGGGGCTTATCGCTACTTTTAGGAGATAAAGGAGACCATATGGCAGACCCACGAGGTTTTGTAAGTTTCGACATCGACCACAATGAGAACGAAAAAGTTCTTTTTGTAGGCCAAGCCAAAAACAAACGGACACCGTTTAGCTTTGAAGACTGGTCTTCAAAAGACCCCTTGCCGCAAGCTCAATGGGAAAGGATAATAAAGGAAAAGATTTCCAAATGTAATTTTTTAGTAGTCCTTGTCGGCAAGAGCATGGCGACAGCAACAGGAGTAGTAAAAGAAATCGCATTCGCTAGTGCCGCCGATGTCCCGGTCTTTGGAGTATATGTAGGAGGTGCAGACACTTCCAGCACTCTTCCCGCTGGATTACCGAGAAACCGGACCATTACATGGGATTGGGACGCGATTGCCTCGGCAATCACCCAAGTCATGAAAGAGGGGAAAAACAAATGAGAAAAGCTTTAATAGTCGGGATTAATGATTACCCAGGCGAAGATGCATTAACGGGTTGCATCAATGATGCCACAGCAGTAGCCACAACCCTCTCTGTAAATGGAGATGGCTCCCCCAACTTTGATGTATTACTGAAGACTAATGTTAAAACAAAGTCCGATTTAAAAACACTACTTGCAGAACTTTTTTCCGGGGATAGCGATATCGCTCTTTTTTATTTTGCCGGGCACGGGGCAGTAAATGAACTTGGAGGATATTTAGTTACTCCGGATGGCAAGAAATATGACGAAGGTATATCGATGCACGATCTCTTGACCTTTTCAAAGAACTCAAAGGTAAAGGACAAAGTCATAATATTAGACTGTTGCCATTCCGGAGCCATGGGCTCAATCGGGAACGATTTCCCCGAATCTCATTTAAAAGAAGGCACCTCAATACTGACTGCGAGCAAATCAGATGAACCCTCAATGGAAACACCAAATGGCCATGGAGTTTTCACTGAACTACTTTTAAGTGCTTTGCAGGGTGGCGCAGCAGACTTGCGTGGACATATTTCTCCTGGTGGAATATACGCCTATATCGATCAAGCCTTGGGCCCATGGGATCAGCGTCCTGTCTTTAAGACCAATGTGACAAGGTTTACATCGCTACGCACCATACAACCGCAAGTCTCACCTGAGACCTTGCGAAAGATAGCGGAGTATTTTCCCAATCCACAAGACGACTACAAATTGGACCCGTCCTATGAAGACACTAATTCAAAGGAAGTCACGCATGAACTTAAGGAACCATACGCAAAAAAGGAAAATGTAATAGTTTTCAAGGATTTGCAAAAACTCCAAAGCGTCGGGCTTGTGGTTCCTGTTGATGCCTCTTACATGTACTTTGCTGCGATGGAATCTAAAGCCTGCAAACTCACATCCTTGGGATATCATTATTGGAGACTAGTAAAAGACAAAAGGATTTAATCTATGTTTCAGAGAAAACGCTCTGACACTCTGGTTTCGACCGTTGAACAGACCTACGGAATAAACCTCAACACCCGAGCCGACACGCTATTAGGGAATCTGCTTGTGGATAGAGGCTTTGATTCATTGTCACAATTGCTAGACGCTTATCATGGGAGAGCTAACTATCACGCCCGAAAACGCAAGATTTTTTTAAGTTTCCATATCGAAGACTTACCTCAAGTCAATGGATTTCGGTTAATGATGCGGAATCCGAATCTCGCATTTGAAGTCAATGAGACTAGCTCACGCTCTCCGGTACAAAGCGAACGAAGCGCCTATATTCGACAGGCCATATCAGAGAAGATATACGATGCCTCCGTATTAGTTTGCCTAATTGGCAATGGCACGGCCTGGCGCGATTGGGTAGATTGGGAGATTGAAACGGCTGTCCAATACCGAAAAGGGATATGTGGGGTTCGGCTTAAGGATTCCCGAGGACGCACCCCCGATCCACTTGCAGTCCGTGGCGCTCCAGTTGCGAAATGGGATATGCCAGCTATTGTTGCCAGTATTGAATGCGCCGCAGCTAGGCGGAGCTAGGCAAACTGTAAGTTATCCAACCACTGAGGAGAAAGATATGTCGAACAAAAGAACATTCATAAGCTTTGACTATGACCATGATTTGGATTTAAAGAATCTACTCGTAGGGCAGGCAAAGAATCCAGACACTCCATTCGAGATCTCGGACTTCTCCATCAAAGAAGCCATTTCACGCGACTGGAAGGAAAAAGCCAGAACCAGAATTAAGGGATGTGACTTGGTTATCGTCATTTGTGGAGAGGCCACACACACTGCGACGGGGGTATCCGCGGAACTGGGAATTGCACAAGAAGAGAACACGCCCTATTTCTTGCTCTGGGGTCGTTCCGAGAAGCAATGCACGAAGCCAGTAGGAGCGAAGTCTGATGACAAAGTGTATAAATGGACTTGGGACGGTTTGAAAGCATTAATTGCTGGAGCAAGATAAACAAGTCCAAAAATATTTCAATGAAGCATATCTGCCAAAATTGTCATTTTTTCGCAAAAGAAACCCGGGAACCTGGAATGGGCACCCCTTTTACCAATGCAGTATCCGCTACCGAACGAAAAGTGCTTCAGACTGGCAAAACTGATTTTGTTGAATCTTATTACGGCCTGAAATGCCATATGGGAGTATGGGACGAAGGGTTGAATCCTGGCAAAGAAGACAGATTAGAGCGACTAACTAACAAGGACAGGAAAGATAACTGTTTCTTTTTCCCATATGATCCTAGCATGATGTTTGCCGCAGCGATTGAACTGCAAAAGAGGGCGCAGGAAAACCATCAGTTAAAAAACTCGAATATGTACACCCGAATTGGTTTATGGATTGCTGCTGGCGCCTTGTTCTTGAACGCAGTGGTCAACTATTTCGCAAAATTAAAATAAGCCTACTTCGCCAAATTATTGCCACCTCTAAGAAGGGGAAACAGAAATAAGGTAAATCCTTATCGGTGGCCATAATTTAAAAATAAGAAAAAAATTAAATTCTGCGCTGTACGGCCTGCCCGGCAGGCCGGGAGCGGCCCGCCAAGGCCCCCGGTTTTGGGG
>Ga0209749_1001664_pt1 | contig 18306 bp, 25 predicted proteins | sample EPASupsiteSAE347_FD_187267 | JGI IMG/M metagenome (GOLD analysis project Ga0209749, IMG submission 187267) | Bioremediated contaminated groundwater from EPA Superfund site, New Mexico - Sample SAE3-47 (SPAdes) (version 2) | ecosystem: Environmental > Aquatic > Deep subsurface > Groundwater >... | reverse complement strand
TGTTCAAGAATCTGATCAAGCTGGCCCTTTTATTTCTCCTTATCTTGATCCTGACGGGGAGCTATTTCTATTTTACGGCCCCCAGGAAATCCCCGGAGGATCTAACCAAGGCCATAAAAAAGACACAGGAACAGGCAGGGCAGGTGATCGATACAGGGAAAGTCGCCTATGATAAGGGCAAGGAAATCATCGGCAAGGGCGTGGAGATTACGGACAGCGTCAGCAAGGTGATCAGTAAGGACAAGGAGGTTCCCCGAAAAGATTGATCACGCTTAGAAAATATTGACCTCCATGGCCCGGACCGGACAGGCGGAGACACAGAGCTCACAACCGTTGCACTTCTCGGCGTCAAATAACACCCGTTGCGTGTCCATTTCAAAGGACAGGGCATCGGTAGGACAAAAGGCGGTACAGGCGCCGCAGTGCACGCATTTGTCGACGTTCTGGTTAACGCTCTTGGATAGGGGTTCAACCTTAAGGCCTTGTTCTTTGAGATAACGGATTCCGTTGTTGAAATTTTCCGGGCTGCCGCTCAATTCCAGTACGATAATGCCTTCCCGCTTGGGATATATCCGGGCTTTAAGGATATTGAAGACCAGATCATGGGTTTTAACAAGCTGACAGATGATGGGCTGATCAACATTCTCCGCGGTATAATGAATGACAATTTTCCTGGATACTCTCTGTTCGTCCTCCATGGTCTCTCTCCCGCATTGCTTTCTTGGCGCGATGTTATGGGAATGGCCGGTTCTTGTCAAGACTTTCATTAAAATGCCCGTCAGCTATGCCTTTTTCGTTTCACCGTTACTGCTTTCCGGGGAATCGGGAGGACCCGGAAAAATGTCAAAGAAAGATTTGAAGGGATTGAGGGCCGAGTAGTCAACACCCACCTCCAGCCACTTTTTGAACTGGCTATCCGTCATCGTCCGATAGGAAAGGTAGTTTTTAAGTATCTGTTCCAAATATTTTTGAAAAAATTCATTGAGAATATTTTCGCCATACCGGATAATTAAATGGAGAAGCGGCAAGGGGAGAAGAAAATTTCGCTTCCTTGATTCTTCAAGAATAATCTGGGTCAGGATGAAAGAGGTAACGTCTTCCTTGGTCTTGGCATCGATTACTTGGACCTGCCGGCCCTCACGGATGGCGCGGGTGATATCATCAAGATTCACATAGCTGCTTTTCGCCGTGTCGTAAAGCCGACGGTTTCCGTATTTTTTGTAGAGGAGCTTTTCTGTCATAATTTATTTTTCCCAATTAGTGGGTATCCCCGTAGCAGGGATATTGACATAACGCAACAAATAATTTTTTGTTCAGCGGCTTGATCCATCGGTTAAGTTATGCAATATATCAAAAAATGTTCAATAATAAAGCAGTATTTTTATTAATGATGATCACGGCATTATTTATGATCTGGAAATAAGAATTGTGCATTGCAACATTTTCTCTTGACAAACCAAAAATATGGCTTATATTACCTGAAAAACAAGCAGGAGGTATTACAACCATGGAACAAGGAAAGATTGCAAAACAGATGGTCGATTTTCATAAGGCAACATTCGACAACACCTTTAACGCGATGTCGATCATGCAGGAGCAGACGGAACGCATGGTGGGCATGTTTCTCGAACAGTCTCCCTGGGTACCGGAAGAGGGGAAAAAAGCGATCCAGGATTGGGTAAAGGCTTACAAGAAGGGTCGGTCGGATTTCAAGACTTCCGCCAACGATAGTTTCAAGAAAGTGGAAGATTTTTTTGCGGGGTTCGAGAAGCAGACCAAGGAAACGAAGGTAAAAGAGGGCAAGTAGCCTGAAAAAACTTAAAAAAGGGAGGAAGCAAAATGGATCCGAAGCAGATTTCAAAACAGATGTTCGATTTCAACAAGATGGCTTTTGAAAAGTCCTTCTCAGCTATGGTGGTCATGCAGGATCAGGCCGAAAAGATGTTCAACATGTGGCTGGAGCAGAACAAGTGGTTTCCTGAAGAAGGGAAGAAGGCCATGGGGGAATGGGTGAAAACCTACAAAAAAGGCCGTGAGGATTTTAAGGCCAAGGTTGAAGACGGTTACGGGAAGATGGAAGAGTATCTGACACCGAAGGAAAAATAAGGCGATAACGAATTTGTTATCCTGAAAACAGTGCCCAGTTTCTATGATATCAAATCTAAACCATCAGGCATTAAGCCGCGCAGCATCTGTCTATACCGGGAGGTTCAGAGAGACTCCCGGGAAGATGTTGGGAGTTGCCACGGATATGCTCAAGGCCGGCCAGCTTTACGGATTGGGAATCCTTGTCTATGTGGCCGATTTTATGGTCCCCTTTTGGACGGCGTGGCAGGGCTTCAACCGTCTCGAAAAGGAAAAGCTGACAAGCACCTTCCCCATCCAGAGCGCGGCTGACTATTACGAATTGTTTCAGTTCAATCTCCAGATTGCCGAGCAGGGAATGACGGGGTCTCTCAAAAGCTTCCGGGATTTTTACAAGAAAGAAACAGCGAGAGCCCTTATTTCCCTTCTCAATAGCCTCTACGGAGACGAAGAAGACAATTTTTCCGATTATGCAGCCAATCTGGCTCGCCTCACCGACAGCGTCATCAATCAGTATCCCGAGGCGATAAGGAAGGCAGGCGAGGAGTTCGGATTCCACTTCGATGACGGCGGGTATGTCAAGACGGCGGAAACGGAGCGGTTTATTCTGTATCAGGTCCTTTCTCGAAACAGCGACATCCGTCCGAGGAAAGACGGGAAACCGATCATGATCATCCATCCTTATGTCCTGGGACCGAATATCCTGGCCTTTTTGCCCGACGAGAAGAAGAGTTACGCCCACGCCTTTGCCGATCAGGGCATCCCGACCTACATCCGGATCCTCAAGGACATCCAGACGACGGAGGCGGTGCAAGTAATGACGGGGGAAGACGACGCCCGTGACACCCGCCGGTTCTGTGAGTTGCTGAAAACAACCCATGGCCGCCCGGTTACCCTGAATGGTTTCTGTCAGGGCGGGTTCATGGCCGTCCTGGATATCCTCTCCGGCGAGCTCGATGGTCTGGTCGACGCCCTCATCACCTGCGTTGCCCCCATGGACGGCACCCGGAGCAAGTCTCTCGTGGAATACATGCAGCATTTGCCCCCCCGCTTCAGGGATCTGAATTATGCCGGCAAGGTGATGCCCAATGGGAACAGAATCGTCGACGGCAAGGTCATGAGCTGGGTCTACAAGCTAAAGAGCATGGAGAAAGAGGCGCCCTTTGTAAATCTCTATCGGGATCTCAGCAACATCGGCGGTTCCCGGATCAGTAAAACGGCGGCGGCTCTGAACCACTGGCTGATCTATGACCGGATGGACCTTCCGGAAGGGATCACGCAACTCAGTTTCGATTCCTATACGATCCCCGTGACCGAGGATGGAACCCTGCCGGTGCAGCTTTTTGGCAAGATATTGAATTTTAGGGGGATTGAAGAAAAGGGCATTCCCTGGCTTCTCTGCTATGCCGAGGGGGATGATCTGGTTGATAAGGATGCCGCCTTGGTACCTGCGGACTATATCGATGTGGAAGTGACGCCCTTTCCGAAAGGACACGGGGCAATTGCCACCTCCTGGTCCGATCCGCGTTCGGCATGCGCTCTTCATACCCGCTTCGGTAATGGTTACCGGGGGCCGGTGCGATTCCAGCTTGATCTGGAAGAAGGGAAGGTGAATAGCGATGGACAGTAATTTCTATGAATTCTGGGGGCAGCTTTTTACGAATCTGGCCAAAGGCCAGAAGCAGATCGAGGATTTTAAAAAGTGGTTCGGTCAGGGACTGGTGGGCTACGAATCGCTGACGGCCATGTTCCGCAAGGCTTACAATCTGGACGCGTTTGAGGAGGGATCGCCGGATTACACGGAATTCTGGCAGAAGTCAGTGGAAACCTTCCAGAAGTCGTTCCGGGAAAGTCTTGCCCTCATGGAGGTTGTCCCCAAGGGGGAATATGAAACGCTGGCCCGGAAATGCGCCGCTCTCGAAAAGACCGTGGCGGAACAGGAAGAAACCATTCGCAGCCTGAAAAGGCTCCTGTCCGAAGGGGGACTCGGTTCTCCCGCCGCTCTCGATGATCTCCAGGAGCTGATGAAAAAGCAACACAACCAGTTCCAGGATCTCGTGAAAAATATGGCGGTTCTGTTCGATCAGGAAACCAAAATCGACCGTTCCGGCAAAAAGAAGCACTAACGGGACGGGTAACCCCATCCCCACCCTAACCCTCCCCTTGAAGGGGAGGGGAAATCTCATTTTTGCATGATATATCAAATCACAGACGGCTTCGTAAAATGATTCGCAGGCAAGGCGCGCCAATCCTGAGTCATGAGGCGTACTTGTTGTACGCCGCAGTGACGAAGGATGCAGCGCAACGCAGCATCCGGATCTTTTTACGAAGCCGTCAGGCTTTGGGGGCTTTAGGCGGACTGACCAGCGCCTCTCCGTCCAGAACAATCGTCCCATCCTGATTCCGGCAGGTAGTCCGGAGGCGGAGCCGGTTCTTCTCCTTTATGATTTCCACAACCTCGGCCCTGCCGGTAATTGTGTCTCCCATGCGCACCGGGGCGAGAAAGTTCAATTCCTGGCGAAGATAGATGGTCCCCGGACCAGGCAATTGCATGCCCAGGATGGACGATATGAAACCCGCCGTCAGCATCCCGTGGGCGATCCGGGTCTTGAAGAAAGTTCCGGCGGCATAGGATTCATTGATATGGGCCGGATTGAGATCCCCGGTAATCCCGGCATACAGATAAACGTCCGTTTCCGTGACGGTCTTGGCAAACTCGGCCGCGTCCCCTACCTTAATGGCGTCAATGGTTTTCCCAATCATTTTCTTTCCTCCCCGAATTGATGATCCCCGCAACTAAGCGCCGCGGGCGCCTGTCCTCGTAAAGACGGGAAACTTTTCCCCTCGTCTCTAAAACCAGCACTTGTAGGTCCAGGACGATTCTTTCATGTCCCGCAGATCATCCTGCAACATCAGATAGAGACTGGCATTCTGAATAGCCAGACCTCCCTGGTAGGCAAGTGCCGTGACGAGTTCGACTTCGTCTTCCGAAAAGACCTTCTTCTTGCTGCTGTAAAGGCGCAGGACGCCGATAACGTCCTCTTTGGCCTTTATCGGTACACAGAGGATGGAGACAATGCCTTCTTCTCTTTTCTCCTGCTTGTATTGAACGCCCTTGTCCGTATAGGCGTCGTCTATAACCACGGGCTTGCCGTTGAGGGCTTCGGCGATGCTTTTTTCCGCTGATATGGGCCCTTTTTTCAGATACTTATCGCTTAGACCGTAACTGGCCACCAGTTGCAGAACCGTCTTTTCATCATTGAGCAGGCGAATCGAAGCGGCCTTTACACCCAGGGACTTGGCCACCTCTTCCGTCAGTGTCTGAAGAATAGCCCTGATATCGAGGCTCGCGGCGATATTTGCGGCCAGGTTCAGGAAAAGCCTCGTATTGCTCCGGAGCTTCTCAACCAAACGTGCATTTTCAATCGCCAGACCTCCCTGCTCCGCCAGGACACGGAGAAACTCGATCTCTTCCTTGTCAAATTCCCTGATTTTTGAGGTATACATGGCGAGCACGCCGATGAGTTCGCCCTTGACCTTGGCCGGGACGACGAGGATGGACCCGATACCTTCGGCCTTTTTCTTGTCCCGGTTTTTCAGGCGCGGATCTGTCGTCGCATCGTGGTAATAGATGAAGCCGTCCTTCATCAGGGTCGGGGCAATATTATCGGCATGTCCATAGCCTGCGTGCAGATACTGCTGCGATAATCCCTTTTGCGCGACGACCGGGTAGTTTTCCTGTCCCTCGTCGACCAGGAACAGACAGACCGCCTTCACCTTCATGGTATCCAAGGCGCTATCCACGATCAACTGGAACAGGACGTCCATATCCTTGGTCGTACCGAAGGCCTCGCTGATTTTTCTAATGGTTCTGAAATAGCTTTGCTTTTCCGCCATGGTTTTGTCCCCCCTTTAAATTGTTTCCTGAATGACCTGCGTTAAGGACGGCTTGATGGTCTGTTCCTTCCTCGTGGGTCTTGGCCTTGCGGGCCGTGCAGGCTTTTTCCCTGCCTCCGGGCGGGCAGGCCTTTTCAATGGTGGGGCCGGGGAAGGCTGCTCGCCGACTGTTTCATTAGTTGCGGAAACAGGGACAGGACGCCCTTCGCCGTCCCGCTCCCGCAGCCACTTGATGATCTTGGGGGCAAATTCCCGCTGGCACTTGGAACTGACATAAATGCCGATGTGTCCGGTGTCCAGGGTGATATCCTCGGTGTCGGTGCTGCCGACACACTTGGTGAGGAGATTGCAGGCCTCCGGGGGGACGAGGTGATCGTACATTCCGTAGAAATTCAGCAGCGGCATGGTGATGTTCTTCAGATCGACGCGCTTTCCTCCGATCTCGAGCTTACTCTGGATGAGGAGGTTTTTCTTATAAAAATCATCGGCAAACTGGCGGAAGGTTTCCCCGGGGACATCGGGGCTGTCAAAGATCCATTTCTCCATGCGGACGAAATTCTCCACAAAGGACTTACTCCCCATGTTCTCGAAAAACCCCACATACTTGTCGATCATCAGCCGGGCCGGATTCAGGAGGAGAAAGCCGAGGTTCATAAAATCGCCGGGGAGATTGCCGAAGGTGTCAATAATCTTGTCCGTGTCGATGGCCCGCATCCAGATATGGAGGAGGCCCTTGTCCGTATCGAAGTTGGTCGGGGTCACGGTGGTAATGAGATTTTTGATCTTTTCCGGATGAAGGGCGGAATAGATCACACAGAACGTGCCGCCCATGCAGATCCCCATGAGATTGATCTGGGGGGCCCCGGTCTTTTCGAGGACATAATCCACGATATTGTCCATGTAGCCGTTGATATGGTCGTCGATGGTGACGAAGCGGTCCTGTCTGGTCGGGTAGCCCCAGTCGATCATGTAGAGATCGATGCCGCTGTTGAGAAAGGTCTGGACGACGCTCCGGTCGGGCTGGAGATCCAGCATCGTTTCCCGGTTGATGAGGGCGTAGGTCACCAGCAGCGGCGTTTTCAGGGTTACATCGCCGGGAGTACGGTAATGCTTCAGCTTTACCCGGTCCTCTTCATAGACCACATCGTAGGGTGTCGTGGCCATAGCGGTTTCCAGGGGGCCAAGGAGCACCTCGGAGGCCTTGGTCACCGTATCCTGAGCTTTCTCGGCTTCTGCGGCGATATTGGCTAAAATCAGGTCGAGGGAAATCTTCGGTTGGTCCATAAGCGTCACCTCCTTTTACTTTTTCTCTTTCCGGGCAAGTTCCTTTTCCAGCACCTTCACGCGCTTTTTCAACAGATAGAGATCCTTGTAGATATTGTCCATATCCCGGTTGGTGGGAACCGGGAGCGATTGCAGGATGTCCTGAAGGACTTCGTTCTTGGCGTGCACAAAGTCTTCCGCCTGACTGAGCATTTCCCGGAAGGAGGTCAGGTATTCCGGGGATTTGAACAGATTCATGTAATGACCTTCCAGGATCTTGACCCAGAGATTGTAGTAATCCTTGGCCTTGTCCGGGATGTTTCCCTCTTTGGAGAGGTCTTCCACTTTGTCCTGGAAAACCTTCATGGATTTTTCCATGGGCAGGTAGAGGAGGTAGAGGAATTCGGAAAGGGTGGCATTGAGGACGTTGGACTGGTCCAGCAGATGATTTAACCTTTCCTGGTAATAGCGGGTCAATCCTAACTGGGGAATCTGGAAATACTGGCTGAACTCTTCCTCGTATATTTCCCGCCAGGCTTTGAAGATACCCTGATCCAAATTCTCGAACTGGTAGGCCTCGGTTTTCTGGCCGATCTTCCCGGCTTTTTCCACGGCCTTTTCCTGGAGACGGGCCGACGCTTCCCAGCCTGCTTTGGCGATTTTCAGGAAAAATTCGGGCAGGGTGTTTAGCCCCTTGAGAACGGCATCGGCCATCTGGGGGTCACTAAGGGCGGAGGAGGCGGCCTGCAATCGCTTCAGCGTCGCTTCCACGGATTCGGCGTAGCGATTCTTAATTCCTTCCCCGTCGGGGGCGGTAAAGTTGGGCGGTGATGCGGGAACGGCCTTGAGCATGGAGGTCCAGAAATCCGTAGAAGCCTTCATCATGGTTTCTATCGTGGCATCCATATCGCTTTTTTCCGATTTGTTTTCTTCCATCTGAAGCACCTCTTTTTTATAAGAAAGCTAATGAGACGTTTGCCTGTTAAAGATCGGGGGGTGAGACTACTGAAAAACATGATTTATGATATTATGGGCAGGCCTGTTTGTCAATAGCGAAATGACACATCGTCATTGCTGTTTTTCTGCCTTTTTCCCCGTGAGACATTGCTGTAAAAGCCGTAGTATCTGACCATTTGCTCTCCCTTGTTGGGGATGTGGGAGCACATGGCGGCCAGCCATTCCATCGCGAGGAAGATCTTCGTCTTTTTGCCGTCCTTCGATATATAGACGACCGTTCCCTCCTGATCCAGGTACTTCATACGTTCCTGAGAGAAGGACGCCCGGATGATGTAGCGAGCGAGGTTCTCCATGGCCGTATCATCTTTTAGAGATATGCGGTTGCCGCAGAAGACGTTGAATCCCGAATGCCTCCACCCGGAGAGCATCTTTAAATGTAGAACGATCGTTCTATTTATCAAGAAGAATCCAGAAGAATAACCAGGAAAACGCAGATTCTGCTTGATTATCAGATACTACACTTCGATTGGTAATCCTCACCGCAATTCGAAATTGATTTTTATGATGGCTTTCATTTTTCTCCGGCAAGCGCCAATACACGCTGAGCAATCTCATCGGATATCCATAGCCCAGCTTCTGACACACAATTTAGCTGGGGTTTGACGCTGTCACTCAGACCATTTGCTTTGGCTTCCAGCAAAATCCGTAATGTCCCCCACACATTTAAGCCGGCGGCTTTCGCCGTCCGTCTTGCCAGGGCGTCATCCAGAAGGATAATGGTTTCGGGATAGTCCATGGCCAGAGACATAGCGGCAATTTCACCTGCGCCCAAATCAACCGCAAACCATTCAGAAGGAATGATTCTTGGTTCGACAACCTTGATCCAGCCATAATCAGCGGGATTAGGAACATCATACCCCTTAAGCCGGCCCTCCTGTAATTCAAAGACAACCGCACCGGGAATCCAAACCTCACCGAAGAGGTCGGGAAGCAACTTGAGTGCCTTGATCCGATGGAGATAGAGCAGCGGCGAGGTATTACTGATAGCGTTAGGCATGAATAGCTTCCAGATCCTCCAATTCGGAGGCAAATGGGAAAACCTTGTAGCGCCCCAGGGTCAGAAGAAATTCTACACGGGTCATGCCCGCCAGTTCGGCAGCGCGACCGGAAGAGAGCCGCCCAAGCTCGTACAGCTTTACGGCCGCAAGCGTGCTCAATTCCCGCCCAAAGGCCGCTTCGTCCGTCTTTTCCGCCAACAGAATCTTCTCCGGCACACTCACCATGATCTGTCTTGTTGCCATATTAATCACCCGCAAAGCATTCATTCTCGGCAATTATCTTTTATTGCGTGTCCAATGTCAACCTGTCTTCGGCATGACTTAAAAATCCCTTTTACTCCGGGCGATTCATTGCCCTGGCACACCGGTAAAGGATGGAAAGGACCGCAAAGGGCTGCTCGATTTCGGGGAAAGTCGGGACGCCGCGCGGTTCAAGATAATTCTTGCACTCATCCATATATTTCTTATCGGCGCTGAAGGTGACGATGAGAGGCTTGTCGGGATACCTGTTTTTCAGTTCCAGAATAAAGTCGTAGGACGGGATTCCCGTGTCTTCCGTCAGCATGAGGATGGGGACCACCGCATCGATGTTTGGATCTTTCAGCACGGCTTCCATTCCTTCCCTGTATCCGAATTCGACACCGTGGACCGAGGCGGAGGCCCAGATGTCCACCGGATTTCGCATGCGGATAAAAGGAGGGCTGATATCCTGAAGCCGCCGGACGGTGGCAGGTTCAATTTCGGGGATATCGAGGCCCATCCGGACGCACAGATCGGACAGCACCACGAGCATGGCCCCGGAAGGGGCGAGGAAGCTTACCCGGTTCCCCTTGGGGAGGGGAAGCATGGAGAAGGCCTTCCCGGCCAGGATCAGGTGGGTATAATCCCATATTCGCACCACCCCTGCCTGACGGAGCATGGCGTCAATGAGGCGATCCTCGGCGGCCATGGCCGCCGTATGGGCGACGGCGGCATGTTTGCCCGCTTCGGTGGCGCCGCTCTTCAGCATGACCACCGGCTTGCGGCGCGTGACCTCCCTGGCAATCTCCAGGAACCTTCTCGGGCGTTTGATGCTCTCGAGGTACATGACGATGGCGCTCGTTTCGGGGTCGTCAGCCAGGTACTCCAGGGCATCGCTCTCGTCCATGTCGATCTTGTTGCCCAGCCCGATGACCCGGGAGACGCCGAAGTGTTCGCCGGTCAGGATGTACTTCATGGTGTGGGTGGCGAAGTTGCCCGTCTGGGCGATGTAGGATACCTTCCCGCGGCGGATCTTCCCGAGGGGGAAGAAGCTGGACGTGAATTGATGGGGCGTGGAGGTATGACCCGAGGTGTTCGGCCCGATGACCCGGAGTTTTTTCTCCCTGATGATCGCGACTAATTCCTCCTGGATCTGCACCCCCTGGTCGACCTCGGCAAAGCCGCCGGCCGAAAGGACGGCATGCCGGATACCCTTTTCCGCACAGGCACGCAGGGCCGGAGGGGTGTCCTTCGCGGAGAGGATGATGATCGCCAGCTCGACGCCAGCGGGGAGATTCGCGATGGACGGCACCACCGGAAGCCCCAGGATTTCCCCTCCCTTCGGGTTTACGAGGTAGATTTTCCCCCGGTATTCGTTGGCGAGAATATTTCTGATGACGTCATTGCCGGGACGGCCGGGAGTGGCGGATGCGCCGATGACCGCGACATTTTTCGGCTCAAAAAAAGGACCGAATTCTTCTCTCTTCATCATGCTCTCCTGAGAACAACAAGGGCGTCCACGGCTACCGGCCACGCCGGCGACGGAAACCTCCACGCCACCCCGGTCATGAACCCGGCCTGGACGCTGGAAAAGTGGCATGATACTGTGCCCATGATCCTCACCGACCTCTACAAGATCACTGCCCGCCTGGGCGGGATGATCTCCGGCGAGCACGGTATCGGACACAAGCGCAAGAAGTACATGCCCCTCGTGGTCTCGCAGGAATATCTGGCGATGCTGAGGTCGATCAAGAAGGCGCTCGACCCCAACGGCATCCTCAACCCCGGCAAGATATTTGACGCTTGATTTAATCAGATTTAATCAAGGACAGCCACTAATTGATCATACGCATGGTAATCAGTGGCTGTTCCCTGTTTTCTTTAGCAGTTCCTCCCAGGGTATCGCCTGAAAAGTATCATGGAGGGAATGATCGTCTTCCACAAAGCAATAAGTCAAATTCCGGAAGGTCCGCTCGGCGACCGCCCGGACCTCGCCGGGAGGGACCACGTCGTCCCGGCGGCCGTGATAGAGATGGACGGGCAGGGCCAAGGCCTGCCCCGCGTAGGGTTCAAATTCTTCAAGGTTAATGGCCGGGGCCAGGAGGATGAGGCGGCGGACCTTGGCCGGATGCCGGCAGGCGTAAATCGCCGCCATCAGGCCGCCGAAACTGGAGCCGACGAGAATCAGTTTGTCTTTCCCCGCCAGGACGGCTTCCAGCTTTTCCATCCGTACCTCTAATGCCCCGGTATAATCCTCGATGATCATCTCTGGATAACGCTCCCGGAAATATAGCCCCTTCGTACCCTGGCTGGTGCTTTCCAGGCCATGAATAAAAACCCTGGTTGCCGTCATAAGCGTCCTCCTCGCTCCCTTAAGTTCCGACACCTTCGCGAAAAGTCCGGCAGGTCCCTTCCTAAAAGGCCAAATACTCCCTCCCCCTGTGAAGGGGGAGGGTTAGGGTGGGGGTGAAAATGTTTGCTTTTGCGAATTAGTCAATTTTGACACGGATATTGTACGTTAGGTTTTCCTTTCCTGTCCAGCGGTGATTTCCTTCCCGTTGATTTCAGGATGGGACTATGATAGAAAACTCGCCATATCTCATTTGAAAGGCTTTATTCATGGCACGCATTACCCCCTTCCGGGCCCTCCGGCCTTACCGGCAATACGCGCAGGCAGTCGCCGCGCCTCCTTATGATGTCGTTAACGTCGAGGAAGCCAGGGCCCTGGTCGGCAATAACCCCTTGAGTTTTCTGCACGTGGAAAAATCGGAGCTCGACCTGCCGGGGTATCCTCATGTTGAGGAACAAGCCGTCTTCCGGACCGCCAAAAAGAACCTCCGGAAACTAAAGGATGACAAGATCCTTTTTCAGGACCCGGGACCATGTTTTTACATCTATTCCCAGCAACTGGGAGGGCATCGCCAGTATGGCATCGTCACGGGGGCCAGCGTCCGGGAATATGAGACGGGACTGATTAAAAAGCACGAAAACACCCGGGCGGACAAGGAGCGGGAGCGGATCAACCATGTGGATACCGTCAGTGCCCAAACGGGGCCCGTTTTTATCACCTATAGAAGGAGTGAGATAATCGACGGCATTGTCACGGAGATCGTTCAGGCCCCGTCGGAATACGCCTTTGTCGCCTCCGACGGTGTCGCCCATGAGGCCTGGGTCGTGTCCGATGGGGATACCATTGGGAAATTGACCGCGGCCTTTGCCAAGATTCAAACGCTCTACATCGCCGACGGCCACCATCGGGCCGCAGCCGCGGCCTCTGTCGCCCGCATGCGGCGGGAGAAAGATCCAACCCCGTCGGAGGACAGGGATTATGAAACCTTTCTCGCCGTCCTTTTTCCCCACGATCAGCTCCGGATCATGGATTACAACCGGGTGGTCAAAGACCTGAATGGGCTGGAGCCTCGGGATTTCCTGACCCGGATTTCCCAGGATTTTGAAATTGCCGAGGGCTTCGCGGATCGATCGCCAAAGGGATTGCATGAATTCGGGATGTACCTCGACGGAAAGTGGCGGCGCCTCGTCTTCAGAAAGGAGCGGTTGGCGCCGGGTGATCCGGTGCGTTCCCTCGATGTCTCGATCCTCCAGGAATACCTGTTGGGTCCCGTGCTCGGCATTGCCGATCCCCGCACGGACAAGCGCATCGATTTCATCGGCGGCATCCGGGGAATGGAGGAACTGGAGCGTCTCGTGGATTCGGGCCGCTTTGCCGTCGCCTTTTCCCTGTGTCCCACGACACTTGCCGAACTTATGGACGTGGCGGACGCCGACCTGGTCATGCCTCCCAAGTCGACGTGGTTTGAACCGAAACTCCGGAGCGGCCTTTTCGTCCATCTTATCTAAATGGCTGAAAGGGAGTGCTTGACCTCCTTGCGAAACCCATCCCCACCCTAACCCTCCCCTTGAAGGGGAGGGAAAAACTATTTGAATTCATCATCTGCACATGAAAGTAAACATCGACGCTAACGGCATCATCCGGGACGGGGAAACGGCGGATGACATCCTGGAGGGGCGCTTCCGGGTCATCCAGAAAAAAACGGGGTATCGCTTTTCCCTGGACGCCTTGCTCCTGGCCCATTTTGTCCGCATGAAGAAAGGGGCTTCCCTCCTGGATCTGGGAACGGGGAGCGCCGTGATTCCCCTGCTCCTGTTCCATCGCTGGGGATGCTCCCGGGTTGCCGGAGTCGAAATCCAACCCGAGCTTGCCGACATGGCCGGACGGACCTTGGCCCTTAACGGACTGCCCGAGCGGATCGGGATTATCGAGGGCGATATCAAGGCACTGGAGCAGCATATTGCCCCACATTCCTATGACGTTGTGACCTTCAACCCCCCCTACCGAAAGTTGCGATCGGGAAGGATCAATCCTCTCCCCGAGAAGGCCCGGGCCAGGCACGAGCTTCACGGGTCCGTCGGAGATTTCATCCGGGCCGCTGTTTACGCCGTTCGCCCTCGCGGGCGTATTTTTCTGATTTACCCGGCCCGCCGTCTGGCGGAGCTGATATCCCAACTGCGACGTTTCCAGGTAGAACCTAAACGCTTGCGGATCGTCCATTCCCGGGCGGAGATGGAAGGAGAATTTGTCTTGATGGAAGGTATCGTCGGAGGCGGGGAGGAATTGACGGTCTTGCCGCCCCTCATCATCTATGAGGAGAGCGGCGACTATACTCAGGCGATGCAGGAAGTTTTCAGCGACCTTTGCGTTGTTGCAGAAACCGGCGGCGGCTGATTTCCCTGATCATTACCCGCTTCAGGATGTCCCTCAGCTCGGGATCGTTGACGGCGGCGAGGCTCTCCGTCATGAGACGTTCGTCCCGCTCCTTGAGGCAAGATATCCATGTAGATAAAGGAACGACCGGATCATTCCCGGGGTGGCTTGCCGGGACCTCGCCGATGGAAAATTGCAGCGACTGGACAGTTCCTTCCCCATAGAGGCTGTTGAACTTTTGGAGGATGTCTTTCTTCAGGAACTGAAGCTGGTGCATCCAGACCGAAGAGGCCACCTTGACGGAAAGGACGCCTCTTCTGATCTGCTCAGGAAGGGTCTGGGCGGCAATCTGGGGACCAACCGCCTCACTCCATACCCGCCGCAGGGATGTGCTTGCCCCGGGGACGGGAATCCCCTGTTTTTTCATAATTTTCTGAAGAATATCAGCGATGGGTAGGGGTTTGAATTGGGGGCGGCGGCGCGGGGGCATACCTTTTTACCTTATCTCCGGTTCTCATGATGAGGTTGCGTATTTTCTTCGTTCACGGTAACATGGCCTTCAAGTATTGTCTGACCAAATATCTCTTAAGGAGCTGAGATGACTTTAGCCGATTTAGTAACACAAGTCAAACAACACCCCCGGTATCACGAGGTAGGAATGATCCTTTGCCATAACGGCGTTGTCCGGGGGACTTCCCGGGATGGAAAGCCGGTTGCGGAGCTGACGGTAAAGGTTGACCGCACCCGTCTGGCCGATATTCTTGGGGAGATGAAAAACCGTCCCGGCATTATCGAAGTTCTCGCCGAGGTTCGGGAGGGGACGCTCCGGGTCGGGGACGATGTCATGTATGTCGTCGTCGCCGGTGATTTCCGGGAAAACCTCTTTCCCGTCCTGGAGGACACGGTCAATACGATCAAGCGGGACGTAACAAAAAAGACGGAGCGCTGATCAGAGGATCTTTTTTATTTCCTTTATAAAAACTTCATAAGTCTCGCGGCCGAAAAGGACGAAACGAATCAGTTCGATATCTTCGTGTTCCCCCAGATAATCCACCGCCGTCTTCAGGGCGATATGGGCGGCCTCGGCTAAGGGGTAACTATAGACCCCCGTACTGATGGCGGGAAAGGCGATGCTCTTTAGTTTTTTGGCGGAAGCAAGTTTTAGGCTCTCCAGATAGGCGCTCCGTAGCAGTTCCGCCTCTCCTGCCGTGCCTCCCCGGTAGACCGGTCCGACCGTATGGATAACATATTTTGCCTTCAGGGCGCCTCCGGAGGTGATGACCGCCTGACCGGCGGGACAGCCGCCGATCTTCCGGCACTCATCCATGATGGACGGCCCCCCGGCCCGATGGATGGCCCCGTCCACCCCCGCCCCGCCGGCCAGGCGGGAATTGGCGGCATTGACGATGGCGTCCGTTTCTTCCCGGGTGATATCCCCCTGGACCAGCGACAGCGTCCCTTTGTTGACCTTGACGTCCATAATTTTTTATCTCCTTAAATCTTTTATGGTTTTTTTAATTTTGATCGTGTTGCAGGATACGTAGAATATCACCATATGCTCGCCCCTGTTCGGAATGTGTGAGCACATCGGGGGTGGCACGTCATCATCAGCGATGATTAAAAGTCCGGGAATTTTTGTTCATCATTTCCTATTTCACCAGCATAACCGGGCTTTCCGACAATAGCGCGACCTTGTAACTGATGGTGCCCCAGCTATCGATCGGATTTCCCAATTCCACCTTGTGCGAATTCATGATGATCAGATCGATTTTGTGCTCTTTGGTAAACTTCAGAATTTCCTGCACCCGGTTCCCGTAACTGATGTGGGGGAGAATCTGGACGGATTTGCCCTGATAGCTGGACATGAGGATGCTCATCTGCTTCTGCGCCTTTTTCTCCAGATTGTTGTAGAAATTCTTATATTCCGTGAAAGTAGTATTGGGGATGATTTCAACGACATGGAGAAGATGAATGGTGCTTTTGTATTTTTTCGCAAGGTTTGTTGCACTCTCAAGAGGGCTGATGTGCTTTTTGGAAAAGTCTGTTGGGACTAGAATCTGACGAAACATAGACTGAACCTCCCGGCAGCAGCGGGACCGACAAAAGGCCCCGCTCAATAAAGGTTGCAACCCTTCCAAAGAATGATCGATTACGTATAACCGGAAATTTCCTTACTATTACCAAATTCCGGCACAATACGTCCACTCTCGGGGAAAGCAGCAAGCCTCTCTACTTGAGATCGGAACGACGTCTTCTGAATACTTTATGCCTTGCTGCACAGGAACCTCCTGAATGGTCTTTCTATGGTGTTAATAATAACACCTGTCAAATGGTTTTGCAACACCTATAACATGTATGGTTATAAGATGGTCGCCTCCTTGAGTTCCCGGGCCGCCGCCTCCGTTTCCGGCTCTTTTGTTCCCGTGACGCCCGTGACGGAGATATAGTAAATGAACCCCGAGGAAGTCCTGATGATCTTGGCGAGACGGCGATCATCTCCAGAATAGTGGGGGCTACTTCATGCCTCACTAAGCCGAAATTGCATTTGACAAATGATATTACATTTAGTATCATGCAATCCATGAGTGGAGCCGATAAGCTGATTGCAAAGATGAGGAACAACCCCCGTGACTGGCAGATCGACACATTGGTCAGCCTTGCCGAAAAGAACGGCATCGAAGTCAGAAGTCACGGCGGCAGTCATTACATATTCTCTCATCCGAATGTACCCTTTCACCCATCTGTCCCGGTGCACAGACCGATTAAGCCAGTGTACGTCAAACAATTCATTGAACTTTTGGACGCAGTGAAGGAGCTGGAAAAATGAACATCAAAAAAATCAAGACCATCACGCCTCCTCATCCTTTCGAGGCATACACCCATGTCATCAGCCCTCTTTCCTCAGAAGAAGGTGGAGGTTTTCTTATCTCTTTTCCCGATCTTCCCGGGTGCATATCCGATGGGGAGACTATCGAAGAGGCGGTCCATAACGGCAGGGACGCTTTTCTTGCCTGGATTTCCGCGCAAGCGGATATAGGGAGAGAAATTCCAAGTCCCTCGTACCGCGTGCCGGAAGCTGAACCGTCCATGTCCGGAAAATTTGTACAGCGCGTGCCGAAGAGCCTTCATGCCAAACTTTCTGTTCTCGCCAAGCAGGAGGGCGTCAGCCTCAATACACTGGTGCTCACCTTCATCGCCGAAGGCGTAGGCATGAGAGAAGAGAAGCGCCATGCCCGGTAGCCGGCGGGAGCTGAAATACGAACCTCCCGTTTCCATACTTTCTTCTTGACTGTAAGAATAATCAGTGTATTGTCCTCACAAACCTAACAGTTTAGTTCCATGATGTATTATTCTTTTCGAGGAGAAGAAAGGAGTATCTTGTGGTAACCACTGAAACCTATACCCCCGGCCAACTCTATTCCGTCTCCCTGGCCGAACTCCAGGCGGACCCCAACCAACCCCGTAAATACCTTGATCCCCAGGCCCTGGAAGAGCTCACCGCCTCCGTGGTCCAGCACGGCATCCTGGAGCCGATCCTCTTCCGCCGGGACAAACAGACGGGGCTCCTCTACGTCGTCGCGGGGGAAAGGCGTTGCGCCGCGGCCCGCAAGGCCGGCCTGAGCACCGTCCCTGCCGTCTTCATCGACAGTGAAAACTATGCGGAGATCGCCCTGGTGGAAAACATCCTCCGCCAGGATCTGACCCCTGTCGAAGAGGCGGAAGCCCTGAAGCGCCTCCAGGACGACCATGCCTACAAGCAGGAAGACCTGGTCCGCATCCTCGGGAAGGCCGCCGTCGGATGATTGATCTGTGATCCCACAGCCTTTCGACTATTCATTGATTATTAAACCATTCCGTGATATTATACTCTTTCAAAGGAGGTGAACATAAATGCCCACAATGATAATTAAGGAAGAAGCCCACAAAATCATTGATCGGATGCCTGTAGGTGCCACATGGGATGACTTGATGCATGAAATATACGTGCGCGAGGTAATTGAGCTCGGGTTGGTTGATAGTAAAGCAGCCCGCACAAAAGATGTGAGAGAAATCCGGACAAAATATGGCTTGCAGGAATGAGGG
>Ga0209749_1001661_pt1 | contig 18328 bp, 16 predicted proteins | sample EPASupsiteSAE347_FD_187267 | JGI IMG/M metagenome (GOLD analysis project Ga0209749, IMG submission 187267) | Bioremediated contaminated groundwater from EPA Superfund site, New Mexico - Sample SAE3-47 (SPAdes) (version 2) | ecosystem: Environmental > Aquatic > Deep subsurface > Groundwater >... | reverse complement strand
TTAAAGAGGATGACCCTGATTTCAAAGACCCCACAAAACCGGTTGGTCCCTTTTATACGAAAGACGAAGCTTTGAGGTTGAAAAACGACAAGGGATACGTCGTAAAAGAAGTGAAGCCGAAAGGCGACAAAACCTGGAGACGCGTTGTTCCTTCCCCCGAACCAATGGAAATCGTCGAAGCGGAATGTGTAAAATCATTGATTGCGGCAAGAGCCATCGTCATCGCGTCGGGCGGCGGTGGAATTCCCGTAATGCAAAAAACAGACGGTTCTCTCCAAGGCCTTGAAGCGGTTATCGACAAGGACAAAGCCGGAAATGTCCTGGCGCAATCCGTGAAAGCCGACATTTTCCTTATCCTCACGGATGTTGAAAACGCCCGAATCAACTTCGGAAAAACCGAGGAAAAACCGGTTGGAAAAATAAAAATCAGCGAAATGCAAAAACTTTATGATCAAGGTCATTTCCTCAAAGGCAGCATGGGACCCAAGGTCTTAGCTGCTATGCGATTCGTGAAAGCCGGCGGGGAAAAAGCGATCATCACCTCCTTGGCGAAAGCCGTAGATGCTCTGGAGGACAAAACCGGCACGATAATCATACCCGATTAATTTTCATCGCAAAAATCGAGGTGGGAAAAATCCCACCTCTTTGTTTTGTACAAGCGTTTTCAGTATAGCCTGATTAAAATAAATTCTATCGCGGTGTAAGGAGGAAAGTGGTGAAATCTAAAACAAACAACAAGATTCTCGGACTAAAATGCGTTTATTGTCAAAAAGAGTACGGAATTCGCGAAGTTGCATATGTTTGCCCGGCCTGCAAAAACAATTTGGATGTGGTTTACGACTACCCCGAGATTAAAAAGCAATTTACAAGAAAAATGCTTGCGGAAAACAACAACCTGAATCAGTGGCGGTATTGGGACATTCTGCCTTTTGAATCCGCTTTTCAGGAATCATGCGAAAGACTTCCGACACTTCCGATCGGCTGGACACACCTTCATAAAACCACGAATTTTGGGAAAAAATACGGCTTTGAAAATCTCTTTTTTAAAGATGATACAAAAACGCCTTCCGGCTCTTTTAAAGATCGCGCAAGTTCCGCATTGGTAGTAAAGGGGCAAGAGTTGAAAGTAAAAACAATAACAACCGCTTCAACGGGAAATGCGGGCTGCGCCTTAGCATGCGTGTGTGCAAATCTGCAATTCCCTTGTGTTATTTTTGTTCCGGAAACGGCACCTAAAGCGAAAATTGCTCAACTTCTAATTTTCGGGGCAAAAGTCGTATCGGTAAAAGGAACATATGATGATGCGTTTGATTTGTCTTTGAAAGCCTCCGAGGAATTCGGCTGGTATTGCCGATCAACAGGATATAATCCTTATACCCGCGAAGGAAAAAAAACCGCCGCTTTGGAAATTTGCGAACAACTTGGATGGAAGACGCCGGATAAAGTATTTGTTCCGATCGGTGACGGAAATATGATTTCGGGAATATGGAAAGGTTTTAAGGACTTTTATGAATTGGGTTTTATCAATAAACTTCCCCAATTGATCGGAGTTCAATCCAATAAAAGTAATGCAATTTCAAAAGCCGTTCAAACGTATGAAAAAAATCATTCTTCATCTAAATTGGACATTTCAAAAATTAAAATTGAACCCGTGAATGCGACGACCATCGCGGATTCAATTTCCGTCGATTTGCCGAGAGATGGGATTGCCGCCGTTCGTGCCGTTATCGAATCCCAAGGATGCGTTGTAGAAGTCGAAGATCAAGACATTCTTAATGCCATTAAAACCATCGCTCAGACTGAAGGCATATTCACGGAACCTGCGGGATCGACCAGCATAGCCGGGTTGATGAAGATGATTGAAATGAAAAAGGCGGATAGCTCTCAAAAAATAGTATGTCTGGTAACCGGCAACGGTTTAAAGGATACCCAATCCGCGATGAAAGTCGCAGGCGAGCCTATAAGCATTAAACCGGAAATGGAAGAATTAAGAAAGATATCAAAGAATTGGTTATAATATAAAATAAGAAAAGACAAAGAAAAGCCATCACCTTCTGTGATGGCTTTTCTTTATTCTAACGGATATTAAATCAACCGTACAAAAAGGCCCCCGGCTTCGAAAAAACCGGGGGCAAAGTGAGAGGATCTTTTGAGAGGATACTTGAAGTCGTAATGCTCAGGTCATTGGAGCAAATATCAAGAGTTTCCGAACCATGTTATAACTGTTGATTTAATATGTCATGTAAAATGCTTTGAATCGTTCTTAACTTATAGTATATCATCTTGGTGACAATTCTACAATCTCTGCGCTAATTCTTTTCCGCGATATTGTTGTAAATGTGTTACGAATTTGCATACAAACCACTTGCGAAAACAACTGGTCTTTTTGCTGACGGTTCGAAAACATCTTTTCAAAGAACTGAATAATATATTAGCAAAGTACGTGCCATCTTTCAAAATATCACTCCTGAAGCGCTTTTAGGCTTCTTTCTAATCGATTCATTTATTTGAAATGTGAAATTATTTCACATTTATACATAAAGAAACTCTTAATAATCCCTTAAAGCACTAATTGTATTGAGATTTCAGAAGGAAATTGAAAAATATTCATTAAAAAGTCGATGTTAAAAAAACACACATTCATCAGACCCGATGATTTTTCACTTTTTTAACAGATGGAAAATCTATCATTGCTTTTAGGCGTCTGGAAAATTCTTCGACATCCTCTAAAGATTTCCTATTCGTAGAAATAATAGGTATTCTCTCATTCTTTTTTGTTAATATCTCAACTCTGTAGAAATCATCGTGGGTCTTCTCGCATTGAATATCCTTGATACTTGCCAGGTAAATGGTTATTTCCGCTTCATGTTGAAATCGACTTAGAATTCCATGCACGTCGTGAATTACAATTTGTTGATCGGCGGGAAGGAATTCAATATAAGGAAAAAAACCTTTGGAGGAAAGTATTTCCAGGAATATTCCATTCAGAAAAACCCAAATGATATGAAACGTGCACAATATACAAATTAAAATAATAAGAGGAATCCTCCAATCAAAATTAAAAACGTGCATTAATAATCCAAAAACCAATAAACCGGTGATTACGACAAAAAGAAAGTAATATAGTCGAGTATTTGCTGATAGGTTCTTTGGTCCGAGGCTTAATCTTTGCGGAAGCTTTTTTAATAATTCCGCGCTTATTTCAGACCCTTCCATGGTTCTCCGACAATATCCGCTGATCGAGCAGCACGGTATCAGAATCTTTCAAAATTCATTAATTTCATGAAAAAACCTCAACGGGTTTTGCTTTAGAAAACAATGTGAAGTATCATTGAATGCAAATTATGAAGAATATTATTTTGGTCGGGTTGAATACGCGACACACACATTCTAGTTTGGCGTTAGCATCTTTGCAAGCTTTTTGGAATCGGCTTCCCGGCCGACAACAAATCAATAGATTGGATTTCGACTTAAATCAAAATCTAGATTCATTAATAAACGAGCTGATCCTACGAAAGCCCACAATGGTCGGGTTTTCTACTTATATCTGGAATCTCCATCAAACTGTTACAACCGCAGGATCGATTAAAGCAGCTTTTCCTGAAACATTGATATTATTGGGAGGTCCTGAAGTTTCATTTCAGTCTCGCCTAATCATGCAAAGATATCCTTGGGTAGATGTTGTTGTCAGAGGCGAAGGGGAGAAAACTTTAGAAGATTTGATTCTTCATCATCTCGACGACTTCGAGATAGAAAAGATTCAGGGTATCGATTACAGGGAAAACGATCGACTTTATTCAACGACAGACCGTCCGCTGATCGAAAACCTTGATGTCATTCCGTCTCCGTTTCAAATTGGAATTTATGGTCTGGGAAAGGGTTTCACCTATTATGAATCATCAAGAGGGTGCCCTTTTAAATGTTCTTATTGTTTAAGTTCCGTATTGGGAAATGTAAGATATTTTTCGTTGGAGCGGGTTTTCGCTGATTTGGATTGGTTCATGAAATCGGAATATACACAAATCAGGTTTGCGGATAGAACCTTCAACCTTGATCAAAAGAGAGCTTTGCGTATAATTGAATACATTATTCGAAACAATAAAAAACGTATCAATTTTCATTTCGAAATTAAAGCCGATATTTTATCGGATGAAATAATAGATCTTTTCGCCCAAGCACCCGCTGACTTTTTTCATCTTGAAATAGGTGTTCAAAGCACACATTCTCCTGCATTACAGGCGGTCGCCAGAACAGCGGATCTTGAAAACGCGGGGCGAAAAATTCGACAACTTATAAATCGTACAAAGTGTCATATACATCTTGATTTGTTGGCCGGTTTACCACACGAGGATTTTAAGAATTTCAAAAAGACTCTGAACGAAACTTTTTCATGGACTCCTACCAGTATCCAGGTAGGGATGGTTAAAGTTCTACATGGGACTTCGCTGGAAAACGCCGTTAAATCAGGTGATATTTCATGTGCTCCATTACCTCTTTATCAGGTTGTTAAAAGTCGCTGGTTGGACCCTGACGAGTTGATTCTGATTCTTGATATGGGAAAATTGGTTGAAGGAATTTTCAATCCCGGGAAATTTAAGAATACGTTATTATTGTTGGCAAGGTTTATATTTGACGGTGATTTATCGAATTTATTTGAACATTTAGCGCGATATTGGAGAGGTACCGGTAAACCGTTCTTTCAATTTAGCCCTGATAATATTTACCGCGCAATTTTGGATTATGTATCCAATACCGCCTTAGCTCAACCACTGAAAATGGCCATAGAATCGATGTTGTTGCATGAATTTCGACTAACCCAAAAAGTTCCATCAGGAAAAAGCGCCGAAACAAATCACGTCTCAAAAGAACACGCGAAGGCTCAATATAAACTTAGACCGGGATTGAAATCATTTTGGTATGAAATTGATCCCCTAACAATCATGGAACAAAAGGATATTCAAGCCATCGTGATAAAACCCGCACCGGTGATTTACTCGTATGAAACCGATTTATCTCGAATTCCAAATACATTTATAATAGCGAAATCTTTGCGTGATAGACTGGTGCTTCAGTTGATAGGTAATACCGCAGATATGGAAGAAATGTTGACGCTTCTGAATAAACACTGTGATAGTCATGAAAACCTCAATAAACTGCGGATAATTATAGACGACCTGATTCGCGAAGATTTCATCATAGACAAGAAAAATCCTCGAACAAAGACAAAAAAGACTTAATACAACCAATCACATACTGAAAAAGGAAGGCCAAGATGACTCAAGCCGAAGATCATCACTCGCTCCGTCAGATTTCCTTTGAAGACATTGTTTCAACAATTCAAGATTGCATTACTTATCAAACCCTTTCAGGTCAAGAGGAAAAACTGGTAAAACACCTTATCAAGGTTGCAAGCCGACTCGGCTTTTCAACAGCCCGCGGCGATAGAATGGGAAACCTTATTACACAGATCGTAGTAGGCACAGGAGAAGGCCCCTCAATCGTGCTTTCAGGACACCTTGACACCGTAAACGCGAATCCTTCCGAATGGAATCCTCAGACTAGACCTTTCTCAGGATCCATAATAGATGGACATCTTTACGGTCGCGGAGCCGCCGACATGAAAGGATCATTCGGTGTTATGCTCCATGCGGCTGCAAGCTTAATCGGGCTCCAAGGACCGTTTAACGGCAAAGTTTATGTTGTGGGTACGGTAGTCGAGGAATTATTCGAAGGGGTATGTTTTTTAGAGGCGCTCAAAGAGATTCGCCCTGATTATGTCATCATCGGAGAAGCGACAAAAGGAAAGATAAACATCGGTCAGCGTGGCCGTGCTGAAATCGTGATTACGTCTTTCGGACAACCGCAACACGCTTCTACGGGACGAAACGTCATTAATGCCATCGAACAGAGTGCGTATATAATCGACGCATTTCATGTCTGGTACAAATCTGTGGCTGATGATATACTAGGGAAGAGAAACATTGTTCCAACCGACATTAAAATACCTATCGGCGGAGGCGGAGGATTAGATGGACGCGGCGGAAATTCCACGGTTCCCAACAAAGTTGAAATCACATATGACATCCGAACTCTTGCCGAAGACACGGAAGAAAGTATAATTCTCCTTGTGCGGGAGAATATCGATCTCGTCGTCCAGAACGGACGGAGTAAATATCCTCAATTCAAAATACCGAATATACAGTATTCCTCGGAAAGGGCGATAACATGGACTGGAGAACCCATAGTGGCAAAGAAATTTGCTCCGGCCTGGAAAACTTCACCGGATAGCGAATTTGTAAAAAAAGCGATCCTTGGAGTAGAAAAGATGTCGGGAAAAACACCTGAAATAGGGCATTACGCCTTCTGCACCGACGGAAGCGCCGTCGTTCGCTATCGTGAACTGTTCCCTGAACGGCGGATTGAAATTATCGGGTACGGCCCGGGAGCTGAAGAAAATGCTCATACCATCAATGAATCGGTTTCCATTGAAGAGTTGAAGCAAACCTTCGCCGGCTTTCAAGGTATTCTTCTTGAATTATTGAGGAAGCAATAATAAATACATATAATATATTTAGAGCCTGTAAGAAAATAACCATTACAAATAGTTGTTTTCTTACAGGCTCTTATGGCCAATCGATGAGCGAAATTTGTTACAGTTATTTATTAACAAGGCCTTAGTTAATTTATGTTTGCGCATATTGTTATACCCTACCAAGGGCGGTGTGGGCAGTTTCGTATGATAGAGAACATTAACTGACTCAGGCAAATCTCAATATCATATCAAAGCAATTTACTATGTATCGTAAGGAGGTATAAGATGCCGCTTTATACTTATCGCCCGAAAACTCCACAAACAGGTTGTTCAAGTTGTTCAAAAACATTGGAAGTATTCCAGAAATTCTCCGATCCTCCACTTGAAACATGCCCGGATTGTGGAAATCCGCTCATCAAGTTCATGCATGCCGTTCCCACCTGTCAAGATCGGTCGGATAAGAAATTGCTGTCCGATGACAATCTGAAAAAACATGGTTTCAAAAAACTTGTCAATAGGGGCGGCGGAAAGTTTGATGAAGTCGTCTAGCAACGATTACTCCAAAATACCGTATTTAGGAAAAGAATTACGAATCAACATTTTAAAAACCCCTTTTTCATTTGAAAGAATCATTGAAAAAAATGAGGAGTTGTTTATTCAAATTCCCGCGTTTACTCAACGCGCGAATTCAAACGATTTCTTAAAACAGATTTTAGGAAGGTGGTTAAAATCCCAAGCCAGAAGAATTTTTACCGAAAAAGCGACATATTTTAGCGCCCGGATGGGATGTCTGGTTAATGGAATAGCCATCAAGGACACGAAATCGCGTTGGGGAAGCTGCTCATCTAGGGGAAATCTGAATTTCAATTGGCGTGTGATAATGGCACCTTTACCGGTTGTAGATTATTTGGTCGTCCATGAAACAGCCCATTTGAAGGAAATGAATCATTCGCCAAGATTTTGGAACTTGGTTTCAACATGCTGTCCGGATTATAAAAACCATATTGCATGGCTGAGGGCAAGCAGTGATTCCCTATTTTCTTGGTGATATTAAAGTGATCCACCCTGGACTGAATATAATTTGTCGATTTTTCGTGCGGTTGCCTTATAAACGGATTCAGGGCAATTGCATGAAATTGATGAGACCATTCTCGAGAGCCGATTGTAGGGAGGATTAGCAAGCCATCGCCGAAGCGTAATCCACCGTGAACTGAATGGAATTTGTCGATTTTTCGTGCGGTTGCCCTCTAATAAGGATTCGTTAGCTTGACATAATATGATGCCAAACCTATAATTGTTCTCTACTTTGAAGTTACAATAAAGATCGCGTGGTTGAGGAGCCCAATTAATGCGTTGTCCAATTCATCGAGAAGGCTTTTTTTTCACTTCGGTTCTGTTTGTTGTCGCGTTTATAGCGTCTAGAATATCACGTACCCTTGGATGGTTCTTTTCCTTTCTCGCAGCATTTACAATGTATTTCTTTCGTGACCCTGAAAGGGTCATACCAACCGGTGAAGGATTAATCGTATCCCCAGCCGACGGGAAAATAATTGGCATTGATCAAGTAGACAGTGTTCCAAATCTTAACGGCCCCGCGAAAAGAGTGACGATTTTTCTTTCTATTTTTGATGTTCATTTGAATCGTGCACCAATCGAAGGAAAGGTGATTTACAGGCAATACACGCCGGGCAAATTTTTTCCGGCCAATGTTCCAAAAGCCTCGAACGATAACGAGAAAAACTCCATAATTATTGAAGACGGAAATTTTCGCGTGCTTGTAAGACAAATAGCCGGAATAATAGCAAGAAGAATTCTTTGTTGGTCAAATCCCGGAGATCTTTTGGAGAGAGGAGAAAGATTCGGTCTGATTCGTTTCGGATCAAGAACCGAGCTTTTTCTACCTTTAGAGGCTCAAATCACCGTACAGGTAGGTCAGAAAGTTCGGGGAGGAGAAACAATAATTGGAAACCGCTCCTAATAAATCCAATCCATTGCAAGAGACCCCGCAAATTGCCGCGCCGGTTACGCAGACTTTGCCTGCTGCTCGTTTTCCGCTTAAGCATCTTTCCATACTTCCCAATATTTTCACATCACTGAATCTGTTTTGCGGTTATTTATCGATCATTTTCACGTCAAAAGAGGAATTTCTTGCGGCCGGATGGATGATAGTATTAGCCGTAGTTTGCGATATTCTTGATGGCCGAATCGCTCGCTTTACATCCGTTTCATCAAAATTCGGCGCCGAACTGGATTCCCTTGCCGATTTGGTCAGTTTCGGGGTTGCTCCGGCATTTCTCGTATTTACAAGATATTTGTCGGATTACCGGCTCGTGGGATTGATTTCAACAGGAATGTTCGTTCTTTGCGGTGCATTGCGATTGGCGCGATTCAATATCACTCCCCCATCGGGAAAAGATGTTTTTACCGGGCTCCCGATACCCGCCGGCGGTGGAATACTATGCACACTAACCATTTTTGAAATGCAGTTTTTTAATTTTTTTAGAATCCCTGACCCTCTGATACCAATAATTGTCATCGGAACAGCTTTATTGATGGTAAGTAAAGTCGAATATCCGGCTCTTAAAAAGTCGAAGAAAACGACAACGCAGAGACGGTTGGTGGTTCTGTTTTTCATGGTTGCGCTCGTTGTAACCCCGCCACTGACATTATTCTTTTATTCTTGGGGTTATGCAACTTACGGTTTATTCATGTATTTGGTCAGAAAGCTTTCCAGCCTGATTCGAAGGAATAAATCTCCGGAGCCTGATATTCCCGCATCGAAAGATTCTTAGAGCCTGTAAGAAAATAACCATTACAAATAGTTGTTTTCTTACAGGCTCTTATGGCCGATCGATGAACGAAATTTGTTACAGTTATTTATTAACAAGGCCTTAGGAATACCTATTTCCATTTAATTTCTTCAAAAATCGATTTTTGCGCTTATTTTTCGGGCCACAAAAAGCGCATTTGGACAACGCTTCGCTCGCTCATAGTTCGACACCCTTTCAGCATAAACGGGGACTCTTTATTGCTGAAATTTAAAAGCAAATACTTATTGATAGTTGCAAAATGAAAGCCAATTTTCGGGTAGGGCGGATTAGGCGCCGGCGCCGTAATCCGCCAAGCTTGAGAAATTTTCGAAAAGCAGGACTCAATAATGCGCGGTTTAAGCGATTTAAATTGTTTAATTTACGAAATGATGATTATAGAAACCGAAACCAAATAGCAATGAAATTCACGGTGAATCATCCGATTTATCACGCTTTAATATCTATATTGTTGCCAAGGTATTTGTTCTGAATCGGTTGGATGTTTTTCTTCCGGGTATTTGTATTCGTTGTTAGAGCTTTATTGTTGTCAGTGTTTTTATTGAGTTGATCAATCTGGGCGGCTTCTTTTTTTTGACTTTTCCCAGTGTAGCTTCCCGCATTTTGGATCTTATTCATTTGTCCCCTCCCAAATTTCATCGAATAAATATCAGCTATAAAACAATTGTAACTAAAAAACGACGAATTATCCAATTTCTTTTTTTCATTGGAAACAGCCTTATTGACACTCCGCGGCCTCATCAGTAGAATTTTTACATGAAATGCAAAATACGTATATTACTGACATGGCTATTGATTTGTTCCCTCACCGTCGAAGGTCTTGTCCCGGTTTTTGGGCAAGATAATATAAGACTTAACGATTATTACAATAAATATAAAGCCACATACAAGGAATACAACAGCGCAGTTGCGGGCGGAGCATCTCTTGAGACTATTCAGCAAAAATTCAATGATTACATGGCAGCATATTCCGCATATCAAAAAGAGGTTCAGCCTCTAAAAGGCTCGATAAGTAATTATTCAACAGACAATTCGTCGACGTCCGAGGCTCAAGCAACCTCGACTTCAGCGGAAACATCAGTCTCTTCGAGCAGCGCGACAGTCGGCGGTCAATCTTCCACCGACAACAGCGCACCGACGCAATCGGAAATTAAAAGCATATTTGGGCAGATCTTTGCCAAGGTTAAAGAAACGCTACTCGGTAAAAAAGGCGTCAAGCAGATGCCTTTATGGGAAAAAGTTCTATGGAATATCGGAAAAGCTTTAGTTCCATCGTTAGGCGTTATGCTGGCAACCGCCTTTTTGGCTCCTTTGTCGCCGATAGCAATGATAGCCGGTGGGATCATCGTAGGCGCGGCGCTGGGCGGCGCCTTGACTTATGCATATGAAAAACGCATGAATGCCAAGTATCGCGATGTTCCAAAGGAAGACGCTAAAATCTGGCGAGATGTTACGGTCACGGGCGCTGTAGAAGCGGTTATGGCACCCTTTAATCTAGCCACCGGCGGACTTTTTGGAATGGTAGGGCCGACGGTAGGCTCAGCAATCGGGCGAGTCGCGTTGACACAAGCTGCGTTATCATTTGCCGGAACGGCTTTATCATCGGCAGTAGGCGGCAGCGTAAAGCATTTATGGGCGAAATATTATTTCCAATATCCGGAAAAAATCGAAGCGGACGAGAAAAAAATTGATGCCATCCTATACGCTCATTTGGCATCCGGGCAACCCTTAACTGAAGCCGAAACTCAAGAACTTGACGGATTACGTTCGGAAATCGATACGATGAAAGATGAGGATTACAATCATCAGGATTTCGTTAAAGATATTAAACGTGCCGCCATGTCCGCAACAATCAGCGGTTTTTTAGGTTCCGTAGTATCCGACCGATTATACACCTACGAAAGCGGGCGTTGGGCGGATCGGCTTTCAGTAAAAGTTTTCGGATCCGTTTCTCAAGGCAAAGCAATATCAAGCTTGGTTTCAACAATGCCGGTGAATTTCTTGGGTGGAATGGCAGGTGCGGCATTGGAGAAGTCATTTATAAACCAAGACATCGAAGAGCTTCGCCAGGAACAAAAAGCATATTCATCGGATTCGGCCGCTTATCAATATTACGAGCGATCGGTCGCGCAACTGGAGGAAAAGAAAAACTCAATAAGTGAAATTAATGCGGGTATCAACAATATGGGAAACAACGCCGCCGTCAGAGCGGCTCAATTGTCGGTTCAAGCTTTGAAGTACAACTTGGTTGATGCTCCGGCTGAACGTCGTAAAACAGTTGATGAGAGATACAGAGCCAACGATCCGGAATGGAAAAAAGCTTCGGATTTATATGAAAAATATCAGGAATCTCTTTCAGGCATACCGAACATAAGTAAAATCAGAAATCCTGTTGCTTACGCAAAAGCACAGGCCGCCTATTTGAAACAAGTAGAAAGTGCTCGACGAGAATGGTTGTCTCAATGCGTAGCAGCCCAGGAAGCCGAAAGCCTTCCTCAAAATCAGGCGATAAAAACTGAAATCCAAACGAAATACACGCGTGAAGTTAAGTTGAATCAAATCCTGGAACTAGGGCGGCTTGAAGGTGGAGAAGCTCACATTCTCGCGATGAAGGAAGTGTTGAAGTCGCAACAACCCGAATTGGCCTCCGGCGACGATAATGAACTGACACGACTGGCTTGCCAGGCAATACGAGAAACCTACAATGAAAAATATGTTTCCTGCGGCACTCGTGTCCAAGAAATGGAAAGCGTCATGAAAAAGTATGACGACTATAAAGCCGGACAATTGAAATTGTCTGAAAAAGAGGCGCAATTATTGGAGGGGCAAAGAGCTTTAATCAGCCCTTCTCAATACAAAGCAGCCGTGGTTGAACAAAAAGTATATGAATTGAAAAACACCGGCGAACAATGGAATCAAATTCGAAAGAACATGCCGACCATTTTATCGGACGCCGACAATCAGATGTTATCCAAATACGGCGGCAACTGGATCAAGGTAATAGGCGCCGAGACATACGCCAACGGTTTGGCCAGGTATAAATATAATCCCGACGGCACCGTGCCGTTAACAAACGAGCTGAAGAAGACTTTAGGTTCGTTGCCGGGAATGGTGGAAAATGAAGTTGTTACCGATTACAACAATCGTGTTAATGAAGCGATAATCGGAAATATACTTCCTCAAGCAAATCAAGACGACAGCGAATTTGAAGATATCATGAAAACATATGCCAAAACCGCCTTTTCCGGCGGAACGAATACAGTAATAAATACGATTCTTCAAGCATCCAAGGATCAAATCCTGTCGAACTTCAAACGCTGATAATACGCTTTCCGAATAATCTATAAATACTGATTTTTATTTTCAACCCGACGTAGCCGGGGGATTATGTTATGATACCAATTCCATTAAATAAAGACGTATTTTTTTCGGCGGATTACGGTGGAAAGCACCTAATCCGCCCTACGGAATACGACATTTCTTTTTGGGAATGTTATGATTTATTTGTTTGACAGACTTCGCAGATTTTTCCCGATGATATTTTGTTTTAAATTGATAATTATTTCTTCGGGAATTTCCGCCGATGGAATCTCTTTTACTTGTATGGATGAGCTTGCTACCTGAATTGTAGCAGCTTCAAACAAATCCCCCGGAATCATATCGCTTTTTGAGAAAGACTCATTTCCAAACAACCAACTTATGCTGATTTTAACGGCGGTTTTAGCTTGGAATGAGCTTCCGCGAAAGTAACTGGCCAAAACCCAATATTTCCCTTCAAGAATGGTTTTTTCGACGGTCCATGATTCTTCGCGAAATCCGGTTTCGTTGGATTCGAGTGAAAATTTGCCGTTGGGAGTAGCGGAACCTCCGGCAGGGGAATACCAGACGATTTTCGAGATATCATTCGGAGCGGATGGATCGGGCTCGCCTATATACAAATCGATGTCGGCGGTCGTATTCCATGATGCACTTACATATAAATTCCTACCGTCGAACTTGGGGACGCTCGTAGCCAGGTTTATTTCCGTTATCAGTTCATCCCAGAGAGTGTTTTGAGACAAATCAAGATACGCATATTTCACTACATCGGAATTGTTGTAATAATCCGCAAAATTACCCGGATCAGGGTACGATATCGACAGACCGTGAGATCGCGTATATTTATTACCGAAACGGACGCTGACGGGAACGGTCAGGGAATAACAATTTATCAAATCGTCGGCGGCAAGATTCGCCTGAGGCGCCGTTGTCTTCAATGAAGTCACCAAATCCATCAAATCTCGGTAATCAACGAATTCAAAAGCTTGTACCAAATATCGCTCGGCGCCGACCAATCCGGAGGTATCAAGCGCCAAGGCGTCTCGAATTCCTCTTAGAGCCGGTAATAGTGTTGTTTTATCCGTATAAAGTATTTTTACCCACGCATCGAATGTCTGTAAAAGAGCCGGTAATTTTGCCAGATCGACAAGAGAGAGTGTTCCCGAGTAACGCTCGGACAAACCGGTGATTTCGTAGTAATTCTTGTAGGCGGTACAAATCAGATTTCCCAATTTTCCAGCGTCGATAGAGGCGCCGGCCGTGGCTATCGAAAAAAGAATGTTGTCATACGGCCATCCCGGAGCAGGTTCGTTCGCTTGGGAAAAAACCATATATTTGGCCGAATCCCGCAATTGATATGCGACTTCAAACAAGCCCATGAGACAAGCGTCAAAACCAATCAAATCAAGCGGACGTATGAAATCCCCCTCTTGAGTTACGGCCGTCGTCAAAGCGCTCTTAAGCGAAAGGAAATCCATTGCGGTGTTTTCAGAATCATCGGTGATGACGCCCCGCGTCGCAGCCGCATTTCTCCAGCCCATGCCATGAGAAGAAAGAATCAGCGCGAATTTCTTGGCGGGAAAAACCCGATTTGCCCACATGACGAAATACGCCACTTTCTGCACATCGGCGGAATTTCCCTGACCGAATTTCGCAATTTCGATTTCTTTTCCCTTTTCGATTTTCAACAGTCTGATTCCGTCCGCCGGAGTGTCGATATAAGACAGCAAGGTAACGCCGGAAGGAGGACCGGCCTTTTTCATTTCTTCCAGATCGTCGCGGATAGCGGCATCGAGACTATTGTCGCCTCCCTGGTAGACGAGAATAGTCCATTCGCGTGGATACACGCCTGATCCCGCCGCATTTAAAGCAACAGCCGCCGTCGAGACAGCCTGTACGATTTCATCGACGTGATCGAGGGGTACACTTGCGGAAATCAAATCGGGTTTCTGTTCAAGAACTTTCGCGATCAAATCTACGACAGGTTTTATTTGCGCATCGGTTATCAGCTCCGGACTGATTCTTCGTCCATAGCGATTGCGCAATGCTCTTGCGATAAAAGATCGGGCAGTCGATCTTATCGTCGCTTTAACTTCCCGCACTCCGGAAATGCCGTTCGAATCGGCGGCCATCCATTCGAGAATAAACCCGGGATGTGCTTTATTCGAGAATTTCAATACGACTTGATCGCGAATGGAAATCGGTGCCATCGTAAATTTTCCGTCCGTTGAAACTTGCGCCGTAACGGATGAATCATCCTCAATGGTGACGACAAAGGTCGAATGATCAAGCAACGATGTCAGGATGTTCGTTCGAATCGAAGGCGAGAAGCCCCCGAGCGACTGATGAATCGCGACATCCGAAAGATCGATCATCCCGGTAAGAGTTAAATCCGTCGGTATGGAGTAAGAATAGGAAAAATTACCCCCGGAGCTGCCGGAACAACCCACGGTTAAAATTGCTCCCAGGAATAGAGCGATCAGAGCTCCGGGGAAAAAAGCTACCGGGCGATTCAAAGCTGAGCGGAAATTATTTCCACATTCGTAAGTTGCGGAAGTCCGTTTGCATCGCTTCCGATAACGCCTTTGATTCTGAGTATGGTTCCTTTAGGATAAAGTTTGGGAAGTTTATCAAGGGTTATCGCGCCGGTTGGGTCCGCGAGCAGGTAGATTCGATTTCCGCGAGAGCCGTAGCCTTTCGCCAATACTCCCAACAAACCGACGGTTCTGCCTTTCATGCTGATGAAATCGAATAGAATTTGAGAAACCGAAACCATGACCTCAATTTCTTGTTGGATCGGCAACACTTCGCCGGCTTTAACATACGGTCTTCCATCAGAGTCCAGTTCTACTTTTCCCAAAACCGTGATTTTTCTTCCAAATGCTGATGGATCATCAGGCATTAGGTTGTCGGGAAATAAACCCGTGCAATAAATCGCCGAACCATCGGGATCGACTGCAACCCAATCGGATCGGGTCACGGGAGGCTTTCCCGGAGCATGCCCCCATCCTTGAAAAACAGCTTTTATCGAGACATAGGCACCTTTGAAAGTTTGAGGTTCCGCTAAAATCTTCTTAATTGCGGTAAAAACCGTATTCCCTTTCAGGTTTTCATGCTCCGCGAAAAGGCAACCGCTTGAAAAAAAGACGGCAAAAACCATAATCAATCTTAGAAACTTCATTCTTCCACGCTCCCCAGATGTTGATATTTTTCCTTGATTTGAGTACACAGCTTGCTCAATTCGACTTCGACTTTTCCTTTATTTCTGATGGTCGCTATTGACAAATCGCACTGCCCGAAAATCAAACCTTTATTGCTTTCAATGAATTCGAAATCCTTGGCGATTTCCACGGGTTTGCAGACGCCCGGGATGGTTTGGCCGTTCTCAACAAAAGATTTCGCGACGTATATGAAAACCATCAAATCATCCAGATATCCTATATTGGGGACGTTATCGGGAATGATGTCGTTCTCTTCGAGAAGATAAAGAAAAGTTCCGATCAACAATTCTTTTCTATCTTGAGGCAAATGCGAGAATTTAGCGTATCGCAAAAAACGATTAATGTATTTAAGAAGCATTTCCTCGATTTTAATTTGAAACTTGGCTTTACTCATATTTTTCCTCTCGCCGGTCCAGAGATTGAGAAGATCTTGGGCTTATTGATAGCTGCAAAATGAAAACCGGTTTTCGGGTACCCGAAAAAGCGCGCCATCCGGGCGCATTTCGGGTATCTACGCCATCCCTGGGCGATATAGGGCGAATCAGGCGCCGGCGCCGTAATCCGCCGAGCTTGAGGGGTTTTCGAAAGGCAGGACTCAATAGGATTGCCCCGTATTTCATTCTAGTGGCCGGAAGAGTCGGCCAACCGTGCGTAATTCAATCTGAGATTCGCCAGTTGCCCGTTGATTTCGTTCTCCATGCCAAGAACACCCCATTTCCCCTGCATTTTTTCATTAATAGCGCTTAGTAAATCGATCGCCAGCCTAGCTTCCTCAAAATTGGCCTTGGCTTGGCCGGTCTCGGGATTTGCTATGAGTCCTAATTCTATCCATGCTTTCTGAAGAATTATGCTGACGAAGAAATTGGCGGTTTCCAGCATGTTTAAGGATAAAAAGGAAAGCGGTTTTTCCTTTTTGCCCGTTTCTTCATCATGAACGGAACTTTCAGACACCGAATCATTGATCTCAGCCGCGCACGTTTTTTCCTTTTCGATTACTTCGTCGTCGTCATGCGAAGCTCTCTTGTCGGCAATCTTGATTTCTTCTTTTTCATTCATATTTGACTCCTTAATGACGCGATTTTAGAGATAACATTATCATGAATGCTGTTTTCAAAACAATACCGTAAAAAAGCAATAATTTTCACATTACTATTTGTCTTATAAATATGGCGAATGACGATAGACATTGCCGGAGTGTTTATACATTTCTCCCTTCGTTTTGCAGGGCAAATACAGATAAAATTTTTCCGCCATGAATATTCATCATTTGTTTTGTTTAGTGGAATCGGTATTCTATGATAGAATTAACAACTTTTACAACACTAGAAGGGTAATAAATGTCGGCTTTTGTAATCTTGATTTCCATACTCTCTGGAATTGAGGAAAAAAGGATTTATGATCGTTCAAGAAAAAGTTGAAGAAGACCAATTGATAAAATTTAGCGCAAATTAAAGTGGAAATAGGTATAGAGCCTTGAGTCGTTTTAAATGGCTTAATTTGGAGTCTTCGCATCCGGCTGAAAAAGATACGCCGCCTTCGTCGGCGGATGTTGATGCCGAATCACTCGAAACCGATATCGCGGACCATCGACATTTGTTGCAGATTGCCGAGGAAGCGTATCGTGCCATGCTTTATGAAAAGGCATTGAAATTCTATTCCAAGGCATTGGGCGTCGATCCGAATCTGGAAGTCGCTTGGTCCGGCCAACTCAGATGTCTATTGGATCTGAATGAAAATCCCGAAGCACTGACGTGGGCAACAAAAGCGCAACAAATGTTTCCAAAGAGCGCGGATATTATTTCCGTAAGAGCTCTGGCTTTGGCGCGAGAAGGCAATATTCCCGATGCGCTTGCTTTATCCGACGGCGCGATGAAAAACGATCCCATCGGCTGGTTTTCCTGGATCGCGCGCGGCGAAATTCTCGCGTTGGCCGATTCCGGCAATTCGGAGTTTTGCATGATGAAAGCTCGCGAGATGATGCCGAACGACTGGTTGATCGTTTTAAAAGTAGCTCAAGGTTACAGCCGAACATCCATGAAAGAAAAATCGGTGTCCTTGTATAAAAAAGTTCTTTCGGCTCAACCGGATCTCGCGGAAGCCTGGTATGAAATGGGAATAATACAAATGGACTTAGGTCTCATAGATGATGCGCAGAAATGTTTCGAGAGAGCGCACAAACTTATTCCCGCGAACCGCAAATTTTCCAATGCTTTTTCGGAGACGCTTCAATTCGGGTTTATGGATAAAGCTTATAATTGGATAAAAACCTTTTTCAGCGGAGCAAAGAGAAAATGACTTACGATGAGCAAATTCATGTTTTACTTCTCAGAACACGTCATTGCCTAGCAGAGGCTTGTTCAGCCCTTGTTGGTGTGCCATTATTGATAGCTGCAAAATGAAAGCCGGTTTTCTGGTAGGGCGGATTAGGC
>Ga0209749_1001660_pt1 | contig 18335 bp, 15 predicted proteins | sample EPASupsiteSAE347_FD_187267 | JGI IMG/M metagenome (GOLD analysis project Ga0209749, IMG submission 187267) | Bioremediated contaminated groundwater from EPA Superfund site, New Mexico - Sample SAE3-47 (SPAdes) (version 2) | ecosystem: Environmental > Aquatic > Deep subsurface > Groundwater >... | reverse complement strand
ATCCAATCCGCGCCGATCTGCGCCTGTCGGCACGGTTTCTCTCCCAGGACGATGGACACCGGCTGGGCCTGATCCTGGAGTGCAATCCATTCTCCGGTCAGTTGCATGTCTTTGGGCATGGGGACGATATCCACTTCCTCCCAAAGCGAAGGAGTCGCACCAGCCAATATAGATGGCATGATCAGAAGACCTATAATTAACAGCACTCTGTCAATATCATCGAACCTGATTGTCTTCATAGAAAAAGCGCCTTTTGTTGGGTGATCGTTTATGGCATTACATTTTTACGGTCACCGAACCCTTGAACGCGACAACACCTTTGTGCTGGCCCTGACCACGAGTTCCGGCGCCACCAGGATATCCTCATGTTTTTTCCCGCGCGCAATATAGCGCAGCAATGTGCGCATGGCCAATTGCCCCAGTTTATGCAACTGCGTATTGATCGTCGTCAGCGGCGGATCGGCCTGGGCCGCCTCCGGAATATTGTCGAAGCCGATCACTGATAAATCCTGCGGGACGCGGATTCCATTCATACGGCAATACTCCAGCACATGCAGTGCCTTGGCGTCATTGGTGGCAAATATGGCCGTCGGCGGATTGCGTTGATTCAGCAACCGCTGCATGGCTGCAAACGTTGCCTCGGCATCATCGGAAATTGTTTCGGCCACGAGATCCCAATCCCAGAGCTTGCGATCTCTATGCATCACCGTCCAATACCCGTCAAAACGGCTGGTCAACCACGGATTGGAAATCAGCCCAGTAATATATCCAATACGCCGGCGGCCCAGACCAAACAAATGTTTTATGGCCAGCAAGGTCCCCTTGCGAAAATCGGTCCGCACGATGGTCGCCCAAGGATTGGGGGCGTAGCCGTGCGCAAAGACAACTGTATTGTGCGCGGCCAGATCCTGGAGGGCTTCCCGGCGCAGGTCGCCATTGTCCACAATAATCAGGTTCAGCCCGCGCAGGCTGGGGCGATAAAACAAGCCCGAGCGGGTTTCCAAGGAAACATTATGTTCCTGTGCCACATCGCTCACACCGCGCATGATTTCCGACCAGAAATAATGACGAGGGGGTATAATCGAAGGATGGCTGAGCATCGCCTCGGAAACAACCAAAGTCACCGGCAGAGCCGCTTCGCGCCGACGCACAAAAGTGCCTTGGAAGCGGCGTTTCTGGATTAGGCCTTCCTGCTCCAGCTCGTTAAAAGCGCGCCGGACCGTGATGGCGCTGACGCCATACTTGGAGCAGATTTCCGCCAGCGAATAGTATTTCGCTCCCGCCGGCAAACGACGTGTTTCGAGATCCTGCCGCAGTTCGCGGACGATACGGCGCCAAAGATAGGGGGTGTCACTCATAACTCCAATGTATTATATAACGTGATTATGTCAATATATATTTGTCAATGTATGATATAGTGGCAATACCCCCCGCAATATGTTGTCATGTAGATAATCGTTCGGATCGGTGACCGTGGCGGCAAGGTCGTGCGATTGGGGGAGGGAAGGATAATGGCATTCATAATGACGATGGGTTAACGGGTGGATCGGATAAGGTCATAAGCGTCCTGAAAAATAGCTCGATAATCCGTTCGTGTCAGTATGAATCGTTCGAAACCTTGTTGTTGCGCTTGCATATGGGGACGGCATAGATGACGCCGGTACAGGCGGTCCGCTTCCCGATAAAAATCTCCGTTCAAGAGAGGGATGTAACTTTCCTTAAAGGACAGCGGCACTGGCGCGTAGACCGAATGGCGGGTATTACCGCAACACATGTAATTAACGGTATCTGGGGGATATCGCCGCGAAATCACGTGCAATTGGGCCGAAATGGTCATCCAGAAGTGAACGCGATCATCGTTGCACAAGGCATGAGGCGCGTATTTACGATCGCGTGACATGGCGAAAACCTCCTGGAGCGAGGGGGTGTTTTTGAATTTTTTCATCATAAAATCCATGCGTTGCTTCCGGCGGAGTGTGTTGGTGTTGGGTGCCACTGAAATCCACGGGCGGGCCTTGGCGGTAAAGAAATGATTGGACACTACCAGGACACCCTTATCAATAAATGTCGCGGTATAATCTGTGGAGTGGGTTTCCATCATAAGGCCTTTTTCCGGATCGGCGAAGAGATAAATTGCGCCGCGTTCCTTGCCGGCACCACCGGCGACTTTTTTGTCGATCAGACGTTCGAACAAGCTGGGAATATCGTCGCAGGATGAAGCCTTTTCCCCGAAGTACCGCAGAATGTGACAATCATTCAACAACGGCGCATCTAAAATAAAAGGGGTATGGGACCCGGTGTTATTAGCGCCGGCCAGGACGGCATCTGAGAGAAAATGCGGGGTTCCGAGATTGCCGATATCCTTGCCCACCTGTATCGTTTTTCCATCCGGATTGCAGACGATATAAAAACATTGAATGTGATTGCGTTCGTCCCGAATTTTAAACAGACGATTCTCTGTGCGGCCAATGGAAACAAACGACGTGCAACTGTGCTTGGGTGCGGTGGCCGGATAAAAACCCGGCGGCAGACAATTTAGCATCAGAATATCATCTGCGGTGACGGCCGCGCCTTTGGCCATGCCGGCTGTTTCGTCAAGCCAATGCGGCGCTACTTTGCGGATGTTACGTTGAAAATCGCGGATTCGCGCCGTGATGGCGGCGGCGGTTATTTTTTGCCGTTTTTGGATGCGCCGGGTCATTGCGATGCGGCGCCTAAGGATCGAACCACTAATGACGCCTATGATTTTGCCGTTTGCAAACCAAGACGATTGATTCAATTGAATAAAAGGGACATGCATCCGTAAGTTCTTTGAGTTTACCATTGGTGAAAATCGATGGCCGCCAGTGCCAAGGCTGTAAACGCCCGCTGTCCTTTGGCGCGCATATCGGCCGTGTTTAAGAGAAACCAGGGAAATTCGAAATTACAACCCAGGGCGCCAAATTGTTCCTTGCAATAATCTTTCCAGCTTTTGTTCTGATCGGGACAACCGACCTTCCGGGTGGCTTTCAGATAATCCGCATGCGTCTCCACAAACCAATATTTGTAATGCACCGTGTCGTTCGGCATATGGAGAAGGATCCGTTCCGCGATCCGGCCTTCATTGCACAAAAGGCCGTCCCGAAATTTATCGATCCAATTATGCACGTTCATATGTACGAGCGGCCGGACGGAATCAACGGCTTTTTTCAGGGTGGCGTGTGCGGTGTCTTTGACGGTGTGAAGACGGTTCAGGTCCGCGCCTTGTTCCCAGGACAGGCGACTCATGCCGTTATACACGCCGTCAGGATTGGTCATGGGCATTAGATAAACGTTGAATTTCTGACGCAGATACCGGCATGGTTCGGTGTTGGATTGAAGTAGGTCCGCAATGCCTTCCGCGCAATAGGAGCCGGCCGTTTCGTAGGCATGGTCGCGCGTTTGGATAAAAAAGGGATGTGCCTTGGGGTTAGGCGACGGCCAATGAATTATCCGCATATCCCGCCCTTCGCGGCTGTGGCCGATCGTCGTGACGGCCGCACCATTTTTTTTCAGGCGTGCCATCCAGCGGACACACTGCTCGTAATTATATTCCGGATATAATCCAAGATGGGTGATTCCCGGGCGTACGGTCAGGTGGTATTCCACAAGCGCTTGCTCCCGTGTTGCCGGAATCATTGTCCATTCCGTATCCCGTTCATGACGGATGTAACCCAGGTCGTGATGTGCCATCCGTCCCGGGGTGTGCCAATCGACCTGGATCGTTACCTCTACCGATTTAGAGCTGGAATTACGGATGCGAGTGGAAAAACGGGAACCGGCACCAGCAACCTCCTCAGATATGCCTTTTTGTTTCCGATAGCCGGGATACAAAATGAAAGACGATTTACCGGTGTGCCGCAGTCCTTCCGGATGGTGCGGGCAACTGCCGTCAAAACCGATCAGAATATCCAGACTCATTTTCGGCTCCATATCAGGGTGAATGCCGTGTGTTTCCGTCCATTGAATGTGAGCACGATGAAGGGGGCATGGCGATCGTCTACAAGAAAATCGCGGGCGTTTGTCTGAACCTGTCTCAACGTATAGGTGGGTGGGTGCCAGAAAAACAGCTTGCGTTCCTTCTGATAAAAATGCCGGACCCGAATCCGCATGGCGCGATCATCAAAGGCAACGGACTCAATGTCCACGGCGCCTTGGAAAATGTGCAGGTTAGTGCCAATAAGTTGGGGATGGTTGGTTCGGCGTCGTAATGCCAAGATTTTACATCCGTGCGGCGGCACATCGTTAACCGGCATCCGGTCGCGGAATATCCCAAGATATTGTTCGTTCCAGAAATCGAACCCATGCCAAACCCCAGAATCGGCGAAAGCAAGCGGGACCGAATAATCATTATAGACATCGTCCCAGTTGAATACTCCTACAATATACCAGTCCTCGAAGTCGCGATGCACCGGCAGATAATATAGGGATGGTTGCTTGCCGTTTTTAAATACGTCGATGGGATAGCAAGTCGCCGCATAATGCGGCAAAAACTGGCTGATCATGATGATGCGCGAGGGGTTCCGTTGCAGTTCCGCAATTGGGTCGGTCAATAGCATGGCACCGCCGGAAAGGGCGCTGGCGGAAATTTCGAACAGCAGTTCGTTGTGCGGCATGATCGAGTCCACCAGCGTGGGATTTTTGTCATTGCGGTAATGAAAAGGAGAAGGGAAATCCCTTAAAATCACGTTTTCGCGATGATTGTGCCAGAATTTATTATGTAGAAAGGAACTCATGAGATCGTTTTTCATGTTTTCCTTCATCATCGGTTTGCCGGTTTCCGGTAAATACCAGTCTGGATGCGTATCCTGGGTAGTGCGCTGGGTATCCACATAGCCGATGGAAGGACCATAAATGCCTTCGCCTTCAACGATGACATCAGAACCGCACTCTTCGCGGATGACCCGAAGCGCATGGCGAACCTGCTCAATGGCCGTGATTGCGGGGTCATGGAATCGGCCGCCTTGATAGTGGGTTAGACAGGGGCCATCCAGTTTGAGATATTTAACTTTCCAATCTCGCACCATGGTCCGAACGATTTTTCTCAGCCATTCGAGCGTCGCCGGTACAGTGAAGTCCACCATATAACATGGGCCAACGTTGGAACGTGGCTTGTGCAATAATTTATGACTGTCTTTCTCCAAAACCATCCAGTCCGGATGGTGTTTGGCGACTTTCGTGTTTATGTTAGCGAGGTAAGGGGCCAGCCAAAGTCCCAGTTCGAAGCCATGCCGACGAACGATGCGGGCAAAACGGCTCATATCCGGAAATTTTGGACACGGCTTCATCCATTCCGAAGCATAAGCGCACCAACCGCCGTCGACGATCACGTATTTCAGGGGAAACCCCTGGCGTTTCAAGCCGGCCATGGCCTTGACGGTCTTGAGAATATCTTTTTCGTTTTTCTGTTCGCGATAATATTGCCAATCGATCCAGCCAGTAACCGTTTTTTTGGGAAGGCGAGCCCGACAGGTTCTGGCGACATAATCAGTATAGCGCGTCAACCCTTGTCGCAAATCGGTAATTTCCGCGATCATCAGGGTTTCGAGCTGCCACGTTTGATGTGGTTTGAGTGTCAGTCCAGTAATATTAGTTTGGACGGCCGCAAATTGGATGGTGCGGCCTTCCGTGTTGAAATGAAAATATCCTTCCAAATGTTCGAAGGTGGTAAATCCGGCCAGAATTTTTTTAAAATGACCCGGCCGGCTGATGACGACTAACGTATGGCTGACGAAATCGCGAGGGCCATAATCCGCCGGCTTCCAATTATTCACCTGGGTGGCGTCTTGGCCTGCGTGAAGCACATAGAATCCCGCCGGATCCGATGGCATGTAAAAGCCCTGACGAAAGACTTCCACCGAGGGTACACCCAGATCGCCCTGAAACAATTCTATCTTTCGAATGGTCAAGGGGCGTGCCGTCGGATTTTGCACCGTTACGTTCACTAAGGTCATGTCGTGGCATTGACGGGTTGCCGTGCAGAATTTTAACGGAACCCACTGGCTGTTGTCTTGTTGTGCGCGCGGGACGATCAGCGGGAAGTATGGGAGGGATGGGCTGGCTTTCATAATTGCCTTTGTCATCGGTGTCAGACTTAAATATTAAACATTCAACTTCGTAGCAAGTTGCTCAAAGTACCGATATAATAATACATCGTTCTCCATTCTCGCATACAACCGCCTGCGCTGTTGACCCACGGCGGCGCAGGTAATCCCGTCGTAATATTGACCGGCGGCCATTAGCTCCCCCGGTTTTCCCGAGCCATGGTACGTGTTCCGAGAACCTGCCGCAGTTCGCGGACAATCGGCATCAAAGATAGGGGTAACACTCACGCCTGCAATGTATCATATGGAATGATTATGTCAATATATATTTACAAGTGTATAATATTAGATTTCCTGATCCCTGCTTTCGAGAAGTAGGGATCAGGAAATCTGAGGTTAAGCCCGCATAAAAAGGATAACTGTTATCTTGTGGACCACTGTTGCTTTCCGGACACCGCAGAGTTTCAGGATACAGGCTTCCCAGACCCTGATAAGAAGGAAAGGGGTCAGTCCGTGCATATATGCATTATTTTGCGGAAGGATTTAATCTCAAGGGTCTCCTGATCCCGGAAGTTTTTTACCGCACGGCTGGTCTTCACTTTGAAAACCCGAGGTTTTGTTTGATTTGGCGGCGGATGGCCTGGCAAGCGGACACGGCGGTCTTGGCCATTTCCCGGGTGGCGGATTCGCCTGGATAACGGAATGTGATTGCAAAACTGGTGAGGTCATTCAGCTTGGGGCGAAATGCTTCCCAGAGTGGTTCCTGCGGCAGGATCAAGTCGAGCAGCGCTTCGAGATCGTGGGTCTTGGGAAAGGAGATGTCGGCCTCGACGAGACGGGCCTTGAGATATCTCTCCGCGCATTGCTGGGCGTGGAAACAGGCCGCGTCAAAGTTCGGTCGTCGACGCGCGCAGTTCGCGGCCAGCCGTGGCAAGGTCCGCCTCCGCTTTGTCAACCCATTCCCGCGTGTTGGGCTTCATAGAGTGATTTACCCCGCTGGATGATTTCCTTGATGAAAAAGTCGCCCATGGCCAGACGCTGCCGGATGGTTCTTGGATTGCGGACAATCAGGTCCATGGGGAACCCGGCGCGGATTTTTTGCCTGATCTTGGCGGACTGGACGGCAGCGTGTCCGTCATGCGGAACGATGACCAGTAGGTCCACATCGGAATCTTCCGTGGGACGGCCGTAGGCATAGGAACCGAACAGGATGACGCGTTGGGGGTGGAATTGCCTCGCCACCTGTTCAACGAAGACCTTGATATCTTTTCGACTTACCATGAAAGAAGCCTATTCAATTTTGCTCGGTTTGGCAAGTTGCGCTTTTAGAACTCCAAAAGTAAATGCTCGGATAGTCTTTTCAGAAGGCGTTGGATATTGACGATCGCGGCTGTTTGTGAGACTGCCGCCGGCTCGTAAAACATGTTCAAGCTGTTTGCGATTCATGGGTTCATGCCTGAGGCAGATCCGCCTTCGGCGGAAAAACGCCGGTAAATATCCCGGCGCGCGCATATTTTCCGCGCCTTCTGCAGCCCCTGCCGTTCCGGATCCCGGTCAATCTCGGCCGCGACCGCGTGGGCCAAGGCCAAGCTCCGCTGATCAATCTCTTCATGCGTTTTCATACGTTTATATTATAGCAAAAAACCGTTTTGTGTCTATTTCAATAAATCGTCGTTGGTAATGTCGGCATTCTACTCGACACAACTTTTAAAAATGATAGCATAAACACCGTTATGAGCACCAATACGGATATTTCAGCAAAGGCCCGGCAGGAGTTGGCGCAAGCCCGGCGGATTGTGGTGAAAATCGGCAGTCGGATCCTGGTACAGCGCTCCGGGCGCCCCGAGATGCGTCGGATTCGCTCCCTGGTGCGGGAATTGGCAAAACTGCGGCAGACGGGCCGCGAAGTGGTTTTTGTCACTTCCGGCGCAATCGGCGCCGGCATGGAAGCCCTCGGCATGAAGCGACGCCCGACCAATTTGCCTAAATTACAGATGGCAGCGGCCGTCGGCCAAAGCCGCTTGATGACGCGCTATGACAAACTGTTTGCCCGGGAACGGAGCAAGATCGGGCAAGTGTTGCTGACACATGACGATCTTAAACATCGCTCCCGGCACCTGAACGCGCGCAATACCATGCTGACCATGTTGAGCGCCGGCATTATTCCGGTGGTCAACGAAAACGATGCCGTGGCCGTGGATGAAATCAAGTTCGGTGACAACGATCTGCTGGCGTCGCTGGTAGTACACCTGATTGACGCCGATTTGTTGATTATCCTGACAACCACCGACGGACTGCGTGAGCCCGCGGTTTCCGGGCGCTCCCGGCGCGTGGCGTTCCTGGAATCCGTTACGCCCGAGGTGCTGGAACTGGCCTCGGGCAAGGGTAGCACCCTTTCCACCGGCGGGATGGCCAGCAAACTGGAAGCGGCCCACGCCGTGGCTAAAACCGGCGCCGCGGTCGTCATTGCCGATGGCCGCCAGAGCGGCATCATCGCAAAGATTTTATCGGGAGCCGACACGGGCACGCTGATCCGATCGGCGGACGATCAGCACGCCGAATCCCTCACGGGGCGCAAGCGCTGGATCGCGTTTTTCCACAAGCCCCAGGGTACGCTGGTTATTGACGAAGGCGCGCGGCGGGCGATCGAACGGGGCGGCAAGAGCCTGTTGCCAATAGGCATCAAGAAGGTAGATGGCGAGTTCGAGGCCGGCGCCGCCGTGGATATCAAGTCTTTGGATCAGACGCTGATCGCGCGCGGCTTGGTCTCCTATTCCAGCCACGACATCCGGTTGATACAGGGGCGCCGGACGGATGCCATCGCCGGTATTCTGGGAGCGGCGGATTACGAGGAAGTGATTCATCGGGATAATATGGCGATCATGAACGCATGCACTTAACGCCTTTAATGGGCGGACTCTTGTAACCGCGGCGATAACGCCGTGGCCGCCGAAAGAATCCACGCCCTCACGGGCGCGGCTACCAGGATTGAAATCCTTATGCTTCAAGCGTGAAGCGTAGTGCGTTGACGATATGACAAGAAAGAACGGAGCAAAATGACATTGCACGATGAAATAGTTGCCATGGGACAGCGGGCACTGGCGGCCTCGCGGCAATTGGCGCTCCTGAGCGCCCGCCGCAAGAACAGCATTCTTCAATCCATGGCCGATCAAATGATCCGGGATCAGCAAGCCATTCAGCAGGCCAATGCCCAGGACATGGAAGCCGGACGGCAAACGGGCCTCTCAGCCGCTCTGCTGGACCGGTTGCAGTTGACCGATGCGCGGATCGAGGCCATGGCGCAGGACTTGCGCGCAGTGGCCGCCCTACCCGACCCGGTCGGGCGCGTAATCCGACGCTGGACGCGCCATAGCGGAGGTGTCCGCCCCAGCGGAGGTGTCCGCCCCAGCGGCCTTCAGATTGTCAAGCGCCGTGTGCCGATTGGCGTGATTGGTATTATTTACGAGTCGCGTCCCAACGTGACGGCCGATGCCGCCGCGCTCTGTTTTAAAACATCCAACGCCGTCATCTTGCGCGGCGGCAAGGAAGCCGCTCGCTCCAACGGTGCGATCGTTCAGGCCATGATAACCGGCGGCCAACGCAAAGGCTTGCCTGCGGATGCGATCCAGTTCATTCAAACTCCCGACCACGAAGCAATCCGCGAGCTGGTGCAATTGGAAGGGCTGGTGGACCTGGTAATTCCCCGCGGCGGCGAAGCCTTGATCCGGATGGTGATGGAACAGACCAAAGTGCCGGTGATCAAGCATTACAAGGGCGTGTGCCACGTATTTGTGGACGAGAGCGCCGACCCCGACATGGCGCTGGCCATTATTGAAAACGCCAAATGCCAGCGGCCCGGCGTCTGTAATGCCATTGAAAAAGTGCTGATTCACGAGGCCGTTGCGGCCTCGTTCCTGCCGCGCATGGCTGAGCGGCTCCAGGCGCGCGGCGTGGAACTGCGCGGGGATGAGGCCGCGCAGCGGATTGTTCCCGCCATCAAAGCAGCGACCGAAGAGGACTGGACGGCGGAATACTTGGACTTGATCCTGGCCATACGGATTGTGCCTTCCGCCAAGGCGGCGGTGGAGCACATCAACCGTTACGGTTCGCACCACTCCGACGCCATCGTAGCCGCCTCAGCCACGGCCCAAAAGATATTTACCGACGAGGTGGATTCCGCTTGCGTTTATGTGAATGCCTCAACCCGCTTTACCGACGGCGGTGAATTCGGCATGGGCGCCGAAATCGGCATCAGCACCGACAAACTGCATGCACGCGGACCCATGGGACTGGAAGAACTTACCACGTATAAATACGTGATCCACGGCGCCGGCCAGGTGCGAATGTAATTATTTCAACGAGGGTTCCTTGACCTTGGGCAAGGTTGCCGGCGCCGGTTGCGCAGCTTCCGCTTTCGCCGGGGCGGAGACCTCCGCCGGGGCGGATACCTCCACTGGTGATTCAATCAGCACGGCAGGAGGCGTATCGCCTTTCTTTTGCTTAAACTCCTTTGTCTCCAGCGGCATTTTGGATCGCGGAACATCGTATGGATTATATTCGCGGCGGGGCTCATTAATATCAACAAGTTTCAGGTCGTAGCGCTTGGCCAACCACTTCCATTCACGATCCGTGAAACGGAGCACGGGGTTCATCCCGTTAATCAGATCGGCTATTTGCAAGGTTTTGAGCCGCGTCACGTCAGCGCCCCAAGCCGCTTCTTCCTCCAGCAGGGCCGGCAAGGTTTTGTCATCGCCGATCATGACGACCTGGCGCGGACATTCGGCCACGAAACGACGCTCGCGAAAATCGTCCGAGCTCACATACTGCCACCCGCCATCCTTCCAGACGAACAACAAGGGATCCACCCCGCGCGCTTCCGTGCGATAGGACAGCACAACGATCGGGCGCAGACAGCCCAAGTCCATGGCAAATTGTACCATGCGCGGACGCGCCGGCACGACCAAGAGCGTCGTTTCTTGATTAAGCCTGGCCTTGGCCACAGCCGAGGACCCTGCCAACTCCATACCGATGCACAATCCCATACAACACAGCACCCGATAAACATGATGGCACATCGCCCACCTCCTCGTTGATAATATTTGATAATTCGTTTTAGACATAACCCATATTTCAGAATCACAAGCATTCTAACCAAGCACGGGTGTAAAAGCAATAGCGATTTATAATTCAATGCCATGAATTTTCCGCCTACGGCGGACAATCTTGCGGTTCTATCGAACCGCGGCTACACCGACATCCGTTGTAGAGGCCGTTCGTGAGAACGGCCAAGTTCAACAGCGGATCATGCGCAGGAATTGACTGACACGCGTCTCGATATGGGTGCGTCGTATGGCCTGTAGTTTTTCCAGACTGAAGGCCTCTACGGCGAAGGATGCCACCATGGCGCCATAGACCATAGCGCGCCGAACCGCTTCCGGCGTAATCCGCCGCGCGTGCGCCAGCACCCCCATCAGCCCGCCGGCAAAGGCGTCGCCCGCGCCGGTCGGATCGTGAACCTCGTCCACCGGGTAAGCCGGGACCAGGGCCAGGCCGTGTTTGGAAAACAGCAAACTGCCGTGCTCACCTTTTTTAATAATGACATACCGCGGCCCCAGGGTCAACACGTGCCGGGCCGCCTGCACGAGGTGCTCCTCACCCGTCAAATCCCGGGCCTCGGAATCGTTGATCAGGAGCATGTCAACCTGGCGGATGACTTTTAAAAGCGTGGCCCGCGTCGTTTTGATCCACAAATCCATGGTATCGGCGGCGACGAACCGAAGCGCGTGCATTTGCGCGAGCACGCGGAGCTGGAGATCCGGCGCAATATTGGCCAGGAAAAGAAACGGGCTTTCGCGGTAAGCCGACGGCAAATCGGGCGCGAAATCGGCAAAGACATTCAGGTGCGTGGAAAGCGTGCGCCGGTTGTTCAGGTTGCGCTCATAAATGCCCGACCATCGGAAGGTCTTGCCATCGGCCGACTGCAAGCCCTGTTGGTCAATGTGAAAGTTCCGGAAAACTGCGCGGAAACGCGCCGGAAAATCCCGGCCAACAACACCCACCATGCCCGTACGCGCAAAAAAAGAGGCCGCTGCACAGGCATAACTGACCGAGCCCCCCAGAATGTCGCGGCGCTTAGCCGAGGGCGTTTCGATGGTATCCAGACCAATGGAACCCACCACCACCAGATTGACCGCATCGCTCCCGCATCGTGATTTCATATAAATAAGCCTTTTCTGCCGTCTTTCGTTGCCGACGCCCCGGTTATTTTGTGACTGGTTGCTCGCACGCATAAGCATTGTGAAGGTTTGGGCACGGAAGTCAAATATTTTGTCCATATTTTGTCCATTGCACAATTTGCCCGTTATGGTATCATTTATTGCAATTGACGCGTATGTTGTCGTCTCCGGCAACAGGTTTTAAGACATCGTGCGCATGGCATAATCCCCATAAGGGATCAAGAAAGTTCTGATGTGACGGAAGCGAGTAAATTAGGAATTGAGGCGGAACGGGTTACGCAAATTGCCTGCGCTAACTGCCGAAAACTGTTGGACGTTTCGCACCTGCCCTCCTTTTCGGAAATCAAGTGTCCCGAATGCGGCATGGCCCAAATCGTTCCCGCGAGGTTTGGCGGATTCTGGCTGATTGGCCGGCTCGGGTCTGGCGGCATGGGCGTGGTTTATCACGCCATGGATAAGGACCTGGGGCGGCACGTGGCGTTGAAGGTCATGAAGAAGGAGCTGAGCGCCAACCAGGAATTCGTACAATCCTTCAAGCACGAAGCCCAGGCCGCGGCCACCTTGAACCATCCGAACGTTGTACAGATATATTCGTTCGGCCAGGTGGAGGGCCAATTCTATATCGCCATGGAGTTGGTCAGTGGCGGACGCTTGGACGAGATGATCGCCGATGGAGTGGCCCTGGAAGAAACCCGGTCCCTTGAAATCCATTTACAGGTGGTCGCCGGCCTGCGGGCCGCAAGCGATGTGGGCCTGGTGCACGGGGACATCAAGCCGGCCAACATCCTGTTCGGCCAAAACGGGGAAGCCAAGGTCCTGGATTTTGGCCTGGCCAGTTTTATCGGCCAGCAACAACAGGGTGGCGCCGTCTGGGGCACGCCCTATTACATTGCCCCCGAAAAAGCACGGGGCAAGCGCGTGGATTTCCGCTCGGATATTTACAGCCTGGGCGCGACATTCTTTCATGTGCTGACCGGCCAGCCCCCGTTTGACGGCGCCACCTCCACCGACGTGGTCATGGCGCGTCTGAATCAGCCGGCGCCCAACCTGCTGGATTTCAATGCGGACTTGCATCCCGAAACGGCCGCCCTGGTGGCCCGCATGCTGGAAGTGGACCCGACCATGCGGTACCCGTCGTATCCCGCCCTGCAGATTGACATGGAGACAGCATTGGAGGCGTCGCGGAAACCGCTGAAAAAGTCCGCAGCTTCCATGAAGGCCATGCTGAACGCCATGAGTCCCCGTCCATCCAGGCTGAGCCGGAAATTTTTGATTCGCGCCGGCATAGGGCTGGCGGCAGTGATCGTTGTGGCCGCCCTCGCGGGCGGTTGGTATGCCTACCATCGGCATCAACTTCGTTTGGCGGCTGAGGCCGCGCAACACCAGCAGATGATCGAAGCGATGGAACAGGGTGAAGCAACCTTTGGTCGCATCAATGCGTTAGCCGGTGTCATCGTCCAGCTGGGCGAGCCCGCGCGGACACTGGCAGAGCGAATCAATAAGATTGCCGCGGCGAATTCGAATCTAAACACGGCGGCAGCGCGTGCGGCGCTGGAAATCGATAAAGCCCTCGATATCCTCAATGAAACGGAAGACACCCAGGCAATGGCCGATATCGCGCACCAGCAATTGCAGGCGGCCACGAACTACGATGCCACCCAGGAACCGGCCCGGCAGTTGGAAGCCTATTTCAACGCCACGATCGAACGGCATAATGTGATTCAAGAATGCAAGGCTGCCGCCGAGCAGGTCATGACCGAGGCCGGCACGATCCTCGCCCAGGCCGCCGCGGCCGCCCGGCAGTCCCGGGAAGCTGCGGCCCGTGAAGCCGCCCGCGAAAGGGCCGCCAAGGCCGCGCAACAGTTGGCCAAGAAACAGGCGACGGAAGCCGAGCGCATGCGTCCCAAGATGATCCAGTTGGAACTGGATATGGTGGACCGGGCGCGCGGCGCCAATGCCCCGTTGATCGCCAAGCGTAATTTCAATGAGGCCGCGCAGAGCATCGCTAAAATCAAGGACAATCTAACCCAGCCGGAAACACAGGCATATTTTAAAAACGTACAGGACACCTACGAGGCCATGATCAAGTTGAAAGCGTTCGTGGTCGGCGCCATTCAAAAGGCGCCCTATCCTAACGGATACACCACCGGCAGCACACCGCGTGACATTACCAAGGCCAATGCCAGCCAGGGGCTGACCATCACCCTTGGAACGGCCGGATCCATCAATATTCCATGGGAACAGGTGTCCACAGTGCAACTGGTTAAAATCGCCAACCATTACCTGGGAACGGCCAATCTGACCGATGAAGCGCGCGCCGACATGGTTTTGGCCATGGCCTTGTTTTGTTACGAAAACGGCGTTTTAAAAACGGCGGAAACGTGTGCCGTCACAGCCTGTCAAATCAATCCGGCGCTGAAATCAGAGGTGCGACGGCTTATGCCGGGATTCGCGGAAGATGGAGGTGTAGATTGAATCCGCTTGAAGAAGGGACGGAACTCAAACTGGATTTCAGCAAGTTGGAACGAGTATCGGCTAAAAGTCCCGGGGTTCTGCCGGTCGCCATCCAGAACGCTGACACTGGCGAGGTTATCTTGGTGGCCTACACCAATGCACAGGCATTTCATCTGGCAATGAAGGAAGGCCGGCTCATCATCTGGAGCACTTCCCGTAACGAATTATGGGAAAAGGGCAAGACGTCCGGAGAAACCTTCGACCTGGTAGAGGCACGGGTCAACTGCGAGCAGAATTCCCTGCTCTACCGCGTCCGTCCGCGGCGAAGCGGCATTTGCCACACCCGGAACCGCAACGATCAGCCGCGCAACTGCTTTTACCGCCGTATTCGCCCCGATACGCTGACTCTTGAAAACCTGGACCCGTAATTAAATTAGGCGGCGGACGCCGCAACATTCATGCGCCCGGTGAGGCTTGCCCGCCTCTGGAGGGGCACCGGGCCTACAGCATTTTTTGTAGGCCGGGTCCCCTGACCCGACGGGATTGAAATTCCTAAACATTAAATTAGTTTCGGCAACTTTGCCGTTCTATCGAACGGCTTCTACAACGAATGCAGGTGTAGTGGCGGTTCGGTAGAACCGCAAGATTTTACACCGTAGGCGAATCCGCCTCTGGCGTAAAATTCACAGGCATTGAATTAATCCGTGCTTTTCTCAACTGCGCCAAAAGCGCAAAGGCGGTCGGCGTTAAGAGAGTGTGTGTCTGTTCTAAAAAAAAACCAACATTTCGCTTGATTTACGGGCACTATAATGTAATTATATCGAGAAACAGAAAGGACTGCCCGCGCATCCGATTGAAAATATTTTGTTTTTTTAGTTGACTTGCGCAGTACTTTTCAAGATATTAAACCAGTATTAAAGCTTTGGCTGGATTGATTGGAAGCGATGCGGATTATGTTTGTCAGGCCTGAATGCCTTGCATTCGGGGAAACGTAGCGGAAAACCACAACAGAAGGAGGACAGTGTAATGGGTAAGTCAAAAACGAAGAGCGAGATCATTGCGGGGATCGCCGAAGCGACGGAAATCACCAAGAAGCAGGCGGCAATCGCTCTGGAAGAACTGGTGAAGATGGCCTATAAGGGCGCAAAGGATAAGTTCGTTATTCCCGGTTTGGGCAAACTCGTTCTTGTTCAGCGCCAAGCCCGCATTGGCCGTAATCCGGCGACCGGCGCAACCATTCAGATTCCGGCGAAGAAAGTTGTCAAGTTCCGCGTGGCAAAAGCGGCTAAGGAAGCCATCCTGAAGTAAGTAATTAAGTTTCGACGAAAAAAGGCCGGGGTGCAGAAACCCCGGCCTTTTTTTTTACGCCCAATCTGTTATGCTAATCGGTATGAAACAACTCTTCTGGAAAATGCACGGCGCCGGCAACGATTTCATTCTCATGGACGATCGTTCCGCACTTTTCCCGTGCGCGGATGCGGCGCTCATCCGGCGCCTGTGCGACCGGCATGCCGGCATTGGGAGCGAAGGGCTCCTGCTCATTCAGCCTTCCACGCGCGCCAATATCCGCATGCGTTTTTTTAACCCGGATGGCGTCGAAGCCGGCATGTGCGGGAATGGCGCCCGCTGTATCGCGCGATTGGCTCACGATCTGGGCGCCGCACCCTCCTCCATGCACATCGAAACCGCCACAGGCCTATTGAAGGCTGACGTCTTGCCGGATGCCGTGCGTCTGCAGTTACCCGCCCCTACGGACTGCCGATGCCACCAGACCCTGACGTTGGACAACCAGGCCATTCGGTATCATACCGTCCATACGGGCGTGCCTCATGCCGTGGTGGAAACGCAAACGTTAGATAGCCTGGATATCCGCGCCATCGGCGCCGCCATCCGCCATCACCCCGCTTTTGCGCCCAAGGGAACCAATGTGGATTTCATGGCGATCACCGGAGCGCATGCCCTGCGCGTGCGCACCTACGAGCGGGGCGTGGAAGCTGAAACGCCGGCGTGTGGCACCGGCATCACGGCTTGCGCCCTGATTGCCGGCAAACTGGACCGTGTCATACCTCCGGTGCATGTAACTTGCAAGCATGGCGACATTCTGGAAGTCAATTACCGGTTGACCTCCGATGGGTTCGAAACCGTCACGCTTCTTGGGCCCGCCGCCTATGTGTTTGACGGGGCGGTGGAAATCTGATTAAGACAGGCTGAAGGCTGAATGAAGGAGAAGGGACGACAAATCAGACATTTTCCGCGCTTGCCCCTTACCGCTTACCTCTTTGCGCCGCTTCATAAACTGCCCGCACGGACACTCCGGCGCGCTCGGCCGCGCCCAGACAATCCTCATATTCCGGCGATGCGGTGATGTCGTTGCCCTGCCAGCGGCCGATTTTTACCCTTATGCGGCCGAAGGGGGTTTCCACGGACGCGTGACGGCGTTCCAGCAGGGTGCGTTGAACCGAATGTTCCCGGATACCGAAAGTTGTGCTCTCGCGAAAAATCATGTCCAGCATGGCCGCACGCTGTTCCGCCCGGCACAAAACCGTCAACAAGATACCGGGGCGCTGTTTCTTCATTTGCACCGGCGCCAGGAATACGTCCAGCACGCCGGCATCGAGAAGGCGCTTCTGCAGGGCACCCACCAATTCGGGCGTCAAATCGTCCAGATTGCATTCCAACACCAGGCAGGCATCCGTAGCCGGATTGGCATCGGCATCCTTCGAAACGAAATCGGATTCCATCAGCATGGCCCGCAGGACATTGGGGCGCCCATTCAATGTCCGGTGCCCGATGCCCTGCCCTACCTTCAGAATGCGACTGCCGGAAGGAAATGCATCTTGTGTTTTCCAGGTTGTCAGGAGCGCGGCTCCCGTAGGCGTGACCAGTTCAAAGGGTTCGTCGGCCGGGGCCACAGCAAAACCTTTCATCAATTCCACTGTGGCTGGCGCCGGGACCGGCAAAATCCCATGTGCACATTCAACGGTACCATGACCCAACGGCAGGGGACCGACCGATACGCCCGCAACCCCAAGCCAATCCAAACCCAGGCACGCACCGACAATATCAATGATAGCATCCACGGCGCCCACTTCATGGAAGTGCACCTGATCGGGCGTTGTCCCATGCACATGCGCTTCAGCCTCCGCCAGACGCTGAAACACCCGCAAGCTGGTCGTCTTCACCGATGGCGGGAGATGGCTTTCCCCAATCAAAGCCCTGATTTCAATCAGCCCGCGATGCGGCGGGTGTGAAGGGGCATGCGGATGATCGGCGCCCTCGTGAGCGTGAGCATGAGCATGGGATGCCACGTGCACATGAACCCGCGTACCGCGCACGCCCCGGTCGCTAATGAACGCCGTTTCAATCTCGAACGACCCGATCGGCAGGGCGGCCAGTTGGCGCTGTATATCGTCGCGGCTGACGCCGAGATCGAAAAAAGCCGCCAGAATCATATCGCCACTGGCGCCGCCCACACTATCGCAATGAAGGTGTTTCATAATTTTAATCCCGCCGGGTCAGGGGACCCGGCCTACAAAAAATGCTGTAGGCCCGGTGCCCCTCCAGAGGCGGGCAAGCCTCACCG
>Ga0209749_1001659_pt1 | contig 18337 bp, 20 predicted proteins | sample EPASupsiteSAE347_FD_187267 | JGI IMG/M metagenome (GOLD analysis project Ga0209749, IMG submission 187267) | Bioremediated contaminated groundwater from EPA Superfund site, New Mexico - Sample SAE3-47 (SPAdes) (version 2) | ecosystem: Environmental > Aquatic > Deep subsurface > Groundwater >... | reverse complement strand
CCCGGGCGAGCTGCTGGGTTATGGTGCTGGCGCCCTGGAGGGGCTCATGGCGCAGGTTGGCCCGGATGGCCCGCAGTATGCCTTTGAAGTCTATGCCGAAGTGATGATAGAAACGTTCATCTTCAATGGAAATTATAGCGTTTTTGAGCACCTGGGGCATCTTGGAAATGGGGACCCAGGTCCTGTTTTCCTTGTAGATACTCCCGATCAAAGTTCCATCCGAGGCGAAAATCTGGGTGGATTCGCTGGGCTGAAAAAACTTCAACTGCTCGATGTTCGGAAGGTTTTGAGAGGCGCTGCTGATCAGGCCCAGGGCAAATCCCAGGAATGAAAGGCAGAAGAGCATCAGGAGCAGAAAAATGGCGATCACCCAGCGCCGTTTCTTTTTTTTCGGGGCGGGTTTCCGCGGTTCGTTCACCTCTGAAGTGTTTTGTTCCGTCATTAAACTTCTTCTTCCTTCGTCTCCGCCAGGCTCCCAAGGATGCCGTTGATGAATTTCCCGGAATCTTCCGTGCCGTAAATTTTGGAAAGCTCAACGGCTTCGTTGATGGTAACGGAGGCGGGTATGTCCTCCCTGTATAGAATTTCGCACACGGCCATTCTCAGGATGTTCTTGTCAACGTGGGCTATGCGCGCCAGGCGCCAGTTTTTTGATTTTTCCGAGATAACCCGGTCAATCTCGGGCAGATTTTCACAGGTCGTCCGCACCACGCTCCCGGCATAGTCGACGATCTTCGGATTCTGCACCCGCCCCAGAGCGTACTGAAGCGATTCTTCCAAATCGCATTTTCCCACGTCCATCTGGAAGAGGGTCTTTAAAATAATTTCCCTGGCTTTTCTGCGTTTTCCCATGTTATTATCTCCTGCCGATCCCGGCGATTACGCGGGCTCTGCCGGAGAGGTCATTTAAGACACGAATCTCCCGGAAAGCCCCCGTCTCTTCAAATAGTTTTCTTAAGCCGTTTTCCTGATTTAAGCCCATCTCAAATACTAAAAAACCCCCTTCGCTCAGATGCGGGGCATTTTCAAAGAGTATTCTTCTGTAAAAATCCATTCCATCCCTGCCTGCCCGGAGCGCAATTTCGGGCTCGAAGAGGCGGACGTTGTCTTCGAGGCGCTCCCATTCTTCATCCGGCACGTACGGCGGGTTGGAAATAATGCCGTCAAAGGGAAGGGAGTCGGCAGGCAGAGCGGAAAAAAGGTCGCTTTTTAGAAAAGTGATCCGTCCCTGCACTTCGTGAAATTCCGCGTTAAGACGGGCCGTCTTAAGAGCCTCTTCGGAAATATCTACGGCCGTGATTCGGGCATCTGGGAGGTAGTTAGCCAGGCTTGTAGCGATGGCCCCGCAGCCCGTGCCGAGATCCAGGAGCAAGGGGGCTCTCAGCGAGAGCTCACGGACGATGGAAAGCGTTCCCTCGACCAGCGTCTCCGTCTCGGGGCGGGGGATGAGTACGGAAGGATTCACCCTGAACAAGAGGGACATGAATTCCTTTTTACCCGTTATGTAGGCGACCGGCATCCTATTGAGGCGCAGAGAAATCAGGCGTTCGAACAGAGCCGTCTCATGGGAGGATAATTGCAGATCCCGGTGGGCATAAAGCTCGCTCCGTGTTTTACCCAGCGCTTCGCTGAGCAGGACTTCGGCGTCCAGAGAGGGAGTGCGGAATCCCCGGCCTTCCAGGAGGGAGGCGGCGCGTTCCAGGGTTTTGCCTATGGAGAGGTCTATTTGTGAATTCGGGATTCTTTCAGGCATCATTAAACAAGCTCTTTTAAGAGTTCCTCCTGTTCGGAGAGGACGAGCGCCTGCAGCATCTCATCGAGTTCCCCGGCCAGGAATCTCTCGATACTGTGTACAGTCAGACCGATGCGGTGATCGGTCACCCGGCTCTGGGGGAAATTGTAGGTGCGGATTTTCTCGCTCCGGTCCCCCCGCCCTACCTGGGAGCGGCGGGCCTGCGCTATCTCCTGCTCCTGCTGGGTCAGGAGGCGCTCCAGGATCTTGGAGCGCAAAATTCTCATGGCCTTTTCGCGGTTCTGGTGCTGTGAGCGTTCATCCTGACAGGCCACCACAATACCGGTTGGGAGGTGAGTGATGCGGATTGCCGAATCGGTCTTGTTTACGTGCTGGCCTCCGGCCCCGGACGAGCGATAGGTATCAATCCTGAGCTCCTGCGGGTTAATCTGCACGTCAACTTCTTCCGCCTCCGCGAGTACGGCCACGGTTACTGTGGAGGTGTGGATCCGGCCGCTGGCCTCGGTGGCCGGCACTCGCTGAACGCGGTGGACGCCGCTTTCAAATTTCATCTCGGACCAGACGCCGGAGCCGACGATGGAGAAAACAACTTCCTTGAATCCCCCAAGTTCGGTCGGGTTCGAGTTCATGACCTCGTATTTCCAGCCCCTCCGCTCCGCATACCTCGTGTACATGCGGAAGAGCTCTCCGGCGAAGAGAGCCGCCTCTTCCCCGCCGGCGCCGCCGCGTATTTCCATGATGATGTTCCGGTCGGCGTAAGGATCCTTCGGCAGGAGAAGGAGCTGGAGCGATTGTTCCTGTTCGTTTTTGCTTTTCTGAAATTTCTCGATTTCCTGTTCCAGGAAGACCCTGAAATCGGGGTCCTGTTCCGCCCGAAGCATTTTTTGAGCCTCTTCCAGTTCCTCCAGGAGCTTCTTGTAATTATTGAAACGGTGGACCACCTCTTCGATGGAGGCCCTCTCCTTGGCGACTTTATGATACTCGTGAATGTTGCTGATCAATTCCTGATCACAGAGTCTTTTGGTCAGTTCCTCATATTTTTTTTCATAGCTCAACAGTTTTTCGATCAAGGAAACCACCTCTTATTTAAACATCATAAATCCGGCAAATCCTGAAAGGATGACAGTCAGGCTGAAATCCACCTTTCCCCACATGGTAAGGAGGAAGGCCGCTCCCCCGATGGCCCAGGCCGTAAGGGAGGGGAAGGCAGGACTTCCCAGCTCCAGGATGACAGCCAGAAGGAGGCCGATGACAACCGGCAGTACGACTCGGGAGAAGCACTTTAGATCCTGTTCCCGGCAATATCGGCAGTAGAAAGCCGAGAGAAGAAGCATGATCAGGAAGGAAGGAAGAAACATGCCAGCGGTTGCGGCCAGGGCTCCTCCGAATCCTCCCACCCGGTAGCCGATGAAAGTCGAGCTGATCGCCACCGGCCCCGGGGTGACCTGACCCACGGCGATGGCATTCAGGAAGGCATCGTTGGTCAGCCATCCCAGATGGTCCACGATCTCGCTTTTCATGAGAGGGATGGCGGCATAGCCGCCTCCAAAAAAGCACGCGCCGATTTTAAGGAAAACCAGAAAGAGTTTCAGCACGTGTTGTTTCTCCCTTTAAGAGCCAAGACGACGGCTATCAGGACGGATCCCAGCACCACGTAGAGAGAGTGAATATTCAGGCAGAAAATGAGGGTGAAAGAGACCAGGGCCAGAAGTATGGGAAGGGCGCTTCGAAGGTGGGCCAGGGCGAGCCTGGCGGTGACCGCCGCCAGAATTCCCAGGATCGCCGGGGTGACCCCGTTCAGGATGGCCTGAAAGGAAGAAGAAGCGGAGAACCTGCCGAAAAGAGCCGCGATCAGGAGTACCAGACAGAAGGAGGGAAAAAGGAGGCTGAGTATCGCCAGTGCTCCTCCCGGAATTCCCTTGAGACGGTATCCGATGAAGGCGGCCAGGTTAGTCATTACCGGGCCCGGGGCCAGTTGCGCAAGGGCCAGTCCGCGAATAAACTCATTCTGGGGCATCCATCCGCGGACTTTCACGATCTCCTGCTCTATGAAGGTGATTCCGGCGTAGCCCCCGCCGAAGCTCAATATTCCGATTTTAAGAAATGCCAGGGCGAGGCGCAAAGCGTTCACGGTTCTTCCACATCTGAAGGGGAAGGCTCAGAACCGGGAACCTGGTGGCAGTTGCGGCATCTGGCCTCGTATTTTTCACTGGCTCCGATGGCGATGGTGGGACTGTCAAAGCGGGCGGGGGCACCGTCTATAAGGCGCTGGGAGCGGCTTGCGGTGCTTCCGCAGACGGAGCAGATTGCCTGGAGCTTGTCCGCAACCTCGGCGACGGCCAGGAGAGTGGGCATCGGGCCGAATGGACGGCCCCTGAAATCCTGATCCAGGCCGGCCACGATGACGCGGATGCCCCGGTCGGCCAGTTTCTGGCAGACCGGTACGACCTCCTCCGAGAAAAACTGGATTTCGTCAATGGCCACTACGTGCGTCTCCGGGCGAATTTGCTTGAGAATGAGGGAGGGATTTTTTTCGTCAACCAGAACGCAGTCGGTCGCCAGGCCGCTGTGCGAGCAGATATTTCCCGAGCGGGTATCCAGGGTCGGCTTGAAGACCTGCACCTTCTGACGGGCTATCTCCGCGCGGCGGACCCGGCGGATTAGTTCCTCGCTTTTACCGCTGAACATGCTGCCGCAGATGGCCTCGATCCATCCGCCTGAAAATTTCATCATGGCCGTCCTCTTTTCACCCTGTCGGATTTCATCTTTTTTTCACAGGCCGCGTCGCCCTCGGGACAGGTCCCTTCCCGGCACGGCGGCCCCGCCGATTTGAAGAGTTCCGGCGCCGCCGGGCGCACCGCCTTAAGTATCAGGCCGGCCAGTTCCCGGATTTCCCACTGCGCCTTCCGGCATAAGCGGAGGGAAAAAAAGTGCAGAAGTTCGCGTGCGTTCATGGTAAGCACTATCTTGGTCATGGCCGCGGAGGGGACGACATAGCGGGCGTCTTCGGGCGGGATGTCCGACTCAATCAGTTGGGAGTAGAGATCGGAGGCATCCCGGAAGAGTTTCTCGACGCGCGCTTTAAGATCCGGCCGCTTCCCGATGCTGGGTGGAACCACGTATTCTCCGCCGGCCCCCATCCGCACGTACCGCTGACTCTGCTGGGAGTAGGAGGCCAGGCGGTGGCGGACGAGCTGGTGGCTGGTGACGCGGGAGATGCCCTCTACGGCGAAAGTAAAGGAGGCATGTTCGAGGACCGAGTGGTGCCCGGCGGAAAGACAATCGCGGATGCGCCGGGAAGCTTTTTTCCTGTCAAGATCCTTAAGAAGCTGTTCCGCTCCCGCCGCTGCATAGCATTGAAAGGCCGCTGCAGCCACAATCTCCTCGGGACTTCCGGTATGGCCGATCAGGGAAACTTTCATGTATTTCCCCCCAAAAAAATAGAGAGCCCCGGCTCTCTAGGCGCCCGGAGGCGCGGGGGCCTCCGGAAAAAAATTACGGCTAGGCCTCTTCCTTTATTCCGTAACGCTGACGGAACTTTTCGACCTGGCCCTCCTTGGTCGATAATTGTTTCTGCTTGCCCGTATAGAAGGGATGGCACTGGGAGCAGTGTTCGGTCTTTAGCTCCTTAATGGTGGAAAAACTCTTGAAGCTGGACCCGCAGCTGCAGGTCACCGTCACTTCGTGCCACGCAGGATGAATCTTCTCTTTCATGGTTACACCTCGCCCAAAATAATGACGGGGCTCATTATAGCACAAAGCTTTTGACTTGACAACTCGAATTTCACGTTCGGTTCTTTTGCCCTTTAAACAAAAATAGGGACAGCGCCTATTTTCCCGAATTTAATGGGCGCTGTCCCTATTTTTTAGTAAAACAAGTGTCGCTAGCGTCAATATAAAACAGGTTGTCCGAAAATGTTTTTAGGGCATCATTAAGACTGTGTCAGGCAGTCTTGAAGACAGGCGCGGACTTTTTGAAGGGCTCGGGCGCGGTGGCTGATTCTGTTTTTCTCCTCTGAGGAAAGCTCGGCCATGGTCTTGCCGAATTTGGGAAGAAAGAAGATGGGGTCGTAGCCGAAGCCATGTTTGCCGCTGGGGTCGTGCGCAATCACGCCTTCACAGGTGCCGCTGAAGGACTCGATTCGGCCGCCTGGGAAGGCCAGGGTGGCGGCGCAGACGAAGCGGGCGGTTCGTTTTTCCTCGGGAATTTCTTTAAGGAGCGAGAGAATCATCCTGTTTTTTTCTGCAAAAGATAGATTCTCTCCCCCGAAGCGGGCCGAAAAAATTCCCGGAGCGCCGTCCAGGGCGTCCACTTCGAGGCCTGAATCATCCGCCAGGGTGAGCTCGGAGGTTGCGTCCAGGACGCACAGCGCTTTTTTCCGGGAGTTTTCCTCGTAGCTGTTCCCGTCTTCACATAAAGGAGGAAGATCGGGATAATCGGAAAGGGTCCGGATGTCCAGGGGCAGACCGGCAAGAAGCTCCGAAATTTCCCGGACCTTGTGCGGGTTAGCCGTTGCCAGAAGGACTTTTATCATTCTTCATGTTGTTGATTTCGGTCCAGCGTTCGTCTATCTGCCACTGCTGGGCCTTGATTTCCTGGCATATACGGATGAGTTCGGGGTCCTGAATCATGTTCTTGGTATACTCTTCATAGACTTTGTTGGCCAGTTCCTTCATGAAACTGGTCTTCTTCCGCTTGAATTCAGCAACATCAAGCTTGAGACGCTCGATCCGCATCATCTTCTCGGATGAGCGGATGGCCATGTCAAGTCCTTTTTTGGCCTGCTGGCCGACTTTGTCAAAAAGGGACATCTTCATTCCCCCTCGAATTTTGATTGAGTGAAATTCTCGTTGGCGGGAGAATTTCCCTTTATTTTTTTCATCCTGGAGGCTTAATTTGTTTTCTGAACCCGATTTTCATCCTTTCAGCGTGGGCTCGGAGCATCTGCTGGCCGGCGAACGCGGGGGACTCTACCTTTTGGATGATGAGGCCTGGCAGGCTCTGAAAGGCTTAAGCAGTGCAACAGACGAGGTTATAAAAGAATTTGAATTTATCCGAAGCCGGGAAGAAATCCGGACCGCACCCCCTCTCCCTTCGCCCTCGAGGCCGCTCAAGGCCCTCTGTCTCAACGTCTCCCACCGGTGCAACCTCTCGTGCGGGTACTGTTTTGCCTCCTATGCCTCTCCCGCCGCCGAGGAAGGCGATATGTCCTTCGAGGTGGCCCGGGCCGCCATTGATTTTCTGATCCGCCGTTCCGGGGATCGAAAAAAACTGCAGGTGGATTTTTTCGGAGGGGAACCTCTGCTCAATTTCTCCGTAGTCAAGGAGACGCTTGCCTACGGCCGATCAGCCGCCGAAAAGTCCGGAAAGAACATCGCTTTCACTCTGACGACCAATGCCCTTCTTCTCAATGACGAGGTCCTGGATTTTCTGAACCAGAACGGCCTGAGCCTTATTCTCAGCCTGGACGGGCCGCCTGCGATCAATGACCGGATGCGCCGTTTTCCCAATAAGGAGGGCTCCTACGCAAAGGTTCTTCCCGGGATCCTTAAGGCCGTAAGCTCGCGCCGTGGTGAAAACTACTACGTGCGGGGAACATATACCCGGGAGAGTCTTCGCTTCTCGGAGACGGCCCGGCATTTTCTGGATCAGGGAATAGAAAATTTCTCTTTGGAGCCGGTTATCGCCAGGCCCGAGTCCCCTCTTTCAATCCGCCTGGAGGACCTGCCGGCGATCGAGGAAGAGTATGAAAAACTGGCCGGACTTTATCTTGAGCGCCGACGGGCGGGTCGCCCCTTCACTTTTTTCCATTTCATGATCTCCCTTGATACTCCGCTCTGCGTGGCCAGGAGGCTCTCGGGATGCGGTGCCGGGGTGGAGTACCTGGCGGTGACCCCCGGCGGACAGGTCTTCCCCTGCCACCAGTTCATAGGGAGGGACGGATTCCTTATGGGAAATGTTCTCTGCGGTGAACTCAGGCAGGATCTTCTGGATAAATTTGCGGTTTCCCACCTTTTCGCCAAGGAGCGATGCCCCGAATGCTGGGCCAAGTATTACTGCAGCGGAGGCTGTCACGCCAATGCCCACCTGATCAACGGGGACATACTTAAACCTGACGTCGTCGCCTGCCGCCTTCAGCAGAAGCGCACCGAGTGCGCCCTCTATATCCAGGCCAAGACCACTGCCGGTTGACGACCGGGACGATTCCCGTCCCGGTTCAAATCAGCAGTCAGGAGGCGTTCTGAGCGTTATTTGATTTGATCAGGTATCGGCCGGTAGGGATGGGCCTCATGGTTGCCGTAAGGACTTCCCGGGCCTCCGTATCGAATGTTATGGTCGTTTCACCCAGGTATTTAGCGGATTGACCGGCCTCCACGATGTAGGTCTGGTTGGGATATTTGCCGACTACGAGAGGTTCATCGGTTACGAAATGATCGTGGCCTCCGATGATGAGGTCCACCCCCGGGACGGCGGCCGCGGATTTTCTATCGTCTGCCAGGCCCTGGTGCGTGAGCCCGATAACGATGTCGGCGCCCTTTTCCTTGACCTCGGCGACGTATTTCTTCAGAGATTCGTTCTCTCCCAGTTTAATCAGATCTTTGCCGACTTCGGGATGGGCCGGGGTCGCCATGTCTTCAGTGACGATGCCGATAAAGGCCACTTTGACGCCGTCAATTTCCTTGATTACGTAAGGTTTAAGGCCGGGTATCGGCCGGCCGGTAGTTTTATCAAGAACGTTGGCGCACAGGACATCGGGTTTCAGCTGGCTCAGCAATTCTTTTTGGAGAGTTGTGTTGGGCCACTGGAATTCGTGATTTCCCAGAGCGGTGACATTGTAGAGATTCGCGTTCACGAATTCCGGCATCGGCTCGAAATGATTGGTTTCGGAATATGGATAATTGTAAGCCAGATCTCCGCAGTCCACCAGAACGGCGTTGGGATTTTCTTTTACCATCGCGGCTATAGCCGCGGAGAGGGCCGGCAGGTTTTTCAGGTTTCCATGAATGTCGTTGGTATGCAGGATGGTTATTTTTGTCAGCTTCCTGCCCTCAAGAGGCGGATGCGATTCAGGGTTTAAAGAGGCTCCTTCCGAAGGTGAGGGCTTTTGTTTGTCCGCTTTCTGCGTTCTTTGTTTTGAATCGGCCTTGCGCGGTTCGTAGGTGTCGCGGGGCTCGACTTCATCATGATTGGAGCGGTTGGGACCATCAGCCAAAGGGTGTCTTTTTATCTCCGGGAACGAAATGTTAACCTTGGGTACATCCATTATGGTCCCTCCGTTTTACCTGATCGGTTTTGAATGCCGACGGTATTTTCGTATCATTCCTTAAAGACTTCTTCTCAAGTGTATTATACCACTAAATGTCAATGATCCGGTGAAAGAGAATCAATTTTTTTTCATCAGAGCCTGGAGAAATTTGAGCACCTGGACGTTATAGGGGTCATTCCTTAAAACTTGCCGGTATTGTTCCAGGGCATTCTGCACTTTCCCCATTCTGAGGAGACAGTAAGCCAGATTGATTCTGGCTTCGGTGTTGCGGGGGGCGGAGGCCAAAGCATCCCGGAATTTGCCGGCGGCATCCTGAAAGCGGTCGTTCTTGAGGAGGATGTTCCCAAGGCCCTGCAGGGCCTCTAAGTCTCCCGGAGAGGATAACAGGACTTTTTGAAAAAGAAGTTGAGCCTCCTTCTGACGGTTAGTCCGGTACACGAGAAGGGCCAGCTCCCGAAGGGCCTCCAGGTTCTCTTTCTGCGTGGAGGAGGCCTTTAGGAGCGCGTTTTCAGCTTCCCTGGTGCGTCCCAGCTTTGCCAGGGAGCGCCCGGATTCGAGGAGCAGGGCGTATTTGAAGGCCGCTTCCTCTCCGGCGCAGGCGGCAAGAGCTCTCCTGAAGAAAGACTCAGCCTCACTCCACCTGTTCTTCCTCTGGCTGAGCAGGCCCAGGAGGTAGGCCGTACGGGCCTCCTTCGGTTTTTCCCTGAAAGCCTGGAGAAGTGATCGTTCGGCATCGGCATCACTTCCCATGTCCATCAGGATCCGTCCCTGCTGTATGCGGGCTTCAGTCAGAGCCGGTTCGAGGGAGAGGGCCATCTCTAATTCCCGCAGGGCATCCTCCCTCTGCCTGGCCGCCATATAGGCGATTCCCAGATGGAAGTGGAAGCGGGCTGGAGAATCGGAGAGCACTTCGCCCTTTAAAAGGCGGGGCTCTTCCTTGAATCGCTTGAGGCCCTCCAGGTTTATCAGGGTGGTGTCCTGGTATAAAGAGCGGGGGGCGGAAAATTCAAGAAGCGGCAGGTCATCCGTGTTAAGCGGTGAAATAGCGGCGATTTCCCTGGCGGTGGCGGCATCCATCAGGTAGGAGGCCAGGAGGCTTTCCGGGGATAGAAAGCCGAGTTTCCGAAGAGCCTGGCGCAGAACCGGTATCTCATAGAGGCGCTTCAGGCGGGCCGGGTCGATCAATTGATCTTCCTTCCGGCCGATCAGGATGAGATCCCTCCCGTCTCCGCTAGACCATAGGCTCCCGAAGGGGAAGACCGAGTAGAAAGAATTCAAAATCATCTTGATATCCGGTGGGAGCAGGTTGTTCAGATGAAACCAATGGCAGAGAAGCCCGCCGGGGGCCAGGCGCCTTTCGCAGATGCGGTAGAATTCAACGCTGAAAAGGTTGGTGATCCCGGCTATCCAGGGGTTGGAGGGTTCGGAGATGATTAAATCGTAACGCTCGGGCGAGGCCAGGAGCATGAGGCGGCCGTCGGTCGTAAAGAGACGCACCCGGCTGTCCGTGAGTACCCGGTGGTTGTATTTCGAGAAATAACCGGCGGCCTCCACCACCGCCGGCTCGAGTTCGGCGCAGTCCACCCTTTTAACCTCGGGGGCCCGGCGTATGGTATCAAGTGTAATGCCGCTCCCGAGGCCGATAACGGCCACGTTTTTTGGGGATGGGTGAAGGATAGCCGGGAGGTATCCGAGTAGTATCTGGGTCTGCATGTTGGCGCTGATGGTGGAAGCGTCTGCCTTCCCGTTGACCCGGAGGGCGACGAAATTTTTCCGGACTGCGTAATCTTTCAGGGGTTCAAAGTCAGGGTAGACCGCCTGGTGGACGGAGACGGTGCTGCTCAGCCCATCCTTGTAGAAGACGGGTCTCTGAGCGATTTTATTAAGAAATTCGACTCGATCCATCTGTTCCCACATTCTGGCGTATATGGCTGGCCCGCAGCTCATGACCCCCGTGTTCCAGGCGGGAAGGGCGAAGGTGGCGCCGATGAGTAAGAGACAAGACAGGCTCTGAACGAGAATCCGCCAACGGGAGAGGACAGAGCTGGCGCAGAGAAAAAGAGCGAGGGCCACGACCAGGTTTGCCAGGATACCGGTTTTCATGGTGCTTAAGACTCCGAGGAGAGGTATGAAAACAAATCCGGCCAGGAAAGAGCCTGTGATGCATCCCAGGGTGTTGGCCGAATAGACCGTCCCGATGCTCTTTCCCAGGCTGGAAAGGTTGGTGGTGCAGATCTGCGCCACCAGCGGAAAGGCGAAACCCATGAGGGCGGTGGGTACGATCATGGCGGCAAAACATAACAGAAAATCGCCCAGGACTAAAGAGAAGTGGGAGCCCTGTATGATGGGAAAAATTTTATAAAAAAAGAAGGGGAGGTTTCCGAAAAAAAAGGTGAGAAGCAGGCTGGATGCTCCAACGGCCGCCTCAACCCAGGCCAGAAGGGTTACGGAGTTCTGCCTCCGGGCGAAAAAGAGCGAGAAGACGGCGCTGCCGAGGGCGATGCCCAGAAGAAACGTGGTCAGGATGATGGAGAAGGCGTAAATGGAACTTCCGATGGCCAGGCAGATGGCCCGCGTCCAGGCCACCTCGTAAACCATGGAAGAAAAGCCGACAAATCCAAACGAGAGGATGATCCAGCGAAAGACCCGGGGGGGAAGGGGGGCGGGCGCCTTTTCGGCGGCCGGGGAAGCTTCCTCAACCGGGGAGGCGGAGCCTTTGTCGTCTCCTTTTTCAGCGGCGAAGACGTGAGCCACGTAAAAAATGAGAATAAAAATCCAGATATTGATGAGGGCTCCCGCCAGAAGAGAGGTTCTGGCTCCTAAAACCGGGAGGAGCACGAATCCGGCCAGGGCGGAGCCGGTGACCGCTCCCGCCGTGTTGAGCGCATAGATGCCCCCCAGTTTTCCGCCGAGTTCCTCGCGGGAGTGGATGAGGAACTTGCTTATGACGGGGAGGGTCGCTCCCATGCAGGTGGTCGGTATGATGAGAGCCAGAAAGCTCATGAAGAAGCAGGCCAGGCTGAGGGCGTTATATGAAAAACCTCCCTGGGAGGCGATCAGGACGTAGGTTTTTTCAACAGTCCCGATCAGGGCGGGAGTGAGGAGGACATAGAGACCGATGATTCCCTCCAGAATGCCGTAGAGACGGAGGGAGACGGAGGAGTTCCCTTTTCCGAGCCACTGCCAGAGGCCTTCCATGGGGCGTCGCCGGCTGTCATCCACCCACCGGCCCAGGAGGTAGCTTCCGAGGGCCAGACCTCCCATGAAGACCGCCAGGACCGTACTTATGGCCAGGACGGTGTGGCCGAAAATCAGGCTGAGCATCCTGGTCCAGATGGTCTCGTAGACGAGGCTGGTCAGGCCGGAGAAAAAGAAACAAAAGTAGATGTAGAAGTAACCTCTTTTTTTACTCATTTTCCTAGAGTTCTGCCGGAGGAGATGTTTTCCTTCCAGTTGTTTTCCGGATTATGAATGGTGGCAACGTCAAAGAGCCCGCGTAATCCCAATACTTAGTGTTACAGGGTTCGGGTCCAAAGGACTGGATTTTTACAATCCTTTCTGATATAATGGGAATGGCTTTAAGGTCTTCCTGCGGGTCAGTCAAGGCTGATTTCCGTGCCATCTGCGGAAAGAGAGAGGCTTCGATGCGAAAAATGAAAGTGGATAAACTGGGGATCGATTTGCTCACTCACGATCCGGTCGTCATCCTCAAGGATGTGGACGGGAAGCGATACCTTCCCATCCTGATCGGGCCGTTTGAGGCCACGGCCATCGCCCTGGCTCTTGAGGGGGCTCCCGTTCCCAGGCCGCTTTCACATGATTTAATGAAATCCATTATCGACGCCCTGAAAGCCAAAGTCAGCCGGATCGTCATCCATGACATTCAGGAAAACACTTTTTACGCCAAGGTCGTGCTGGAAAATAACGGCGCCAGCATCGAGGTGGATGCGCGTCCCAGCGACAGCATAGCCCTGGCTTTGAGGGCCAATGCGCCGATCTATGTCTCCGAGCGGATTGTGCTGGAGGAGACCATCCTGGACAAATCGGCCGAAGACCGGGAGGCCAAGAAATTTAAGAAGTTCATTGAGAACCTTAAGCCGAGCGACTTTTTTAAACCGCCGGATGCGTCCGATGAAAAGTCAGGAGAGTCTTGAACGCATGAACAAAACAGCTCAAATCGGGATTATAGGCGGCTCCGGATTTTACTCCTTTCTGGAGGAGGCGGAGGAGGTAAAAATTCACACGCCCTACGGCCCTCCGAGCGACAATTTTACTCTCGGGACGCTGGAAGGCAGACAGGTGGCCTTTCTACCCCGCCACGGGCGGGGGCACCGCCTGCCTCCGCACTGCATACCATACCGCGCCAACCTGTGGGCCTTCAAGGAGCTGGGGGTCACCCAGGTAATCTCGCCCTGCGCCGCCGGAAGCCTTCAGAAGAATCTCAAGCCGGGGGATTTCGTCCTCTGCGACCAGTTTGTGGATCGCACGCGGGGAAGAAAAGACACCTATTTTGACGGGCCGTGCACCACTCACGTGAGCACCGCCGATCCCTATTGCTCCCGCCTTGGGCGGATTGCGTCCGAGGCGGCGGCGAAACTTTCGGTTACCCTGCACCGGGAAGGAACCATGGTGGTCATTCAGGGCCCCAGGTTCTCAACCCGGGCCGAGAGCCGATGGTTTAACAGAATGGGCTGGTCCGTCGTCAACATGACCGGGTATCCCGAAGCGGCTCTGGCCCGGGAGCTGGAGATGTGCTTCGTGAATATATCCCTGATCACCGATTATGACGCCGGTCTGGAGGGGGCTGACGGCATCGAGCCCGTATCATCCAGCGAAGTTGTAAAAGTCTTCAATCGGAACAACGAACTGGTCAAGGAATTGATTAAGAAGATGATAGCCTCCATGCCTCCGGAGAGATCCTGCGCCTGCGGAGAATCTCTGAAGTACGCCGGGGTCTGACTCAAAAGCGGGGTTTGCGCCGAATAAAAAGGAGGCGCCGAGGCGCCTCCTTATATAAGCAGGAAGTTTTCCGGTTTATTTTTCCTTGGCTTCGATGTAATTTTTACAGGCTTTCAGAAGTTTTTCGTTGTGGATCTTTTCGCCGCTGGTGATGATACCATAGCAGAACTCGGAGCGGTGGTCGAATTCATCGCCGCCCATGGCCTCAGCGGCCTCGTCAATCTGCTCTTTCAGCCAGACAAGGTACTTGCTTTCCTCGGGGGTGAGTTCCTTCATGGCCTCACCGATGATGCTCATAGCTTTTTCCAGTTTTTCCTCTTTAGTCGCCATCGTCGTCCTCCCTGCGCATATGGTTATGTATGACTTATTATCCCCCGCAGAGAAAAATTCCTCCTGATTTGGAAAATACTTAAGGAGCGGTTCTCTATTTCTCCTTTTCCTTCTCCTTCTCCGCCTTCGGTTTGCCCTTGCCTTCCTTTTTGGAAATTACGCGGACCTGGCTGCCCGGCATCTCCAGGCGGGCCTTGCTGGGCAGTTCCACGATGACCGTATCCTTGGGGACGTTGACATCCACTACCACGCCGATTCCTTCCTCGTCCATCTGAACCTCGCTTCCGATGGAGGGAAGGCGCTTGCGGGCCTCATGATAGAAATCATGTTCATATTTCAGGCAGCACATCAGGCGTCCGCAGGTTCCCGATATTTTGACGGGGTTTAAGGAGAGGTTCTGCTCTTTGGCCATCTTGATGGAAACGGGGGCGAATTCGGTAAGGAACGTCGAGCAGCATAACGATCTCCCGCAGCAGCCGAGACCTCCCAGCATTTTAGCCTCATCGCGCACCCCGATTTGATGCAGTTCGATTCGTTTTCTGAAGACTGATGCCAGGTCCTTGACCAGGTCTCTGAAGTCCACTCTTCCCTCGGCGCTGAAACAAAAGATGATCTTGCCGCCATCGAGGGTATACTCCACTTCAAGAAGTTTCATGGGCAGCTTGTGAAATTTGATCTTGGCCTCCCCGATGCGGAAGGCCTCCATCGCCTTCATCTCCAGTTCTCTGGCGGCGATGAAATCCTTCTGGGTGGCTTTCCGCATGACGCCCTTCAGGGTTGTGGAAGAATCCTCTTCCTTCATATCCCGGGGAGCGGTTACCACCTGTCCGATTTCGCGTCCCCGGGCCGTTTCGACAATGACCCATTCTTCCTCGGACAGTTCCAGGCCGCCGGTGGTGAAAAGATAAACTTTTCCCGCCCGCCTGAAGGAAATTCCTACAACTTTATCCATGGTTTCCTCACATTTCTTCAAGGATCCGGAGTTTGTTATTCATCTGGACAAAAAGGTTCTGAAGGACGAGACGGCCGTTGGCATTTCTGTTGATCTGCCGGGTTGACTCGAGAAGAAGGAAAATGATTTCCTGGAGGAGGTTCCGGCTCAGAATCCCGTGCCACTTCATCAGGATCGGCAGCCGATCATGGTTAATGACCAGGCTTTCCGGAGCTCCCTCCTGCAGGATGAGGACATCTCGAAACCAGCCGACCAAATGCTCGATAAAGGCAAGGAGAGTCTCGTTTTTTTCTTCCTCGGGACTCTCTTCTTCAGCCGGACGGGAGGCCGATTCGACCGTACCGTTAAGTCTCTTTTTTTTGGCTTCAGGAGCCCAGCGGGAGGTTGATTCGATCATCTCGTAAAGAGAGGAGGAGGGAATTTTGTCTGCAAAGTTCAGAGCTTCCTCCCGAAGGTCCCATTTTTTTTCGTTTTCGAGGAGCTTTCTGGCTTTTCCCAGGCTGCCTTCGGAGACAGAGGCGACCTTCGCGGCTTTTTCGGGAGAAACCCCGAGCTCCTCGGTGAGGTTGCGGATGATGAGGTCTTCGGGGAGGAAAGTAAACTGGACAAGCCGGCAGCGAGAGACGATGGTGGGCAGGAGGGCGGAAGGAGAGTCCGCAACCAGAATGAGCGTCACGTTTCGGGGCGGCTCTTCCAGGATCTTCAAAAAACTGTTGGCCGCCTCTTCGGTCATTTTCTGGGCGTTCGCGAGGATGTAAACCTTGCGGCGTCCTTCGAGAGGTTTGAGGAAAATTTCTTTCTGAAGATCCCGGAGTTGCTCGATCTTTACAGAGGAGCCCTCCGGCACGATCAGGCGGACGTCGGGGTGAATGCCCCGGGCGATTTTATCACAGGATAGGCAGTGCCCGCAGGGCGCCCCCTCACTGGGCAGAGAGGGGCAGTTGAGCGCCTGAGCGAACCATAGGGCCGCTGTTTTTCTGCCTACGCCCTCGGAGCCGACGAAGAGGAGGGATTGGGGAAGCTCGTCCCGCAAGATAAAGCGCTGAAGAAGCTGCAGGACTTTATCCTGCCCCAATAGATGGCTCATCTAATTTTTGCGGATTCCGCAGGCCCGTATCAGCATGGAGGAGTAGTGCGTGTTCCCTTTCATTTCGGCGTACCAGATACTGATGACGTAGCGATCCTTACCTTCAAAGGTCCGCACGAAATTGAGCGATTCCACCTGCTCCTCGGGAGGGAGGGAGAGGACGGACTTTAAAAGAGTTTTTTCCAGGCTCTCCAATACGGCGGAAAGCTTAAGCGGGGATTTCCGGCCGTTCCGCTCCCCGGTCAGCAAGTGGAAATTAAAAGGCTTGCACTCGCGAGCCGAAAAGTCTCTCTTGAATTTTCTTTTCCTGTTTCCCGTCTCGTCCATGGGCTTCAGTCATCCTTTCTTAAGCCGGCTCCACCGGCTCATCACGACCCCGGCGATCTTCCGGTGAAGGGTCTCTTCTTCCGCAGTCGCGTCAAAAACCCTGCAACGCTTCTTTTCACGGGAGGCGATGGCCAGGTAGCCCTCCCGCACCCGGAGGAAAAATTCCAATGTTTCCTTCTCAATTCTATCAGCAAACGGCCGGCTTTTCAAGAGGCGTTTAAAGCCCTCTTGCGGATCAATATCCAGGATGACCGTGAGATCGGGCTTTAATCCGCCGGTGGCCAGGCGGGTAAGAGCTTTCAGAGTCGTCTTCTCGATGCCGCGGCCGAATCCCTGGTAGGCGAGGGTGGCGTCATAAAAACGGTCGCTGATGACTACGGAGCCCTTCCCGAGGGCGGGGCGAATAAGCTCCATGACGTGCTGGTGGCGGGCGGCGGAAAACAGAAGCACCTCCGTAATCGGCAGGAGATCAATGTTCTCCGGGTCTATGAGCATCTTCCGGATTTTTTCCCCGATCGCCGTCCCCCCCGGCTCCCGGGTCAAGATGACGGGGATCCTTTGTTCTTCAAGATAACTTTTCAGCCTGGCGGCCTGGGTCGTCTTGCCGCATCCTTCGACACCCTCCAAAGTAACGAACAGCCCTTTCATCATACTCCTGTCTTCTGTATTATTCATTGTTCAAATAAATCCTCAGTCTTCTATTCGGCTCCTCGCCGGTGGAGCGGGAGCACAGGTGGTGCGATTCCACCAGCTTGTGCTGCAGGCTCCTTATGTAGGAATTCTGCGGGGAGATCTCCCGGGCCTGCGAGGTGCGAAGAACGTCGCGGATGGCCTCTTCCGTCTCTTTCAGGGCCGCCTCCTCGATATCGCCGGAGGGCAGGTCGAAGAGTTCCTGGAGGAAGGTGCGGATCTGTTTTTCCGTGTTGCTCTTTATGTCCCGGATGGTGGCGGTCCCGGTTTCCTTGAGCTTGAGGGCGGCTCTCCGGTCGTGCCCCTTGACGGCCAGGATGACGTCGGCCTCTTCCAGGTTTCTCACGATTCTCGCCGGGACGCCCAGTTCCCTGATGGATTTTTCCAGGCGGTTGCGGCTGACGGCGTAGGGATAAATTCTGACGATGCCGGAATATTTTTCGCCCGGACGGTGAAAGCCGTTTATCTGCCCGGCCATGACTTTTACTTCCTCGATGTTGGAAGTCTGGAGGACCTCCATCCGGCCCGAGTCGTCGCGGACGCGTATTTCGGGCATGGGAGGCAGTCCCCTGAGAATCAGATCGACCACTTCCGCCACGTTCTGGTGCAGAACGAGGTTGCCGACCGAGTGTATTTCTATGACCACCTCGAAGGTGGGGGGCGCCTTCCGCTCCAGGACGGTCTTCTGGGACTTTCTCCGGCGGGCCTCCTCGTCTCCGAGGGTGACCGCCTGAATGCCGCCCACCAGGTCGGAGAGGGTGGGGTTCATAAGGAGGTTCTCAAGTGTGTTCCCATGGGCGGTGGCCACGAGCTGCACGCCGCGCTCGGCGATGGTACGGGCGGCATAAGCCTCTTCCTCGATTCCGATTTCGTCCACCACGATGACTTCCGGCATGTGGTTTTCCACGGCCTCGATCATGACGGCGTGCTGCTGTTCGGGAACAGGGACCTGCATCCGGCGGGCCCCGCCG